>Ga0302325_10012505_pt1 | contig 18200 bp, 15 predicted proteins | sample Palsa_T0_2_FD_201948 | JGI IMG/M metagenome (GOLD analysis project Ga0302325, IMG submission 201948) | Peat permafrost microbial communities from Stordalen Mire near Abisko, Sweden - Palsa_T0_2 | ecosystem: Environmental > Terrestrial > Soil > Palsa > Peat permafrost | place: Sweden: Abisko...
TGTCAGCAATCACTTTACTACTGGTAAGAGGCATTATCAGTAGTAAAAATAAGCCCTTTATGCGCTCCAGAACGGTTCTGAGCAAAAATGTCGTTTTGGCTTAATGAGTAGATTTCGCAGCTAATCAGTAGACAGACGTTGAGATGTGGGCGGCCGATCGTAGGGAGGGAATGGAGGTCTAACTTGGCTGCATCATGTGCATTCCGAAATTATGATGGCCATCTCCGAGTGCGAGCGAAGCAGGCATCGGCTTGTTCTGGGCCGAGGATGCGCGGCAGGCGGGAACAGGCGTCCGGGTGGCCAGGAGGCTGGAGGTGCTAGCCGTGGCGGCGAAGTATTTCGGGAGAAGAAGACAAGCGGTGATTGCCAAGATCGTCTGGCGAAACGAACGGTCTACAGATTAATTGCGATTTCTACTGATTGAATGTGAATTTGCGTGCTCTCGTCCGCCTATACCATTGAAATGCATGAGCGCGAGTCTACTCATTAGCTGAGAACGACAAAAAAGCCTTTTAGGTTCCCCGGTCACTGAGCCGGACGCCAGGTCCAAACCTTGGATCGTCACCCTGCGATCCAAAATCTCCGACTCCGGCCGAGGCCTCGTCGTCGAAGCGGGTGGCGTTCGGTTTGCAATTGTGCAACGACCTGCTGCACAATTGGGCGTCTGTGAGCGCGCACGTCAAAAGTATCCCTCGCAAAAATGCGAGGTCGGAGCGACAGAGAGGAAGGATTGTGGGCTGACCCGCCACGACTCAGCCCACGGCCCAACTGGAACAAAGAATTTTGGTGTCAAATTGGTGTCAAATAGCGCCGACTTGGCCGGTTTATCCGACTCATCCGATTTATAACCGCTTGTCCGTCTATAACTTACGGTTTTATCGGTTCCATGGCATGGAAGAGGTCACCGGTTCGATCCCGGTCAGGTCCACCAATCAAACCAACAACTTACGAGGCCACGGCGGGTTCGCCACCCGATCGTGACGTATGTCATCACCTGCTCTCCTGGTTCCCTGGGAGAAGGTTCATCGAGACAGATGACGTTCTGGGACAGTATTGTCTCCACGCCGGTCAGCATCGCTTCGAGCCCAACATGCCATACCACGAGTATTGGCAACCGACGAGTCGCTGGAGGCATGCACCGCATCATCAGCGGGAGGCCGAACATCGACGGGGCGTGGAGTCAGCTTGCCCTAAGCTGCGCTCTCCGCGACCGCCATTTTGTAAAGAGCTGGCGGAGCTCGATCGGTAAATCTCTCTAGGCGATGAAAATTAGCCGCGGCCCCAGTCAGTCCGCGAATCTTTGATGATCGCAATACTGTTCTCGGGGGGAGCCCGTCTCCAGCTGCCGCGAGAATCTTCGCCACCAGTGGCGCAGATACAAAAAGTGGGCTACCTGGGCCGCGGGCGACTCTCAAAATCGTGCCCTGGACCGCCAGACGACCCGCACTCTTTCCACAGCCTTTCCCAGTTCCAAGATTCCGTCCGACACCTCGTAGGACAGCGGGAATCCGAGCTGATGCGCGAGCATCAGCACCTGTCCGCGATGGCGAGCTTCGTGAGCCAGCATGTAACACAGCATCTCCACGCCAACTGGCCAAGCTGGCCCAGCCGTCTCTAAGTCACGCACTGTCTGGAACCACCGCGGACCAACCTCCCGCCGCCCTAGCTTCTAGCGGTAAATGACGAGTCCGGTGGCCACGGCCAGCGCCGCCTCAACGGAACGCTTAGCGGCCAACTTAGCCGCGCTGCTTGGGACGTAAAGCACGTCATTCGGATACATCTGCACATCGGGATCCTTCCCATTCATAATGCGACTGATATTGATGGGGATTTCCTTAACTTTACCTTCCCCGGTCCCGGATGGGCGCAAGATACGCGCCTTACTCGGCGACGCTTCGTGATCGAATCCCTGGGCGAGCGAAAGTGTCTGCAGCAGAGAGATCGAGTCTCTCCCCTCGAGAGGGAATCCTCCGGCCCTTTTGACCGTTCCCATGACATAGACAACTTCCGCCTTGGGAATCGAGATAACGTCACCTGGATCGACAAAGATATTGTCATCCGGGAACTTCGCTGACAGAAGGTCGTGCAGCGAGATCGTCGCCGTACTGAAGGTGCCTCTGCTATCCATAACGGCTGTGGACAGCGGAAGCAATCCCCATCTCGCTTCGCGCGTTATGATGACCCGCGAGCCTGCGTCGTTGCGCACGCCACCGGCCGTTGCAATGGCCTGAATCAATCGTTGTGGTCCTTGGGTTGAGTGCACACCCGGATTGTTGACCGAGCCGATGACCGACACACTGCGACTCTCGTTCTCTGTGAGGTTGATCGTTACCTGGGGATCACTGACATACTTGGAGAAGCGCTTCGCCATTTCCTTCCGGCAGTCTTCGATTGTCAAACCGCCCACTTCTGTCCGGCCGATCAGTGGAATGTCAATGTATCCATTCGGATCGATTCTGATCGGCTGACTTGAGATCTCTTGAAGATCCTGAACTTGAATAGAAATCTGGTCGCCAGGACCTAGCACGTACTCCGACACACCAGGCTCATGGCGCTCAACGAGTGGTTTTTGTGCTGTACCCTGCGTTACTCCAGCAAGGGGAATCAACACCATCAGCATTAGACGAAACAAAGACAGCGAATTCATGACTCCCTCACGATGATCAAGTGTGAATCGGGTTGGTGCTTAACGGTCCACCACGCTGCGCAAAAGGACCCCGGTCATCGTTCTCGCGCATTCTTCCCACGTGACCCGCTCGCCGGCGAGCCACCACTTCGTTTCAACCTTCACGAAAATGCCTCTGTCGCAGAGGCTGCATTGCTTTTCCAAGCGTCGATTTGCTCGATCACTATGTGTGTTTCATTCTTAGACCCACCTCACCCTACGATTGTCGATGCAGCTCGCAAACCAGGCTGCGCCGAAGACTTAGTGTGCTCATTGGGCAAAAGAAAAATATTCGTTCAATGACAAGAAACCGAGTCCACACCCCAATACGGCCAACATCAACGCCTTCATGCTCCACTGCCGCCAGGGTTGCGCAGCCAGAATCAAATAAGGTAAGGACATGGCGGTGTACCGACTGGAGTATAGATGCGTGTCGAACAGTGGTGCCGCAACTACGCATAGCAACCCGGTATTAATCGTTAAGGCCCTGAGGTCCCTTCGGCTCTCCCAGACCATCCGAAGTAGTATTGCCAGGGACAAGACGCCAAAACTCAAGAACAGCGATCCAGCCAGGTTGCCGTACAGACGTGTCGCCGATGGAGCCAGACATCGCTCTACAAGTGACTTGAGCGGATAAAGCGCCAAGGCTCCCGAAAAAGCATTAGCAAGAATGGTCAGCATCGTCAATGCAATAACGGCCCGCACGTTTAACCATCGGGATCGAGCTCCCAACAAGATGAAGCAAAACCCCGTATAACCGAACGAAAGCAGCGCATGAATCACGGAGAAACCTGGTACTAGATGTTGGGAGGGTGGTACGAAACCCTTCCAGATCGCAAAAAGCGGTGTCGCTAAAATGCAGGTGGTGCCCACAAAGATCGCCACCGGCACACGCAGTCCTCGCTCGATGAGCGCCAATAAAACCGCTCCGCCGCATAATAGTAAGTAGGGCTGCCGCCCCCAAACCGCAATGCCCAGGCAGACTCCCGCGGCCATGAACCACAACACTGCGGAACGACCCGCGCCAAATTCATCCAACCCTCTTAACTGCAGATACAAGCTTAGCGTTACAAAGACCATAGCCGACATTTCGGACAAAGCCATTCCGCCTACCAGCCACACCATCGGCACTACAAGAACCGAGAGGCCCGCTGACCAGTAGTCATTCGCTTTAAGTTTTAACGATGTGACCAAGATTAAGGTCACTGTTATAAGCGAGAAGACGTTCACGAATCGCATTTCCACAGGCCGCAGTTTCGTCAGCGGTTCGAAAGTCGCTTGCACGAACGCGCATAACGGACCCGGGGCCGCATTTAAAGAGTTCAGAAACGTTGGCGTCAACCCGTATCGGTTCAGCAGCAAAATATAGTTGGCAAAGTACGTCTCATCGTACAAGAAGCGATTAGGCGACCTCGCTACCAGCGTAACCAGGGCAAGAAAGGCAACGAGCATGACGCTGAGCGTCACGCGCATGGCGACGCGATCCGCAATGTACGTGCGAGGGGTCGATTTCAAATCCAAAACTTGCTGAGTTGCCATTTAACGCTCCGTATCCATAAGAACCGAGTGTAAGAACACGCAGCTAGCCCGGCTGTCTAGCCGACAGCGCAGTAAGTTATTCGCGGCGCCTTAAGACAAAGCATCGATTAAGCCCGCTGAGGAATCCCCGTTTAACAAATGCTTGGCGCTGTGGAGGAGGCGACAACCCATCAGCTTGCAAAAACTGTAGACAGTGACCCAATAATCCTTATGGCCGGCGGCGACGGGCGTGCATTCTGTTACGAATCGAGAGCAATATGGCGCAGCCGAAGCCGCGCTGGGCAATTGGCGGGGACTCCGAGTTAGACGACTGAACGGAATTTGAATTGCTGGGCCTGTCAACGATTCGAGAATTGAACGCGCAATAAACACTTACAAGACTCCTGCCGTAGTTCGCATCGATCTGGTCGAGAGAAGGGCCCTGGAAATCGTTAGTGCTCTTTCCTCCCAGGTTCCGGTGTGGCTTGCCTGCCACCGCGCCTGCTCTTGCCCATCACGAAAAGACTGGGCCTTAAGCACCATGAGTCCGTGCGCAAGTTCTTGCGGAGTGTCGATTAGAGTCAACAGAGGCTCCTTCTCGAGCAACTCAGCGAATCCTCGGGAAGCCACCATTGGCCGGAGCGCTGCCAAATGCTCGTAGAATCGAGTTGAGCTGCCCGAGTACGTGGGCTCATGCTTCCTGTACGGAAGGACGGCAACGTCCAAACTCCTTGCATACCTCTGAAGTTCTCCGTAGGGCTTCGGTCCTATGAAACTCGCATGTTGTATCGTCCACTCCCGGTCCGCAGATTGTTTGACATCGGTGATTGCGCGGTGGGTGGGACCTACAAAAACCCACGAGAACGCAGGTGTCAGCCGGATGGCCTCTGCGATGAGTTCCCAATCCATGTTCCCGGACAGGTCCCCCAAAACGCCCGCGATCGGCCGCGGGATGTGCGCAATATCCGGAGGAAGGGGTCCAGGCTTATAGCATGGCTGATCTGCGATATTGCTGCTTCGAGTCGCGTTAGGGACGATCACAATTTTATGCGGGTCGCATCGAACGACCTCCTGAAGATGGGCAGCAATCCGTCGAGAGTTCGGACAAACCAGATCAGCTACATGACACATGCGCATCTCCAAAGCATCCACCTGCGAGGAGTCGAGGCCCGCATACGCGGAGGTCAGGTCAGTGGAGTAGTAAATCACAGGACCAAGCCAACCTTCTGCTACTGGCGCATAGAATGGCGTTGAGCACATCAGAGGAGAGTTTCCCGGCTGCGGGGAACGGGATTTAAGCATTGCGAGGAGCTTGTCTTCGAAAGGCTTGAGCCAACGCAGAGGAGCACGCGCGTAACCGCGCTGCAGCGGAAATTCGGTGAATTGAAGAGGTGGGTCAGCCAGATGCTGCCCTTTTTGCCAATCCTGGAGACCGCCAGTAGCCAGCATCTTTGGTTGCCAAGCGACGGTCGGCTCGATGCGCCCCAACGCAGAAGCAAACTCCCTCATCCAAATGCTTCCAACGTCCAGGATATGCCAGATGGGCATTGGCGCCTGCGATTTTGACGATGCGTTTGGCCAACGGAATTCAGCTTCATAGGGACGGGTTTGGTTGCTCAGGAGGCAACCTTCTGCTGATTTGGCTGGGCTGAAGTCCATAACCTTTCAACTCTTTCGAAGAAAACGAGGTAGTCACGCGCGGGCCCGAACGCTTAGTTTCAACGGCGGGTACCCAGCGAAAACACCAGGCTGAACCCGCATCGGGAGCGCGGAGTAAGTTGGCTTAATTGCAGAACTTAAGCAGGCAAGTGAAAGAAACTCACCCACTCTATGGCGCGACGCTTGCCCTCATGGAGTTATCTTTGGTGGCGGCTTCGGAATAGATATCTTGCACTACCGAGTTGTTCGCGTGCCAGAAAGCCCCAAACACCATGAGGATATCCCCGCGACGCGTCGACTCAGTCAACTGCTTGCGTGCTACCTGCAGCTTGTCCGGCGAGGCGTCATTGATCATGTTGACGCTGAACGCGTGAGGGTAATAGTTGTATATCGCTGAAGGCGTTCCCGTATCGCCGTGAAAGAGGAGGCTCCTGAAACCTGCACTGAATCCGTAGTATCGCGGAGTCGTTTTCTCCGGAATCATTAAAGAATCAGGAAAAGCTCGTGACACCGTTTGCAAAATTGCCGGGTCGATCACGTCACCTTTGGTGCCTACGGTGGAATCCAGATAAAAGAGGGTTGCTCCCCATCTGTCATGTGCGAACTTGATTTTCCGAAGCAGCTCGTTTGCGATTTGATCCTCAGAAAGCGCTATTTGTTCGGCTGCCGGGCCGTCCCGTTGAGTGAATTGTTGGGGCCGGACACAGACCCCCACCCGAAATCCGCCGTTTCGAATGATTTTGAAGTAGGCATCGTCCAATTTCATCCCGGCATAAGGCGAAGACGCGGGTATTTTGCTCTCCATTTCCGGTGCGATGGACGCAATCTGATCGGGAGAGCAGACATAGCTCGTTCCCCGCGGATACTGCTCCCCCTCTATGTCCCAGCTCACAGCTCCTTGCGCATCCAATCTGCGCAGAGTTTCCACAGCGGAACCAGCGGCGCTCAGAACCCGTTGCTGAAATTTGGCAAGGCCGTCAGGTGTTCTGATATCTACACCACTCGAAGCTCCAAGCTCGAAATATCGCCGGGGATTAGCAGGATCTGGAGGAGTTCCTGCGGACGGAGAGCTCGCCAGATACAATGCCCCAATGGCTCTCCGATCTTTCCAATCGAGGGTAGAAGGCCACCGTTGATTCCAACTGCTGAATGCATCCGCTGCGATTGTCTGAATCGGCTGCTTGTCATCGTAAAGTCGCAGAGACATGGTGAATCGGTCAGTCTGCCCCGGCATTACGGGACGATCCATGTGTCGCAGGAACGGCGCAAGGTCATCTGGAGAGGTGCTGCTCACGAGCGCGGCGAACGAATCCGGATCCGTCAACCGCCGAAACGCAGCGTAGAGCGGTTTACCTGCGTCGGGAACGACGAGCGCCGCCTTTGCCGTTCCGTAGTCGGCAACTACAACACCGGGAGCGGTGTAGTTATCGCTTATTGCAGGAAACGGTCCAGGGAGAAAGTCGGTGGGCTGTTGGCCGAAATGCAGAACGAAAGGCACAATGGTAGCGCCGTATAATATGGCACCTGAATCCGCGCGGTTGCTTTCCGTCACATTCACATTCAGAATGTTGTTATCCTGCAGCAATTGCACACGGATTGCGCCCCAGGGATAAGAATAGTCCCAGGCTTTTTCCGCTTGGTTCCATTTCTTGCCGGTGTTGTTCTCGCCCCAGCCGTAGTCAGCCTCGGTCTTCGGATTGCCTGCCATATCGGTCATCTTGATGTGTCCGATCATGAAAGCGTCCGCCGGATATCGCTTAACGTCCTCGAGAAGGACGCCACCATAAGCAATCTCGTCAATACCTGATGTTCCGTAGGTGACGACGAGCTGTGGTTGGGACCGGCTGTTGCATCCGGCAACCATGGTAAGGGCTAAAGGAACTACGAAAATGACGGTCTTGAGGTTCATCTTTTCCCACCTTTATGATCTGAGCTAATGAGCAAATCACCGATCCAGGGATGCAGCCTTCGCATGCGACTCCGTGCCGTGTATCATCTCGTGCCGATCCACGAGACTGGCAGAGAGCCGATGGGCCGCTCGCACCGCCCCTTCATCATGGCAACCGTGCGGTTCTCATGATGCGACAGCGAGGCGATCGGTCACTCGCTCCATTTACACTTCATGGCATGTCATTGTTCGGTAGCCGTGATCTGTGACCAGCGCGTCCCTCTCTGCAATTCGCAGATCTTCGGTAACCATCTCTTCGACCAGCGAGGGGAATGGCGTGCGTGGTGCCCAGCCAAGCTCGCGCCTTGCTTTCGTTGCATCTCCCAGGAGTGTTTCCACTTCAGCCGGTCTGAAGTACCGGGGATCTACTTCTACCAGTAAGTTTCCATGTTGGTCGCGACCCTTTGCGTCAACGCCGTTTCCTTCCCAGCGCATGTAGATGCCGAGGCACGCCGCAGCCATCGTGACAAAGTCTCGCACGCTGTATTGCTCCCCGGTCGCAATCACGTAATCCTTCGGCTTGCTCTGCTGCAGCATCATCCACTGCATCTCGACGTAATCGCGGGCATGTCCCCAGTCTCGCTTCGCGTCCTGGTTCCCGAGGTAGAGCCTGTTCTGCATGCCAGAGCTTAATGCGGGTCAGAGCGCGCGTGATCTTGCGGGTGACAAACGTTTCGCCGCGCAACGGCGACTCGTGGTTGAACAGGATGCCGTTGCAGGCGTACATCCCGTAAGCCTCTCGATAGTTGACGGTAATCCAGTGGGCGTAAAGCTTTGCACACCCATAAGGTGAACGCGGATAGAACGGCGTTTTCTCGGTTTGCGGAGTCTCCTGCACCAGCCCATACAACTCTGATGTTGACGCCTGGTAAAAACGGGTCTTATCGCTCAGACCAAGGATTCTGATCGCCTCGAGTACACGAAGTGGTCCCAAGGCGTCCGAGTTTGCCGTGTACTCGGGCGCTTCAAACGAGACCTTAACGTGGCTCTGTGCAGCCAGGTTATAAATCTCATCCGGTTGCGTGGCCTCAATCACGTGGATCAGGGTGGAAGCGTCTGTCATATCACCATAGTGAAGATGCAGGCGGCGATCCGGATCGTGCGGATCCTTATACAGGGGCTCGATGCGGCTCGTATTAAAAAGCGACGTGCGCCTCTTTAACCCGTGCACTATGTAATTCTTGTTGAGCAGGAACTCAGCGAGGTACGCACCGTCTTGACCAGTAATGCCAGTAATAAGAGCGCTTTTCATTCACTTCTCCGGATCGGGAATAGCGGGCACACGCTGACTAGTTTGTTTTGGCAGTCGCGAGGCTTGCCCGGGTGGTGGCTTTTGCATTCGCATCGAAATAGATGTCCCGCACAACCGAATTGTTGGATTGCCAGTAAGCGGCGTGGACCATAAGGATGTCTCCGCGGCGGGCAGACTCGGTTAGCGCCTTGCGCGCCGCCTTCAGCCTATCCGGGGCGACGTCATTGATCATCACGACGCTGAACGCACGAGGATAGTAGTTGTAGATCACCGAAGGCGTACCCGTATCACCGTGAAAGAGTAAGCTCCTGAAGCCAGCGCTGAAGCTGTAGTACCTCGGAGTCGTCTCCTCAGGAATCAGCAGAGAGTCGGGCAATGCCCGGGAAACCGTTTGCACGATCCCGGGATCGATGACATCACCTATGCTGCCGACACTTGAGTCGACATAGAAGAGCGTTGCCCCCCATCGGTCATGCGCATACTTAGCCTTCCGGATCAATTCGTTTGCGATCTGATTCGAAGATAGCTGTACCTGCTTTGCCCCCGATCCACCACCCTGAGTAAATTGCTGCGGTCTTACACACACACCCACCCTGAAACCTGCAGTTCGAATGATTTTAAAGTAAGCATCGTCCAGCTTCATTCCCACGTAAGGAGAGGAGGTATCGTGGATCACGCTCTCCATTTCCGGCGCAGTGGTAGCAATCTGATCTGGTGAGCAAACATAACTAGTCTCCTGCGGATATTGCTCTCCTTCAATGTCCCAGGTCACAACTCCCTGGCCATCCAGCCTCCGCAGATTCTCCACCACGCCATGTGCGAAGCCCAACACCTTCTGCTGGAGTATAGCGAGGCCCTCGGGTGTTCTGATATCGATGTGACTTGCGGCTGCCAGTGCGAAATAACGCCGTGGATTCGCCGGATCGGGTGTGCTGCCCGCGGCTGGGGAACTAGCCAGGTACGCCGCTCCAATGGCCCGGCGATCTTTCCAGTCAAGAGTTGATGGCCAGCGTTGGTTCCAGCTGTTGAATGCATCCGCTGCGACCGTTTGAATGGGCTGTTTGCCATTATAAAGGCGAAGCGACATGGTGAACTGGTCACTCTCTCCTGGCATCACTCGACGATCCAGATGTGGCTGGAACGACGCAAGGTTGTCTAGAGAGGTGCTGCTCACCACCGCGGCGAACGCGTCCGCAGAAGGCTGCCTCAGATAGGCGGCGTAGAGCGGTTTCGCTGCGTCGGGAACAACGAGCAAGGCAGTACCCGCTCGGTAGTTGGCAGCCACCACACCTGGGGAAGTGTAGTTATCACTGATTGCAGGATACGGTCCAGGAGAAAAGTTAGAAGGCGTCTGGCCAAAGTGCAGAGTAAACGGTACGACCGAAGCACCGTACAGTATCACACCCGAATCAGTGCGGTTGCTCTCCGTGACCTTCACGTTGAGAGCCTCGCCATCCTGCTGGTATTGCACGCGGATGGATCCCCATGGGAATGTATAGTCCCAGGTTTTATTGTCTGCATCCCATCTCTTGCCGATGTTGTTCTCGCCCCAACCGTAGTCACCGATAGTTTTGGAAGCACCGGTCAGATCGGTCGTCTTCATGTGTCCGATGTAGAACTTGTCAGATGGATACTTCTTGACGCTTTCCAGGACGATCCCGTCATAAGTAATCGTTTCGATACCGGATGCTCCATAGGTGACGGCTAGATGTGTTTGAGTTTGCTTGTTGCATCCAGCAATCATCATGAGTGCTGAGGGAATGGAAAGAGCAAGGATTTTGAGTTTCATATGCGTATGGCAAAGGCCTGGTTGAGAGCTGTAGTTTAATAACGGTCCTGGATAGACAACTTGCGGCCCGTCTACAGAAGGGGCGCATGTTATCTCGCGGCAGACCACGAGACGAAGCAGACTTGATAGGGCGAGCCCGGGATAGCTTAAGCGGATGCGCGCTGACTAACCTATTTCATAGATGGTTGGCGACCGTCAAGCTTGATGTTTCCTGCAGCATGGATTGCGGGTTTGCAACGACGAGGTGGAGCGCTGCGACGGCCTGCTGCAGCTTCTCAAGAGCTGCAAATAACTGCGGGGGTGACTCACGGTGCTCCAGTCGTGTAAGCCTTAGTTGACCACTACGCCCCAGGCCGATCGTAAGCTGCCATGGGGCAACGCCGTCCACGCTGGTATCAAATTCAGCTTGGTAAGTTCGATCGTTGAGCTCCATCTGAACAGAGGCGAAGCTTAAATCGCGGCACATACTATGGACAATGTCCCAGCAGTCGTCCTCAGACTTCACCTTGGCAAGAGAATTACTTAAATCCTGGAGAAAGATTTCCTCCCTCAGATGGCCTACAAGCCGGTAACCCGTCTTTCGTGCGGCAGCGATTTCAACGTAACCCAGAGCGTTGATCCCGATTCCAATGAGAGTGAGGAAGACTAGTATCACCAAGGCACGCATGTGGAAGCGCGTGAGTGTCTGTAACAGCGCCAGACCAGCACAGATCGTGCAGACCCCATAAAGAATAAGCGCCGCATCCCGGGTACGCAACCCCCGCGCAAGAATCATGTGGTGAATATGGCCTCGGTCGCCCTGGAAGATCGGTTGGCGCCGCAAGCGCCGGCGCATGATGGCAAGAGCAACATCAAGCAGCGGCAACGCCATCACCATCGTAGGCGCCGCAAGGCCAAGCAGGTTCCCCGAGTGCTGTCCCCAAATCAGGCTGAAGCAGCCCATCATGAATCCGATGGTCAGACTACCGCTATCACCCAAAAACACAGAGGCCGGGTTAAAGTTGTACCTCAAAAAGGCGAGCAGGCAGCCGGCCAGAGGAGCTGTGGCCATTGCAAGACCCATGTCACCCTGAATCACTCCAACCGCTGCTGTCGTCAGCGTAGCAAAGAGTCCGACGCCCGCAGCCAGCCCATCCATGCCGTCGATCAAATTAAAGGCGTTGGCGCAACCAATAAGCCACATCATGCTCAGCGGAATCGTGATCAGCAGGGCGCCAGGATGACTGCTTGCCAAAGAGATCGTCTGTCCACACGAGACGGCAAGTGCAGCGGCAAGTATCTGGCCAGCCAGCTTTTGCCAGGGTTTCAGGCAGAACAGGTCATCTATTAATCCAGTCAGAAAGATTACCGCAACCGCCGGGCATAACTCGAGGACCAACCGCCGGTGTCGGACGGTAAGTTCCACCCAGTGTGGCGCGAATATGACCATAAGTAACACCGCCCCGGCGTAAGACAGGATGATCGGAATGCCTCCTACACGTGGAACGGCTCGGATGTGAAGCTTGCGCTGCACGTCTGGACAATCCACGATTGCGTAGTGCAAGGCCAGATCACGCACCATTGGTGTAAATATCAGACAAAGCAGGAAGGATACTCCCGTGAGCACAAGCAGGGCATTCATAGAGAACTTCCTTTGGGCGGGTTGGCCTGTCAGCCTCTTTGAAGAGGACTGGGTGAGAGGCTCGAGCGAGATGCGAGGTGAATATCAACCGGTATCGAACTACCAGTCAGAAAAGATGTGAGCCGGGCAAGTCCTAAGGGCATATCGAAATGATCAACCAGCGTCTGGCGGGCCCGTTCCCCGGCGAGCGCTACTTCCCTTCGGTCGTTCGCAAGACGGTCAAGTAATTCGGTCAGCCCGCGTACGTCTCCGACCGGAACATGCCATCCGCAGTCAAATCTGCGAATTATGCGTGCTGGGGTAGCTTGACCCGGCCCGATAAACAGGATCGGACGGCCGGCAGCCAGCAGACCGTAAACCTTACTTGGAACAACCGAACCGCAGCAACGTTCGTTCTGTGTCACCAGGCCGATATCACCGAGAGAAAGATTGTTCGCGAGGCTTTCTCTCTTCACAAACTCCCGGAACTCAATGGATTCTATCCTGTGCTCCTGCTGAAAGCTCTTGAGATTGTTCATTAGAGCTCCGCTGCCCGAGAAAATGAAACGGAAACGATTGTCTGTCTCTAGTTTCTGGACTGCGCCCTTAAACGTATCCAGATCATGCGCCAGGCCCAGATTGCCCGAGTAGAGCAGGATCAGTTGTTTTGGGTCGCCGGGTCTTGTCAGCGGCACGATCGCTCTTCCATCCGCCCAATTGTCTGAAACAAAGATGCGCGACTCCGGAATCGAACGCCGCACAAGCCGGTCTTTCATGCACTCACCCAAGGCAACAATGCCGTCGGCATGTTTGCGTGATGCATCGGCCAGAATGCCAACCACTGTATCGATCGCTCCTCCAGCCTTGAAGTAGTCCAGATCAGTAGCAACATCGGGGTAGACATCCATTTCCCAGATGTAAAACCGGCACCCTCGAACAAGCTTAAGCATGCTCCCGAGAATAGAAATCAGGGGCGGTGTCGTAAGCGTGAGTACAACATCTGGTTTGGGGACAAACAATACCCGGACGGCAGCCGCTACATAAAAGCTCAAATAGGAGAGGATTCGGCCGATGCGTCCGCGCGAGAAGGCGAGTCCCTTAACGCGGTGGATCTCTACGGAACGAAGGTCATTCGCCGATTCGCTCGCAACTGTGTACCCAGCCCGTCCGGAGCAGATGGCCGTTACCTCGTGCCCATCGGCCACCAGTGACCGGGCGAGATCGGTCAGCAGTTGACTGGTGGCAGCGCTATCGGGCCAGAAAAATTGGTTCAACAGCAAAAATCTCATCGCGCGACCTCGTTCAAAACAGAATGAGAACAATCCAGCTCGCGAATCTTTCGCGTGCGTACCGCGAGTGCCGGATTACCCGCGACGATCTGGTAATCAGAGATGGTTCCTGAAACAACGCTGCCGGCGGCACAAATCGCTGCTTCCCCCAATCTGGCTCCGGGCATAAGGATGGACTTAGCACCTGCCCAGCCGCCGTCCTGGATCTCTATTCCGGATATAAGCAGTCCGAATGTTGGGTCGCTCCAGTCATGATTCCCGGTGCACAGATACACTCCCTGCGAGAGGCAGACATCATTTCCCAGGCGGACCATAGCAAGATTGTCAATCCAGACTTGCTCTCCAATCCAACAGTCGTCGCCGACCATGAGGCGCCATGGATATTTCACTGTCACACCCTGCCGGATGACAACCCGCTCCCCGATCTGGGCGCCGAACAGGCACAGAAGCTGAGCCCGAAGATTCGACGAGGGGAACCAAACCGAACGAAAAAGCGGCTGCCCCAGGAACATCCAAAGAGCTCGCCACACCATCGATCGTCCGGGCTGGTACCAGTCATTTTGGAATTGGCGAAGATGAACCCTGCTCATTGCGATCTCCCCGCAGACAACATCTCGAATGAACCTGTCACTGCTCCACCACCCGAAGCCCATGCGTACAGGTCATTCATCCGTCTGGCTACGCTCGGCCAGGAAAACTCCTCTTGAACAAAGGAACTTCCCTTCTTTCCCATCTGTTGTTTTTCCGTCCGGGGACTGGATAAGCATGCTCGCAATGCTTCGCGAAGGGCCTCGGTTTCCGGGCGGATGACCCAACCAGCGCCTCGGCGAGCTATCTCCGGAAGATTGCATCGATCAGAGACAATCACTGGCAGTCCCGCGCCCATGGCTTCAAGTACGGCTACGCTCAGGCCTTCGGAATAGGACGGCAGTACAAAGCAATCGGCTGCGGCGAGAGCACTCCATTTCATTTCGCCCCGCAGCATGCCGGTGAAAGTAACCCGCGACTGGAGCGACGCATCGCGAATGGCGCGCTCAATGTTTTCCTGCGTGCCTTCGGAATCAGGACCGGCAAGAACCAGATGGGCGTCCGCATATTCATTCGCAACAGTTTTCCACGCATCCACAAGCAGATTGAGACCTTTCTTGAAATGAATCCGACCGAGAAAGAAAACCAGCCTCTTGTCCTTAAGGTCAGGAGCCAGATCAAAGAATGCCGCTGACGATATCGACCGTGGAATTTCGACGCCATTTGGAATCACCGCGACCGGCTGCTTTGCCCCGAAGGCAACATAATCCTGAGCTTCCGCACGCGTCAGGGCATGCAGACAAGCGGCATTCAGCACATTGCTCTTCTCTACCAGGGCAGAATAGATAGCTTTTCTAACCCTTCGATTGGCAAGTGCCCACTTATCCAGCATCCCGTGGGCCGAGATAATGTAAGGGCGCTTATGCTTTCGCGCCGCTCTGGCCGCCGAGAAGGTGCTTTGCTCCCAGAGACCATGGATGTGAACCCCATCCGATTCGCTCACGACCTTTGAGAACGCAGCACCCAGGGAGCGATCTTTGATCCATTGTCGGCGCATGGCGGGAAATTCCGTGATCGCCACATTCGCGTAGGCCTCTCGCGAATAGGTTTCGCCCGGAATGCAGAATGCTGCGATTGAAATCCTGCGTTCATCCAGCGAAGCCACGCTTGCACTCAAAGCAGGAACTACCGAACTAAGTCCGCCAAAAGAAGGGTCAAGATGCGTTACTACGTTGAGCCAGCGCGCAGTTGTACTAGTCCCTGCGATTTCCGAGATGGAACATGCTCCGGAGGTAGCCACCCTTCACGCTCCCGCCAACTGCAGAATGGACTCCACCTCAAAGCCAAAGTTCTGGGGAGAGTAAGCGGCGATAATCTCGCTGGAGCGAATACCCATAGCCCGCAACTCCTTCTCAGAGAAGGATGCGATCTGCCTCAGCCTTGCCTTCAGCTCCTGGGAATGTGGATCGAAGGTAAATCCATTCTTTCCCTCTTCCACAAGATCTTCCGCCGATCCGCATCGCGACGACACAAGCACTGGAAGGCTGCTGGCCATCGCTTCATTCACGACCAATCCCCATGGTTCTCGAGTACTCGGCAAGACAAAGCAACCGGCGAAAGCGTAATAGGCTGGCAGATCGTGTGAGGTCTTCATTCCTGCGAAATGTACTTCACTTCCGTACTGGGATTTCGCAGCCATGATCCTGAGTTCGGGCAACGCCGATCCGTCGCCAACCAGAACCAGCGGCCAATCTCCCCCTTCAGCCCGATAGGCAATCCAAGCCTTGAGCAAACCCTCGACATTCTTCTCTGGAGCCATTCTGCCGACATAGAGGAAATACGGACGCAGAGGCAACCCGAAGAGGCCTGCTCCAAACCGACGCAGGTCCAAGGTCTCTTGCGCCAGGGTTGAATTGTCAACGACATCGTAGTAGCGGGCGACTTTGTCTTTGGGAAAGCCCAATCGCTCCAGATAGCGGCGATGCGCGGTCCCCCCGGTAACAGCGACATCAAAGAGAAGACGCAGCAACTTCGCCTTGATCAACTCCTTCCAGCCCACTCGCTCGTGATCATAAGCGGTGCTTTCCGTCATCAGAATGCTGGTCTTGCCGTGCACGCGCGCCCAAAGAGCGGCCGCGAGCGCCGGCAGCGTTGCGTAGCCTGGAACCATCACGGCAGCCGGCTTGAGTAGATTCAAGCGCGCCCAAAGCAACCGTGCTAAACGCAACTGGCCCGCTTCGTGCCAACTGCAGTCAGGAAGAAGCGTATGAATTGGCAACTGCTTGCGCGCCTGCTCTCGAAAGTTCAGCCCGGGATAGAAGCCGACCCCGCCCACGAGTTCGATTCCAACCACGCTGTCAGCGAACTGCGGAACGGATAGCAATCCCTGCAAGCGCGCGATGTGATAGGCATACCAATCCATCCAGATAACCGCAAGGCGCGGCGGTACCAGGTTCTCAGACATGACTTACCTCGTGAGCAGACAACCCCAAAAGCGTGAACGGGCAGCCGTCTGCCTCGTACTCCGGCAGGGTAAGCGCCTTCTTCGCCCATAGCCATGTAATCCAACAAGGAATCGACAGCAGTAGCGTGCGAAAGATAACTGCCTCCATCGTCTGCATAATCAGGTACATTGCGAGGGAAGAAATGATGACGTACTGGCTTGTCCAGGGTCCGCCGTGCGTAGCGGCCATTCGCCAAGCCCAACCGAATCCATACCCCAGCAGCCCCATGGCAAACACTGCGAACCACCAGACTTCGATGAACAGGTCAGCAATAATTCCCGGAGCCGAACCCGGCGCACCCTGCCAGCCAAGAACTTGCGAGATGCCCGGGTCCGTGCCGGCATTTTGCAAAATCTCAGAAACTCCAAAGTCCTCGTACTTTGTCGGCCAAACGGCGGAAGGTATCGGCCGGATGATGATCTCGGCAATATAACGGCGAAGCCAGAAGTAGTGGCCGATTTGCTCTGCCGCAATCACCCCGCCCGATCCGTAGATGTACTCGTTTCCGTTATCCGCGGTATCGACCACATTGCTTACGCTTGTATTTACATCCAGGTCAGAACCCAGATAGATTGCTCCCCGGTTAGTCACTAAGAAGAGCACCAGGTACCCGAGGCCAAGTCCTGTTACGGCCATTAAGAGAATGGGCGGTCTTTTACCACGATTGAAGTACCACCCCATGAGCATCACAATCGCGTAACCGAACGTTGGCCCGCGGCGCGCCATCAATATTGCTTGCGACAGCCAGGGAAGACTGAAGGCTACTATGAAAAACCAGCTATAAGCTTTTGAGGCGCCCGATGACAAGGCTGCAATGAGCAGCACGATCCCGGTGAGGAGCAGAAGACTGCCGTCACGTATGTACCCGTTGGTGTCCCAGCCACCGGAGTACGATGTACCATATGCTTCCACAAAGCCGCCCACATTGTGGATCGTGATCACCCAGCACATCGCGCCCACAATGCCCGCAAGGATACCCCCAATCAACAAACGTTTAGCCATCCGACCCGACTTCTCCACCATGTGGCCGCGGTTTGCTTTCAGGCTCCCTGCCCTTACACCCGCAGATAGGCATCCCACGACAAAGGCGAGGACCCCCAGGACGAACAATGTCTGTACATGGACCAGTTGTTCGGAATCGAGAAACTCGTCCATCCCGCTCGAGTGATACAACTGCCAGGGCATCCAGAAATACAGGAAGACCAGCATCGGTCCAGTAAAGATGAGCGGATGAAACACATCCCGGCTGCCGTCGAATGCGATTAGCACGCCTATGGCCACCACCACTACGACCGCAACCAACAAATACTCAAACAGCATTGGCAAGCGCCTCAGAATCTGTCAGAGCCTCCGCGGTGATCATTTCGGTCACCGCGGCAGCCAGTCGCGACCGGAACTTCTGCCATGTAAATTGCTCGGCAGCGGAACGCGCTTCCTGCCGCATCTCA
>Ga0302325_10012507_pt1 | contig 18199 bp, 19 predicted proteins | sample Palsa_T0_2_FD_201948 | JGI IMG/M metagenome (GOLD analysis project Ga0302325, IMG submission 201948) | Peat permafrost microbial communities from Stordalen Mire near Abisko, Sweden - Palsa_T0_2 | ecosystem: Environmental > Terrestrial > Soil > Palsa > Peat permafrost | place: Sweden: Abisko...
AAACCTTTGTCAAGCCAGGCAAATCAACCAATGTCAAGCTCAGGACATGTGGAGAATAGATTTTGAGATTTATCGGCTGCCGATTGATGCCCTTATTATTGCCTGCTATTCTGGCCGTCTCGTTTTCAATTTCCCGCTTGACGTCTTGGAATTCCGTAAACCTTCGATTCGGTATGTGGTGGAACTCGGCCCATTCTGGTTGTGTAGCTACCGCGGCAGATGTGTGAGCTTCTGGAGAATCATCGTCGGTGGGGATGTTGATGAGCTGGAGAATGAGCGGTCTTCGAGTAACGATGCCACTGCCACGCGGCAGAAAGTCTCGACCAACGATGTTTTCGAGAACCGATGACTTTCCAGAGGACTGCGAACCAACGACCACCTTGGGGGACAATTAGCCATGGCACGGATAATGGCAACAGTGAGGGGTTTCGTACAATCTGAGGAAGGTCCAAACTATCGTTGCCGATAGTGTTGAAAACCAGATCTTGCAGCTTATTAACTATCCCAAGCAAGTCCTCACCAAGAGATGCCATGTTGCTGATGGAGGGGAGGCGAAAAGATGCAAGAGGGAAACGGGCTCAGGACTTTGATGCGTCGCGTCGAAAGAGGTCCCAGGCGTGTGTCCTCCCGGGCCAAATGGCACAATACTGGCGCGTTTATATGTCAATGGAGTGCTATTCAGGGGCATCTAGCGGCGCACTTCCCAAGCAAGACTCGTCGGTGTTGCTCGTGTGGATAAAAATCTCGGGTTTCCAAGGTTCTTGAAGATTGAACCTTATGCGACTTGTTTTCGCCCGGAGCGCCACACTAGTCAAGCCACATTTTCTCCCTGACGTCTCTGGCAACAAGCCCATCCACAAGTCACAGTAAGACTGTCAACTTTTCTCTCTTCTATGGCCTAATGCCCATTCCATTTGCGTTCAAACAATCAGCCTATTCTCTATCAGGAAAATGTTTCATTTTGCTGTGCACGTGAGGCTGCCCTGTTGGACCGGGAGTTTGTTCATGTGATAGGAAATATGCGCGTGTCCTTGGTCGTCCTTGATTAATGGCATCCCTTGTTTGAAAAATGTCAAGAAGCGCATCTGATGGTCTGCTTGGTTCTCACGTGTTTCTCGTTAAGTTCAATTCTCCTAGTAATTGAACTACCTATCACAAAAGACGGAGCCTTCAGGTAGTCAGAACGAAAACTGCAAGATGAAGAACGACTCGGTTCTAAGCAGGTAGTGATATAGATGTCGATTACTTCAACCATATCCTTAGGATTCTTACTTACAATTTCATGATCAACGACCATCTGGCTTACAAGTGACGCTAAGTATAAATGTCTACTCTTTAGCCCTTACAAAAACCTGACCAAACCTTCTTCAAAAGTAAAACAAACTCCATGTACTAATACTTCTGTTATAACAAGAGATTTACTATGTTTAGAATGGAGTTTCTCTTTCATTTGAGAAGTGCACACTAAAGACAAAAAAAATGTAAGCTGGCTGTAACTGCCCGCGTTTGTCACTCGCTCCTTATCATGAGCCTTCTTGCTTACCTCATCACCATCACTAAAACTCGCGACACCTACTTCATTTTTAGACTTATGTCCTTATACCTTAGTTATTCTGTAGGGAAAAAAAATATTTAAGAATGCTATACCTATTCCTATAAGAATATAAACTTTAAGTTGTTAAATATAATGAGTTGATAATAATTTTATAAAAAAACTCTAAAAGTGGCAATCTCGCTTCTCGCTCTAGCCGACTGAGGAGCGAGCAGTTACGCGAGGCCGACAATTAACTGGCCCGACGGGGTGCAGAAATGCCTGCGAGTAGCGACAGCATGTTAAGCGGAGACAAAAAGAATTTTTGCGCGAATGCCTCATTATAAGAAACATAAAGAACAAAAAAAAGACCATCGGTTGCACAGGTTTTACTGGGAATTGAACCCAGATCCCCGGAATCAGAATCCGATGTGCTAACCATTACACCATAAAACCGAGGACTGTGAAGAAAAATTGCTTATTTTAAATAATACGAGCTACACCAAAACTAGGGCCAGAGATGAAGGCTCAGCCAATCAAAGCAGCCCCACATGGGCCTTACGCCCCACCACTATATTCAAGTTAAACATTTCCCTATCAGCATCCCAAGCAAGTAACTGAAATAACTTTTGATAATGATAGACAAACTCTTAAGTGTTGAACAAATGATTTTTCAGACGCCCCGAGAAGATTTTTTAGTATTTTATCAATGCATTAGAAGAAGTAGCACAAGCAATCCCTCACCAATTCGAGATCTTCTTTTTGATAGATTGATGTTGCGGAAAGCTCTAATTTAATGCTTCTCATCAACAACAGATGGCAAAGAAATAGCACCTTCTTCGTCCTCCCTCGCCTTCTTTAATGCCTCAAGACGTTCCGAAATCTGGGGTGTAGAATTGTGATAGAGTGAGTAAATCCAATCAATCTTCGTCTCGGATGCAGCAGCAGAATTCTTGCTCAATACAGTGCTGAGTTCGGATGAGTATCCTTGAGTGGCAGCAAATTTGTCTAAGAATGGATCAGCAAGGCTCTCGGATGCATCTGTAAGAGGGAACCTTACCAGCCAGGAACGTATTCTTGCGGTGCATGTAATGCATTTGAAGAGTGAACCATAACCATGTAACAGGGGCAAGGCAAATAGAGAAAATGACGATTGCGGGGATTTTGGGGTAAACTCCCGCCGGGAAGTTCCACTGGCTGTATGACGATTTCTGGCTAATGAAAATCATCACCATAGAAAAGGTGTGAGTGATAACTATCTGGAAGCAAGCGTCAGCATTTATTGAAATAACACGTGCAAGAGCACGTACTTGGGAAACGATAAAAGAACGGATATTGTTTGCATAAAACCAACACCCCAATTGTTGGGCGGCAAGAGCCTTGATATCTTCCTCGGTGCATCTCTTGATAAGACTTTCATGAATTAAGAGATTGTTTTGTCGAGGCCAGCCAAAATTTTGCACACCATCTTCGATGTCTGTTGGCAGTGGGCCAGAACCAATATAGATATTCTTGAGCTTCAACTTGGCGCCGGCAGCGATATTGTGAATTTCATCCTTCAAATTGCCTGGCTTCATGAGCAACAGGTTCTCCTTCTTTGGCTGGTTCACGACAGGGTAGATTAAGACAAACTCAAGCTGAGCGGCGGCGAATATTTTGACGTAATGCTGGTTGAAATTGATCTGCAAAACTTGACAAAAGAGAACGCTCAAGGTGACGAACAATAGTACCGTCGGCACCACGTTGTCCCCAGTAAGCTCATGGAGTCTCCAAGTTGATCCCCGGTGAGCGGCGAAACTTTCTCGCACGCCCTCTCTCAATGTCATCGATCGGATGATGATATTGGGTCCGCTCCATGCCACATAAATGAAGAGGCAGGAAGCGAGAAATAAGCAACTTCTCCAGAACTCATTTGTAAAGGATGGCAGGAATGTGATCTGGACATCGCCCACGAGATCCCATAGCCATGGGCCAACATCCATATTCACGAAAAGCAGTACGAGCAACATGGAGTGAGAGGCCTTCATTGTTCGAAGTATCACTGTTGCTCTCGCGCGCTGGAGTCTTTGCACAGCACTTTCGTCGCCACTGGTAGGACTTTGATGCCGTTGAACATATTGCAGATGAGCTTGACGAAAATTGATCAGAGATTCGAGTGCGAATATCGCGAATGCAGCCCATGCGGCTACATTTTTCGTGAACACGATGCTCTCCTCGCCATTCGAGGCTGGCTAAGAAATGTTAGCGAAGGTCAAGAGAGGCCACAGATCCTCCTGCCTCTAGTTGATCCATTACGGGCTGTTTCGTTCCCAAGAAGTGACTTTCGTTGGAAAGATTGAAGTGTTAGGAGGGAAAGTCGCGATGTTGATGATTGCCCTCCGTGTGGCACAGCAGGGTGGATCAGTTGCAACAGGCGCCAATGGGGCAGTGCCTGGGAGCTTGGAAACAGGGACTGGAAGAGATACAGCCAGCAAACTTCCTCTAAAGCTTTATTTCGAAGAAAGCGAGTAATCAGATTATAAAGTTATGGAGGATTGGAACACAGCCAGCCTGAAAATGAAGTCTGGTGAAGTCTGGAAAGATGTTTCCTGGGACGATTTAAATTCCCCTGTTGCGAGACCCTGCCACGTGCTTGGCCTCTCACGCGGCTGAATTTCAAGAGTTTCAACACCTCTGCGGGGTTTGTCCGGCAAGGCTCTGACTTGTTTCGTCATCTGAGGCTTCAAAAGCTTGAACATCAATCCAGTGATACTTTGAATTCTGTCTGGGTCGAGATGTCGAACCTAGCAGCTAGTCAATCGTCCCTGAACGCAGCTGTTGGAAGCGACGAGGCAAGCAATTCTTGATCCTTCGCCGCCGCCTCTTCATTGCACAGAGCCGCCTTTCTCTATTGTCCTTGAATCCCATTCTCAGTGACGCAGTGTGTTGAGCCTCTTCCGTGATAATTTACAACATTTCGGTGCATTAAATCGCAGCAAATACCGTGGTCGTGTACTAACGAGACCCGAGTTAGGATGTCTCGGACAACACCACTGCGCCCTCTTCTGTGTCTGCTTCTACTCACGATACAAGTCGAACGAGCTACCATATACAGGAGCTTCCCATGTTTGCCGCAAGATTGGAGCAGGTGAGAAAACACCTTACGCAAGAAAGGCTCTCTTACATGCAAAGGGAGCAACACACTTGACTGCCCGGGCTGAGAATTATGAATATCGAATTTCGATGAGTTATTGCACGAAGTCAAATATTTGAGAAACTCTCAAGCTTTCAATATGTTGTTTTTAAACCTTTTCATATAAATTCCTCCCAGCATAGCGCAGCAAAGGTTCGAATTCAACAACTCGTTTCCTCGCTAGCAAAGGAGAAACGTCGGTAGATGAACTTGAATTGGTTAACAGCACATGGCAACAGCGGATCGAAAAGGAGCGCAAACATGCTGGAGATCAGTATCAGGCTTTGCAAAAAATGTTCTTCGCAGAAGTGGACGTCAGAAAAGAAACCGAAGCTATGCTAGATGAACTGAAACCCTCCAGCAGAAAAGGAACGAAAAATCAGCAGAAGAAACCTGTTCCGTCATACGGAATACAAAGTCAAGACCTTCCAGCAAGACCAAAATCGCCATTACGGGCAGATGAATTGCCATTGCCGACTAACAGAGTGCCACTGCCGACAACTTACAGAGTGCCAATACCTCTCCGCTCATCAATTCCCAGGGGACCAGTGAGAAAGACATCTTACCGAGTTCGAGATGACACACGCGATGGCGATAGGACGGCTGCGAGCACCATAGAAAGTGCTGATGGTGGGTGGTCGAATCCGGGTGATCTCCCAAACCGGAATGCAGAGTACGGTTCAAAATCTGGCCACTCTGATAATCCTCCACCACACAGCCCCTTGATAGTGCAACCATATGAGCCTGGAACTGGAGAATTCAAAGGAAAGCAGGGGTCTTGGGCACAAGTCGTCGGCAAAGGAGTCCAAAAAGGAAAGATGAAAGAGACAGAAAGCCGTTAATGGGCAGCATCGTACTAATTTCCGTTGGATAGTAGAGTAGAAGGGTCCGCCTTGTTGGAAAAGGGGTTTGGTTTCATCTCATATTCCTTTCCCCAACGTAGCATTAGGGGATAGATTATATTTCAGAACAATTTTCCGTACATCTCACACCAAAGCAGCGCTCGAAATTCAATTTATAAATATCCCCTTTAATTCTTGAAAAGGGGTAGCGAAGCACGTGCCAACGTCGCGTGAATTGCGGAAAACGCGTCGCGTCAACCTCGAGACTCAGGGACCACTTGCATCACCAAACCTGCCCACAAAGCAGATTTCAATATGGCAGACTCTCAGATGGAAGACGATATTGCTCTCGAAACTCCCGCTTCAGAGGTATTCATCGCGCCCTCAATTAATCCCAGCCTTCTCTTCACCGGTGCCTCCTACACGCATTACTCGCCCGTCCCCCCTTCACTTCTCCCCACTCCCGACTCGACTTCCCAAGATTCGGAAAACACAAATCCAGGCCCAGAATGCGTATTAGGAGTCGACGAGGCTGGACGCGGACCTGTTCTTGGCCCCATGGTCTACGGACTCTTCTACCTTCCAATTCCCCTCTCCGACCCTCTCCTCCGACAAACCCATCATTTCGACGACAGTAAAGTTCTCACGCCCACTGTACGCTCGAATCTTATGGAAAAACTCTGCACGCCAGCTACAGACCTACATACACAATGTGGATGGGCAGTCGACGTGATGTCCGCGCGAGACATAGGCGCAAACATGATGAAGCCTGCTGGAACATATAACTTGAATGCTCAAGCGATGGATGCTACAATTGCTCTGATACAGGGAGTGTATAAGCGGGGCGTTAACGTGAAGGAGATTTATATTGATACAATTGGGAACCCGGAAACTTATCAGAGGAAACTTGAGAGGATTTTCCCAACAGCGAAGGTTACGGTAGCGAAGAAGGCGGATAGTTTGTATCCTTGTGTTAGTGCGGCGAGTGTTTGTGCTAAAGTTACGAGAGATGCTGCGTTGGAGGTGTTGTATGAGAGTTACATAGTTAAAACAAAGGATGCGGATGGAGACGAAGAGATGACTGGCCCGAAAGAGGCAAATGTTGCGGAGGAGGAATCATGGGGGTCAGGTTATCCCTCTGATGTGAGGTGTACATCTTGGCTCAAGAGGAACATGCATCCTGTGTTTGGGTGGGGAAGTGAGTGTCGATTCAGTTGGGGGACTGCAAAAGATATGATGGATCTGAAAGGGCTTGCAGCAAAAGTCGACTGGCCAGTTGAAGATGACGATGAGACGAGTCGGTTGACGGATTATTTCAGTGCTGGACAGGAAAAGGATGCTGATGAATTAGGATCATGGTTTGGAAAGCCTGTTAGTGTAGATGTCTTCTAATACCCAGAAAATTTGTTTTTACTCCGGTTTTGTAATGTATAGAATCAAATTTTACGAACTCCTAGGGGAACGGCGTACTCTGCTTTCCAGCTGACCAGGGTTCAGGAGCTCGAAGAGAAGGATGCGGAAGGTGCAAAAACATGGTGGGCACTTAGAGCATTTGCTCCTCCGAGTGGTTCTGGAGTTATTCATGTGGCCGAGAAAACTCTGCATATCAAATCGAAACTTCATTATACGTCTTATTACCCCGCAGCTCTGAGTACACGTAAGCACGCTGTGCATGGCTCCGTCCTATCTACAAAATTCAACGGATCCAGAGCGCCTATAACCGCCCTATATATCGTCGTCGTCATCTTCAACAGGAGCCATACGCTTGCCTCGGCTATCCAGGGTATTCAAGCTAATGTTATCACTGTCATCTCTCCCCTTCATACCAATTGCTTGTCGTCCAGTATCGGAGCTTTCCAAGAATTCGCGAAGTTTCTCTTTGCCGATTTCAATGGCTTGTGCCGATGCTGCGTTTGCCATGCGCAACATTGGTCCCCAGAGGTTCAGGGTGTAGGTGACGTAGGCCGCGACACCGAGAAGAATGAGAAGGATGAAGTACATTGGGTTACGAAGAACTATAAAGAAGTCAGTAATTCCGAAGTTAACCTGGTGCAGCTTTGTAAACCTACCAGCAACGATCTCGTTCCATCCCAATGCCAAAAGTAAGCCATAGAAATACAATGGAACCTGAGCTACACCGCCGATGGCGCTGCGCTTTGCTTCCACGTAGACTCCATCAGCTGTCTTCTTGAACCTCACAACAAGATCTTGGCGTTTGGCTTCACTGAGAATCGTCATCTCTTCCTCCAAGCTTTTGCCCTCTTCTTCGTCGACCCCGCCAATAGGGGCCAGGTCTTCCTCGTCCTGAGGATCTACGCTGGCAGGTGCATTGCCAATCCAATCAGGAAGATCAGGAGGCGCGTACGTCTCTGCAAGCCTGAAACGAGCTAGTAGAGGAATAAGTGTGTAGTGGAATCTTTCGCTTTGGTGTACATTCCCTCGATATCATCTGTTGGTCTCCATATTCTTGGGACGCCGCCTTCATCATATCTGAACTTGTCCTCGAAGTTCTCTCGGAGCTTGAGCAGGATATTGCCTTCCATGACTTCTTCGTCGATTCTGGCTCTCAGAACACCCCAACTCTTCCGTCTCAACCGCCACAGCCCTACCTCAATTTCGTCTTCGTCGGCGTCGAAACTCTTCGCTCGTTCTGTGAACCGTATTTCGGCTTCCTTGACAGTAGCTGTAAACAGATTCCATATCCTATCCCACAAGTCTTTCTCGGTAGCAGGTTTCTCTCCAGTCTCAGGTGCCCCACTACCGCCACGCCCAGAGCCTAGCTTGTTAAATTCTAGTCCAACAGAATCTCCCAATCTTGATCGAACCCATCTTTCAACTCGACTCGCAAGCCTTCGCATTTCTTCTTTGCGGAGACGCCCACTGACTTCATCTAGGTCCTTTCCATAGAGATTGTACTGCGACTTGAAATTGGTCCATGGCACACCCTCTATCGCAAGACTCCGAGCCTCAGTTTCGAATTGTTTGAGAGCGACCTTTTTCTCGCGCTCCACGATCTCGGCAAATTCGTAAGACGCCCCTTTCTTTTGCCCGGCCTTGACCGCACTCGACACGGCATCACTGAAGGATGTTACTCCTGATTTGTGTGCTGCTGAAAGCTGGCCGTGATATAACGCCTTCAATCTGGTATCAATCTTTCCCTCCAACTCAACACGTTTCCTGGAATAGACGCCTTTGTGATAACGGCTGGCCTCGACCTCAAAAGCCTTGATGCTCTTGACACGCGCAGCCTTCCCAGCCGTACCCAAATCCTTCAGCACAGCCGGCTTCCCTAACCGGACACCTTCGGCCTGTTTCTCCTCTAGGGGTGCTATGGATACATCGAAAGCCTCCAAAACCTCTCGTGAGATCTCATCACATCGGAATTGGGCCAGAAGTTCCTGCTGAGTTGGTAGATCCAGGTCCTTGTTATTGACTATTTGGTCCCAGACTCCCTCAGCATATACTGAGAAACCATCTGCGGGAATCCGTCGGTGATACTCGGGGAGGAAAACACCCCCGTCCAATTCTTGGTCTAGACCATGTTCTCTGACCGCACGGTGGCCGACCCTGAATCGTGTACCCAGCTTTTCTACCTCCGTTATAAATTTTTCTGGTTGAAGTATTTTATGAGGCAGCGCTGCAAACGCGAAATCGAAATAGTCTTCTATCCGTGACTTTTCGAGGCCAGCAGGCTTTGAGAGACCGGTCCATATATTTGTCAAGTCTGCAATAAGTGTATTTCGAAGATTAGCAAGAGGGGTGGTGCCGAGATGATCGCGAATGACGAAGAATAGAAGGGACCGAGGGTTAGATCTGAGACATGTTAAAGGCCCGTTGCATATTCCAGAACAGCGCCAGAACTTACTGCTTATCCTTTAAAAACAACTGCAAGTTGACCTCGAAAACTGTTTTTAATAAGCCCATATTGGCGCCTTGGTACAATCCAACTTGATGCTCCCAGATGTTGACGATGAGAACCTCACTAGTGGCCAGGGCAAAGAGAGCGCTCTTCCTTTCAAAATCCTGATCCTCTCCTCTTTCTCGACCATCCGTACCTTCAACATCCATTACTAAAATATTGTCGGCCATTTTCTGTGCTCCATCTGCCCCCTCGCGCTTGTTTTTCGACATCCATATCCCTTTTGTGGTCTGCCGCCGATCAGTTTCGGACATAACACCAAATTCTGTTCCAAACAAGTGGTTCAAAAGTGTGGATTTGCCGGTGGACTGCGATCCAAAGACAGAAATGAGGTGATAGTTAAAGCCGGATTGGGCTGTCTTGGTAATTTGAAGATAAGTGTTCAGGTTGGGACTAGCACAATGTCAACTCGGTTTTGAAAGTTGTTCCAACGTGCGGTGGAACATTTTTTACTAGAGCAACGTACTTGAATTCCTTGTCCTCATCGATAACCTGTATGCCATGCTCATACTGCTCCTTGGTTGGCGCATCGCCAACTCCTGCAAAGTGGCCGTTCATGGTCATGATCGATGGTGCTGTTGGGAAACGAGAAGCTGCGGACGGCCTTCTTGCATCGTGGCCGTTTGTTTGTGCCATGATGACCGAGTCCCAAACCGGGCGGTACAATGATACTTGTTAATCTTGTGACGTTGAGAGGTGTGTGGCGCCCCTTGCCATGAATTGGCATCTGATTCAATCACCGGCCAAATTTCACAAGACACCGATGCGGATCCGAAAGTGGTTTAGTCGTACAGTCTGTCACCTGATCTTTTGCCACCTGGGGCCACGAAACATGAAGCCAGGCTAATATATTATGTGCGCAGACAGGTCCAATGTTCACAGAAAAATACAGAAGTTTTCTCATGCTCAAATTTCATCATTCATAAAGAGTACCTATCTGGCTTCATTGGGTGGCTTTCTAGGCTGAGATGGGATTAGACTAACTCGCTAACCCTTTTCTCTACCCCTTTCTTGAGCGTGTTTATTCATCACTCGTCGCACCAATCTATTATGGTTCCAGTCTCAAAGGTTAACGCTGCATTAATTTCACTTTTTTCTTCAAAGCTATCCATTCCCCCATCTCTCCCCGTCCATACCTTTGTCTCGCCGATTTACTCCCCAACGCCGACGCAATGCCTCATGAATTTCTAGACCAGGGAAAGGGCCTGCTCAAAATCTGCCTTAATATCTTCCTTCACCACCGTCAGAAAATGCGCCAGTGTGGGGAATTTCGGAGAGATGTACGATGTTCTCGAGTCCCACAGTGACATATATTCGGCCGTCTCCAGGTCCCTCTCCTTCGACGATTGCGGTCCTTTGGGGGAAGGAAGTCAGTACATTTCTATATGCGGGATACGTTTCACATTGGCTTACTTGCTTCCTCCAATACTAAAATGCCTTGGTCAGCTAGATGCTTTTTATTTGATCTTCGACAACGCTCACTAACCTGCCGAGTGAAACAAGTTTAAAATTATCAAGAATCATGGCAGGTATTTCTGCGGTCGCTTTTACCCTAAAGTAAAGTGTTCCACCGTAGTTAACCTTTGGGTAATTTGAACTCATTTGGTACAACGGAGTTGATGGTAGACCTTGAGCTGGTTAGTATAATCCTACAAGGGTGTATTGTACTTCACAAACCCGGATAGCGAACCTCGCCAATCTTCGCATGGTGTCCCAACCAAAGAGCAAGCTCTAAAGCATTACTGGAATTCCTCTCAATGCGTACAGAAAGTGTCTCAAGTCCTGCGAGCAACTGGAATGCCTCGAATGGGTTCAAACAGGGACCGGTATCTCGCAAGACTGCTGCCCTTGAAAATGATATGAATGACAGGTTTCCGAATTTCTCCCAGAGCTTCAGGCCATGAAATCCAGGGGAAGGTTCGAAGAATTGTGGAAATCTGTCCTTGTTCTTCACCCAATCGAATTTGCCGCTGTCAATTATGATACCTGCCGTATTTGACCCAGATATACTGAGCCATTCGGCTGCTGATGCGATGACAATGTCTGCTCCGTGATCAATTGGCCGAATTAAAAATCCTCCTGCGCCTGCAGTATTGTCACTGTATATCTCGTTAGTCAAAGATCATCTGGGGGGCATTGTGGCGCTCACACGACGAGGGGAACGCCGCCTTTGTGAGCTGCTCCCGCGAGATGCTTAATATCCGCCACCAGCAGGTCCGTACTTGATATACTCTCAACGAATACAGCCTTAGTGTGCTCATCAATAGCCTGCTCCACCTGATCACTCTCGACAAATCGTGCGGAAATACCTAGCGGTGGCAGTCGATATCTGAATTGGTGTGCTGAGGATTCTGAGACGGTCGATACTACAACGATGTTGCTACCGGCTTTTGCTAATGCGGAGATTGCTAAGAACAAGGCTGCTGGGCCGGATCTTGTTTCAACAGTCAGCTACTTGAACATAATTGAAACGATTGAGAAGAGGCCACGAACGACGTAGCCAGGCCCGCTTGTCCATTTTCCAATGCTGCCATGCGCTTCTCGAATACGTCAACGGTAGGCTGAGAAGTTATTGGCTTGCGGCATTAAGACTTGTGTGGAGGGGACAGACATTGCCAATTCTACTATAGCAGAAAGCCTCAGCTGTTCCATTGAATATGGCAGCTCCATGGGCGCTGTTGTTGAAGCTGAAGGACTAAAATACCTGTTAGGAAGTTTTCTTCATATGATGCACATGAAACTAACCGTAGAAGCATAGATGGGAGCATCTCTAACAGAATTTTCGGATCGAGTGAGGCTGGGGCTGACGTTAGCAGGGAAGCGCTTCAGCTGATCATGAAATTACCCGGTATGAACTCCAATGGTCTCAAAGTGAAAATGAGGTTCGCTCGGTGGTTTGGAACCGGCCATCTTTGCAGGTGTGCAGGTGAGGACGAGACTGTTATCTCCTTGAGCAACTGTCTTTGATCTCTTCAAAGCTGTCACCCGTGAAACAGGCTCCAGAATTTAAAAGTCGTCAGAGTATCACGTGGTCACTTATCAACCATGGGTGAATCTTTAATGGGGACTTTTCCGCTTGTCGATGATATATTGAATTTCGAAGCACTTGACGTTGCTGTTGTGGCTGCTGTCAGAAGTGGGGCTTCTGTGAGGGTGGGAGTCGCTAGAGAACGCCACTGAAGGTTATGTATGAGCTGCACCATCCGTGAGACCTCAATTACGTTGTAAGTATCACGAACTCGATCGGGCTGGGCTGACTTCCCCGTTGTCACTTCGTGCATGGTCATCCAACTCTAGGCAGTCTCTCCCAACTACCGAGCAATGAGTGGACCATTGAAGGACCAGTACAAGGATTAAGGAATGCGGCCAGGACAGCAGCGACGAGCGAGAGGAGGGTTCCACTCAGTCGGTATACGTCCCACTCTTCTGTTCTATGAACTAGTTTCCTGTGATTATAACATTTGGAACTGGTCTTGTGCCATCATTTTAGAATGCGAAAGTTGCACAAGAGACATGTCAAGCCTGGAGCTGGCGATATGCGTTGCACTTGTAGTCCGTGGCTGCAAGAGATAAGCCCTTGTGTACATATATTTACCTCCTCTTTATTCCTCTGGGCCGTACCTCAAACTTCATTATTCTCCGTTATGCGTGTATCGAGCCAAGATGGCCTATTCAATCTTTGTCAAAGCTCCAATCCTTTCAGCACGAGATCAAGTCCTCATTGTTACTCTTCAAACTCGACTTTAATATTCCTTCCTACCCTTCCCGGAGAGGCCCTTTTTTCCCGGACTGAGCAGGCATGCTATGGCTCTGCTTACACGAGTGGTATAGGGAAAGACCTCGACTTTGTGGGAATGGATTACAATGACATGGACACCGTCTATCAGTTCATTTATCTGATTTACCAGATGCCCAGGACTCCTTAACTGACAAACTCACCTCAAAAGCATGTGTTCGTCGTAGCAAATGTCACTTGGAGCATCATGCTGTGGCCCAATCAGGGCAAATCAAACAGTATCCTTGGGAAAAGACTAGATCCAGACGCATTTTACGTAACTGGTAATTCTGGCTCCTTTCCACGATGCTTATGCGGAAGGTGGAAGACTAATCAATTAAAACTGGTGCTGAAACTCACAGTCTAGCTACTCGCTTGCAATCCAGGTGGAGCCCACGAATATCATGCAACTCTGGTGATAATTTCTAACTTCTACCGGTGGTGTTCCATATCTGGCATTTTTTCTAGGTTTGTGGCATTTTACAACAGCTCTTGGGTCATTCTACCTGAAAGAAGTATACTGAATCCGATTTCTTGGGGAACATGCCTCTCGTGGGTATACAGTAATGGAAGAGGACAGCTATCCCACAGCAGTGTATGGAGCTGCCATTTTTCGGACCGTGCTACGTTCGATTATTTATGACATGTCCAATTCTGCTGGTATTGTTCCTTTGCTATCGGTATTACCTCAATCATGGGGAGCGCCATACTCATTGCCAATCCTCGTATGGATGCTGGCCACTTCTTTGCCACTTATATTCCCGGAACCAGTTAATCACCTCAAGCATTGTGGTACTATTGGATGGTGTATGTTACAGCACACGGCTTACATTTAAGTGTGCTTAGAACAGACTTCATAAACTCTGTCGATTTTGGATTTTCAATTCAGTGGCCTCTGCTTTTCTCCTCTGTCACTGAAGCTACCAATTACAGTTAAGTATACATCGCGAGTATTGCTACTAGAGCACTGACCATACCAATTTGAATTCTGATTGCATGTTGGAGAAGCAGGGTATCAAGAATGGGACTTTGGGAAAAGTTTGATACTGAGAACCGTGGTGGTGTTCAATATGTTCAGGCGACGGCTACTAAGGAGGTGCATTTGGTAGGAAAATTCAGATGTAGATAGATAATCTGCTTCAAGACTTCGAGTGGTTCTACCACATGGCAAATAAGCTTTACATAGGTAGACTAGAAAGATGAATCCGTGGATCCCGAACCCCGGGGAGAGCGACGAGAATATAATTGGTCTCCCACTTTCCATGAATAAGACGTTGCTTCCTAGAAATCGAACTGTGAGAATGGTATATCAACTCATTTATTTCCAATTTCCCCAATAAACTTCTCAAATAGCGGGTTCTTTATGCCTTGGTTCTGACCTGTCTGCACAAAGGCGCAATCGGCGCTAAATGTACGAACGGACCTGGACCACGACACCGGTATTCGTTCCGCTCAACAACAACATCCGTTCTATTCTGGATGACACATTACAGCCATGTCCCAATCTGACAGAACCATCATCGAATTTGAGAAGCCTGGCTTGAAAACCCACGGCATCTTCAAGAAAGGAAAAAAAGATCTGAGGCAGCTCAAACCCTTGATCGTTCTCATTCACGGCGGTGGATGCAACGCTTCATATTTCGACAACGTCTTCCATTCGTGAGTAAGAAACCACTAGTGAGAACTCTCATTAACAAAATTTCAGAGTACCAAAAGCTTTTAATGAAACAGGCTTTGATGTGTTGAGCATCAACAGAACAGGGTACGCTGGCAACCCGATACCGGACACCGCACAGCCGGTTCTCGATTCGGTCCCTCTGTACTCCTCTCTGATCAAGAAGACCTACGAAGAGGCTTCCAGCGGCGAGCATGGCATTGTTCTCGTCGGGCACTCCCTCGGGGCGGTGATTGCGCTCTCAATTGCTGCATTCGAAGATGCAAAGCTCCCGCTCCTAGGTGTCAGCGTATTGGGTATCATACCTACAAAGGATCATCCTGTTGGGCTTGTAGACATGTTAAAGGCCGATCCTGAAAACCCTCGTTTCGTGGTTGAGGCTTCACCTGAGGCTATTGAGACATTTATGGGGCCACCATCGGTCATTGATCCGGAAATGCTCGTACATCCATCGATGCCTCAGATTTTTGAGGCCGGTAAGCGAGACGAAACCCCTTTCTGGTCCAGGTACTTACCTTCTCAGGGCTGAAATCCGAACTACTTGAATGGTGGGACTCAGCTTGGTACGATCGTTTTGTGAACGAAGTTGCACCAGCAGTTCGGGTAAGATTATCTTAATTCCCTAAGCCATTGAGACTTGCCTAAGATCTTCAGGTCCCTCTTCAGTTCCTCGCAGCAGAATTTGAACTTGGTTGGAAGGGCATAGAAGAGGGGCAGCCCATTTTTGATGCCGCTGCCGGCTTGTTCACTAACACCCCGAAGCTAGATGCTAGGATTCTTCCTGACGGAGGACACAATTTTGAGTTCAGCAGAAACTCGTCCCTTCTGCAAAGAGCTCGCGAGGATTTTATTAACGGCTTAGTAAGATGAGTTCCATAATTCTCGAGTATAATGCTTATCGTTTATAGATCTCTCCATCGAAGGATGACCCCGCAGCGTTCGAGCAGATTCCTCTGCTGGACTTCGCTCTCGCCAATGACCCAACAACAAAGCCGAAGTTTTTAGAGTCTCTCAGAAGGGCAGTAGTTAATGTCGGCTTTTTCTACATTAAGAACACCCCTGTTTCATCAGCCACTCGAGACACCTTGATCAAGAAAGGAATAGAGATCCTTGAATTACCACTGGAGGAGAAGTTGAAGATTGAGATGGCTAACAGCAAACATTTTCTGGGGTATGCCAGACTGGGGACAGAAATCACTGCCCTGAAGCCAGATTATCGAGAGCAGTTTGATGTGAGTATGAGAGCTTCATTCATTCTCAAAATACCAGCAGGGGCTGATAAAATCAAGTTCGCAACAGAAGTCTCGGCGCCTGGACCGAACGAGCCTCCGTGGCACAACTTGAGAGGTCCAAACCAGGTAGAGTATCATCCCTTAACCCTAATAGGTTGGGAAATGACGAGTTACAGTGGCCAGATGAGTCTGTAATTCCTGGATTCAGAGCAGCAGTGGAAAACTATATGGATGAGATTCAGAGCCTCGCACTCTCTTTCAGCAGGCTCATCGCTGAAGCTCTCGATATGCATCCTAACTCCTTTGACAAATTTTTTGATACGCCACAGCACAACAAGCTGAAACTGGTAAAATACCCGGCACCTCCACCAGAGGCCGATATCCCTGAAGGGGGTATACAAGGAGTTGGCGCCCATAAAGACGGCAGCTTCCTTACCTTTCTCCTCCAGGCAACTCCTCATACGGGGCTAGAGATACAGAACAAGAATGGAGACTGGGTAAAAGCACCTCCAATCCCCGGGACCTTGGTAATAAATATAGGACGCTCCCTTCAGGCTCTCACCAAGGGAGTATGCACTGCTACGACACACCGCGTGAACCTCTCTCCAGAGAATTACATATCCGCAGAAGGAACTTCTCTTGGTCCTCGGTACTCATTTCCTGTTTTTCAGGGAATCAAAACCGATGGTACAGACAATTCCATGGAGATCCCCCAGCATATTAAGGATCTAGTGAAGGATGAGAAAGTCAGGAGTGAAGCAGAGGCTACGTTTGATAAGATGTTTGGAGAAAGTGTGAGAGAAGCTGTCTTTATCTCTAGAATTACGAGTCATCAGGATGTGGGCGCGAGGTGGTATCCTGATTTGCTGAAGAAGGCATTGGAGGAACAGGGGAAATTTAAGGCAGCCGCTTGAAGTACCAGTAGCAGGTTGACTAGTTCTTTCAAGAATACGGCCCTCAAAGGCGCCATAGCTCAGTGAACAATACAATCGTCTCATATGGGCCAAACCCTTCCTAATTCTGTTTGCAGCTGTGTTGAAGCGAGGTTCAAGTAAATGAGGTCAAGCAAGCCCCCCTTTTCAATTCCCCACGTTTACTGACTAGATAGCTCCCTACCTTGACAACAGAACTTGCGGCTTCATTCGATAGGCTGATCGACTAGTCTATTACAGGATCTCAACTAAGGCGGGCCAGTTTCTACAAAATCTATATGTAGTCTAGATGACACTAAGCTAGATCCCACACCTAAATACCGTCAAATTTCCGAGGACCGAAAGCTCTGCCAATTTGTTTTTATACTTATTCTCACCATCGATCGATGAGAATTTCACTGTATATACAAAAATCTGACGCAATGGCTAAAGTCCCTCCCACAATTATATAATACATCGGTCAATTTCTCCCGATCCCTTCTGCTACATCACTTGCTCTCTCTTGCCGTCTCATCCACAATATCGTTGTGACACGAGACTGGGAAGGTCTGCGAGCGGATAATTGTCAATCAAATTTTTTCTTTCTTTTTCTCATTGCTCTGAGATAGAGGTTCCGGATCATACTCTCTATTATCACTGTGCGAACCTCCACCAGTTTGAGACGATTCGTTGTAAGGACTGCTTGAACCCAGCCACTTCACCCCAACATTCAAGCACAAATACAATCCATGTTATATTGAAGTGGTTTCAGCAAACTATTTGATTACTTCCGCGACAACTTTAGCTTCAGAATCTTTCAATTGGCAATGAAGCATCACCGACTGGGTCTCATCAATGGCCCACACTTGAGAATTTAGGCAACCGGAGCTACTGAAACGATGAAAAACTCGGGTTAATTGGAGGGAGACAGGTCATTGTATCCGTAGGCTCTTGTAGATTGTGCTTCTGCTTTCTGCTTTAATAGATTTGCTGGAAAGGGTGGCTTCGAAAGAGAAGCTTCGTATTCACTCGCACGCATCGAGAGGGACTGGAAGAGATAACGCTTATTCGACTATGGCACAGAAGGTTTCTAAACAACACAGGTGACAAAGGAAATTTGTTTGCTCTTGAATCCTTCCCCT
>Ga0302325_10012508_pt1 | contig 18198 bp, 14 predicted proteins | sample Palsa_T0_2_FD_201948 | JGI IMG/M metagenome (GOLD analysis project Ga0302325, IMG submission 201948) | Peat permafrost microbial communities from Stordalen Mire near Abisko, Sweden - Palsa_T0_2 | ecosystem: Environmental > Terrestrial > Soil > Palsa > Peat permafrost | place: Sweden: Abisko...
TCAACGACTACGGCTTCATCGAGTCGCCTTACCGCAGGATTAAGGGTGGCCGCGTCATCGATTACGTGACCGTGGTCAACACCGGCGACAGCGACTACAAAGTCGGCGATCACATGGAGAAGCATGAGATCGAAAAGGTCAACGCGGACTTGAAAGAGAAGCGCAAGAAGCCCGCTCAGGTTGATCCGTTCTCTTTCTATCTTTCCGCATGGGAAGAAGACCGGCACACCATTGCTCAGGCCAACGTGGAACTGGACGAGAAGGGCCGGATCACGGCCGAGCTGGTGAATGCCCGCAAGGCCGGCAACTTCGTGCTGGTGAGCCGGGAGGAAGTCGATTACGTCGACGTAAGCCCGAAGCAACTGGTTTCGGTCGCCGCTTCGCTGGTTCCGTTCCTCGAGCATGACGACGCCAACCGCGCGCTGATGGGCGCGAACATGCAGCGCCAGTCCGTGCCCCTCCTGCGCGCGCAAGCGCCGATTGTCGGCACTGGAATGGAAGGCGTGACCGCGCGCGATTCGGGCGCGGTGGTTCTGGCCCGGCGCAACGGCATCGTCGATTCGGTGGACTCCGACCGCATCATCGTGCGCGTCGAAGGCGAACATCATCCCACGCAGCTTTCACGCGAGGTGGGCAGCGATATTTACCAGCTCACCAAGTTCAAGCGCTCGAACCAAAATACGTGCATCAACCAGAAACCGGTGGTGAAGAAAGGTCAGCGCGTGTTGAAGGGCGAGGTCATCGCCGACGGTCCTTGCACCGATCATGGCGAGCTGGCGCTCGGCCGCAACGTGCTGGTGGCCTTCATGCCGTGGCGCGGCTATAACTTTGAGGATGCGATTCTCGTCTCCGAGAAGATGGTGAAGGATGACTATTACACCTCATTGCACATCGAGGAGTACGAGATCGAAGCGCGCGACACCAAGCTCGGCCCGGAAGAAGTTACGCGCGACATTCCCAACGTCAGCGAGACCATGCTGCGCAATCTGGACGAAGCGGGCGTGATCCGCATCGGCGCCAGCATCAAACAGGGCGACATTCTGGTGGGCAAGGTGACGCCCAAGGGCGAGACTCAGCTCACGCCGGAAGAGAAGCTGTTGCGCGCAATTTTCGGCGAAAAGGCCGGCGACGTGCGCGACGCCTCACTCTATTGCCCGCCGGGCATCGAGGGCGTGATCGTCGATGTGAAGATCTTCTCGCGCAAGGGTCAGGAAAAAGACGAGCGCGCGAAATCGATTGAGGCGACGCAGATCGGCAAACTGGAGAAGAACCTTTCCGACGAAATCCGCATTCTTACCGACGAGCGGCTGAAGCGTCTGGAAAACATCCTCGGGGGCAAGGAAGTGCAGGCCGACCTGCATGACGAGCGCACCAACAAGCGCTTGCTCACCAAGGGCAACGTGCTTGACCGCGACGCGATCGAGCGCATTTCCACCCGCAACTTGAAACGCATCAAGTATGCCGACAAGGATCCGCGGGTGAATGAGCAGATCGACGAGATCGAGGAGATGACCTCGCGCCAGATCGATGTGCTCAAGAAGATCGTCAACGAGAAGAAGGAAAAACTCACCAAGGGCGACGAGTTGCCGCCGGGCGTGATCAAGCTGGTGAAGGTTTACATCGCCATGAAGCGCAAGCTGAGCGTGGGCGATAAGATGGCCGGGCGTCACGGCAACAAGGGCGTGATCGCGCGCATACTGCCGGAAGAGGATATGCCTTACCTCGAAGACGGCACTCCGGTGGAGATCGTGCTCAATCCCCTCGGCGTACCGAGCCGTATGAATGTGGGCCAGATTCTCGAAACCCATCTGGGATGGGCGGGCTACACCTTGGGCGAGAAGATCACCAACTTGCTCAAGGAAAACACCCGCACCGAAGCCGTCCGGCGGGAGTTGAAAGCGCTGTTCAAGGACTCGAAGCTGGCGGACACAATCTCCGAGATGAGCGACGACGAACTGGAAGCCGTGGCTCCCACGCTCGCGCGCGGGGTGTATATGGGTTCGCCGGTGTTCGATGGCGCCAAGGAAGGCGAGATCAAGGCGCTGCTCGAGCATGCGGGCCTGCCGACGTCGGGCAAGACAACGCTGCACGACGGCATGACCGGCGATCAGTTCGAACAGCCGGTGTGCGTAGGTTACATCTACATGCTGAAACTATCGCATCTGGTGGACGACAAGATTCACGCGCGTTCCATCGGGCCCTATTCTCTGATCACTCAACAGCCCCTGGGCGGCAAGGCGCAGTTCGGCGGACAGCGCTTTGGAGAAATGGAAGTCTGGGCGCTCGAAGCTTACGGCGCAGCCTTCATTCTGCAAGAGCTGCTGACGGCGAAGTCCGACGACGTTTACGGCCGCACCAAGATTTACGAGGCCATCGTCAAGGGCGAAGCTGCCATGGAGCCCGGTGTGCCGGAATCGTTCAACGTGCTGATCCGCGAATTGCAATCGCTCTGTCTCGACGTGGAGCTGATCAAGACCGGGGAGAAGAAGCCCACGGCCAGCGCGGCGGCGGACTAGCCATGGGTCGCTGGTCGTTGGCCGGCGACAAGGTTTTGATCTTGAGAGAACAAGATCCGCGACATCGCTTCTGAGTTGTGGGTCATGAGATTTCGCTGGCGACCAACGACTAGCGACAGGATTCAGGAGCCGTCAGCGGGCGCGTGAGAACCGCAGGAAGCGGAGGACCCCTTGTTTCGTTCGAGCCCGTTCGAGATGCAAAACACCATTGCGGATTTTGACGCGATCCGTATCAGTCTGGCGTCTCCGGAAAAAATCCGGAGCTGGTCGCACGGCGAGGTTACCAAGCCTGAGACCATCAACTACCGTACCTTTAAGCCGGAGCGCGATGGGCTGTTCTGCGCCCGAATCTTTGGTCCCGTGACCGACTGGGAATGCTTGTGCGGCAAATACAAGCGCATGAAGCACCGCGGCGTCATCTGCGACAAGTGCGGCGTCGAAGTCACGCTGTCGAAAGTCCGCCGCGAACGCCTCGGACACATCGAATTGGCTTCGCCCTGCTCGCATGTGTGGTTCTTTAAGGGCCTGCCCAGCCGCATCGGCCATCTGCTCGATATTTCGCTGCGTGATCTTGAGTCCGTGCTCTACTTCGAGGCCTACGTGGTGGTCGAGCCCGGCGACGCTCCGGTGAAAGAGCGCGAGGTTATCAAGGACGAGGCCAAGTTCCGCGAACTCGACCAGCAGTACCGTCCCGCCGGATTCAAGGCCATGATGGGCGCCGAAGCCATCAAGGAACTGCTCAAGCGCATCGACACGGATGGTCTCTCGACCGAACTGCGCGAGAAGATGAAGAACGAGAGCTCGCTGCAGAAGCGGCTCAAGTATACGAAACGTTTGAAAGTGGTCGAGGCCTTCCGCCGCAGCGGCAACAAGCCGCACTGGATGATCCTCGACGTAATTCCAGTCATTCCTCCAGAGCTCCGTCCGCTGGTTCCACTCGATGGCGGGCGTTTTGCCACGTCTGATTTGAACGATCTCTACCGCCGCGTCATCAATCGCAACAACCGGTTGAAGAAGCTGATGGACCTGCACGCGCCCGAAGTCATCGTACGAAACGAAAAGCGCATGTTGCAGGAAGCGGTCGACGCGCTGTTCGACAACGGCCGCCGGGGCCGAGTGCTGCGCGGAGCCAATAACCGTCCGCTGAAATCCCTTTCCGACACGTTGAAAGGCAAGCAGGGCCGCTTCCGCCAGAACCTGCTCGGCAAGCGCGTGGATTATTCCGGACGTTCGGTGATCGTGGTCGGCCCCGAACTCAAGCTGCACCAGTGCGGGCTGCCCAAGAAAATGGCGCTCGAGTTGTTCAAGCCGTTCATCTATCACCGGCTGGAGCAGACCGGCAACGTCACCACCATCAAGCAAGCAAAAGAGATGGTGGAGCAGCAGGAACCGATCGTCTGGGACATCCTCGAAGAAGTCATCAAAGATCACCCGGTGCTTCTGAACCGCGCCCCTACGCTGCATCGCCTCGGCATTCAGGCGTTCGAGCCGGTTCTGGTGGAAGGCAAAGCCATCCGGATTCATCCGCTGGTGTGCACGGCGTTCAACGCCGATTTCGACGGTGACCAGATGGCGGTGCACATTCCGCTGTCGCCGGAAGCGCAGGTCGAAGCCAGCGTGCTGATGCTGGCCTCGCACAACATTCTTTCCCCCGCTTCAGGACAGCCGATCACCGTGCCCACGCAGGATATGGTGCTCGGTCTTTACTACCTGACAAAAGCGAAACCGGGCGCGAAGGGCGAAGGCCGCGTATTCGCCAACATCGAAGAGGTTCTGCTGGCGCTCGAGATGGGTGAAGTGGAAACTCTTTCTCCGATTCGCCTGCGCTACACCGGCGAACTGATCGACCTGACCACCGCCTACGACGATCAGGACATCATTCACACGGAGCCGGTTCAGGTGGAGCGTACGTTCATCAACACCACGGTAGGGCGCGCCATTCTGAACGACCATTTGCCTGAGGGCATGCCTTACATCAATGGCTTGCTGAAGAAAAAGGGCATCGGAGCGCTGGTGAACTACGGCTACCTGCGGTTCGGACTGGAAACCACGGTGAAGATGCTCGACGAAGTGAAAGAGTTCGGCTTCAAGTACGCCACCAAGGCCGGCCTTTCCATCGGCATCGACGACATGGTCATTCCGGACAGCAAGAAGACCCTGGTCAAGGATGCGGAAAAACAGGTGGTCAGCGTCCAGCAGCAATACCTGGACGGCGCCATCACCAACGGCGAGCGCTACAACAAGGTCATCGAAATCTGGTCGGCGATCACGGAAAAGGTTGCCGACGAGATGTTCGGCCAGATGCAGCGAGCCGATAAGGAAGGCTTCATCAATCCGATCTACGTCATGGCAGACTCCGGCGCTCGCGGATCGAAACAGCAGATCCGCCAGCTCTCCGGCATGCGTGGATTGATGGCCAAGCCTTCGGGTGAGATCATCGAGTCTCCCATCACGGCGAACTTTCGCGAAGGGTTGACCGTGCTGGAATATTTCGTCTCCACGCACGGCGCCCGCAAGGGACTGGCTGATACCGCTCTTAAGACGGCAGATTCCGGCTACCTCACCCGCCGTCTCGTTGATGTGGCGCAGGACGTCATCATCAGCGAGTACGATTGCGGAACGGTGGATGGCATTTACGTTCAGGGAATCGTCGAAGCCGGCGAAATTATCGAGCCTTTGCGCGACCGCATCGTGGGCCGCGTATCGCTTGAGAAAATCAAGGACTATGACGGCAACGTCATCGTCGACATCAACCACGAGATCACCGAGGAACTCGCCGGCTCGATTCAGGCTGCAGGAATCGAGCGGGTGAAGATCCGCTCCGTGCTCACTTGCGAATCGAAGCGCGGCGTGTGCGTGATGTGCTACGGCCGCAACCTGGCCTCCGGACGTCTGGTCGAACTGGGCGAGGCAACGGGCGTCATTGCGGCGCAGTCGATCGGCGAGCCCGGAACCCAGCTCACGATGCGCACCTTCCACATCGGTGGTACGGCGTCGCGGGTCTCCGAGCAGTCGCGTCTCGATGCCAAGAACAACGGCACCGTGCGCTTCATCGGACTGCAGACGGTAAAGTCGAAGTCCGGAGACCTGGTGGTGATGAACCGCCAGGGCTCGATCGCGGTGGTCGACGAGAAGAATCGCGAGCGCGAGCGCTACTCCGTAATTTACGGCGCTAAGCTCAAAGTTAACGAAGGCGACCAGGTGCAGCAAGGCAAGGTGATGGTCGAATGGGATCCTTACACGTTCGCCATCCTGACCGAAATCGGGGGCGCTGCGCAGTTCAAGGACTTGCAGGAGGGCGTCACGCTTCACGAAGAAGTGGATGAGGTTACCGGTTTGTCGCGGCACGTGGTGGGCGATTCGCCCGACGAGAAGCGGCAGCCGGCGATTGTGGTGAAGGGCAAGGGCAGCAAGCGCTACCTCATGCCTTCCCGCGCTCACCTCATGGTGCAGGACGGGGACACGGTTTTTCCGGGCGACGTGCTGGCCAAGATCCCGCGCGAGACCACCAAGACGAAGGATATCACCGGCGGTTTGCCGCGCGTGGTCGAACTCTTCGAAGCACGCAAGCCGCATGAAACCGCGGTCATCAGCGAAATCGATGGCACGGTGAAATTCGGTGAGGTCTCGAAGGGTCAGCGCAAACTGTATGTGCAGGCCGACAACGGCACGGAAAAAGAATACTCGGTGCCGCGCGGCGTTCACATCAACGTGCAGGAAGGCGAGCGCGTGAAGGCGGGCGAACCGCTGATGGACGGGCCGCTCAACCCGCACGACATCCTGGCCGTGCTCGGCGAAAAGGAGCTGCAGTCTTACCTGGTGAACGAAATCCAGGAAGTCTACCGCCTGCAGGGCGTCAACATCTCGGATAAGCACATCGAAGTGATCGTCCGCCAGATGATGCGCTGGGTCAAGGTCGAGGACGTTGGCGATACCACGTTCCTGCTGGAGCAACAACTGGATAAGTTCCGCTTCCGCGAAGAGAACGAACGCGTGATCAAGGAAGGCGGCAAGCCGGCCACCGGACGCCCGCTGCTGCTCGGCATCACGAAGGCCTCGCTCTCCACCGATTCCTTCATTTCGGCGGCGTCTTTCCAGGAGACCACGCGTGTGCTCACCGAAGCCTCGATTCAGGGAGCGGTCGATCACCTGCGCGGGCTCAAGGAGAACGTCATCGTCGGACGCCTGATCCCTGCCGGTACCGGCATGGAGTACTACCGCAACGTGCGCCTATCTCCAGAGATGGAGGAGGCGGCGGCGAAAGTGCAGGCGGAAGTCTCGGCGGCTTACGAAGAGGCCGAGCGCGCTCTCGAGATGATGCGCCACGAGGGCGAAACCGAAGAACTAGCGGCGGAGTAAGCCAAAATAAGGTAAAGTTCGGGGGCGAATTCATTCGCCCCCGAAGCTGTTTTTGGCACCCAATATCTCGGTTCGAGGATTTTGGTTACAAGATATCAATGCACGCAAACCTTGAGAGATTGCCAATCGAGGAACCTGGCCCGCTTCCTTCGTTGCGTCCAGCGCCCTCCGGTCCTAAGCTAGGGCCAGCGATGCTTCGTTTCTTGCGCCTTCTGCGAATCGCCTTATGGCGTGCTTTTCAGCACGACGCATTCTCGATCGCCAAGGCTTCCGCGTATTCTTCGATTCTTACTTTTTTCCCGGCGCTGCTGGTCGTGGGATCCTTGCTGGCCGCTTCACACAAAGGCGCGCCCTACCTGCGGGAGATCTCCTACGCGCTTTCCCGTATTTTGCCGGCGGGAACCAACACAGCGATGAATTTCCTGCAGGGAGCGGCGCAAAAACCGCTGGGGCTTCTGATCACGACATCTCTGCTAACGCTATGGACGGCCTCCGGCGTCATGATTTCCTGGATGGAAGGCTTCCGCCGCTGCTACGAGCTGCCGAAGATCTGGGGGCTGGTGAAAGAGCGGCTGATATCATTCGCGCTGGTGGTTCTTGCCGGCTTGCCCATGATTTTTTCCACCCTGCTGATTGCCTTTGGCAGCAAAATCGAGACCCGCATTCTGTTCTACACCGCGCATGAATTCAGCCCCTACATCCTGCTGTTGTGGACCTCGCTCCGCTGGGTGATCGCCACCCTCACCAGCATTGCGGTGATCGCGCTGATCTACCACAACGGAGTTCCGCGCACCCAACCCTGGCACAGCGTGATCCCGGGCGCAACCTTAGCCACGGCGATGTGGTTCTCCTCGACGTTGCTGTTCGGCTTCTATCTGCAGCATTATGCCGACTACAGCATCATTTACGGATCGCTCGGCGCAGCGATCGCGCTCCTGGTCTGGATGTACATGGTTTCCCTCGTCATCCTGATCGGCGCGGAATTCAACGCCATGCTGTTCCCTCGCGCCATGCTGGGGAAAGAATTGATCGCAATCAGTCATCCTAAGGGCTAGCACCGCGCCGGAACGCACCGCAGAAAACGCCGAAACTGCCGATCTTCTATCCCTAGTACATTGGCTCGGTGCGCGCGCCAGTTCCAAATGGAGGTTTCCGCAGGCGCTCTCGGTCGGGACCAGGAAGTCTTTGACCCGTTACAATGGATGTCTTCAGCTGCATGATGCTCTGGTTTTGCACCGATGAAAGAACGCAAGCTCAAGCCGTCACCGCAGAGATTCGCCAGGCAGGACAATCCCGCTTCCCCGGTCATGTCCGGGGGAACGTCCGCCACCCGGCGCGCGAAAATAATCTGCACGATAGGGCCAGCTTGCCACTCCGAGGCCGCGATGCGCGATCTGCTTCGGCTGGGCATGGACGTGGCCCGGCTGAATTTTTCTCATGGTACGCACCCGGATCACGCCCGCAACATCGAACGCCTGCGCCGCGCGGCTGAAAAGGAGAGCCGCACCGTCTGCATCCTGCAGGACCTCCAAGGCCCCAAGATCCGCACGGGACGCCTGGAATGGCACGAGCCCGTGCTGCTCAAGAGCGGCTCAACCGTGGTCATTACTCCGCGCGACACGGCCGGTACGGCCACGCGTATTTCGACTACGTTTCCCGATCTCGCCCGCGAGGTTACCGTCGGGGCGCGGATTCTGCTGCGCGATGGACTGATCGAATTGCGGGTGCGCACCATGCGCGGCGAGGATGTGGTCTGCGACGTTTTGAACGGTGGAACTCTGGGCGAACATCAGGGCATCAACCTGCCGGGCACGGCATTGTCGATTCCGGCCTTGACCGAAAAGGACCATAGCGATCTCGAGTTCGGGCTAAAGCACGGCGTGGATGCGGTTGCGCTTTCCTTCGTGCGCTCTGCCGCCGACGTGAACATGGTCCGGCAAATCGTCGCCGGCCGCGGCAGCAACACTCCGCTGATCGCCAAACTGGAGAAGCCACAGGCCATCGACCACCTGGAAGAGATCCTGGAAGCTTCCGACGGCGTGATGGTGGCTCGGGGCGATCTCGGCGTCGAAATGGCGCCGGAGAAAGTCCCGGTCATTCAGAAACACGTCATCCGCCGCGCCGCAGTGTGGCGCAAGCCCGTGATCACCGCGACCCAGATGCTGGAATCGATGAATGAAAATCCGCGTCCCACGCGGGCCGAGGCGAGCGATGTGGCCAATGCAATTTTCGATGGGAGCGACGCGGTCATGCTTTCCGCGGAAACCGCCAGCGGACAGTATCCCCGGGAAGCGGTCGCCATGATGGCGCGAATCGTGGTCGAAGCCGAGAGCAACATGGGCGAGTTCACGCTGCCTCGCCGCCGGCGTCGCGACCGGCACGGCCTCTCCGTCGCTGAAACGATCTGCGAATCCATTGCCCACGCCGCCGAAGACCTGCCCATGGGTGCGATTGCTATCTTCACCGAGACCGGAAATACCGCCCGCATGATTTCCAAGTACCGGCCGCAAGCCGCCATCTACGCTTTTACCCACAACTCCACGGTCGCGCAACGAACCAACTTGTATTGGGGCGTGCATCCCATGAAGTGCGACCAGGCGCTCTCCGCCGAGCACATGGTTCGCGTGGCTGAGCAGGAGTTGTTGCTCCGCGGATTGCTCAAGCCTGCCGATGTGTTGGGCGTAGTCGCTGGCACGTTGCAGGCTTCTGGATCCACCAACTTCATGCGCTTGCATGTGGTCACCAGCGAAGAAGTGAACGCGGCTACGCGCTCTGAAAGCAAGCGCGGCGCCATGCGCAAGAAGCTATAATCGCCAGGTAATGTCTCAGGAGTATTTATCGGTGGCGATCTGGGAGCCCCTGCCCGGCCTGGAGTCGGCTTCGCTGGCCACAATTCGCGAACTCAACCTCATCGTCTCCACCAAAGGATACGGCCGCGATCTGCTCTACCGCAGCGGCGATTCACACTACATGCTGCTTCGTTATTGGAACTCCGAGCAGGCCCGTGCTGCGGCACAAGAAGATCCCGAAGTGCTGCGCTGCTGGGCAAGGTTGGGAAACGAAATTCACATCCTGAAAGTGTATGAGAAGCTGGAAGAAGTGGGCGTATGAAGACCTCGGGATTCTTCAAAACTCGATCGAAACAAAAACCAGCAGAGCAGCCATCGTTTCGGCTGGCTGAACCGACGCCGCAAGTTTTCACCGACGTTACGGTTGACCCGTTCGTCCGCGGACTTCTGCATCGCCCGTCGAATCCTAACGGCAACGGGCTGGTTCTCACCCACGGCGCGGGAGCGAATTGTCAGTCACCTCTGCTGGTTGCCCTGGCAGAATCCTTTTCCCAAGCCGGCTTCGTCGTGCTGCGTTGCGATCTGCCGTACCGGCAGGACCGGCCTTACGGGCCGCCGGGACCCGGAGAAGCTAGGCGAGATCGGGCCGGTTTGAGCAATGCTCTGGCGGCGCTTAAACCTCTGGTCAGCGGCCGCCTCTATCTCGGCGGACACTCCTATGGTGGCCGCCAGGCCAGCATGCTCTGCGCGGAACTTGCTGAAAAGGCCTCGGACAAGGCCCCGGATGAAGTGGGCGGACTGCTCCTGCTTTCCTACCCTCTGCACCCCCCCCGCAAGCCCGAGCAACTGCGCACCCAGCATTTTTTCCATCTGCATACTCCAGGACTCTTCGTGGAAGGTACTCGCGATCCCTTCGCTACGGTCGCTGAGATTGAGCAATCCTTAAAGCTCATACCGGCGAAGACGCAGTTGATGATCGTAGAAGGCGCCGGTCATGACTTGGGATTCAAAGGCAAGAACAAGCACGCGGAGTTACCGGCAAAGGTCGTGGCGGAATGGCAATCGTTTTTCGCGACTTGAATCGAAGCGGCGCTACGGCACGCCTTTTGAGGCGTGTAAATCCGCGAACATTCCTGACCCAGGGCAGCGTGTGGCAAACCGACCCTAGTTCACCCAGCCTGACTTCGACCCGCCGTTGCCTTTGCGCGGATCGTCATCCGGCGGGATGTAATTTCCATGTTCGTCGAACTGAACTTTGCGATCGTGCTTGCTCATGTAGACTTCAAATTTCCGCGCCGCCCGGCGCCGCCGCCAGCGGTAATAGGAGTTATTCAATCCGTAATACCATTCCGAAAGCGAAAATCGACCGGACATGCCGCGGGCCGGCGCAAACTTCACGTACAAATATCCAAAGAGCAAACCGCCCAGGTGCGCCAGATACGCCGTGCCCCCGCCGCCGCTGATGGCGAAAGCCACCGTCACAACGATCAGGATGAGAACAAAGTACTTCGCCTTGATCAGGAAGGGGAAAGGAATCATCATGATTTCGTTCTCGCCAAAGACCATGCCGAAAGCCATCAGAATGGCAAAAACCCCGCCGGACGCGCCTACCGTCACGGTTTCTGGAGTGATCAGAATGTGCGCGAACGAAAGAACAATGGTCGTCAGTGCGGCCCCCACCACGCCCGTTGAAAACAGCTCCAGAAACCGGCGCGTACCCCACGCGCTTTCGAAGGTTGAGCCGAACATCCAAATTCCCAACATGTTTCCGAACCAGTGCCAGAAGCCGACGTGAATGAAGCTGTAGGTGACAAGCTGCCAGACCGCGAAATGGAACACTGCCATGCTGGGAACGAGACCGAGATTCAGATACACCCACTGAATGACGACCCGGGTGCCAAAGGCCGACAACGCCAGGAACACGGCTGTGTTGATTCCCAGCAGCCAAATCACCGCCCGGGTGAAGGGCGGAAAGCTCAACGTCATCTCACGACCGCGCAAAGGAATAGTCTCCTGTAAGAAGTAGATACCGAACTCAGCGTTCCGGCAAGGGGATGACGGCCAAGCTGCGGTGTCCCTCGGCGTCAACCGTCCTGACTGCAAAGATGACATTATCCTTGGAAAGGTTCACAGTTGTGCGCGTCACGTTTCCGACTTTTTGCGCGTGCTCCCATTCCGGGCTGGTGGTGGCCCGCCACATCACTTCGTACTCCGCGGCAGGCGCGGCCGAAGCTGTTTCCCAAGTGAGGGTAGATTCATTCTCCAGGTTTTTGGTCAGCAGGTGCAGGTTTGCCGGAGCTGCCGGAGCCGATGCCAGCGAAGCCAAGGTCGCCGCATTCAGCCGTGCCACGCCAGCCACATAGTCAAAGTCTACAAACTTCGCCCGGTCGCCATATTCAACGCCGTTCTCGGTGCGAACATCCTGATGCTGGTGGTGAAAGTCTTCGCGAAACTCAGTGAAGCGAACCGCGGCAAACCCCTGCTGATTGAAGGAATAGTGGTCGCCGCCGCGTAGATAACGGTCCAGGCGAAACACGGGCACGGGCTTTGTCCCGACATGGTAGGTGCGCCCCACATCGCTGATGTAGCGAGCCAACTGCCTTGAATCGGAGTCGCTCTCCCCGCCTAACCCTTGGATCCGCCGGATATCCGTTTCCGTGGCGGCGGCGGGCAAGCCCTCGGAGAAGACTCGGACCACGGAGCGATCTTGTCCCGGATTTTTGTCGCCACCAACGATGTCGTTGTTCAACACGGCCTCAATCTTCCAGTTGTCATCTTTGGCCATTTTGGCGAAATGGCGGCTACCGTTCAGTCCTTGCTCCTCGCCCGCCACGGCCAGAAAAATGATCGTTGCCGGAAACCTCAACTGGCTCAGAACCCGGGCGCATTCCAGGCTGACGGCGGTTCCGCTGGCATCGTCGTTCGCTCCTGGAGCATCGTCGTTTCGGTTCAGGGTGTCGCTGTTGCGGGAATCGTAGTGTCCCGTCACCAGCACGATGCGCTTGGCACTCTCCGCATCCGTCCCTTTCAAGACCGCGTAAACATTCGTGATTACGGTGGGCTCCGGAATGCGGTCTGCCGGCGCTTCGGTAAAGCTGTCAGTCTTGACCTCCAGGCAGTCGCCGCAGTCTTTTGCATAGCGCTCGAATTCCGATCGGATCCACTCCCGCGCCGCTCCAATTCCGCGACCCACCGCAATCGACGCCGGGCCTTGCGCCGAGAGGGTTGACCGGGTTCCAAAGCTCGCCAGCTTCTCGATGTTTGCCCGGATGCGTTCGGCCGACACCTGTCGCAGCGCAGCCGCGATGCGTTCATCCACTTTCATTGGCTCAAGCCCGGTGGAAGCGGGCTGGTTTTGCGCGCGGGCGGCAGCGGTTACGGCTACTGCCAGCGAGGCCCCGAGAAGCCATCGCTTCTTGTTGAATGCTATGTTTTTGAGGGGAAAAATCATAGAGACTCAGGCGTAGACGAATGTCAAGGCGCCGGGCCGTTTGCCGTCGGACTATAATCTCACATTCCCCAGCCTCCGCCACTTGACCTGCGCCGGGGAAGAATCTAAATATTATCAAGGGTATCTAAGAAGGATATCGACGAATGGCATTGAATGACCCCGGAGGAATCATGGTTCTGTGTCCTGAATGCGAAACCGATCTCGATGTGGAAGAAGAAGAAGTCGATGAGGGCGAGATCGTCTCCTGCCCCGAGTGTGGCACGGACTTCGAAGTCGTCACCACCAGTCCGCTGGAGTTGAAGGCAGTGGAAGCCGGCTACGTGGAAGAGGAAGAAGAAGTGGAAAGCGAAGACGGTGACGAGTAAGAGACTGCAATCCAAGCTTCTATTTGCGCGCTTGTCTGCTTTCTGCCTGCTGACTGTGCTCTTCTCCCCTCACCTCTTACCGGCAGCCTTCGCAATTCCAGCCTCGAAGCTGAAACCATCGGATCCCTACGCGCTTATCTTTGGGACGGTCTGGGGACCGGACGATCGCCCCGTGTATGGCGTCAGAGTGAAGATCCGTCGTGCGTCCGACAAGAAACCCAAATGGGAGGTTTATTCTGACCATGCTGGTGAGTTCGCCCAGCGTGTCCCTGCCGGAGAAGGCGACTACGTGGTGTGGGCCGACCTGAAGGGTGTGAAAACCACCGACGGGCAGACGTTGCATCTGGCGCAAGAGGTCAGGATCCACGTAGAGTATGACGAACGCGTGGATATGAGCTTGCACCTGACGCCTTAGCAGGAAAGGAAAAGACTCGCATGAGATTGAGACTGACGATGCCGAACCGGAATGCCTCCGTCATCGCAGGCATGCTTCTACTCCTTGTCTGCGTGGCGGCTCAAGCTGCGCCCCAAAAAAAAGAACGGACGCAGGGTCGATTGCTCCTGGGCAAGGTGCTGGATCAGCAAGACAATCCGGTGGTGAACGCAGTCGTCTACCTCACCAACACCCGAACCCATGCGGTGAAGACCTACATCGTCGGACAGGATGGCACCTATCGATTTCCCGGCCTGTCGGCCGCGGCCGACTATGAGGTCTACGCGCAGCATGACCGCGGCAAAAGCGACACCAAGTCGGTCAGCCAGTTCGAAGATCGCCCCCAGGTCTACATCGATCTGAAAATCGACGCCCGGTAACCGCGGGTGTTCCCGCTCCGGCCGGTGTATGCGCGGGATGATACAACTTTTGGGGGCGATTCGGGTTCCATAGATAGGGGAGTTCTTGTGCAGGAGGAGACCTTGAAAGTATTGCGCTTGTTTCACCGTAAGAATCGTCGTGTTTTGGTGGGGGCAACGCTCGGGAGCGTGATTTTGATGGCTCTCTCGACGGTTGCCCAGGAGGGCGCCATGAGTCCGTATCAGGACGAGAGAGATGGCGTCAGCGCCGGAGGAAAGTGGATGGAGTTTCAGTCCGAAGATAAGATGACGGGCGCCAAGAAAACGCGGTTTGAGTTGCTTGCCAATAATTATCTCAAGGAAGACCCGGACTACAAACCGCGAGTTGAGCTGGTATGCACGAATGGAAAGTACCAGTATGCCGACTTCAATCCCGGAGCCAGGCTGGGACGGCCGGATTATCCCGGCTTTTGGGGCCAGCCTAAGATGGAAGTGATGGTGCGGATCGATGGGAGCCACGATCACAAAGGCTGGAATTGGGTTCGAGGGCACTTCCTTTCGATGGATAAAGGCACGGTTCGCGGCGCCATCGGGGCCCAGGTGTTCAACGTGGAAGTGAGAACCAGGACCGGTTACGCCATCGCGGAGTTTTCGCCGGCCGGACTGAATCTGGACGAAATGAAGCGCGCGTGTGACCTCACTCCGCATAAGCCTTAGCAACGCCGCCAGTCTGCCGGTAACTACAAAGGGCTGATCTCCGAACCGGGCTCAGCCCTTTTGTGCGCCTGGATCTTGCCGGAGCAAATTTGCATAACCTTGGTCATTCCCCGTAAGTCACTTGTGCTTCTTTCGGTGTGCTGGTTCACTGGTGTTATTCTGGCGCGAGGTCGAAGCGACGATGGGAAGCAACGTGATCACGGGGGCTGCACTCCTGCTGTTCGCAGTGGGTGTGCTGGTCTATGCCGTCATTCTCTACAACGAGCTGGTGCGGCTGCGCAACGATAACGACCGGGCATGGGCCAACATCGACGTGCTGCTTAAGCAGCGGCATGACGAGATCCCCAATCTGGTGGAAACCGTAAAGGGATACATGCAGCACGAGCAGCAGACACTTCTGGCGGTGACGCAGGCGCGGGCCGCCTCAATGAACGCGGCCAGCATCGGGCAGAAGGCTACGGCTGACATGATGATGACCGGTGCGCTGCGCGGGCTCTTCGCGGTGGCGGAAAACTATCCGCAACTCAAAGCCAACGAAAACTTCCTCAAACTGCAGACGCGCATCAGCGAACTCGAAGAGCGCATCGCGGACCGGCGAGAATTCTTCAACGATGACGTCAACACCTACAACACACGCATCGGTCAGATTCCTGAGGTGTTTTTGGCCAGCTTCATGAGCCTGAAGCCGAGGGCGATGTTCCAGGTCTCCGACGAGGACCGCAAGCTGGTGGAGGTCAAGTTCCAAAGCCAGAGCGCGGCTGGAGCGTAGGGGTTTTTCGGAAAGGGGTCGAGCCGCCGACGAATGGCCGGCAATCTCTGTGCCGGGTCAGCTGGGAGCTGTTCTTTTCGCTACGGCATCAGCCATGCCCAACCCGCCCGCCGGTAGTGTATAAAAGAGCAATTATGTCGCAGGCAGCGCCAGCAATAACGCGGAGCCCGGCGGATGTGGTGCGGATGACGCCCGTTTCGCAGGCGCCGAACGGGGTGTGCTACGCGGTGGCAGGCGAGGCTTCGATCAGCTCCTTTGATCTGGAGCGGATGATTGCAGCGGTTCCGACCAAGATGGCCGCTTCGTTGAAGCGCAAGGCTTATTATTTTGTGCCGCTGACGGTGAGCCAGGGTGAAGAGATTCTGATTGCGGATCGCTATGACCTGGCGCTGAGCGATAACGCGGTGTGCCATCGCAACCTGAATCTGGGCGATTCGCAGTGCGTGTTTATCTCGACCCGGCTGATGGACGACAAATTTTCCGTGGCTTTCGAGTTCTATATCAACGTTGGCCATGCATTGGTGGAGGTCGCTGGGGTCTCGGAGGAATTCAGCGAGTTGGCCTGGAAGCAGGTGGAGGCGGGTACGCGCGGGGAGACTTCGCTCGATGCCTTTGAGGCGCGCAAGCTAGCTTTGGCGGGCGGGCCGAACGCGGAGCGCTTCAAGAACGAATATTTCGAAGCCACGTTTTCTGACACAATTTCGATTTACCTGCTTTCGCTCTATCTGGATGTGGATTATTACGATCTGAGGGAGCGGGACTATCCACTCTTGACGCCTTCGGCGCTGGCCGAGCGGTTGCGGAAGGTGGCGGAGCTATTCCCGGCAAACCCGGGGTTTGAGTTTGCGGTGTCGTATAAGCGGAGGGGCTAGTTGCGGCTTCTGATTTCTGCGTTCCCGTCTGTTTTAGCTTCGTGATAATGCAACAATCCAAAGATACTGCAGGCATTTCGCGGGCCGGGCGCGCGCTCGCGGTTCACTTATTTCCGATCACAAAGTTGACTGAGGTTGGTTCGTTCGCATCTACGGTTACCGATCTCTCCCAGGTCTTCGGTTCGGTGAAGATCGGCCGCAGCACCGTGCGCTCGGTGAGGACGTCATACGCCTGCTCCTTGCCGGCGAGCCCCCAGCCTTCATGCCAGGCAACGATCTGATAGGTGCCGGGTGGGACGTTGGTCAATTCGAACTGTCCGCTCTCATCGGTTACGGCGTAGTAAGGATGAGAGACGACCATCATCTCAGCGTTCATCCAAACGTGGCCACCGTTACAGCGAAGGTTGACCAGGCCGGGGGTTGACATGGTGCGAGAGTTGATCTTGTTGGGGAACGGAAACGGCAGGTTGTAGGTGGCGGCTCCGTCCATGTGGATGGTGTGCAGGGTGGCGTCAGAGCTCTGCATCTGAAGCTCGGCATCCCGCGGCACGAGAAGAATATGCGGGATATAGCGGCAATGACGCTGATCGAGATGACGCCGCTGCTCCGGGAGCTCGAGCGGCTTTCCAGCTGAGATGTTTTTGAGATAAACGATGGCGTTGGCGACGCCCCCGTCGGATCCAACGATCAGACGATCGAGACTGGCGGTTTTCTTGCCGTCCAGTTCGCAGATCTGCGGATCCTTGGTGATGGGAAGGTCCAGCTCGCGGGGAACTGGTCCGGACCACTTGATGGTGCCTGAGATGGTCCCCCCATCGCGGACAGGGATGACCTGGTAGTCGTCATGGTTCTGTGCGGCGGCGAAGGTCGCGGCGGCCAGAAAGAAAGCCAACCCAGAAAAACGAGCACTCACACTGCGCATACGAAGCCCCTGAAAGCCCATCGCCCGTGGCCTGACCCCGGTCATCGTGGAACGCGGGCCGAATTTGGATCGATCCGTTCTCCGCGCATACAGGCCCGCATCAACCTGCGGGAACGTGCTGCACAGGATCCCGCAAAGCGGGGCAGCACTCGTGTCCGCGGTCGTTCGTATCCCAACCGGGAGGACGGTTGCCGGCTCATGTGATTGGAATCACACCATTAAGGTGCGCTAATGGACCCAAGGAGTCGAGATTACCAAGGTGGTGGGTCGCCCGGGGGCATCAGGAGCCAGGTGCTCGGGGACGAGAAACACCCGTCGCAAAGCGGCACCCAAGATTTACAATCATCCTCCCGTGACCGTAACCGTTCGATCCTTCGCGAAGATTAATCTCGGGTTGCGCATTGGCGCGCCGCGGGAGGACGGCTTTCACGAACTGCTCACGGTGTACCAGACGATTGGGCTGCATGATGTGATTCGGGTCGGGGTCGGCTTGGGAAAGGGAATTGAGGTCCGCTGTGAGGACCCGCGAGTGCCGAGAGACGGATCGAATACGTGCTATCGCATCGTGGAAAGGGCGATGGCGGCTTTGCGTACGAAGCGACGGGTAATTATTGAGATTGACAAGTGTTTGCCCGTGCAGGGCGGA
>Ga0302325_10012509_pt1 | contig 18198 bp, 16 predicted proteins | sample Palsa_T0_2_FD_201948 | JGI IMG/M metagenome (GOLD analysis project Ga0302325, IMG submission 201948) | Peat permafrost microbial communities from Stordalen Mire near Abisko, Sweden - Palsa_T0_2 | ecosystem: Environmental > Terrestrial > Soil > Palsa > Peat permafrost | place: Sweden: Abisko...
CCGCTCGACGGCTTTAGCCGCTGAGGTACGCTTTTCGCCTAAAGGGCAAAGTCCTGTCCCTTCGCGTCTGAGCTCGCCAATCAAGAACCAACCCGATTTTGTTCGACCAAGCACTCTTCAAAGCAATCAACAAGTTGCATCATCAAAAAGCAAGTTGATCGGCTAAGTTCAGCCGTCCCTGCGGGACTCGACTTCGTGACTGTCGTTCTCACGCAGCCTCTGAAGCCCAATTCTCTCTTCCTTTTTTTTGGCCCGACTAAAAGTCGTGCCCTGATACAAAGCGCGTGTCCTTCGTGCGAAGCGTTTGTACGTCTTCAGGCCCGCAGATCCTCTACTGCAGCAGACCAAAAACAGCAACGCTGTTCGTCGTACCCACATATACCTTTCCATTAGCAATCATGGGAGGAACGAATTTGTTATCGGAAAAATGATCGCGGCTGTTCGGCGCCTGGTTGCTGTCGTACAACTCGGTCGGCAGGTTCGTCGTGTCGTAGGCGTGCAATACTCCCGCGCCGCTCTGATTTTCGATGGCCCACACGATCCCATTCTGCGCTCCGTTCGAGCTTACGCTGGGAGTGGCGCCCGGATACGGAAAACTAGTGGCCGACTCGCTGGCCGGAGTCGTCGCCAGCAACGCACTGGTGATCGGAAACGCCTTCAGGTGATCGCCGTTGCCGGCGTAGTAGACAGTGTTATTAAATAGAGCAGCCATGGACCACGCGCCTCCACTGAGGGCATTCGGCAGCTCCTGATAAACCGCATTGTTACTGCTCGCATTGAACTTCCCCATGTTGTCGCGATCGACTACATAGATATTGGTGTCTTTGCCGGCGCCCACGGCGAGATGCCGGGTGTTGCCCTTCGCATCTGTTTGATCGGGCAGAAGCATGGCGCCTCCGGAGCCCAAATCCTGGTCTGCGTCACTTTCCGACTGCAGGTTGTAAGCCGCGAAATAATCCGCCGCAGCCAGCGCGTTCCCGGTGGTGGATACCTTCATGAACGCATTCCCAAAGTCTCCTTGGGCAGGAAAGCCATTCGTGATTAGGGTGGAGTCGAAAGTGCCATTCGCGTCCAGGAAGAAAATATTGCCCTGCGTATCCCCGGCCAGGCCGGCTCCGCTCATCCACACCGAACCTTCGCCGTCACCAAAATGAGGACTGGAAGGCCCATTCGGCGTCAGGTTCAAAACACTTGTCTGCTGCAGCGTGCTTTCACCATAGGCCATGAGCCAACCCGTATACGGATCTTCATCGCAGTGCGAAGTCCATGCCAGGTAAATCTGCCCATTCATCAATAGCAGTCCCACCCGCTCGGCATATTGACCGGGATCGAAGACCTGCATCCCGTTGGTGGAACCGTAGCCGGTACCCGGGAACGTGGCCGCAATTTCCGTAGGACTGCCCTGCAGTTCCGCTCCGGTGGCGAGATCCAACGCATGCAGCCGCTGATGATACTTGCTGCTCGCGTCCTTCGACATGGCGACCAGGAAGACAGTACCGTTGGGGCCGTGGGCGCGGTCGATCACCGGGGTGTCGGTGATTCCGATCTCCGGCGTGATCTGGCTGCAGCCATGATCGTCACTGGTGGTCTCATTCGCTCCGAGGGCGCTTACTTTCCAGAGCTGTGTGCCCGAGTCGGCGTCGAACGCATAGGCGCTCCCGTGTTCGGTAACTACGATCAGCACATTATGCGTCTGTCCCGCCACGGAAAGGCTGCTTACGTAAAGAGGCTGACCGTCGACCTTGCCGTCCACAGGCAATTCACGGAGCTTGCCGAAACTATTGAAGTTGACATTCTGCGGCGTGAGTATCGTCTCGGAAGCATTCCATCCGTCGCGGGCGTTGTCGTTGTGATACGTGGTCACGTTCACGCCTGCGGAGGCAGTCACCGTGAGAGCCAGTGTAGCGGTATGGGTAAGCGAGCCGGAGGTACCGGTGAATACCACGTTAGCAGTTCCTGCCGGCGCGTTGTTGGCCGCGGTGAGGGTAATGCTTTGGGGCGTGCCGGGAGCAAGCGCAACCGACGCCGGGTTGGCCGTCACCCCGGCAGGCAATGCACTCAATGCCACAGCGGTGGTCCCACTGAAGCCGTTGAGTGCCGTCGCCGTCAACTGCACTGGTTGCCCCGCCCCGCCGATGATCAAGCTCAAAGACTGAGGGCTGATGGCGAGTGAAAAATCAGCTTGTGCCGGTGGTGGGGTGATCACGGTGATGGGCAGCGATGCCGTATGCGTCAAGGCCCCCGAAGTCCCGGTGAACGTGGCCGTCGAAGACCCGGCAGCAGTTCCAGCAGGAGCTGTCAGAGTGAGCGTGGCGGCAATACCCGGCGTAAGCGTGAAGGACGACGGCTGTGCTGTCACCCCCATTGGCAGCCCCGCGATCGCAACTTGAACGCTTGAGGAAAATCCGTTCTGCGCTGTCGCCAGTACGGAAACGGCGGTCGTCGCACCGTTGGCCGTCAAGCTAATCGACGCCGGCAGGACGCTGAGTGAAAAGTCGGCGGGCGTTGCCGCTGTTACGGAGAGCGAAGCCTGCGTGCTGACGCTCTGGCCACTGACCGTGGTGGTAAACGTTACCGTAGCAGTGGTAGTCGGTGTGGACGAGGCCGCCGTCATAGTAAGTGGTAAAGCAACACCAGGAGTTACCGATAGTTCCATTGGGGAAACGGTGACTCCGCTCGGCAATCCGGACATCGAGACGGTCGTCGCAGCCCCGCCAGCCGGCGCGCCCAGTAGCAGGGAAGCCTGCTGACCGGCGGCGCCCGCGGTTAAATGGATGCTCGAGGGAGACAGCGTCAGCGTGGGCTGCGAAACACTGTCGGTGGTACTGCTGTTACTTCCGCCACTGCAGGATGCAAGGCCGCCAATGATCAATACGCTGGCGAAAAGTGAGCATAGGCCCCTGGGGAACGGGCGGAAGGGACAGATAGAGTCAGACATGGCGGCTCCCGGGAGTGCTCGGCACTGGCGGCCGGACAGACTCTGTACCTGCTCCGCAGGAAACATTGCCCGGCCTGCCTTTGACGCCGGTCCAATGCTAACTCTCGTGGAGTCCAGCGTTGGTGAATTATGTCCGTACCGTGCTCCCGAAAGTGGTATCTCATATCACCCATCCTGGGGGCCCCTGACGGTGTGCGATCTCTGCGCCTTTGGATTTAACCTCGATGCCAGGAACCCGTGCCTGCCTGACTGACTATAGAAAGTACTCTCGGTCAAGATCTAAGGTTTTCCTTCGGCAAAATATGTTGTTGTCACTGTCAAAAATATGCAGGAAGTCTTGACACCGTAAGAGTTTCTTGTTAATTCTGTTCCACCAGTTAAAAGTTAGACGCTTCATCTTGTCCCTGGCCAGAGCCTCGTGCTGAGCCCGGGTTCCGGCGGCTTTTGTGACGCCTGCACGATTTGCTGTCTCCGACATCACCTTCGTGGCTCCTGCGCCTAAAAGCCATAGCCACCTGCCATTCGCCGCGCGCCTGCAAAGACGCGTCCCATCTTGCAGGCTTTGCGCACCTGCGCCGCTATGGGCCTGTTGAATCGTTGGTTGACTCTGTAGTTATTCACACGTTATCCGGTGGCGTTAAATGGCGTCATACAACTGTCACAAATAGGGCTACGCTTGAGCCCATAAGAGTCCTTTGTTGATCGTTCCAAAGCTCAAGATAATCGTTGCTCTTGTCTTTGGCCGGAACCTCTCGCCCCACGATGCGCATTGAGTCCGGCGGCTCTTATGCCACCCCTAGCCTGCTGTCGTAGTTGAGTGCGAGGCACTCTGCCATGTCCCCTTTGTGGCTCTATGGATGGAGCCACATCCACTCGCCAATCGTTGCGGTTCTGCAAAGACGCTGCTTGTCTTACAGGCTTCGTCTCGCTATGCCGCTATTCGGGCCTGTTGCATCGTTGTTTCGCTTTTGGAGTTTTCCATGAAAGTGCTCAGCTTTTTACCCCGGTATGATCTGAAGAGGCGAGTCGAAAAGGCTCTCAGCGCGGCTCACTTTGTCATACAGACAGCAGAATCCGCGAAAGAATGCTCGTACGCTACGCAGCGCGCACACTACGACGGTGTTCTTGTCGATTCAGATTCCATTGACTTCCGAGATACCCTAGCGCTGATTCAACAGCTGCGGAGGGAGAACTCGGACGCGTCATTGTTCGCCTTTGCTCGGTACCCCGATCTGGAGCAACGACTGGCCCTGTTCGAGGCGGGTGTGGATGATTACGTGCGCGAGCCGTTCTTCGCATCGGAGATGACCGTGCGCCTTGGCCTTTCCATACGCCTGCGTCGCGCAGCCTCCGGTGCCACCGCGTCCCGCACGGTCAACAAACTCCGCTCCGGCGATCTCGAGCTGGATTTGATTCGGCGCAGAGCCACTCGGCTGGGCAGGGAAATCGACCTGCAACCGAAAGAATTCCTCCTGCTTGAATACTTGCTCCGGAATGTGAACCGCCCGGTTACCCGGACCATGATTCTCGAGCACGTGTGGAACTCATCATTCGAAGGTTTAACCAACGTAGTCGATGTGTATATCAGCTCGCTGCGAAGCAAGATCGATCGAGACTTCCCGCAAAAGTTAATTCAGACCAAGCGTGGCATCGGCTACATCTTTACCTGCATGACGGCCTGCTCAAGCCCGGATACCGGCCGCCTCGGAGGGAACAATGCCCCTGCTGAGCTATAGCAGGAACCTCGACGGCTTCCCCAGGGAAGCTCACTGCTGCGACTGATGCCGCGACGCAGCACTCAGACAACTATCTTGCGCATCCTGGCCTGAGGCGCCGCGGAGGGAAAGGATTCAAATTACAGAATCGATTAAGTAAGGTTATTCAAGTAGTTTCTCGGGAACGCCAAACGCCCCTTCCCCCGGGGCGAATGGGAGAATGTGCAACAATTATTCCTTTGCTGCAACTAGGGGCGGAAGAGAAAGGGTTCGTTCATGGCAGGAATTGGTGTAAGGCTCCGTGCGATTCGCCGGCAATGGCAGCTCTCCTTGCGAGAGGTTGAGGAACGCAGTCTCCGCTTTGCCCAGGAACGGGGTAGTCAGTCCTACCAGGTCTCGGCCAGTTGGCTTGATCGCCTGGAACGCGAAGAGCACGAATTGACGGTCAACAAGCTCATAGCGTTAGCCGCCATCTATAACATGCCGACGGAGCAACTACTCCGCTCCATGCATCCGTCCAATGAACCGGCCCTCAATCTCAAGCAGCTGTCCAGCCCAAATGCGACCATATTGCTCACGGAAGGACCACTGGAAGACCAGGCAAGATATCTACTCCCCGATCTACCCATCCCGGATCTCCTGCCCGATGAGACCTCGTTGCTCGCCACCGACAATGGTCAGTCTTTGGCGCCCTACAGGCGGGGCATCATCGGCAAACGCGACCTCACCCTGGATCCCATGATTCCGGCCGGCTCCATCGTTCAGATCGATACCCAGAAACGCGCAATTTCTCTCCGCAAAGACTGGACCCATGAATTTCAGCGGCCCATCTACTTCCTGATGACCCGGGAGGGCTACGTTTGCGGCTGGTGCGAGTTAGACAAGGGCGGAGACTGGCTGACGCTCATCCCCCATCCCCTGTCGCCTGCCTCCAGCCGGAGGTGGAGGTATCGAACAGAGATTGAAAACATCGGGCGCGTGATCGTTGTGGCCATCCGATTGGCGCCCTGACTCGGCGTAGGGCATCCCGCATCTCGCGAAAAACAAGCGAGACTGGGGCACCCAAGGTCCGCTGGCAATTTGGAATTCTCAATCGAGCCGTTTCACAACCTCAACGGGAGGCCGGAAATAACCCTCAAAGATTCGAATTGAGGTTCTCACACACGCTCTAAAACACGTTCTCCATCCCGCCTCTACAGCGCCTTTTGCAAATCCGCAAGCATGGAGAAATTACTTGCTTCGTAAAGGCTAAGCACTTGGCGGGTCATGCGATAGTAGCTGACCACTGCGCGCTGGGCATAGAAGGGAAAGGATATCTGTAGATTACCCTTCTGCGCCGCCGCTTTCAGGCGCTCGATATGCCACTTCAGTTCCCGCGCATCCAGTCGCACCCGTTCCGCAATGATCATCGCCCCCGGATACCACTGCTGGACATAGAAAACCAGATCAATCAGTACTTCGCTATTTCTCTCCAGGACCTCGAGTCCCTCCAGCCCACCGGTCAACCTCCATACCTGCGATGGATCCAAACTTCCAGCGTCATCGGCCACCTTGGGTTGGCCCGATTCGTCAACCAGGTCCAGAGCAACTTCAGCGATACTATTCCGATCTATCCAGGTTAGTTTGGCCAACAGCTCCTCCCAACTCGCCGACGAAGATCGACGGCCCCGGAAATAGTAGTATCCTGCAATCAGGACGAGAGCGCTGACAAAAAGCCCAATCGCAGTGACGAAATGGAGGTCAAGCGTATTCACAGCTCTTTACGTAATCGCAAATCCTCAAGATCGTAGTTCAACCGCATCTGCAAAGTAAACATTTTTTCCCGTATTCCCGGCGCAATGGTTCGGACACGCCGTTTCCCGCGCCATAAACTGATGATCCAATAGTTAACACAAGCCAGATATACGGCCATGCGCAGATGAGACAACACAATAAATGCTGGTGACTCCCGGCAGACCCCGAAGTAACTAGGGCCAGCCTCGATGAGCACACCGAGCAGGAAATATGCTCCCAGTCCCTGGGCAATCTTCGCCACGTCCGTTTTCCGGGAAGCCGTGCGTGGCTGGACAGACCCATCATAGCTACGAAAAGTTCGCTCAGCAGGCAGCCCCGAACAGGCTCCCTTTGCTCGAAAATCTGTTTCAGCATGGGGGCCTCTCCTTGGTATGCGAACGTGCACTGCCGGGAGGCTACGCTGCGGAGGCTGCAAACTCCGAGGCTCTCACTCGCGATGTTGCTTACACGTAACAAGGTCTCTTGCTGTTAGATCCTTGGACACCTCCTCCTACGAGTGGGTGGATGTCCAATGATTACTTGGCTTTTCGCGTCTCAACTCGTCTTGGTGTTTCCGATAAGCAACAGTCATGACTGCCCCCTCACAACTTCGCTGCACTTGGTTTATTCCTCATGTGAGTGGTATCGGCGCTGAATCGGCGGGAACAACGTATTAAGCAGAGGAACCCCTTCCGTCTATCCGCCGGTATGATCCTGTGAGTCGCAGTTAACAGGCTATTCGCAAACAGATTAGATGTAAATTGACACAGCAAATAAACTCTGTTATTGGTTCTTGACTATGTAAGTTGCACTCCTCGTCCCAGGATTTTTCACCTCTGTCTTGTACCTTACTCCCCGCTTCCCTCGTCTACGCGGAGTACCGAATACAGCGGCTCTCGTGAATGACCGGCCGGGGTGCTATCCCGGGTTCTCAGGGGAAGCTCTCTTACAGAATCTTGACTTTGGCAGTGCAGCCTCTACCGCCGTAATGCAAAGGCGAATTGCCTTACCGGTATAGCGGTTCACAATAGGTGTAACGGTAAACATACCGTACACCGGCATTCACCAGGAACAGCCCCACCGAACGAGGGCAGATCGCACACAGCAATCGTGACGTTGCTGAACGACAGGTTCCCGGGGTCCGCTCGATCGCGGTTACGATCTTGGAGATACTCTTGAAAGTGCTCACTTTCTTACCCCGCTGTGATCTGCAAAGAAGAGTTGCAAAGGCGCTCAGCTCCGCTCAGTTCGTCGTAGAAACAGTTGTCTCCGCGAGGGAGTGCCTGCAGCTTACCCGGTTTGCTCCCTACGAGGGGGTCCTGGTCGATTCGGATTCCCTTATCTTTGGGGACATTGTGTTGCTGGTGAAACTGCTGCGCCAGGAGAACTCCAATGCAGCTCTATTTGTCTTCGCCCGATACCTTGACCTGGAGCAACGTTTGCAATTGTTTGAAGCCGGTGTGGATGACTGCGTGCGGGAGCCGTTTTTTGCTTCGGAATTGGCAGTCCGTCTCGGCCTTTCCATTCGCCTGCGGCAGGCAGCTGCCGATCTCGCCGCCGCCAACAAGGTAAATGTCCTGCGCTCCGGCGACCTCGAATTGGATCTTATCCGCAGAAGAGCCGCACGCTTGGGCAAGCCCATCGATCTCCGGCCAAAAGAGTTCCTGCTGCTGGAATACCTGGTGAGAAACGCCAACCGTCCAGTGACCCGAACCATGATCCTGGAGCACGTATGGAACTCCTCGTTCGAGGGTTTGACCAACGTGGTCGACGTGTATATCAGCGCCTTACGAAGCAAGGTCGATCGTGACTTCCCGCAAAAATTGATTCTGACCAACCGAGGCATCGGTTACACCCTTGCCTCCGGGAGCGCTTCGCCTGCGGAGTCGAATGGCCACAGCGGCCAGCCGCCCCAGTCGGCCCCGCAGCTATTGAACGGGCAGGTGCGACGAGCATAGTCCTATTGCACCTGATTACCTGGGCCATCCTCTCCTGATCGGCGAAACCGCCGGGTCCGGATGGCAACGCGTCCACCCTCATCTGCGGGGAATTCCTGAAGGTCCGCAGGACCCTGTGTCTCTAACTCCAAAGCAGCATCTGAAAACCACTCCAGCGATGCATCGATGAACAATTTTTAATCTCGCTCCGAGTAAAGTCTTCAGGTTCTCCTACTAATCTCTCGGCTACAGCGGTCCGCAATTGGTGGTTGGCCAAACCTGAAAGTTCCCGCGGAGGTTTGGAGCAGGGTACTGAACAGGCCCTCGGCTGGCGCCGCGTCCAGAATTGTAAATGCAAATAACTTTTTTCACGGTGTCCCCGTGAACCACTCCGCAAACCCTCATCACGTCACAGTAACTGTGAAACCGCACTCAGCATAGGCATTCGGAGGTAACCATGGCTTCGGTAACCGCATTCCCTGTAGATGCGGCCTTTCCGCTCACCGGTCCGCCCAAAATCCGCTGCCACCCGTTGCCATGCTCCCTGGTGTTCTTCGCCTGTGACAGTGTTGCCATCATGCTTACCGGGAGCTTGGTCCTGCTGGGCAAACGCGCCAGTAGTGGAAGTCTGGACATCCATCGCTATTTAGCCCTCTGGCCTGTTTTTGGAGTGTTCATCGCGATCTTCTTCTCTTCTCATCTCTATCCCGGTGTCATTCATAACGCTGTCACGGAGCTTCGCCGCCTGGTCATCGCCGTCACGCTTAGTTTCCTGGTGATCGCGAGTCTGATCTCCGTTACTCGAAGCTCGGATGAATACTCCGGCCGGGTTCTTCTCTTATGGTGGATGGTGGCGATCATTGTCACCCCCTTGCTGCGTTCCGTGGTGCGGGCACGAATTTGCCATAAATCCTGGTGGGGAATTCCCGTGGCCGTCTTTAACACCGGCGACGAATCGATTGAGATCATCCGGGAGTTGGAGAATCATCCGGAGATTGGACTGAAGCCGGTGGTTGTCCTTTCGTCCTCTTATCCCAGTCGGCCCCGGCACACCCTGCCGGTCGTGGATATTCGGCTCGCTGCGGCTGTGAGGGCCTGCGGCGTGGAGCGTGCCATGATCGCCCTACCCGATGCAGGTTCCGGCAAGCTGCTGGAAGAGCTGGAGAAGTTCGAAAGCATCTTCCCTCGTCTGATGATGATGCACAGCTCTACGGACCTCTATAGCCTGACCGTGGACGCTCGCCAGCTGGGTGGTTGTTTGGCGGTTGAGTTCAGAAGAGATCTGCTTCTGCCTATCCCGAGATTTACCAAACGTGCCCTGGATCTATTGGCGGTCGCGCTTTCCATTCCGGTGGTTGTGCTCGCCATTCTCGTGGTCGGCTTGCTGGTGAGATTGGAGTCCCCTGGGCCCATTTTCTATCGCCATCACCGGATCGGTCGCGGGCATTCGAAGTTTTCCATCTGGAAGATCAGAACCATGCAAGTCAACGGGGACAAGCTGCTCCAGGATGCCTTGGCTAAGAACGAAGCCCTGCGTGAAGAGTGGCTACGGGAACGCAAGCTGCGCTGCGATCCTCGTGTCACGCGGGTGGGCAAATTCTTGAGGAAAACAAGCCTCGATGAATTACCCCAGTTCTGGAATGTTCTGCGAGGTGAGATGAGTCTGGTCGGCCCACGCCCCATCGTGGAGGAAGAGATACCAGCTTACGGACCGAATTTCTCCCTGTATTGCCGGGTTACACCGGGCCTCACAGGCCTATGGCAAGTCTCCGGACGAAACGAAGTCAGTCGTCGAGATCGAGTTCGGCTGGATAGTTACTACGTTCGCAACTGGTCTCCGTGGCTGGATCTTAATATCCTGGCGCGCACCGCGAGGGTAGTCATCACCGGCCAAGGTGCGTATTGATTGGATCGACGACCACAGCAGGAGGCGATCACTAGTCGGCATTCATGGAAAGCGTGAATGCAATGAATAAGTCGACATGGGATGCGGGATGCAACGCGCTCCGATTAAGTAAGTCAGAAAGAGAATGATGAATAAGGTAAGAGACAAGCGTATTCTAGTGACCGGCGCCGCGGGTTTTATTGGCGCGCATGTCGTCCGCCGGCTTCTTGAGGATGGGTTTGAAGTTGTCGGTGTGGACAACCTGAACAATTATTACGACCCCAGGCTCAAGGATGCGCGGCTTAGGAAGCTCTGCATAGGACCCCGATTCTGGTTCTTCCCCCTGGATCTCGCGGATAAAGAACGGGTGGAAAGTCTTTTCCACGACGGTGAGTTCGAAGCCGTTGTTCATCTCGCAGCCCAGGCCGGAATACGGCACTCCCTCACCAGCCCAGACGAATATGTGGCCAGCAATCTCGTCGGTTTCGTCAATGTACTCGAAGGAGTGCGCGCGTGTACCTGCCGCCACTTTGTTTTCGCCTCTTCGAGCTCCGTCTACGGCTCCTACAATAAGATTCCTTTTGCCGAAGAGGACTCCACCGATTATCCCGTCAGCCTGTACGCGGCGACCAAGAAGAGCAATGAGGTTATGGCGCACGCGTATAGCCACCTGTTTCACATCCCGACCACGGGACTGCGATTCTTTACCGTGTACGGTCCGTGGGGACGGCCGGATATGGCAGTCTTCAAATTCGTGGATGCGGTCATCGGCGGCCGCATCATTGAACTTTATAACTTTGGCCGCCTGCAGCGCGACTTCACCTTTGTCGACGACATCGTGGAAGGAATTGTTCGTCTCTTACCACTGCCGCCAAACCGGGATGGCAAACAGGGGCCAGGCGCACAGGCTCCCATGCGGCTATGCAATATCGGGAATCAACAGCCGGTCCAACTGCTCCACTTGGTCCGAACCATCGAGTCCTGCCTGGGCAAAACGGCCTACGTCCGCCTGATGCCCATGCAGCCGGGCGACGTCTACGAAACCCAGGCCCGCGTTGACAAGCTGAAAGAAATTACCGGATACAGCCCTCACGTCTCCATCGAAGACGGCATACGCCGGTTTGTAGCGTGGTATCTCGGCGAATACCTGCCGCTCGGCCTGACGGAGTCGCCTCAATTTCCATTACCGCTTTCGGTGCAGAGCGTCCATCAGAATGCACCAGCCTCGATTGCCGGTGAGGGGTAACCCCTCACCAGCAGTCCACGTGGAAAGGGAAATTTATGGACACCCTGGCAATAGTCTCTATGTTGGCCGTCAGTTGGCTCCTGTTGATTGTGCTTTTCATGCAAGTGCGCAAGCTTTCCAACCTCACCGCGAAGGCGATTGACCTGTCGTCGCCGCTCCTTAGTCGTATCGAGTGGCTGCAGGCACTTTTCGAGCAGTCGGAGCGATCCGCGCGTGAGGAGAGTGCTCGGAATCGCCTGGAGCAGACCGCCCAGGCGCAAGGCCTTCGAAGTGAGGTCGTGAGCTTGCTGACCGGCATCGGAGACTCCTTGTCCGCAAAGCTGGAAGGGTTCACCAGGTTGAATGACCAGAGGCTCGAGTTTCTTCGCTCGGGAATAGAGCAGCGCCTGGATATCTTCACCGCGGAGTCCAGCCGCAAAGTCGATGGACTAACCCAGGCTGCCGTTGCTTCGTCGACCAAGTTGCAGGATGAGATATCGGCCAGGCTGGTCGAGTTCAAGTGTTCACTGGACACAACCATCAGGCAAACCCATTCGCTACAAGGCCAGCAAGCCGAAGCCGTCGCCAGCGCGATCCGATTCCTGCAGTCCGGTGTCGACACCAACCTCTCGCAACTGCGCGAAGAAACTGGGACCTCGTTCAGGAATCTCGGCGACGGCGTGTTGTCGACCCTTACCGGCATCTCCCAGTTGCAGAACGCCGAGCTGACAGAAATGAGAAACACGGTTGATACCCGGCTGCTCCACATCCAGGTCGATAACGAGAAAAAGCTGGAGCAGATGCGGCAGACAGTCGACGAGAAGTTGCAGGGAACGTTGGAGTCCAGGCTGGGAGAGTCCTTCAAGCAGGTCAGTGAGCGCCTGGAACAGGTTTACACCGGGCTGGGAGAAATGAAGACGCTGGCTACCGGGGTAGGCGATCTGAAACGAGTGCTGACCAACGTCAAAGTACGTGGGACCTGGGGAGAGGTACAGCTGGGCGCGATCATCGAAGAGATCCTGGCCCCTGACCAGTTCCGCAAGAACGTGGCCACCGCGCGCCCCGACGAACGCGTGGAATACGCGGTTAAATTGCCCGGCCGCGATAGCCACGGCGAGCCAGTCTGGCTCCCGATTGACGCCAGGTTTCCTTTCGAGGACTACCAGCGTTTGATGTACGCATCGGAACGCGGCGATGGGGAAGCAGTCGACCGAGCCTCGCGGCAATTGGAAGCAGCGTTGCGGCTAAGCGCAAAGGATCTATCCGAAAAGTACCTTGCACCGCCCCGGACCACCGATTTCGGCATCCTGTTTCTTCCCTCCGAAGGACTCTATGCAGAAGCCATGCGATACCCTGGCTTGGCTGACTCTATCCAGCGTGAGCAACGCGTCGTGTTGGCGGGACCAAGTACGCTGGCCGCGCTCCTGAGTGCCCTGCAAATGGGGTTCCGTACCCTTGCCATCGAAAGACAATCGAGCGAGGTCTGGGAAACCCTGGGCTCAGTAAAAATCGAATTCGGCAAGTACGCCGGCGTCCTGGCAAAGGTCAAGAAGAAGCTGGGTGAGGCGCAAAATACGATCGATAATGCCGAGACCCGCACCAGGGCCATCCAACACAGGCTCAGGAATGTGGAAAGCGCTGAGGAGCCAGAGCTCGCTGCAGAGTTCCTGGAGGAGGAGGCTTTGGAGGATATTCCTGTGCTGACCGGCGGAAGCTGAAGACCGCAGGACACCTGAAGCTGAATCGCTCTTGCGTTCGAAACTCTTGCGGACACTCCCTTCGTCATACTGTAGGAACTCTGCCAGTAATGTGATCTTTGGCGGAGACTACGCGGCTTTCATGAAGGGAAGTCATGTCCATCCGCACCCGCATCGCATTTCTGCTCACACCCCTGGTATGCACGGCGGTATTTTTCGCTCAGCAGAACACGCCGCCGCCGGCTTCAGCCCCCGCCTCCGTCTCCGCATCAACGATCGATCTTGATGTTGTCGTTACCCCGAAGTCCGGGCCGGCGGTCGCCGGTCTACAGCAGCAGGACTTCACCATTTTTGACAACAAGGCTCCGCAGCGCATCACGTCCTTCCACGCTCGTAGCGGCAGCCAGGACCCCGTCCAAATCATCCTGATGATCGACGCTGTGAACACCGGGTACCAGATCCTCGCTTACGAGCGCGGACAGATCGACAAGTTTCTGCGCGCCAACGGCGGCCGTCTGGCCCAGCCGATGACCCTTGCATTCTTCACCGATAAGGGAACGCAGATCGAACAAGGTTTCTCCACCGATGGCAACGGCCTCAGCGAATCCTTTGACCACTACGACATCGGCCTGCGCGACATCCGCCGCTCTTCGCAATACGAGGCAAACGACCGCTTTCAGCTCTCCATGAATGCTCTTCGTGAGCTTCTCGAGCAAGCCGCCAAACTCCCAGGACGCAAGATGATCTTCTGGGTCTCTCCGGGGTGGCCCATTCTTTCCGGTCCCCGCATTGACCTCGACTACAAACAGCAGAACCAGATTTTCGGCAGCGTGGTTGGCCTATCCACTCAGCTTCGGCAGGCGCGGATTACTCTGTACAGCGTAGATCCGCTGGGCTCCAACGAAGGAGTAGGCCGTACCATGTACTATCAGGATTTCCTGAAAGGTGTGAGCAAGCCGAACCAAGTCAACGTCGGAAACCTAAGCCTGCAGGTCTTAGCCGTCCAGAGCGGTGGACTGGCCCTCGCCTCCGATAACGACATCGCCTCACTCCTGCAAAAATGCCTGGCAGACACCCAGGCCTACTACGAATTGTCCTTCGTTGCGGCTCAGGCTGATCATCGCGATGAATATCACAATCTCCTCGTCCAGGTAGCAAAACCCGGCCTAACCGCACGCACCCGCACCGGCTACTACGCACAACCCTAAATTGCGCGAATCAGCCGCGCCGGCAGCGTGATCAGAGCGACAACCAGCTCCAGCGCACCATGCACAGCGATGCCGGCCACGCGGAACGGCAACAAGATGAGCCACACCAGCGGATACAAGACAATCGCCAGAACCGCCAGCGGCCAGCAAAGAAGAAAGAGAATACACCACAGCAAAAGCTTGATCATCGATACTTACCCCGCAAGGCTACCTTAGCCCCCATGAGAGATACGCAATCCCAACTCCACAGGTTCCAGCCGAGACTTATCCTAAGGACTCCACATCTGACACCAGGATCCAGGAACTGAGGAGGAACGCATGGCCAACAACGGAATCGTCAACAAACCCAGCAAGCATTCGGTCGATGACACCCTGGGCAAACTCCAGAATATCCTCGAAGCGAAGGGAATCCCCGTCTTCGCGCTCATCGATCACAGTGGCGAAGCAGCGAAGGTGGGAATGAAAATGCGTCCGACCAAGCTCCTCATCTTCGGCAACCCAAAGGGGGGCACCCCCCTGATGCTAGCAGCGCCGAGCATTGCCATCGATCTACCGCTGAAGATCCTGATCTGGGAGGATGATCAGGAAAAGGTCTGGGTCTCCTATAACACCCCGGAATATCTGGCGGAACGGCATGGACTGCCCCCACAGCTGGCGCAGAACATCGCCTTCGTCGAGACCCTGGCATCCAACATCGCGGAGTGACACTAGAATGTAGGTTCATGCCTGAAACCGCCGTTCATGACCAGATCGTCGCGCTGGCTCGGGAGGCCGGTTTTGCCAAGGCGGGCATCGCTCCGATCCCTCAGCCCGGGCAGCCCGAACTGACTGAGTTTGAAACCTACTTCGAGAACTGGATCGAGCGCGGGTATGCAGGCGAGATGGAGTACCTGAAGCGCCGCGACCAGGACAACCGCCTGCTGCGATCCTCACTACGGATTGCCGTCCCCTGGGCCCGATCCGTAATCGTCTGTGCCGCGAACTACAACGCGGACGCGCCCAGGTCCATGGATCCAGTCTCACCGGAGAGCGCCTGGATAGCCCGCTACGCCTGGACTGGTTATCAGTCCGGGTCTTCTCAAGGCCCGTCACCGCCGAGCGACTACCACGATGTCCTGCTGGCCCGGCTCAAGAAACTGGAGCAGCGGTTGCAGCAGGCGCTTGGCCCCTTCCCGTCCCGGTGCTACGTGGATACGGGTCCCCTGGTAGAACGGGTTTATGCCCTGTACGCGGGCATCGGCTGGATCGGCAAGAACACCTGCATCCTCGACCAGCAGCTGGGTTCGTGGCTCTTTTTGGGCGTGATTCTTACCGGCCTCGAGCTGCCATCCGGGGTCACGTTACCCGAAGACCGCTGTGGCAGCTGCACCCGCTGTATCGATGCCTGCCCAACCGGTGCTCTAATCGCGCCGTATCAAATGGATGCAAGCTTGTGCATCTCCTACCTGACGATTGAGAAGCGCGGGCCCATTCCCGAGCCGCTGCGTTCTCAGATGGGACGCCAGGTCTTCGGCTGCGACATCTGTCAGGACGTGTGCCCCTGGAATCGCCGGGCTCCCCTGAGCGCAGATGCCGAACTGGCGGTTCGCCCGGAATTGGTCAATCCGGCCCTCGCCTGGCTTGCGGAACTGGATGCGGAGAGCTTCCGCACCTGGTTCCGGCAGTCTCCCGTGCAACGTACCAAGCTGGGTGGCCTATTGCGCAATGTAGCCATCGCCATGGGGAACAGCGGACTTGTCGCCTATCTGCCCAAGCTTCGGGAGTGGGCTGCCGCCGCCGATCCAGTGCTCGCCGAGGCAGCGCAATGGGCCCTGGCTCGCCTCTCAACCGCCGAGACCAATGCCGGCGACCACCTCTGATCTAATTTCAGGCGCTGCGTACCACGTTCGCGGCGTTGAGCCCTTTGGGTCCTTGCTGGCATTCGAACTCGACCGCGTCGCCCTCGTTCAGAGTCTTATATCCGTTCTCCTGAATAGCAGAGAAGTGTACGAAGACGTCCTCACCAGTGGAACGTTGGATAAACCCATATCCTTTGGCTCCGTTGAACCACTTGACCACGCCATTTTCCTTCAAGCGAACTCCCTTTCAGTCTTGATTAAGCATCTCGGGCATCCTTAAAGACACCTCGAGCGGCCGCTATTTGTCTACGGCAAATCGTGGTTGATCTGGAATGCTTTGAGGGATGAAACAATTACACCAATGGGCCTTCCGAGCGTTTCGAACAGTGAACTTCTGTTCGAGCTTGATGATGTTATGGCAGGAATTGGAATTGAGTGCAAGAGAAATTTACCCGCCGGAGCCAGTAAGATAGCCAACGGCAATCGACCAAACGGTATGAAGGTTGTAGTTGCTGGATCGTGTGGGGCATTTCGAGTGGATGCCCAGACTGCTAGCATGAAGGGCTATGATGCCCAGCGTATCCATCCCCCGGACTGTGGCCCCCCGGACAGTGGCAATGCCAGAAGAAGACGACGCACTCGTTGCTGTTCCCGCCGCACCGAAGCGGCCCGCTAGATTAGCCAGCAACGCTGGCCTGGGGAAGGAAATCTGGAGCCTCGCCCGCTACATGGCGCAGACTGAAGTGCATACCTACGCCTTCAGCGTTGCCGCCAACACCATCTTGTCCCTGTTCCCATTCATCGTGATGATGTTCACCATTGCGCGCATGGTCTTCCACTCCCAGGCCATGGAAAACGCGATCGCGGACATGATCCGTTACTTTCTGCCCACCGGCCAGGAATTCGTCACCAAGAATATGGAAATCGTGGCCCATGCCCGCAGCGGGGTGCAGCTTGCATCGGTAGTGATGTTGCTCATCTCGTCGACCGGCGTCTTTCTTCCCCTGGAAGTGGCTTTGAACCGGGTATGGGGTGTCACCCGGAACCGCTCTTATCTTATGAATCAGCTCGTCTCGCTGGGGCTGGCAGCCGGGATTGGCACCATTGCCCTGTTGAGTGTTGCCGTCACCGCCGCGCAGCGATCGGTTCTGCAATTCCTGTTCTTCGGCCACATCAATAATGTTGCTTTTGTCTTTGTCTCCCATTGGCTGCTGCAGATTTCGGCAGCCGCCGCCAGTGTCGTCCTGTTCTTCCTCATCTACTGGATTCTTCCCAACCGTAAGCTGCCCGTCCGCGCCGTGTTGCCGACGGCGATTGTGGTCGGCCTCTTCTGGGAGTTGGCCAAGATGCTCTACATCGGTGCGTTGCCCTGGATGGACCTTCATTCCGTTTACGGTCCCTTCTCCGTCTCCGTCAGCCTGATGCTCTGGGCCTTCATCACCGGCCTGCTCTTGTTGGCGGGCGCCCACTACTCGGCCACACGCCACGCTCTCCGTCTCGCCCACCTGGCAGACCTGGAAAGAGCGAAGGAAGAAAAGGCAGCATCGTAGCCGAAAGATCACGAGAAATCCGTAGGAAACTGGACGGGTGCCCCACGTCCGCCTCAGCGTACGTGGGCCGATAATGGAGTTTTTCGAATGCTTTTTCTGGTGGATCAAGCAGAAACGGTCGTAGGGCTTCGCCCATCTTTTTCGGCCCACGTACGCTGGGGCGAACGTGGGGCACCCGTCCAGTTCCCTTCAGATTTGCGGGGGCCTGAAGAGTCTGCGTGAGAACTGGCTCCTTGAAGGGTACGGGCTTCAGCCCGTACATTAATCACGGAAGCTAGGACGGGCTTTAGCCCCTGAGGGCACCTCTTGTACTCGCGCAAGCAGCCCTCAGCGGCTAAAGCCGATTCACGTTGACTGTTAAACGTACGGCCTAAAGGCCGTACCCTTCAAAACGTTCGAGTTCTCACGCAGGCTCTGAAATCCTTACCGAAC
>Ga0302325_10012511_pt1 | contig 18195 bp, 11 predicted proteins | sample Palsa_T0_2_FD_201948 | JGI IMG/M metagenome (GOLD analysis project Ga0302325, IMG submission 201948) | Peat permafrost microbial communities from Stordalen Mire near Abisko, Sweden - Palsa_T0_2 | ecosystem: Environmental > Terrestrial > Soil > Palsa > Peat permafrost | place: Sweden: Abisko...
GCATGCCATGGGTTTCGAAACCATGATCAGCGTGTGGCCACGGTTCGAGAAGGGAACGCGCTACTACGATCTGGTGCTGAAGAATGGGTGGTTTGAGCATCTTGCGGATGGCACACCGATGGATGGGCTTCCTTATGACCGTGCCGGATCGGATATCGATACGACCAACCCTGCGGCGGCCCGGTGGTTCTGGGGGGCGATTCGGGACAATATCATCAGCAAAGGTTTTGATTCTATCTGGGCGGATGAGACGGAGCCTGATCTTCCACCCAATGGCGGTTACTTTTCGATTGGACCGGGTACCCGGTATTACGATGTGTATCCGTTGTTTCATACGGCGGCGATCTATGACGGTTTCCGGCGGGATGTTCCGCACCGGGCGTTGATTCTTTCCCGGGACGCGTATCCGGGGGCACAGCATAATGGGACGATTTTCTGGTCTTCGGATATTTATCCCAACTGGGATACGTTGCGGCGGCAGATTCCTACCGGGTTGGATGTTACGGCTTCGGGGATTGCTTATTGGGGAAATGATATTGGGGGTTGGCAGTATCTGCCGGAGGTGCATCATCCGGCGCATCCTCCTTTGCTGGATCCTTCGGATGCCCGGGATAACGTTGGCGGGTATGATGACTACCCTGAGTTGTATACGCGGTGGTTTGAGTATGGGGCGTTTCAGCCGAACTTCCGCACTCATGGGAGCCGCCGGTATAACGAGGTTTGGTCTTATGGGAAACAGGCGGAGCCGATCCTGGAGAAGTACCTTCGGCTGCGGTATCAGTTGATGCCGTATATTTATTCGCTTGGCTATCAGACACACCAGACGGGCGCTCCTTATATGCGGGCTTTGTTTATGGATTTTCCTCAGGATGGGAAGGTGGCGGATATTGGCGATGAGTATATGTTCGGGCCGGCGTTTTTGGTGGCTCCGGTGACGGAACAGGGGGCTACCAGCCGTATGGTGTATCTGCCCGGTGGGACGGATTGGTATAACTACTGGACTCAAGAAAAAGTGAGGGGCGGGCAGTCGGTTCGGGTGGAGGCTCCGATTGATACGCTTCCGTTGTTTGTTCGCGCGGGGTCGATTTTGCCGCTTGGGGAGATGGTGGAGAATACTGGGCAGGTACAGAGGTTGGCTAAGATTCGAGTGTATCCCGGGGCTAATAGCGACTTCACGATGTATCAGGATGATGGCAAGACTTATGCTTACGAGAAGGGAACCAGTAGTGTGACGACGCTGCATTGGGACGACGGTGCGGGGAAGTTGACGCAGCAGGGGGTTTCCGTGGGTTCGGTGGATGATTTGGTGGAGGTTGTGGGACGGTAGATGTGGGGCACCCGAAGGGCGCACTGCAGGTCCCTCGGCTTTCCCGGATTTCCTGTCGAGAGTTGCGGCTTAGGTCAACTGCATGTGGTTCTCTTTAAGGAGAACCACATAAGTGGTCGTTGTCAGAGCGGTGAAGTAGGAAATCCGGGTACGCTCGGGATGACAAAAAGGAGAGGGTAGTTGTAGGGAAAGGGCGGTTGCCTGATGGAAGGGCGCACTGCAGGTCCCTCGGCTACGCTCGGGATGACAAAAAGGAGAGGGTAGTTGTAGGGAAAGGGCGGTTGCCAAAGGATAGGGCGTCCGCCAAAGGATAGGGCGTCCGCCACTTCAGGTTTCCCGCCCCAACAACTGGCCTGTCCTTTGGCAACGGTCCTCTCCTTTCAGCAACCCCCTCCTTTTTGTCATCCCGAGCGGAGCGAGGGATCTGCAGTTTTGCTTATTTTGTAACCATGGTTGAGGGAGATAAATGGCTTCGATCGAAGGATTGAACCGGCGGTTTGCTATTCCTGGGGTGGCGCAGGTTACCAGCGGTCATGGTGGCTTGCCTCGGATAAGTGTCACTACCCCGGTGGCTAGTGCGGAGATCTATCTGCACGGCGCACAGGTTACGTCATGGCGTCCGGCGGGCGGTGAGGATGTTATCTTCCTTAGCCAGCACTCGCAGTTTGAGAAGGGAAAGGCGATTCGCGGCGGCATCCCGGTTTGCTTTCCCTGGTTTCGTAACAAGTTAGATGATCCCAAGGCGCCTTCGCACGGAGTGGTGCGCACCAAGGCTTGGGAACTCGACTCGGTGGAGACTCATCGAGATACGGTGGTGGTAAGCCTGTCGACCATAAGCGATGAGGGGACGCGGGCCTGGTGGCCGCATGACTTTCACCTCGTGCATCGGGCTACCATCGGCACCCAGCTTACGCAGGAATTAATCATGACGAACACTGACTCGGGACCGGTGCGCTTCGAAGAGGCCCTGCATACGTATTACCGCGTGGGTGCGGCGGAGAGCGTTCGTATCAGTGGGCTCGACGGAGTGGCGTATCTCGACAACACGGATGGTAACCGTGAGAAGCGGCAAGAGGGGGATATCGCGTTTACTGCGCAAACGGATCGCGCTTACCTGGACACGACGCATGCGGTTGAAATCTTCGACCCCGTCCTGCGCCGGCGGATACGGCTGGAGAAGCAAGATTCGCGCACGACGGTGGTGTGGAATCCGTGGAGTACGGGTGCTCAGTCACTTTCGGATTTGGGAGACGACGAATGGCGGACGATGGCTTGTGTGGAGGCCAGCAACATGCGCGCTTATCCTGTCGATCTTGCGCCGGGCCAGCAGCACACCATGAAGACCGTGATAGTGGTGGCCGCTATTCAGGGCTCGTCGCAGTTGCCGTAGAGCGCTTCAATCAAGGGCGCTTCCCAGCGGCGGCGGGAAAACATGTAAGGCTGCTTGCCGGTAAAAAGCCGCACTTCCGCGGTGTCTAATTCCTTGGCTGAGGCCAGTCCAAAGACCCGCAAACTGTCGCGCAGAAATCTCCAGGAAGAGAAGGAAAAGATTTGATCTGCCTCTTCGACCTGGGACGGCTGAAGTACTAGTAAAACCCCCGGCCTCACTCGCGAACTGCCCCGTTCCGACCTCGGTTTGATAATCGCTGTGTATTCGGCGGCGGGGATCCTTACGGGTGTTTGGTTGCTGTGCTGGTTCACGCTAGAGCTATCGGCAGGCCAGGGCGCTCGGCTTCTTCGCTGTCTTGAATTCAGACACTTGTCAGACGGGAGATGATGGCGTCGACATCGTAGACGCATCCTCCCCAGACTCCTCCACTGGCTTGAACGAGCGCAGCCCATAACCGGGTATCGTCGGGGAGCGCGGGGTGAGGCCGGAGATCGGCGCGCGATCGCCTCGCATTTAACCGGATGGTTCCTTCTTCCGGACCGAAGTGCTCGCGGGCATCGCCTACCAGGTTGACGGAGCCGGTTAGTTTTTCGCGATCAATGATGATTTCAATTTGGTCTCCATCGAGCAGTTTGCCGATGGCTCCTCCGGCCAGAGCTTCGGGCGAGATGTGGCCGATGCAGGCTCCGGTGGAGACCCCGCTGAATCTTGCGTCGGTGAGGAGCGCTACGTGCTTGCCGGAGGGCAGCCACTTGAGGGCGGAGGTGATCTGGTAGATCTCCTGCATGCCGGCGCCTGCGGGGCCGCCGCAGACGAGTACCACGACGTCGTTCTGTTGGATCTCACCGTTCTTGATGGCGTGGATGGCGGCTTCCTCGGAGACGAAGACCCTGGCGGGTCCGAGGTGATGAAAGATGCCGTCGGGTCCGATCACGGACGGATCAATGGAGGTGCTCTTGACCACGGAACCTTCCGGGGCCAGATTGCCGAGCGGAAAACAGACGGTGGGGGTAAGGCCGTTGGCGCGCGCGCGATCGGGATCCATGATGACATCGTCGGGGTCGATGCCGTCGCGGGTCATCAGGTTCTTGCGCAGGGCGTGACGGCGGGGGCTGCTCTCCCACCAGTCCAAGCAGGTGTCGAGGGTTTCTCCGGAGACGGTTTTTACTTTGGTGTTGAGAAGTCCTGCTCGTCTCAGGTGGAGCATCACTTCGGGGAGCCCTCCGGCGAGGAAGACTTGGACGGTGGCGAAATTGCGCGGACCGTTGGGAAGGGCGTCGACGAGGCGTGGGACGGTTCGGTTGATTTGTGCCCAGTCGTTGGCCACTGGGCGTTTGAGTCCGGCGGAGTAGGCGATGGCCGGGAGATGCAGAAGGAGGTTGGTGGAGCCGCCAAAGGCGGCGTGGGCGACCATCGCATTTTCCACCGATGCCTGGGTGAGGATGTCGCGTGTCCCCAGCTGCAGTTGATGCAGGCGAAGGATGGCGGCGGCGGAGCGGCGGGCTGCGTCGAGCCAGATGGGTGCGCCGGAAGGTGCGAGTGCGGTGTGGGGTAGAGCGAGTCCCAGGGCTTCTGCGATCACTTGTGCGGTGGCGGCGGTTCCCAGGAATTGGCAGCCGCCTCCGGGGGTGGCGCAGGCGCGGCAGCCCATCTCGGCTGCGGTTTCCAGGGTGATTTGTTTTTGGGCGTAGCGTGCTCCGATGGTTTGAACTTTGCCGGCGTCTTCTCCGGACTCGGGTAAGAGGGTGACTCCTCCGGGGACGAGGATGGTGGGATATGGGCCGGCGGCGGCCAGGGCCATCATCATGGCGGGGAGGCCTTTGTCGCAGGTGGCGATGCCGATGACGCCCATTCTTGTGGGGAGGGAGCGCATGAGGCGGCGCAGCACGATGGCGGCGTCGTTGCGAAAGGGGAGGGAGTCGAGCATGCCGGTGGTGCCCTGGGTGCGTCCGTCGCAGGGATCGGTGCAGGCTCCGGCGAAGGGGATGGCGTTGAGGGATTTTAGTGTGATGGCGGCTTCGGCTACGAGTGCTCCCAGCTCCCAGTGGCCGGTGTGGAAGCCGAGGGCGATGGGGGTTCCGTCGGGGGCGCGCAGGCCTCCGTGGGTGCTGAGGATGAGGACTTCTGAGCCGATGAGTTTTTGCGGTTCCCAGCCCATGCCTGCGTTTTGGCTCAGGCCGAAGAGGTTGCCTGAGGGCGCGGTGAGCAGCATTTCCGGGGTGATGGGTAGCTGGCCGCGCGGGCCGGGGGCGTGGGTGGCGACGTCGTCCAGCCTTAGCGTTGTGGTTTCAAGGACGGAGGCTAGGGTGATGGTGGGAATGGGGTTCTCCTGTTCAGGTTCATTGTAAGATGCCGGGATGGTTGAGGGGCTGGAACGGCGGCAGGAGGGCGGGGATGTTCATTTTGTGGAGCTTCGCACATCTCGCGAAAACGAGCGAGATACCTGGATTTCCTGTGCACGGCTCCATCCACAGTTTCGTGTGCGGCTTTCTGTGAGGAAAGCCGCATGAAGTGCGTCGACCCCACGAAGTCCCACAGGAAATCCAGGGGTATGGGGCACCCGAGTTCACGACCGGGCAACATTAGGGACCGATTACATTCCGGGATAACGTCCGTCTGCGTGACGCGCAGGCTAGCGTCCAGTGTTTGAGTTCGCAATACACAGCGAGTGGATCCTGATCCGGCATGGGTTCTGTGGCAAAGCACACAAGAGAGCGCAGCTCCTCCTTCCCCGCAAATCGCGCAGGCCGGTGCTCCTATCAAGCGGCGCACCCAGAAAATAATACTTGACATATAAGAATTAACTGGGCAATTATCAGGCATTAATTGCGACAATTAATTCAGTAATGAATAAAGTATGGGTTAAACCAAGGTCGTTTAGGTTCTTTTAAGCTATTTCTCTGATTTATGCAGTTGACAATCTACAGGGACCCCCGGGATCTGACTCACATTAAATTTGCGAGGTCTATTTCATGCCGAGTAAGGCGATTTCGAACCCAATAGCCGCATTGTTCCTGCTGGTTGGACTGCTTTGTTGCTCGCTCCCCGTGCACGCAGACGTTACCGCCAGTATGCGGGGAACCATAAGCGATTCGAGCGGAGGCGTGCTGGCTGGTATCAAGGTGACCCTCAGCAACGCAACCACCGGCATCCAGCGTCAGACGACTACCAACAGCAACGGCAACTATGAGTTCCTGGCCCTTCCGATCGGCTCGGGATACTCCGTCGAGGCCGCAGGAAGCGGCTTCGAAACGGTTCGGCAGAGCGACATCACCCTGACCGTGAACCAGCAATTCCGAAATGACTTTCATCTAACCGTCGGAGCGGTCTCTCAAAAAGTAGAGGTCACCAGCGAATCCACCCAGGTTGAAACAAGCAGTACTCAGCTGGGGAACGTCCTGGTCAGCAACGCCATTGCCGCAATGCCCTTGAACGGCCGATCCTATACGGACCTGCTTAGCCTCCAGCCAGGAGTGTCGCCGGTAACCTCTATCTCCGGAGCTACCGAAAGGACCCCTTCAGGAAACCTGGATCCAGGATCCTTTTCGGTGAACGGCGCGCGGGAAAACGGAAATGCCTTTCTCGTAAACGGAGGAGATGTCAACGAGAGTCGGGACAATGGCGCGGGCATTATTCCAACTTTGGACGCGATCGCCGAATTCAGAATTATTACCAATAACTACGACGCGGAGTACGGAAAGTTTGCCGGCGGAATCGTCAACGTGGTCACGAAATCGGGGACCAATCGCTTCAACGGAAATGTCTTCGAGTTCTTGCGGAATGACCTGTTGGATGCGAGGAATTACTTTGTCCCAACTCGCGGCAACTTCAAGCAGAACCAGTTCGGGGGTACGGGGGGCGGCCCCATTCGTAAGGACAGGCTCTTCTTCTTCACCGACTATCAAGGGACTCGTCAAGTCCTGGGCGTAGCCAGTGGAAATGTAATTGTTCCCTCTCTCTCGGAACGGACTGGTGATTTTTCCGATGTAATCGGCCGAGGTCTCCCTCCCCTAAGCGGGTTTGTGAACGGAACCGATGCTCCGGGTAATTTCGCGAGTACGCTGAGCACCCGGCTCGGTTATACGGTTGCGCCGGGAGAACCCTACTGGCTCCCGGGGTGCGACAACGCCGGCCAAGCGCAGGCTGGAGTGTGCGTTTTCCCTGGACAGGCGATTCCCCAATCAGCCTGGTCTCCGGCAGCTAGCGGAACACTTAAATTCATCCCGAATCCAACCAACACTAGCGGAACCCCCATCTGGAGCAGCGGTTCTCAAAAGCAGACGCTGCGCGACGACAAAGCGGGCGGACGAATCGATCTGAACCGAAGTCAGAGCGACATCTGGTCGTTCTATTACAGTTTCGACGATGCTTCCCTCCTGAATCCCTACGCCGGGGGAAATGTTCCCGGCTTTCCAGGACTAACGCCCTCCCGCGGCCAACAGGCGAATCTTCGGGACGCGCACACATTTGGGTCCTCTGCCGTAAACACGCTAACCATGAATTACACCAGATACGCCATTCGAACTGACTCACCATCAGGGCAAGGCCTCGGGAGCCCGTCAAGTTTCGGTTTTGACGCTGGGGGACTGGGCATCGTTCCCACCGCTCCGCAGTACGCCGGTGTGCCTTCGGTGAACTTTACCGGAGCCTACAGCGCAGGTTTCGGTGTTCCCGTCACCATCAATCGACAAGCAGACAATACCTTCCAAATAGCCGACTCCTACTCCAGGATCCTGGGTTCCCATACCTTGGTATTCGGTACGGATCTGGAGTATTTCCAGATCAACACTCGTCAAAACATCATCCCGAATGGCCTGTTCCAGTTCTCCGGGGCTGAGACCGGGAATGACTTCGCCGACTATTTGATTGGCGCGCCGAGCTTCTACCAGCAGGCCAGTCTTCAGCTTCAAAACGTTCGCTCCAAATACTTTTCTGTTTTTGCGCAAGACAGTTTTAAGGTCAGACCTGAACTCACCATCAATTACGGTCTGCGTTGGGAGGCAAATGAACCTTACTACGATACTCGTGGACTCATGATGACCTTCGTTCCGGGCAAGCAATCCGTCCTTTTTCCAGATGCTCCGACTGGTTGGGTTTTCCCCAATGATCCGGGGATCCCGCCGACTATTTCCCCCACGCGATGGAACAATGTTTCCCCTCGATTCGGCATCGCCTATTCTCCCAGCCTGAACGATGGCCTGCTCGGCAAAGTGCTCGGCGGCCCGGGCAAGACAAGCATTCGCGCGGGCGGGGGAATCTTCTACACCGGCTACGAAGAACTGATCGCCAACTATGAGGTGGGAGACGCTCCTTTCGGGAACTTCTATGTGAGCCCCACCCTCGTCTATTTTGAAGAACCCTTCAAGAGCCGCGTCAGCACTAATGACCCAGGTCAGCGGTTTCCGGTTACCATTAACTATCCCGGCGCTCCCGGGCCTCCAGTCAGCTTCGCGCCGTATCTACCAATCAGCTCGTCTCAAGTATGGCCTATCAATAATGTTCTCCCTTATGTTGAACAATTCAATCTGACTCTCCAGCGCGAGCTTTCCAACTCAATGGTATTCACCGTCGGGTACGTCGGAACCTTGGGCAGGCGATTGATCGGGCAGCGAGACTTCAATCCAGGGAACGCCCAGAAATGTTTGCAGATCGCTCAGCTCTATGCGGAAGGTGGACAGTCGGGCGGTTGTGGTCCGTTCGGTGAAGACAGCATCTATTCGGTTGCCGGGCAGACGTTCAATGGGACCCGGCCCTATTCGGTTACTTCGGGTCGTCACCTGGCCCAGGGCGAGTTAGATTTCGGCGACAATCCGCAGATGGCGACCAGCGCGGCTTCCAGTTACAACAGCCTCCAGGCAAGCCTCGAAAGGAGGAGCCGCTCCCTAACCTTCCTGCTTGGGTACACCTACTCAAAGTCGATGGACGATACTTCCGGTTTCATCGGTCCTTATACCAATCCCTACGATCCCTCCCGCAGTTGGGCCTTGTCGGCTTTCAATATGAAGCACAATGTGGTCGCCAGCTTTAGCTATGCTCTTCCCTTTCAGCGCCTGACCAGCTCACGGAGCGGGCTGGCGTATTCCGTGCTGGATGGCTGGCAGCTCTCCGGGCTGGTGAGGATGGTAAGCGGACAGCCCGTGCCCATGAGTGAAGCCGGAGATCTGTCTCTCTGTGGATGCAATCTAAGCGACGTCGACAAACCGAACTACCTGGGGGGACCTATCCATTTCTTCAATCCGCGCAAGTCGGGCAACAATCATTACTTCTCTACTGATCAGTTTGCTTCGGAAACGCTGGGCGTTCCTGGCAGTTCGAGCCGTTCATTTTTCCATGGCCCAGGGCTCGACGATTGGGACATGGCGCTGCACCGCGTGATCGCTCTCAGGGAAAATATGTCTCTCGAGCTTCGTGGCGAGTTCTTCAACGTCTTCAATCACACACAATTCATGGCAACCACCGGTTCCATTACAAATGGGAACCTCACGTCCGCGGGCAACTTCAGCTCGGCCGCTTTCGGCGATGTGTTGGCGGCAAGAGACCCTCGAATCGGACAAATTGCCGCCAAACTTCAATTCTAGAAAATCCAGCGGTCAATCTCGTCAGTACTTTGGACACCATGGCTGTGCTGGAATCGATTTCGGCAGATACAAGGTCACGGATAAGGATCACTAAGGAGCAAACAGTGGAGAAGCAGCAGTGCAAGGGATGCGACCAGATCGTCACAGACCCGGCCCTCGAAGACCGGGTTTCAAGAGAAGTTCTAGCAATAGACGGAGGGGTCCCGGTTCGCCGCGAACCGTTACCCTTGGAATTCCCCGGCGTGCATCACATGGACGAAGAAGAAGTAGATGCCGCGGTAAAGGTTCTCAGGAGCCGTTCGCTCTTTCGCTATTATGGTGTGGATCTGCAGAGGGAGGTGGCGCAATTTGAAGAGGAATTCGCCCAATCGCTAGGCGTCAAGCATGCTCTCGCTGTCTCTAGCGGCACCGGGGCGCTGCACACCGCTCTCTCAGCCCTCGGCGCCGGCCCCGGGCAGGAGATCATTGTTCCTGCATACATGTGGGTCTCAGTCCTGGCCGCCGTCGTTAATCACGGCGCCATTCCTGTACTCGCGGATATCAACCAGACTTTCTGCCTCGACCCCAGTGAAGTCAAACGCAGCATCACCGGCAGAACCTCCGGTATCATCATGGTCCACATGAACGGCGCCCCCGGCGACGTCGACGCAATCCGCGCCATCGCCGACCAACGTGGTCTTTGGCTGCTTGAAGATTGCGCGCAGTGCAGTGGAGGCAGCATTCATGGACGCAAAGTGGGGGTCTCGGGCGACATGTCTGTTTTCAGCTTTCAAATGAATAAAAACATGACTGCAGGTGAAGGAGGATGCGTTGCCACTAACGACGATCGTCTTCACCAGCGAGCTTCCGCGAGTCATGATCTGGGCTACGCTCGTGGTGAGGACGGCAGGCTTAACTTCGACGACCTCGACCTTTGCTTATGGGGCCGTGGATATCGGCTGGATGAACTGAGAGGAGCCGTGCTTCGTGTTCAGTTGAGAAAGCTCTCCACGATTACCCAGGCCATGAGGAGGAGCAAACTCCGAATCCGCAAAGTCCTCGAACAATACCCCGGAGTCCAGCTGAGAAAGATACTCGATCCGGAAGGCGACACTGGAGCCTTTCTCATACTGACCTTTCGCGACAAGGACCTGGCCAAGCGGACGAACGAGGCCCTGCGCGCCGAAGGCATCGTCCCTTCCTCTCAAGGTGTCTCGAACGTACTCATGCTCGACTGGGGGCTGCATCTCTACTATAAGAATCGGAGCCTGGTTGAGAAGACAAGTGCCGATGGAGCAGGTTTTCCCTGGCAGCTTGAGGAAAACAGAGCGTTGCAGCGTGAGTATGGAAAAGGAATCTGCCCGGTGGCGGATGACCTCTTTGAACGCAGCATGCTGCTGGCGATACCGTCCAACCTGACAAAGGGGGATGAGGACGATATCATCGCGGCTTTTCGAAAAGTGTTGTCTCACGTTCTCTGAGATCCTCCTCAATGGATGCGTGGATTCACCTGCCGCCCGGTCCGGCGTCAAGGATCCTGAACCGGTAAGTACTTTTGGAAACGAGACCTACATATGCGCACGCGATGGAAGCGGGCACTCACCCTCGCCGCTCTGACATTCTCGATAACCGTTCACACGTTTGCGGCCGAACCCGATATCACTCTGCGAAACTCTTCGGGCATCTCGTTGAGCGTAGACCGCGTGGCAGGTGTGTATTCGGTGAAGTACAACTCCGACCTGTGGCTGGGCAAGGGTTCCGTCGGCGTGCTGACGAATGGTCGTTGGTATCGCAGTGCTGAGGTTATTTATCCGCAACCGGGCGTATTTAAGGCGCCCGACGGCCGGCTCCTGCTCGAAAACACGAAAACCGGCTCGGACAGCGACCGCTTGGGTTCGTTTGACTATGTATCGCTTAGCTGGAGGGTTCCAAGCGCGGGGATCCGCCTGATCACCGGGTTCCGCTTGTACCACGACAAACCCTATCTGGTATTCACCCAGGAATTTCCGGACGGTTTCAGGAACTATTCGAGTGGCCAGTGGACGTTGCCTTCCGTGTCGTTCCCTGAGTTTCTGCCCAGCATCCTGGACTCCCGTCGGGATCTTCATTCCTGGATCAGCAGCGGGTTGGATCTGCAGCGGTTTGGCACTGGATTGGCTTCGACCGTAGGAGGAACAGTTGACCTGCTGTTGCTGACCGACAGTGATTTCCATACGCTGGTTCTCTCCCCCTTCGCGAACTATCTCGTGGCCACGCAACAAAACGAGCCAGTCGCGGCCCGCGATGAGTCTGAGCCCGCAAAATCCGCAATCATCTGTGGCATCGAGGGCTTGGTTGAAAATCTTCCGCCGGGCTTCAAACATGAGCACATTCTGGTAGTTGGCAATGGAGTGACGAAGACGTTGAACCAGTGGGGGCAGGCCTTACTGGTCAAGGCGGGTAAGGAGGCGCCCTCGAAATACGAAGGAGACAACTTGAAGTATCCGGTTTACTGGGATGACTATGGCGCCTACTACCGCGAACACGGCTTTAAAGAAGATGGATACAAGTCTTATGAAGACATCATCCTGGCAGTTGCTGAGGATGCCAGGAAGCATGGCTTGCGGATTGGGGCTTACGAGGTAGCGGATTCGGATCAACTCAGATACGCAGAGGGTCTCTTTGAACCACGCCAGGACCTCTTCCCGCACGGACTTAAATGGTTACACGAAAAGTTGGGCGCGCCCTTCGAGGCATATATTCCCTGGCTGCCGCCAGGCGGACCCTATCGTGGTAAGTATGCCTACTTCGAGACACCTAAGGGTAATGTGCTCGGCTGGCCATCGGGGTCGATGGGCGACGTCTTCTACTCCGAGGCATATTGGAAGGACACCGCGAATAAGCTGGCCGATTGGGGAGCAGTTCTTCTGCAACAGGACTATTTGAGTACTTACTCAGGTGACCCCGTGATGATGGCCGACATTGATCGTATGAATCTCTATTTGAAGAACCAGGCGAAAGCTTTGCAGGAAAAGGGGATCACCATGCAGTACTGCATGACCATGCCCCGCAATGTCATGCAATCGACGGAAAACCCTATTGTTACCGGCCTGCAGAGCTCCGCCGACCATCATGTCGCTATGGCTGAACCGCAGCCGGAACATCTGGACGACGACCCGTACATGTGGAAACACATGATCTTCGCCAGCGGCTTGTATGGGTCGGTCGGATTGTGGCCGTCCCGCGACAACGTGCAAACGATAGCCGATCCAAATGCGTGGGAAGATCTGCTGCTGGGGAATCTTCTGGGAGGTGAGATCCAACTTGGCCACCGCATCGGCGAGGCGAACTTCGATCTGATCCGAAAGACCTATCGTGAGGGAGACGACCTGGTTATAAAGGGCGACCACCCAATCGCCCCACTCGACCGCTGTTACCTGGAGGAGTGTGCGGTGGGTTGGGCCTCCTCCGAGATTGACGGGAGACGATGGTTCTATCTGCTCAGCCTTCCTTACTCTGGCTATCTGCGCGCCTTGGAGATAGGCGACCTCCATGTGGATGGGCGTTGGGCGGTATATGACTACGATACGCATTCGGTCGCAGTGGTGGATGCGACGACTTCTTATCCTCTGCGCCAGACAGTGAAACACGAATACCTTATCGCCGCGCCCCTGCTGCCGAATGGGATGACCGTGCTCGGGGACCTCAGCAAGTTCGTCACCATGGGTAACATGCGAATCGCTTCGGTGAAGGCCTCGCAGAGAGCCTTGGAGGTGGGTGTTGTTTCGAGCCAGGCCAAGAGCCCGGTGATCGCGGGATATTCGGAACAACGTCCGGCAAGTGTCGCCGTACACAGCCGGAATCTGGTTGAGCAGAGCAGTCTCGAGCGCTTGGAGCGCGCCTCATCAGGCTGGTTCTGGGATCAACAGACGAGGCTTTGGTATGTCAAGGTCGATTTCGCAGGCGAGGCGCAGATGACCACCTTGGCGTTCACGATTTCCTAATCTTAATGTCTAGTCCAGCTTCCACGGCAAACGAACCCGGTCCCGGTCTGCGGAGAGTCCTCGGACTCCGGGATCTCGTCCTCTTTGGCCTCGTCATCATTCAGCCGGTAGCTCCCCTACCGGTCTTTGGTGTCTTGAGCAACCGCGGCCGCGGACATGTGGTTACCGCTATCCTGCTGGCCATGGTGGCGATGGTCGCAACCGCCATCAGTTACGGTCGGATGGCGCGGGCCTATCCCAGCGCCGGTTCGGCCTTCACCTACGTGGGTCAGGAGATCCACCCGCTCCTCGGCTACGTTACCGGCTGGAGCATGGTGATGGATTATCTCCTCAACCCCATCATCTGCATCGTGTGGTGTAGCAAAGCGGCTTTCAATTTTCTACCTGCCGTCCCGTTCTGGATCTGGGCGATCATCTTTTTCGCGGCGTTCACCGGCCTGAACCTGCGCGGCGTCAAGACCTCCGCGCGCATCAACGCAACCCTGGTTGCCGGCATGACCGTGGTTATCGGGATCTTCTTTGTGCAGGCCTTCCGCTACATCCTCGGACATCCACACCCGGGTGCCGCCTTCTTCACCCGGCCCTTCTACGATCCCGCGACCTTCAAGCTGAAGGATGTCCTCGGTGGAACGTCGATCGCAGTGCTCACCTACATCGGCTTTGACGGCATCTCCACGCTATCCGAAGAGGTGGAGAATCCGCGCCGGAACATTCTGCTGGCTACCGTACTCACCTGCGTTCTCATCGGGGTGCTCTCGGCAGCGGAAGTCTATGCGGCGCAGCTGATCTGGCCTGCGTCGCAGCCCTTTCACGATGTCGATACCGCCTTTGTTGAGATTGCCAGGCGCTGCGCCGGCCCCTGGTTCTTCGTGGTCGTCAATCTCACGCTGCTGGTGGCAAGTTTCGGTTCAGGAATGGGAGCCCAGCTCGGCGCCGCCCGTCTTCTCTATGGAATGGGACGCAGCAATGCTTTGCCCTGCTCGCTCTTCGGCAAAGTGGACGCCCACAGCGGGGTTCCGCGCAACAATGTCCTCTTCACCGGTGTGCTAGCGCTGGTAGGTGCCTACCTCCTTTCCTACCAGTTGGGGGCTGAGATGCTCAACTTCGGCGCCCTCATCGCGTTCATGGGCGTGAACGCCGCGGCCTTCCTTCGATACTACGTGCGAGCCGAAAAGAAACAGGCAACGAATCTTATTCCGCCCACCCTCGGTTTTCTCGTCTGTCTGCTGCTCTGGCTCAATCTGAGCCGGCCGGCTAAGATCGCCGGCTCCATCTGGATGGCCGTAGGCGTCGTCTATGGCGCCTGGCGGAGCAAAGGAATTTTTCGTGGGAGATTTAATCAGTTTTGAAGTTCCAGAGATGTGATGGCCAAGCAGGTCTGAAATGTCGCCAAACACCCGTCCAGAGCACTTCAATCTTCCATTAGAAGGCTAAGACGCATTAATACTATACTGAAGGAATGGCAATGAGGCGGCGTCAGCCCTCGCCCAAAAGGTTCTTCCCCAAGGCGATCCAAAGGGAATTCAACATCCTCCAGCTCATCCACTCCAACGGTCAGATATCCCGAATCGATTTGGCAAGAAACACTGGTTCGAGTCTAGCCTCGCTCACCACGATTGCTCATCGGCTGATGCAAAAAGGATTCGTCACCGAGGCGGGTCGGGGATCAACCTCCGTCGGCCGAAAACCGGTCCTCCTCAGGATTCGCGATGACCTGGCTTATTTCGTAGGAGTCGATTTGGGTACGTATTTTCTTCGCGTCGTGATCACGGACATGAACGGTGACGTGGTCTACAAGATGCAGACGGAAACCGGCCTCTCTCAAGGCAGGGAACGAGTCTTGAAAAAGACCTTTCGGGCGATTCAGGAGGCCATGGAAAACTCAGGAACTCTCCGGCGTTCGATCAAGGGCATCGGCATAGGTCATTCTGCGGTCGTGGACACGGAACACGGAATCGTCCTATCGGTTCCCCGTCCCGGTCAACTCCTGGAATGGAAGAACGTCCCTCTGAGAGACCTGGTTGCGAAGGAATTTGGGATCCCATGCACGCTGCAGGACAGTGTCAAAGCGGTTGCCACTGCTGAAAAGCATTTCGGATTGGGGAAAGACTGCAACGACTTCATCTATATTGACGCGGGAATGGGATTCGGTGCGGGAATCTTCATCGACGGCAAGCTCTATCGTGGACCAGGAGGAGGCGCGGGCGAGTTCGGACATCTGACCGTCGATGATCGTGGACCGCTGTGCTGCTGCGGAAACCACGGCTGTCTCGAGGCAGTGGCTTCCTGTGCGGCAATCATTCAGGCCTCCAGGGAGGCTATCCAGAAAGGCGTGAACTCAAAGATAAGAGAATTGGCAGGAGGAGAACTCGATCGGATCAGCATCGAATCTATCTCGCAGGCTGCACTCGCAAACGATAGTCTCGCGTATCGTGTACTCCAGGATGCGGTATCACAGATCGCGATCGCTCTTGCCGACGTAGTTAATTTGCTCAACCCGCACACGGTCATTTTTGGGGGGGCTCTTTTTCGTAGTGCTCCACAGCTGCTTTTAGAGCCGCTGAAGCGGCTGATCAAGCAGAGAGCGATAGAAAAATCAGCAAACGAAGTCGAGTTCAAGGTCTCCATTTTAGGCAGTGAGGCAGGCGCTTTGGGCGCTGCGCGGTTGATTTCTGAAGAGGTTCTTGCAAAGCTGTATGCGGACAAGGGATGATTCGCCTGACGTGGTAAGCGGAACAGATTTCAGGCCGCGGGTGTTGGGCGCCTTAGCGTAGTGGTTTCAAGGATGGAGGCTAGGGTGATGGTGGGAATGGGGATCTCCTGTTCAGGGCTCATTGTGAGATGCCGGGATGGTTGAGGGGCTGGAACGGCGGCAGGGATGCGGGGATGTGCATTTTGTCACGTTCAGTTGCTATCACCGGCTTGGGTATCTGAAGACTCTGCTGCACGGGATTTGTTTGAAGACGCGCTGGCAAGGACGTGTTATCGCTATCAATTGGATGTCTTCGGTTATGTGGTGATGCCGGAGCACGTTCATCTGTTGGTGAGTGAGCCGGCCAAGGATTTGCTCGCAGTTGGTTTGCAGGCATTGAAGATTTCGGTGTCGAAGCGAGCTAAAGAGCGTCCTTTCTGGCAGGCGCGGTACTATGACTTCAATGTTTTTACCTGGTCCAAACGTGCAGAGAAGCTCGATTACATACATTGGAATCCGGTGAAACGTGGACTGGTGGAGAAACCGGAAGACTGGCTTTGGTCGAGTTACCGTTACTACCAGACAGGGGTCCTTTTGAAGGAATAGATCCCAGAGTTCGTTGGTGAGACAGATCTTGGGGCTCGTTGATGGATAGGTCTAGAGGGTCGTTGATGGATAGGTCCCGGGATTCGTTGATGGATGGGTCCCGGGGTTCATTGATAAGGAGGGCTTGGTCTGCGCAGGTTGCATCGGTTCGCGGTATGGGCGGGTTATGTCGGAGTTCTGCTTACCAGCCTTTGGGCGGTGATGGCCTTAGCCATCGATTTGCCGTTTCCGCGGTTGCGTATCTTAGCCGCGATTGTTTATGGGCTGGTCTTGGTTTTCCTTCTCTATCGCTTTAGAGGGCGGACCCGGCGGCAGATCGTAGCTGGGATGCTTTGCTTCCTCGCGGTCCTGGCCTGGTGGGTGACTCTTCGGCCCTCGAACGATAAACAATGGGGGGTCGACCAATCGAAAACCGCCTGGGCTGACGTCCATGGTAGCGTCGTAACCATCCATAACCTTCGGGATTGCGACTATCGCGCTGAGCTCGACTACAGCTGCCAGTGGCTGACGCGCACCGTTTACCTCAACCAGATCGAGGGAGTGGACCTGTTTATGAATTATTGGGGATCTCCGCTGATTGCCCATACCATTCTCAGCTTTCAGGTTCGCGGCGAAACGCCCGTCGCCTTCTCCATTGAGACCCGCCGGCAGGTGGGGCAAACGTATTCCGCTCTTCTTGGTTTTTTTCGTCAATTTACTCTGATCTCCGTGGTGGGGGACGAGCGGGACCTGGTTCGCGTGCGCACGAATTATCGCCACGGCGAAGACCTCTATCTCTACCGCACCAGCGCGACCCCCGCGTTCGCGCAGTCCCTGTTTCTGAACTACATCGGGATGACCAATCAGCTGCACGACCATCCACAGTGGTATAACGCCATCACCCATAACTGCACCACGGAGATCTACACTCTCAAGAGCATGAAAGGGCAGCCGTGGGACTGGCGAGTGCTCCTCAACGGCAAGGCGGATGAAATGGCTTATGAAAAAGGTTTGATCGTCACCGGCGGTTTGCCCTTCAAGGAATTGAAACAGCGAGCCTGGATCAATCCCGCCGCGCAGGCGGCCGATCATGCGCCCGATTTCTCGTTGCGCATCCGGGAAAACCGGCCTGGGTTCTGATGGCGTTCTACTGCTGAATCCTTGAGTCAGCCTTGCTGGGGGATGCGGTCACTTGCTTCGGCGTGGGTAGTTGCGAGGTATCCCAACCCCCGCCCAGGGCTTCCACCAGTTGCACCGCGCCGGTCATCTGCTCGATCTGCAGACTGTACAACGACTGCTGATTGCTGAACACCGTGTTCTGCAGAGTGACCACATCGATATAGGGATCGATGCCGGTTTCGTATCTGCCCATCTCCAGATCCAAAGATTGTTGGGCCGAAGAGACCGCCGCGCGCTGCTGCTGGATCTGCTGGGAAAGGATGCGGGTCTGCGCGAGGTAGTCCTCTACCTGCTGAAAGGCGGTGAGGACGGTTTGCCGGTAAGTTGCTACGTCGGCGTTGTAGATGGCTACGTACTGATGTAATTCCGCGCTCAATGCGGCGTTGTAGAGGGGTTGGGAAAACGTCGGCCCGACGGACCAGAAGCGGCTGGGCCAGTCAGCCAGGTGTTTGAACAGAGAGCTCTGGAAGCCGCCGCCCACA
>Ga0302325_10012512_pt1 | contig 18195 bp, 15 predicted proteins | sample Palsa_T0_2_FD_201948 | JGI IMG/M metagenome (GOLD analysis project Ga0302325, IMG submission 201948) | Peat permafrost microbial communities from Stordalen Mire near Abisko, Sweden - Palsa_T0_2 | ecosystem: Environmental > Terrestrial > Soil > Palsa > Peat permafrost | place: Sweden: Abisko...
CGTCGACGAGCTGACCGACCTGGTGGAAGAGGCGGTGCTGGCCGAGTTCGAGGCGATCAGCGAGCGCGGCGGGGTGCTCGGCGCGATGGAGACCGGCTACCAGCGGGGCAAGATCCAGGACGAGTCCATGCTCTACGAGCAGCGCAAGCACGACGGCACGCTGCCGATCATCGGCGTCAACACGTTCCGCAGCCCGCACGGCGAGGACCCGGCGGCGCACCCCACGGTGCTCGCCCGCGCCACCGAGGAAGAGAAGAAGTCCCAGCTCAACCGGGTCCGCGACTTCCAGCAGCGGCACCAGGAGGAGGCGCACGCGGCGTTGACCGCGCTGCAGAAGGCGGCCCGGGCGGGCGACAACGTGTTCGCCGTCTTGATGGACGCCGCCCGGGTGTGCAGCCTCCAGCAGATCACCGAGGCGTTCTTCGAGGTCGGCGGCCAGTACCGTCGCAACGTGTAGCGTGCCCTCCGCCGCCTCAGACCATGTCACCGACGCCATCGACATCGCCTATCGGTGTGGCTGGCGTAGCCAACAGGGTCCGAATCGGGTCGATGGCGTAGCCAGCAGGGCCGGCGACCCGGGGGAGCGTGCGACTGGCCGGATGGGCGGAGCCACGCGTGCGTTCGAGATGATTGGACGGTGACCTTCGAGGAGTCTGGCGTGCCGCGAGATGATCTCGGTGCGGTGGTCGGCTTGCGGCGGCCGGTGCGGCGGGTGGTGTCGCTGGTCCCGTCGCTGACCGAGTCGGTCGCGGCCACCGCCCCCGAAACGCTGGTCGGCGCCACCAGCTGGTGCACCCATCCGCGGGAGCTGGACGTGCCGCGGGTGCGCGGCACCAAGAACCCCGACCTGGCCGCGATCGCCGCGCTCAAGCCCGACCTCGTCCTGGCCAACCAGGAGGAGAACCGCCGGGTCGACGTCGAGCGCCTGCGCGCGGCCGGGATCGGTGTCTGGGTGACCGTGATCCGGAGCCTGGACGAGGCGTTCGCCTCGCTGCGGCGGATGTTCGCCGACGGCCTGGGCTGGCCGGAACCGCCGTGGCTGGCCGAGGCCGAGCGGTCCTGGCGCGACCCCGCCCCTGGACCGCGCATCCGGGCGGCCATCCCGATCTGGCGCGATCCCTGGATGGTGGTCGGCTCGGCCACCTTCACCGGCGACCTGGCCGCCCGCCTCGGCCTGGCCAACGTCTACGCCGACCATCCCGAGCGCTACCCGCACGTCACCCTGGACGACCTGGCCGCCTGCCAGCCCGAGCTCATCGTGCTGCCCGACGAGCCCTACGCCTTCACCGCGACCGACGGCCCCGAGATGTTCCCCAACCAGCGGGTCGCCCTGGTATCAGGGCGTGGCCTCACCTGGTACGGCCCGTCCCTCGTGACCGCCCGCGCGCGGCTAGCCGAGCAACTCTGGCCAGCCGGCCCGCCCTAGCGCCGAGCGACTCCGCCAATCGCCAGCCGCATCGGATAACAGCAAGAAGCGCCCGCGCGGGGCTGCCTTCGGCAAAACTGCTGATGGCCCGGCGTGACGCGTCGACCTCAGCGCTGAAAGTATGGCCGGTGATAGCCGGTCAAACTTTCAGCGCTAACCACTTTCGCCGAGATAACAGCAAGAAGCGGGCGCGCAATTCCGGCAAGCCGGCCGAACCCCGCGCCTGGCGGGTGTGTGATGGACGTCGAGCGCGCCCGTGTCGGCGGGTGACGTCGGCTGACCCCGGGAGGAACCACGACATGAGCACCGCCGAAGCCGCCGCCGCGGCCGTCCCCGCCGCCGAGGAACTCCTGACCCGGATCCGCGAGCTCCAGCCGCTGATCGAGCAGCACGCCGCGCAGGGCGAGCAGGACCGGCGGGTCGTCGAGGAGTCGATCAAGGCGCTGACCGACGCCGGGGTGTTCAAGATCGCGCAGCCGCGTCGCTACGGCGGCTACCAGGTCTCGGTCCGCACCATGCTCGACGTGTCGGCCGCGGTGGCCGAGGCCGACGGCGGCACCGGCTGGGTGGTGGCGCTCGGCAACGTCTGCGCCTGGCTGACCGGCCTGTTCAGCGAGCAGGCGCAGGACGAGGTCTGGGGCGCCGACCCGGACGCCAGGGTCTCCGGGGTGCTCGCCCCGAGCTGCGAGTCGGTCAAGGTCGACGGCGGGTTCCGTGTCACCGGCCGCTGGTTCTACAACTCCGGATCCTGGCACTCCAGCTGGGCGATCCTCGGCTTCCCGATCGTCAACGCCGAGGGGGAGATGATCGACCAGGGCCTCGCGCTCATCCCGTTCACCGACCTGGCGATCGAGGAGACCTGGTTCGTCGCCGGGATGAGCTCGACCGGCTCCAACTGCCTGATCGCGACGGACGTGTTCGTGCCCGAGCACCGGATCATGTCCGGCCTGCAGGCCCTCGAAGGGCAGTACCCGAGCGGGCGCACCGACGAGACGCTCTACCGGTCCGCGTTCATCCCGGTGCTCGCGCTGGTGCTGGCCGGACCCCAGCTGGGGATGGGCCGCAAGGCGCTCGAGCTGGTCGCCAAGAAGGCGGACGCCAAGCCGATCTCCTACACCTTCTACACCGCCCAGGCCGAGTCGACCGCGTTCCAACTGCAGCTCGCGCAGGCCGCCCTGATGATCGACACCGCCCACCTGCACGCCCACCGAGCCGCCGACGACATCGACCGCGCCGCCGCGGCCGGCGCCTACCCGGACCTGCTGACCCGCGCGCGGGTCCGCGCCGACACCGGCTGGGCGCTCGAGCACATCACCAAGGCCATCGACACCCTGTTGTTCGCCCACGGTGCCGGAAGCTTCGCCCAGGTCAACCCGCTCCAGCGAATCTGGCGCGACTCAGCCGTGGCCGCCCGGCACGCGATCGGCCTGCCCCTGGTCAACTACGAGATCTACGGCAAGGCCCTGCTCGGCCGCCCCGACCAGCCCACGGTCTTGATCTAAAGGGCGCGATGAGTTCCGACCCCGCCGCCGGTATGTACTGACGAGTTCGCCGGAATACCCCGGGCGAACCGATGACAAGGGAGAATCCGATGTCAGACAGTCGTGCGGAAGACGTGGCCGCCATCCAGGCCGTGCTGGTTGACTCCTACAAGGCGTGGGAGGCGGGCGACGCCGACGGCATGGTCGCCAACTACACCGCGGACGCGACCGCCATCATGACCGGTTCGCTCCGCGACAGCCGTGACGTGATCCGCCAGAGCATGGCCCTGGCCTTCGCGGGGCCGCTCGAGGGCACCTCGACCTACAACAAGCAGCTCGGCGTCCGCTTCGTCGGCCGGGACGCCGCGATCGTCGTCAGCGAGTCCGGCATCTTGTTCGGCGGCGAGACCGAGGTTCCGGACATGAGGAAGGTGAACGCGACCTGGGTTTTCGAGAAGCGAGACGGCCGGTGGCTGATCGCCGCCTATCACAACAGCCCGGTGCTGGCGCCCGGGCACTGAACCCTGGCCGATCGGGTTATGGTGCTCCTGGCCGGAGCGGGGAAAGGGCGTGGGCGTGACGACGAAGGCAGAAGGCTTCGATCGCCTGGTCGAACCGTTCCGGTCGGAGCTGCTTGCGTACTGCTACCGGATGCTCGGCTCGGCTCACGACGCCGAGGACCTGGTCCAGGACACGTACCTGAGGGCGTGGCGGGCGCGGGCGCAGTACGCCGAGACGCGCAGTTCGCTGCGCACCTGGCTCTATCGGATCGCGACCAACGCCTGCCTGACCGCGTTGGAGGTCCGCGGTCGCCGGCCGCTGCCGTCGGGGCTGGTGGCCGCGTCGGACCCGCTCGCGCCGCTCGTCCGGGGCGAGAACGCAGCCTGGCTTCAGCCCTTGCCGGACTCGTTGCTTGACGCGGGCGATCCGGCCAGGGCCGTGATCGACCGCAGCAGCCTGCGGCTGGCGTTCGTCGCCGCCCTGCAGCACCTGTCGGCGCGTCAGCGTGGTGCGCTGATCCTGCGTGACGTACTCAGCTTTTCCGCGTCCGAGGCGGCGGAAATCCTCGGCACTACCGTCGTATCGGTGAACAGTTCCCTGCAGCGGGCGCGCACCCGGGTGAAGGAGGTCGGGGTCACGCAGGAGCGTCTCAGCGAGCCGTCCGCAGCCGAGCAGCGCGCCTGGATCGATCGGTACATGAACGCGTTCGAGCGCGCCGACGTCGAGGGTCTGAAGCGGCTGCTGACCGCGGACGTGCTCATGGAGATGCCGCCGATGCTCAACTGGTTCGTCGGCCCCGGCAACTACGGCCTGTTCATGGAGTGGGTCTTCGGGAAGGCAGGAACGGACTGGTGCCTGACGGCGGTCGCGGCCAACGGCCAGCCCGGGTTCGCCGCTTATCGGCGCGTCGGTGCCGGGTACGAGCTGCACACGCTCCAGGTCTTCACCGTCACCGCCGAGGGCATCAGCCGGAATTCGGTGTTCCAGGAGCCCGAGGTCTTCGCGTCTTTCGGTCTGGCGACCCAGCTCCGCAACCCGCCGGGGTGCGCGGGGTAAGCGGGCTACCAGCTCCCGTGACGGACGACGTCTTCGAACGGACGGCGGTTGAGCTTGTCGATGGGACGCAGCGGGCGATCGGCGGGGTAGCCGACGCCGATCAGGTAGGCCACGTCGTGATCGTCGGGCACGCCGAGGATCTTCCGGGCCGCCTCCTGGTCGCCGACCGAGGAATGGCCGGTGCCGACGCCCAGATCGGCGGCGGTGATCATGATCGCGTAGGTGGCCTGCCCGAGGTCGTAGTAGTCGACCAGGCGGGTGTGGTCGTCGTCGGTCACGGGGACGACCAGCGCGATGGCGGCGGCCGCGCCGGCGATGTGGCCGGCGCCACGCCAGACGGTGGACAGCGCCTGGAGCTGGTCCCGATCGGTGACGATGATGAATTCCCAGTGCTGCCGGTTGGACGCCGACGGCGCGCGCCAGCCTGCCTCCGCGATCCGGTCCAGGGTCGCGGTCGGCACCGGGTCGGCCTGGTAGGTGCGGACGTTGCGCCGGGCTCGGATGGCGTCCCAGGTCTCCATGTACGGCCTCTCCCTCGGTGGTGCGGCAAAGTGCGGGTGTTGTCGGCAAAGTGCAGTTCTGCCCCACGGTGCAGTATCGCCCCCGAGGGCAGGGCCGCCTCGAGGCGGCCCCGCCTCAATCTATCTCTACTTTAACGATAGACATAGTTGAGTCTGGGGCATAGGCGGGCATCCCGTTTGGTTTGGCCTAGTGAGTGCCGAGTCCCGAAGGAGCACGTTCATGACCGCATCAGTCAGCGAAACCGCCGCCGTCGTCGATGACTTCGCCGCCGAGTGGAATGCCTGGCATCGCCGGCAGGAGGCGCGGCTGGCCGACCCGCACGGGTTCCTCGCCATCACCAGCCTGAACTGGCTGACCGACGAGCCGCAGCGGTTCCCTGACGCGCCCGGGGAATGGTCAGCCGGCCCGGACGGCGTGATCGTCGACCTGGCCGAGGGAGAGGAACTGGTGATCGGCGGGTCGCCGGTGCGCGGGCGTCACTCCTTCGGGGTCATCCCCGAGCGCGGCGGGGTGAACGCGGTCTGGGGCGACGCGGTCATCGAGGTCGCCAAGCGCGGCGGTAACGACATCATCCGGCCCCGGCACCCCGGCAACCCGCTGCGCACGGCGTTCCACGGCACCCCGGCCTACCAGCCGGACCCCCAATGGGCGGTCACCGCCCGCTACGTCCCGGTCGCCGAGCCCCGGCCGACCGCGGTCGGTTCCGTGGTCGACGGGCTCGAGCACGTCTATGACGCGCCCGGGCAGGTGGAGTTCACCGTGAACGGGAGCGATCTGGCCCTGACCGCGTTCCCTGGGCATGCGCCGGAGGCACGGCCGCCGCGGTGACGGGCGCGGGCCGGCAGCGCCGCTGATCGGACAAGGCAGCCCTCCTCGACGGCATCGCCGAGACCGTCCTCGCCCAGCTCCGCGTCGACTCCGCCGATCCCGACTGGGCCGGGCAGCTGCGTGCCGTCGCCCGCCGCTTCCGCACGCTGGCACTGGCCCACCCGCACGTCGTGCCGCTGATCCTCACCCGGCCGCTGGCCACCCCCCTCGGCCTGCGCCCGGCCGGCACCCTGCGCCCGCTGGAAGACATCCTGGCCCTGCTCACCCGGGCCGGGTTCAGCGGACCCGACGCCCTGCACATCTACCGGGCCCTGTTCGGGTTCCTGCACGGTCACGTCCTCGACGAGCTCCAGGAACTCGTCGAGAACCCCGACGAAACCGACGACCTGCTCCGGCTCGGCCTGCACCGGCTGCCGATCACCCAATTTCCCCTGCTCCGCAGCCTGGCCCCCGCGCTGGCCGCCTACGACGGCGCCGCCGAGCTCGAACGCGGCCTCGACATCCTGCTCACCGGGCTGACCACCACCCTGGCGCCTCCGAGCGAAACCCGCCAGCCCGCGCCAGCTCCCCCCACCAGCTGACCAGCTGGCGTCAGGTTCCGCCGCTGGTGTCCAGGGCCTGGGATTCGGCGACCTGGAACGCCGCCACGGCGGTGATGAACAGCGGCGGCAGCGCCGTTCGGGCCTTCTCCGATGGCGCCGAGGCGGGCGCCGTGCCCTGGTGCTTGGAGGTGCCGGGCGGCGAGGTAGGCGATGGAGTCGCCTTCGGGCCAGGACCAGGGTGCGCGACTTGATGACCGGGGGTGCACAGCCCGCTGGTGACAGCGACCCGTCTGGCAGGCTTTGCGCATACCGCACGGAGGACGGCGATCCGGGCGCAGGACAGGCCATCCAGGTGGTACAAGGTGATCGCGGATCGCTGCGCCGGCAATGCGGTCACCGGCATGCACCGTACCCCCGGCTCGGGTTCCGGGTACGGTGAGGGACAAGCCCTTCGGGGCTGCGGCGTGCAGGCGAGGAGGCGGCGTGCGGGACGGCGGACGGCGGGCCCGCATTATTACGGCGGTCACCGGAAAGGACACCGCGGCCGGTGCGGGCGTGCTGTTAAAGCGGCTCTGCCGGTTCGCCGTCGATGAGATGGCGTTGTCCGGGTGCGCGCTCGTGCTGATGTCGGGCAGGGAATCGGCAGGCATGCTGGCCGGGGCCGGGCGGCACGCCTCCACGGTCACCGGGCTGCAGATGGAGCTGGGCGAGGGCCCGTGCCTGCAGGCCTACGCCTCCGGGGTTCCGGTGTTCCTGCCTGACCTGGCGGTGGACGGCGCGAGCCGCTGGCCGGCGTTCGCGGCGGCGGCCCTGGCGGTTGGCGTGCACGCCGAGTTCTCGCTGCCGCTGACCACGGGGCCGGGTGGTATCGGCACGCTGGACCTGTGCCGTGACAGACCGGGGATGCTGAGCGAGGAGCACCTGGCGGACGCCCTGGTTACCGCGGACATCGCCCGTGACGCGGTGCTGTACCAGCAGTACGCGCCGGGGGATACGAGACTGGCGGAGTTGCTGGATACGAGCGGCATGGACCGGATCGTGATCCATCAGGCGACCGGGATGATCGCCGCGCAGCTGGATGACACCACGTCCAACGCGCTCGCCCGGCTGCGCGCCGCGGCGTTCGCGAGCGGGCGCCCGATGCACGACATTGCGAAGGATGTCGTTGAACGGCGGGTGCGGTTCGATGACTGAGATCAGCGGCACGGCCGCCAACTCCGGAGACTCTGGCCGGCCCGACCGGAGAGGTGCCGAGGCCGCGCTGGCCCGGACTTTCGTACGCCTGGCGGACACGCTGGCCAGCGACTTTGACATCGTCGATTTCCTGCAGGGCCTGTCCGCCGACTCGGTTGAGATCCTGGGAGCGGAGGCGGCCGGGGTCATGCTGGCCGACGGGCGTGGCGGGCTTCGGCTGATCGCATCCTCTGATGAGCGGATGCGGCTGCTTGAGCTGTTCGAACTCCAGGGCGCGCAGGGCCCATGCCTGGACGCGTTCTCTACGGGCCAGGCCGTGCAGGCGGGCGCAGCCGACAGCCGCATCCGCTGGCCGGACTTCGCGCCGCGTGCGTCCGATTCGGGCTTTCAGATGATGTGCGCGGTCCCGCTGCGAGTACGCACGGACGTCATCGGTGCAATGAACCTGTTCCGGGGCACTGACGCGCCGTTCACCGCTGACGAGATGGACATAGCGCAGGCCATGGCGGAAATGGCAGCAATCGGGCTGATCCAGGAACGGGCCATCCGGAAGCGCACCGTGCTGACCGAGCAGCTCCAGAACGCACTGACCAGCCGGGTGATCCTCGAGCAAGCCAAGGGGATGCTCGCCGAGTACCTGAAGATGACCGTGGACGACGCATTCCAGCTGCTGCGGAACTACGCCCGTACCCGTAACCGCAAGCTCTCCGATGTCGCCCGCGACGTGGTCGACCGGAAGATCCCGAGCACCGCGCTGGTCGCACGGCCTGGTCGGGAATCCTAGCGCCGCAGCGCGGTCGCTTCGCGGACCAAGCACACTTCGGACGTGGCAAAGCGACGACGGCAACGCGGAGAACGGAGAGGTGTGGTCTCAGGACGTGCTTTACCAATCGTTCTCAGCAGATGCTTGACGTCGCCAGGGAGGACGACGGCGCTGCCGGTGGATCTCAGTATCGATATGCTGGTACTAAGTTCCTATCGGGCATGCCAAGAGCCCCCGCAGCAGGGGATCGGCGTGATCAGGGGGATCGGCGAGAGGAGCGTTCTTGAGCAGGCCGTCGGCGCGGGACCGGCTCGCGGAGGCCGCGTTCGCCCTGTTCGGCGAGCGCGGGTACGAGCAGACGAGCATCGATGACATCACCGAGCGCGCGGGCCTCGGCCGTACCACGTTCTTCCGGCACTACCGGTCCAAGGAAGACGTGATCTTCCCCGACCACGACCGGCTGCTGGAGCAGATCGGGGAGCGGCTGCGGACCTCGAGCGACGGCACCGCCCTGGTCGCGGTGTCGGACGCGGTCCGTCTGGTACTGCGGCATTACGTCGCCGAGGGCGACGTGGCCCGCCGCCGGTACGCGATCACCAGCGCGGTGCCCGCGCTGCGCGACCGCGAGATCGCCAGCGTCGCGCGCTACCAGCGGCTGTTCCGCGAGTTCATCGCCGGCTGGATGGGCGACCCCGGCGAGCCGGCGTCGCTGCGGGCCGAGCTGATGGCCGCGGCCGTGGTCGCCGCGCACAACCACGTGCTGCGCCGCTGGCTCAGGGGCGAGAGCCCGGACCCGGTGGCCGAGGTCGATCAGGCGCTCGGCCAGGTCATCGAGCTGTTCGCGGGTCCGGACGGCAGCGTCGTCGGCGGCCGGGCCGACGGGACCGGCGCAGGCGAGGTAACCGTCGGCGAGGTCGGCGCGAGCGTCGACGGGACCACCATCGTCGCGTTCCGCAGCGGACAGGACATCGACACGCTGCTGCCCGCCCTGCGGCGATTGATGGCGTGAGCTGGCCCATGTCTAATGGTCAGGTGCAGACATACCACGGCATCGCCGACCTTGAAGCGGCCATCGGCCAGGAAATCGGGCCCACGGAGTGGTTCACGGTGGACCAGTCCCGGATCAACGGGTTCGCCGACGACACCGAGGACCACCAGTGGATTCATATCGACCCGGAGCGGGCTGCGTCCGGGCCGTTCGGGACGACGGTGGCGCACGGGTTTCTGACCCTGTCGCTCGTCCCTTACTTCTCCAGCCAGCTGCGCTCGGTCGAGGGCGCCCGGATGGCCATCAACTACGGCCTGGACCGGGTGCGGTTTCCCACGCCGGTGCCGGTCGGGTCGCGCCTGCGGGCCCGGGCCACGCTGATCAGCCTGGATAAGGTGGGAGAGGGCGCCGTGCAGCTCGTCAACCGGGTCACCGTCGAGGTCGAGGGGAGCGCCAAGCCGGCCTGCGTCGCCGACATGGTCAGCCGGCTCTACTTCGCGGAACCCTGAATAAGCCTGGAGTGGACATGACGGTAGAGCGGCTGCTGCCCGACTCGGACGCCGAGGATCTGCTTGACCTCACCCGCGAGATCGCCGTCACCGAGCTCAAGCCGATCGCGAGCGAGTACGAGGCGGCCAGCAGGTTCCCGCGCGAGCAGTTCCGGCTGCTCGGCCGGAGCGGGCTGCTCGGCCTCCCGTACCCGCAGAAGTGGGGCGGCGGCGCGGTCAGCTACGAGGTCTACCTGCAGGTGCTCGAGGAGCTTGCCGCGGTCTGGATGACCGTGGCGGTCGGGCTGTCGGTGCACACGATGTCGTGCTTCCCGCTGGCCATGTTCGGCACCGACGAGCAGCGCGCCGAATGGCTGACCGCGATGCTCGAGGGCGACCTGCTCGGCGCGTACGCGCTGTCGGAGCCGCAGGCCGGCTCCGACGCGGCGGCGCTGTCCGCCCGCGCGGTCGCCGACGGCGACGACTACCTGGTCAGCGGGACGAAGGCGTGGATCACCCACGCCGGGCAGGCCGACTTCTACACGCTGATGATCCGCACCAGCGACGACCGCAGCCGCGGCGTGAGCTGCCTGCTCGCGGACGCGGCGACCCCGGGCCTGACTCCGGCCGCGCCGGAGCACAAGATGGGCCTGACCGGCTCGCCTACCGCGCAGGTGCTCCTCGATAACGCGCGCATCCCGGTGCGCCGTCGGATCGGCGCCGAGGGCGACGGGCTCAAGTTCGCCCTCGACGCGCTCAACTCCGGCCGGCTCGGCATCGCGGCCTGCGCGGTCGGCCTCGCCCAGGCGGCGCTGGACGAGGCGGTCGCGTGGGCGATGCAGCGGACCCAGTTCGGCAAGCCGATCATCGACTTCCAGGGGCTTGAGTTCCTTCTCGCGGACATGGCGGCGGGCGTGGAGTCGGCCCGCGCGACCTACCTGGACGCCGCCCGCCGCCGGGATCGCGGCATGGAGTTCCGCCGCCAGGCGTCGATCGCCAAGCTGGTGGCCACCGACATGGCGATGCGGGTGACCACCGACGCCGTGCAGGTGCTGGGCGGTTACGGGTACACCCGCGACTTCCCGGTCGAGCGGTACATGCGCGAGGCGAAGGTGCCGCAGATCTTCGAGGGCACCAACCAGATCCAGCGCATGGTCATCGCGCGGGAGCTGCGCAAAGCCTGACTGGGCGAGCACTGACTTCGCAAGGCTGACGTCTGCGTACCGGAACCGGTCCGGGGCTTTTCCGCGCCCGATTGCCGTGATCTACCTACGCAGAACTGGTAATTCATACGATTGTCCGACCGTGCAGATTGTGGGGATACTTGACTACTTGACAACGAAAAGGATGCGAGAATGAAAAATACTGGAACGGCGCTTCCAATAAGTGGCTCCCAGGCAGAGATCGCAGAATTTTCGGACCTGCGCAGCATAATAGTGAACGATATCGAGCAGCGCTGGAACGGCGGCGGGACGCTCATCGACGATGCCTGCCGACACGCGATGCTTCCCGTCGGCAAGCTCTTCCGGCCCACACTACTCCTGGTCAGCGCGCTGGCGGTCGGCGGAAACGCGGAATCAGTAGTTGCTGCCGCAGTCGCTACCGAGACCGGGCACACCGCAAGCCTCGTGCATGACGACATCATCGACGCCGACGAAATGCGCCGCGGGCGCCCCTCCGTGCAAGGCAAGTATGGAATAAACACCGCCATAGTGGCGGGCGACCTGCTCATTTTCTCTCTCTTTGACATGCTTGCCTCGTGCGCGACCGCCGGAATCCCAGCCGGTCGCGTGGTGGACGCCGTTTCAGCGGTGGCGCGGGCAGGCGTCGACCTGTGCCGTGGCCAAAGCATGGAAGCGGAGCTCACCAGCCGGCGGCTGATGCAGGTCGAGCCGTACGTGGAGATGGTCCGGCTCAAGACCGCGGCGCTGTTCCGCGCGGCCTGCGAGGCGGGCGCGATCCTCGGCGGCGGCGAGCGGCAAGCCATCGACTCGCTGATCTCCTATGCGAACCACCTTGGCGTGGCCTTCCAGATCCAAGACGATCTGCTCGCGTATGTCAGCGACAAGGAGCGCATGGGGAAGGGCGCGAGCACCGACATCCACAAGGGGCGGCCGGTGCTCCCGGTGATTCTTGCCTATCAGCAGGCAGATCCGCCGACGCGACGGAGGATCGAGCGCTGCCTCTCGGGCCAGATCGGGCCGGACGAAGCGCTGCGAGAGATGACCGCGATCTGCGCAAGCACCCATGCGCTCGAGCTGGCCGCGCAGAAGGCCGAGAAGCATGCCAAGGCCGCGCTCGGCGCACTCGACGTCCTGGAACCGAGCCCGGCCCGGCAGCATCTCGCTGGGTACGTGGCCATGACCCTGAACCGGGATCGCTGACTGCGACGCGAGGAACAACGACGATGGTGCCATACGGCATGCGGAACAGCCTCTTCGCCCACGCGGAAACCTGGCGTCCCTACACGTCCTGCTACGTAGGGCTGGTCGGGCTGGCCGGCGCCGTCCTCGGCGGCCGGCCGAGCCTGGGCCAGTTGCTCGTGGTCTGGCTGGTGGTGACGCTGGCATGGGTGGCCGCGCTCTACGGCGGCGATTACCTCGATCGCGAACTCGATGCGGTCAGCAAGCCGCACCGGCCGATCCCGTCCGGCCGGATGACCCCGGCTGTCGCGCTCACCAGCATGATCGTTCTGGTCGTGCTCGCTACGACGCTGGCTATCGTACTGAACTGGCGCACCGTGGTATTTGCGGCCGCGGGACTGACGCTGGCGCTCGCGTATAACGGCTATTTCAAGACCCGCGGCTTTTCCGGGAACGTCGTGCGCGGCAGCCTGACCGCCATGGCGCTGCTCTTCGGCGGGATGGCGGCCTCGGCCTACCCCACCTGGCGCCTGCTGCCGGTCGCGGCGTTGTTCTGGATACACGATGCGAGCTCCAACCTCATCGGCGCGGTGCGAGACGTCGAGGGTGACCGGGAAGGCGGCTATACTACCCTCCCGGTACGTTACGGAATCAAGAAATCGCTTCGGGTAGTCGCCCTCCTGACCGTGGTCTGGGTGCTGCTAGCGGCGGCCGCCCCGCTCGCACTGCCCGTGCTGGCCGATCCCGCCTACGCCGCGCTCGCCGCGCTCGCCGCGACGATGGGGATGGCCGTGGCAATCGCCTTGCTGCGCCTACCGGTCCTGACCCGTCGGCAGGCCCTGCGCGCTCACGAGTGGCTGGTCGTAGAGCGGATCATCCTGGCCGGGGCGTTCCTGGCCGGAGGCGCGCAAGCGCTCCTCGCGTGGCCTGTTATCGGCGCCGCGATAACGATAACCGTGATATCGCAGCGTCTCCTCCGGGCACGCCATGAACTCGGAACCGGCGCCTCGCCCGGCGCCGCGGACCAGGTCCCGGGAGCGTCGGACGCGCACCAGTCCCAGCGCGACGCCGGCGGCATCGTCGGCTATGTCGATGACAAGCTGGCTGGGCTGACCCGTGGAGAACCCCTGGCCGGGCTGCGTGGCTGGCGGTGCGTCATCGACATAGACCTGACGGAGCCGCAGCTGCGAATACGCTTGGTGGCCCGTGACGGCCACCTGGTGCGAGTCGAGCCGGCGGATGGGGAAACGGATCCGGGCTCCGACCGGCGCGTGCGGCTCACCACGACAGGCCGGGTTTTCGAGGACATCTTCGTGCGCGGCGGTCTGAGCCCGCGCCAGGCGATCATCACCCGCAAGGTGCGGGCCGAGGCCGCCCCGCGCGATCTCCTCCATCTCAACATGCTCTTCAACGAGTTCCGTCGCAGCGCAGCGGCGACTGAAGTCATTCAGGTCGCCGACCGGCCCGGGCCGCCCAGCGATTTCGGCCCGGCACTGGGAGCCCAGCCCGATCTGCCGCCCACGTTCGTCATCAGTGACACTACGCTGCGTGACGGTGAGCAGGCGCCCGGGGTGGCCTTCACCCGGGCGGAAAAGCTCGCGGTAGCGCGAGAGCTAGCGGCGCTCGGCGTCCCGCTCATCGAGGTCGGATTCCCCGCGGTCTCCGCAGAGGAGATGGCCGCGATCCGCGACATCGTCGATGCCGAGCTGGACGCCGTGATCCAGGTTATCGCGCGCCCATCGACCGAAGACATCGCCATGGCCCTGCGGAGCGGCGCGCACAGCATCGCGATCTTCATCGGCACCTCTGACTCCCATATCGAGCGCAAGCTGCGGATGGACCGGTCAGAAGTACTGCGGCGGATCGACACGGCGGTGGCCTATGCCAAGGCGGCGGGCCGTCAGGTCGTGCTCGCCGCCGAGGACGCCACTCGCACTGATCCGGATTTCCTCTCAGCCGTGGCGCGCACGGCCGCCGAGGCGGGCGCGGACGCGATCGGCATCGCCGACACGGTCGGTGTCGCTACTCCCTGGTCCATCCAGCGAACGGTTGGCAGGCTGGCCGCAGACTGCGCGCTCCCCATCGCCGTTCACTGCCATAACGACCTGGGACTGGCCACGGCCAACTCGGTGGCGGCACTCGCGGCCGGCGCCTCCGGCGTGCAGTGCTCGATGCTGGGAATCGGGGAACGGGCAGGGAACGCCTGCCTGGAAGAGGTGGCGGTAGCGATCGAGGTCGCCTGGGACCGGCGCACCGGGCTGGACCTGCGCGCGCTGCCAGCGCTAGCCGAGCGCGTCGCGGTCCTGACCGGCCAGCGGGTAATGCCGGGGCGCCCGGTGGTGGGGCGCAACGCCTTCCTTCACGAGAGCGGGCTGCACACGAGCGGCATCATCCGCGATCCCGTCACCTACGAGCCGTATCCGCCCGAACTGGTTGGCCGTCAGCGCGGCATCGCCATAGGCAAGCACTCGGGCAGCGCTGGAGTGCGGCAGGTGCTCGCCAGTCACGGCGTCGAGCTGCCCGAGGAAGGGCTGTCGGCCCTGCTTGAAGCGATCAAAGCCCACGGTTACCGCGGCACGCCGCTAGGCGAGGACGAATTGCTGGAGATGGCGCGCACCCGGCACCATGTCGCGGTGCGAAGCGGAACGGAGGTGCGCTGACGATGACGGGGATTAGCCGGGCCGCGGGACAGGGCGGCGCGACACGATCGGCGGGCAGAGCCGACTTGGCGGAGCGCATCGAGGCGGCCACCCTGGCCGCCTCCGAAGCCCTGTACCTGGCACGGCGGCCGGACGGCTCCTGGCAGGACTGGCTGCCTTCCGCGGCGACTTCAACCGCGTCCAGCGCCATCGCGTTGACCCTGGCGGACCCGGATGGATCGCGTGACCTGATCGCGGGCGCCCTGCGCTGGCTGTGCGCGGACCAGGCGGCGGACGGCGGCTGGGGCGAGGGCCCTGGCCAGCCGGCCAGCATCAACGCCACCGCGATGGCCCTGGCCGCTCTTAAGCAGGGCGCCTTGCGTGGCGAGGTCGGCGCGGCGGATGGCCAGGACTACGCCGACGAGCTGCGCCGGGGTTTCGCCCGCTTCGACCAGATGGGCGGCATGGCGGCCCTGCACGATCTCGATGTCGCCTCGCTCGGACCGGTCTGCCAGCAGTACTTTGCGCTGGTCGGGCTGTTCGACGAGCAGGACATGGTGCGCATCCCGATCGAGCTCAGCCTGTTCCCTGCCTTCATCAAGCGCCGGTTCTGCTTCTCCTTTCCCGGCTTGATGGCGTGGGGGTTGATGCAGTGCGCTGTCCGCCGCGCTGGGCCGGCGCGGCGGCTAATCAACCGTGCCGCCACGCCTGGCGCGCTGCGCTTCTTGCGCTCGGTCGCGGAATTTGAGGGTCCGGAGGGTGGCTTCGAGGAATCACCGCTCATGGTGGCGCTGGTGTGCATTGGCCTGGCCCGCGCCGGGGCCGGCCGCGACGTGCTCGACCACTGCGTCGCTTACCTGCGCCGGACCGTCCGGGCAGACGGCGCCTGGGCGGTGACCCGCGACCTGGAGTTCACGGTCACCGCGCTGATCACCGTCGGAATGCACGAAGCCGGCCTGGGCGGCGATCCACGCCTCGAAACGTCCGCGGAGTGGATCCGAGACTGCCAGATGTCGCGTCCGTTCGAACCGACCGGCGCTCCATCCGGTGGCTGGCAGTGGTCACAGCCCTCTGGCTGGCCGGGCACGCTTGACACCGCGGATGGGGTAAGCGCGCTTGCCGGGTTCGGGCCCGCGGATCCGAGCGCGCAGCGCGGCGTGCGGTGGCTGCTTGAGATGCAGAACGGCGATGGATCGTGGAGCTACTTCTGCCGCAACTCCCGTCTTCCCGTCGACTCGCCCTGCTCGCTGATGACAGGGCACGCGATGACCGCGTTGCAGGAGGCCGGGGGCCTGACGGCGCGGGACAAGCCGCTGGCTCGCGCGGTGGAGTGGATCGGGCGGGCGCTGCGCCCCGAGGGCGACATCGTTACCGCCTGGTACGTCGGGTCCACCCCAGGCACTGGCTCGTGCCTGGCCGCGCTCGGCAGGCTCGGCCTCGCCGACCATCCCACGGCACAGCGTCTGCGCGGGTGGCTCACTACGCACCAGAACGCTGACGGCGGTTGGGGTGGTGGCGATGGCGCCGTCTCCACGGTCGAGGAGACCGCCTGGGCGCTGCTGGGCCTGGCCGACGGGTCAGGTGCCGATTGTGACGAGATGCTCGCGCACGGCACTGCCTGGCTCCTCGATCAGCAGGATGCGAGCGGCTACTGGCCGGCCGCGTACGTCAACTACTACATGCACAACCTGACCTTTGCTAGCGATCACTTTGCCAACGGCTACGCGTTGCAAGCGCTTGGCCGAGTGCGTCGGCGGATGCTGAGGTGATCGGCTACCGGCGCGACTGGCTTAGGAGAGGAGATCAGTGGGACTGCTCGAAACCATCACGGACCCGTCTGTCGTCAAGAAGCTGGACCAACGGCAACTGACTAGGCTCGCCGCCGAGATTCGAACTCTGATCATCGAGACGGTCGCCTGTAACAGCGGTCATCTGGGCTCCAACCTGGGCGTCGTCGAGATCACGCTAGCCCTGCACCGGGTGTACAACTCGCCCCGTGACCGGATTCTGTTCGACACCGGCCACCAGGCCTACGTGCACAAGCTCCTGACCGGACGCCACGCGCGCTTCTCATCGCTGCGCAAGCGCGGGGGCCTGTCCGGATACCCGTCCCGGGCGGAGTCGGAGCACGACCTGGTAGAGAACTCGCATGCATCAGTCGCGCTTTCCTATGCGGACGGCCTGGTGCGGGCGTTCGCGCGCCGCCAGGCCGATCGCTCCGTCATCGCGGTGGTCGGGGACGGAGCGCTGACCGGCGGCGTGGCCTGGGAAGCGGTCAATAACATTGGCGCCGCCGGGCTGCCTCTGGTGGTGCTGCTCAACGATAACGGCCGCTCGTACTCGCCGACGGTCGGCGGCCTAGCGCGCCACCTGGCTGAGCTCCGCAGCGCGGGGGGCCCGCGGCCGTCCGGGACTAGCGATCCTCCCCCGCGCAGCGTGTTCGAGGCCCTGGGCTTCGCGTACCTGGGACCGGTGGACGGCCACGACGAGCCAGCCGTGGAGGACGCGCTGCGGGCCGCCCGATCCCACGCCGGGCCCGTCATCGTGCACTGCGTTACCAGCAAGGGCCGAGGCTACCCGCCCGCTGAGAACGACGCGGAGGAGTGCTTTCATAGTCCCGGCCGGTTCGACCCGCGATCCGGTCAGCGTGCCCGCTCTTCCGCAATGACGTGGACCAGGACGTTCGGCGAAGAATTGGCGGCATTGGGGAGCGAGCGGCCGGAGATCGTCGCGATCACGGCCGCGATGCTCCACCCGACGGGGCTTGACCTGTTCGCCGAGCGTTTCCCTGAGCGGATCTTCGATGTCGGCATCGCGGAGCAGCACGCGGTGGCGCTCGCTGCGGGGCTGGCATTCGGCGGTCTGCGGCCGGTGGTCGCCCTGTACTCCACCTTCCTTAACCGCGCCTTCGATCAAGTGCTGCTCGACGTGGCGCTGCACAGCCTGCCCGTCACGTTCGTGCTTGACCGGGCCGGAATCACCGGTGACGACGGGCCAAGCCATCATGGGGTGTGGGACCTCGCGCTGCTTGGCATGATCCCCGGCCTGAGCGTCGCGGCACCGCGAGACGGCAGGCGCCTGCGTGAACTGCTGCGTGAGGCAGTCGCGATCGCCGATGGGCCAACGGCAGTGCGCTTCCCCAAGGGAGGCCTCGGCGAGGAGATCCCCTCGATCGCCGAAGTCGCCGGAGCTGACGTGCTCGCCCGCGGCGGCGGGGAGGATGTCCTCATCCTGGCAGTAGGGCCTACCGCCGCGGTCGCGGTCAAGACCGCGGCGCTGCTGTCAGCCCAGGGGGTCGGGGTCACCGCGCTAGACCCGCGCTGGGTCAAGCCGCTCAGCCCGGCGGTGCTTGATGTCGCCAGCCGGTATCGCGCCGTGCTTGTCCTCGAGGACGGGATAGAGAC
>Ga0302325_10012515_pt1 | contig 18192 bp, 18 predicted proteins | sample Palsa_T0_2_FD_201948 | JGI IMG/M metagenome (GOLD analysis project Ga0302325, IMG submission 201948) | Peat permafrost microbial communities from Stordalen Mire near Abisko, Sweden - Palsa_T0_2 | ecosystem: Environmental > Terrestrial > Soil > Palsa > Peat permafrost | place: Sweden: Abisko...
TCCCGCGCGGGTGGCCCAACAGCACATTCGAAGACGACAGGAGGTCGTGCACCTTGGGAATATCCGGTCGAAGACTCCCGCTGGGGTGGCCCAACAGCACATTCGAAGACGACAGGAGGTCGTGCACCTTGGGAATATCCGGTCGAAGACTCCCGCTGGGGTGGCCCAACAGCACATTCGAAGACGACAGGAGGTCGTGCACCATGGGAACATCCGGTCGAAGATTCCCGCGCGGGTGGCCGTGCACTGGAGAACATCGACTCGAAGAATACCGGAAGGGCGGCGCCTGAGCAAGCGGTCTTTTCGGACTTTGGACACAGGCCGCTAACGTCTTTGGAATTGCACGCCCCACCCTTTGCGCTCTGTTCCCCTATCGGTGTGGGCACTCCGGAGGACAGGTCGGGAACGGCAGATCCGTGTCCACCTTGTGCTTGGACGGCATGGCCTGAATAGCGAAAACTCCGGCGGCGGCGAGTGCGAGCCAGAGCGACATTGTTAGCTTTTTCATGATGATTCTCCTTGAGTTTGATGGTCCGCTGCCCCGCAATAAGGCAAACGGTCCGCGAATTGTAACAAATTCGCGTTAACGATATCAGACACGTACTACGAGGCGTAATAGAACTAAAGTAACGTTACTTACTATCAGTAACGGTAGCCACTGCCCGTATAATTCTCTCGGAACCCATGGCCGCCTGCATTCGTCCAGGAAAGCAACTACGCAGCTACGTCTCCGTGCGGCATCCTTTCCCCAACAAACCAACCGCACGGAGACACCTCTCCTGCAGATCAGCCTTGCTACAGATCACCCTGCTGCAGATCACAAATGGTCCGCTAACGGGCTGTGTCGAAACCAGCTTCTCACGGTCGCGGCTCCGGCATGCGCGGAATCTGCCGAGCCGCGCGCGTGAGCAAGCGGTCTCTTCGGACTTTCGACACAGCCTGCTAAACATAGCGTCGTAAGTATTTGCGCGGTCGCGGCTGAACCGAGCCGCGCGCGTTAGCGAGCGGCTTTATCCGCAAACACTAATGACGTTGTGTTTAGTAAGTCCGTGACCGGCTTGCGGGTCAGCAGCGGGCGGTTGAGGTATCCAAGCAGCGGCGTCATGGCTCGGAAACGCTCCACGATTGCGCCGTGAAGCTGAGGCGTTGTTGCGAGATTGGCATCCAGTGCAACTTCCAGGATCCAATCCTTCATTTTGATGAATTCGGCCGCCGGATGAGCCGGGTCGAAACCTTTGGGCGACCGGCTCAGCGCGTCTCCCTTCAACTCCCCAACCAGCTTCCGCGAACTCTTTCCGGCCAGTATCCGGCTCAGTTCCTGGTGCGTCTCCGCGATGTGATTGCGGATTGTGAGCATCACGTCGCGATCGGGATGCCAGATGCCGGCGGCGACTTCAATCGTCTCGTTCGAAACGCTGAAATAGAAACCGCCCGTGCCCAGGCGCTCTCCACCGCGCCGCGAAAAGGACGCCGCGATATGGGTTTTGTAAGGCGTCTTATCCGCGCTGAAGCGCGTATCGCGATAAATGCGGAAGATCGCCTTCTTGGGTTCGGTGACGTATTCGGGCGCAAAGTTTGCCAGCTCGGTATTGATGGCGCCTACCAGATCCAGCATCGGCTCTTTCACGTGCCGCTCGAAAAGATGCTTGCGAGGCTGAAACCATTCGCGGCGGTTGTTGCGCCTCAAGCTGCGAAAGAACTTGACCATCTCCGGGGGAAAGCCGGCAAAGGCGGATTGCGTGCTCTTCAATTTTGTCACCCTCTATAATTTGACAAGATGACCGTCAGTAAGGAAACCATCGGCCGGCTTGCCGGTATTCCCAATGTATCCGTATCGGAAGGAGCTCCGCTCAGCCGGCATACGCGCTTCGGAATCGGCGGCCCGGCCGGCGTGCTGGTCCAGGCCGCGTCGGAACAAGCCTTCGCCGAGGCCTTGCGAGTGTCGCAGGCCGGCGGAGCAAGCTACAGCGTGATCGGCGACGGCACCAACCTGATCGTCTCCGATGCGGGCTTCGATGGAATCGTGTTGCGCCTCACCGCGAAGGCGATCGATCGCGATGGCTCAACCGTGCGGGCTGAGGCCGGGGCCGAGCTACAGGCGCTGGTAGATTACTGTATCGAGCGCGGGTTGCGCGGCCTGGAAACCATGACCGGCATTCCGGGGTCGGTGGGAGCCGCGATCTACGGGAACGCGGGCGCTTACGGGCATTCCATTGACGAGCGCGTGCGGCAGGTGCGCTTTCTGGATGGCCCGGCGGCGCGCTTGTTCGGTCCGGCCGAATGCCAATTTCGTTACCGCGAGAGCATCTTTAAGGAGCGCAAGGACTGGATCGTTCTGGACGTTAAGTTGGGCATGACGACGGCGCCTGCCGCCGAGTTGCGCCAGACCGCCGATGAGATTTTCAAAATCCGGCTCGCAAAATACCCGGCGACAATGAAATGCGCGGGCAGCATCTTCAAGAACCTGATCCTGGCCGAGTTGCCGGAAGCCGTGCGCCGGCAGATTCCCGAGCGCGTGGTCCGCGAAGGAAAAGCTCCGTCGGCCTATTTCCTGGAGCAAGTGGGCGCGAAAGGCATGCGAAACGGCGGCATTCAGGTAGCCGATTATCACGCCAACCTGATCTACAACGGCGGAAATGGCACAGCGCATGAATTGTGCGAATTGATCGGCGAGCTGAAATCGCGCGTGCGGCGGCAGTTTGGGCTCGAATTGGAGGAAGAAGTGCAGTACGTCGGATTCTCGCCCGCGCCGCAGCCGGCCTAATTGCGTAATATGCTAGGAGTTATGCGGTATTTGGGATTTGTTGTTTTCGCCGCCGGTATAGCGCTGGCTTCCGACCGGCCCGTCCCCGTCATCGTGGAACTTTTCACCAGCGAAGGTTGTTCGAGCTGTCCCGCGGCGGACCGCCTGCTCGCCCGCCTGGAGCAGACCCAGCCGGTTCCCGGCGCGCAAGTGGTCGCGATCGAGGAGCACGTCGATTATTGGAATCAGCTCGGCTGGGCCGATCCGTTCTCATCCCCGCAGTATCGTGCACGGCAGAACGACTACGCCAAGGCCTTTAAAGCCAGTGACATTTACACGCCCCAGATGGTGGTGAACGGCCAGAGCGCGTTCGTCGGCAGCGACATGAGCCGCGCTTATCGCGAGATCGCAGCGGCGGCCCTGGCCGCCACTACGCTGATCGATCTCGGCGCCAATACCAATCCGCGCGACCCGGACCTGCTGGATCTTTCGGTTCAGGTGACCAATGCCAAAACAGCCAAATGGCGCGATTCCAACGTCTATCTGGCCGTCACCGAGAACGGCTTGACAACCTTCGTGCCGCGCGGGGAAAACAGCGGCCGCACCTTGCGGCACTCTTCGGTGGTAAGAAGCTTCGGCGTCATTGGGCGAGTGAAGCCGGATGGAGCGAACGGCGGCCAGCTCGTATCCACTCTTCGCCTGCCTCACGAATGGAAGCGCGAAAACCTGCACGCCGTGGTATTCGTCCAGGAGCGCGATACGTTCCGCATCACGGGCGCGAGCGTTGTGGATCTGCATTAAAGACCGCCTTTATCCCGTCGTCGCGAGCCGATGCATCGTCTGGAACTCGCTCACGCGCGATGCGCCAGGATAAGCCTGGCAGATCTTGTGAACGGAATTGTCCACCATGTAATTACATGGTTAAGGGTGGGAGGGAAAATCTACTTCGAAGCGGGGACGCTCCTATAAACAGCTTCAACGAATGCGTCGGTGGTCCACGGACCGGTCGTCGCACCGTACCGGCCATCGTAGTCGCGTGTCGGGCGCGCCACCTTCACTTGATCGAGAGTCATGCCCCGACTCTTCATGTCCAAAATGCGATCGCGCAGGATGGTGACCATGTCACGGTACTCCACCACGTCGGCTTCGTCGCACAGACGGCCGTGGCCAGGAATCACCATGGTTCCCCCTTCCTGCTGGGCGGCTGGAATGGTGATGTCCAGAATACGGTTCAGGCCGTCGATCTCGCCCTGGATGCTGCCTCCCTTCGCTAGATCGATTATGGGGTAGGTAACGGTGTCGAATATATCACCGGTGCTGACAACGTCGGAACGACGAAAGAACACGATGCTGTCTCCGTCGCTGTGGGCAGATGGGAGATGCAAGATCTGTACGGCTTCATCATTGAAAAATAGCTCCTTGCGGTCGTTGAAATAAGTAATCGTCGGCCAAGCGGAAGCTGGTAAATCCGACATGCGGTCGAGAACGTTAAGGTGCGCGTAAATCTCCGCGCGCGGATCGGTCTCCGCGATATCCGCGAACAACGCTGAGCCCGCGCCCCCTGCGCCGATCGGCCGCCCTATCTTGGCGAAGAAGGCGTTGCCACCGGTGTGATCCTGGTCCGCACTCGTGTTCAGGACATATCGGATCGGTTTGGCGGTCACCTTTCGAATTTCGGCAAGAATATTATCCGCCAGGGCGGCCACGGCGGTATCCACCAGTAACACGCCTTCGGGACCTAACGATAGCGTGATGTTGCCGCCTCCGGCGACCAACATGTAAATGTTTCCGCGAACCGGCAAAATCTCGACAGGCGCGTTTTCACCTGCATTTCCAACCAGGCTCTCGGTGGCGAATACGGGCGGCGCGGGGATAGCGGTGTTCATGTGGAGCCGGTATTCCGGATACATGGTCTGAGCGCCGCCTCTGGCAGCCCCTTGGGGAAGGTTGGCTCCTGTGGCGAAACCGGTCAGGAACGGATTCGCGCCGGGGAGATGATGCGGCACGGCTCCGTTAGGCCGCAGGGCTTCTATGGCCACGTCGCACGGCGTCGCGCTCTCGTGCTGGCCTAGGTCCATCACAAAGTCCGTGGTGCGAATGAAGGGCTCAGTCAGGTAAACGGGATCGACAACCAGGGTCACGATGGTCAGGTGGTCCGCATGCCTGATGAAGTGCTCCGTCATGGTCGCCAAGTCGCTATGGATCACACCATTGCGGCGCAGATAGCCGGCCTTCAAATGGCTGGTTTCCACGGTCAGAATGCCGCCTTCCCACTTGCCGGTGGAAAACCCGGCCCAAGTGTGCGCGGCGCTGGCGGATGGATGCGGACGGCCGTCCATCCAAATCACGCGCGTGGCTCTGCCGAATGTTCCGTAAATCGTGTAACTGACGATATCCTGCGTGACCGGATCGGCTTCTTTCGAAACGCGCAGGTTCGCGGGTCCACGGAAGGAATATGTGGCGGGATGCGGATTGCACTGCCGCTCGGGCATGGAAATCAGGTCCGCGTCCCAACTGTCGGCGCGCAGCCGCAGGGCATCGTTGATCGGAAGACCGAGGTAATCACCCAGCGCTGGGCCAGGAATGCGTTCGGGCTGGTCCTCATGGAAGCGCGGAGCCCATTCGCCGACGAAGTCCACCTGAGCAAGAGCCGGAATTGTAATCGCAAGGAATACTACTGCGATCCATGCCCATCTGGTCTTCATAAGTTACTCGTTCCTCTATTCCGAAACCGCTCAGCCCACCGACGACAGAAAGGCGGTGCTATCGAGACGAGCACGCTTCTGGAGTCCACATGCCGCCGTCAGGTTGCTTTCGAAAGTGTGTGCTCGTGATAAACGGAGCCTCTAAGAATTCGGGATCGTCCACGATCGTCGTAACGGTGAGCCATTGATCGCCTTTTGGCGGCTTAGCGAGGTCATAATATTCAGTGACGACGGCGTTCGCGCTATAAGGGACACCGTTCTTTCGTAAGTAGCCCGCCCGTAAATGTGTGGTCAGGACCGTCAATGATCCGGTTGTTGGCGGCGCCGGAGGCGCGGCGGGAATTCCCGCTCCAAATTCACCCGCGCCAATGGCCCCAGCGGTGAAAGCGCGTAATCCGAGCGATCCCCGCGTATCTGCTCGAAGCGTCTGCCCCGGCCAAGTCCAACGAGCGATCGATTCGCCCTGCCAAGTAGATCGGGAACCGACCGGCGGCGTCCAACCGCCGAAGTGAAACAGCCGCGTTTGCTGTCCGTTATCCATTTCGACGCGCAAGGTATCGTCGTTCGCCCAAGAAATATGAATGCGCCCGGGAACGCGCATGATGGCCGGCGCGCCATAGGACTTGCACTGTTCACCGCGCGCTTCATCTTTCGCCGGATCCCAAGCGTCAGCCAATTTTTTCGCGGCAAGGTTCAGCGGGACACCGTAATAGTCGCCCTTTAAAGGCGTCAGCATTCTATAGCGCCAATCCTCGGTGATGAGCGCGACCCAATAGCCAGTAACGTCAATCGGAGCGGCGGTCCGGCCCGCGGTTGGCTGAAATTGATTTGTATGTAGACTCTGACCGCGAACGGAGATGGAACCCGTTAACGCTAATACCGCGCATAGCAGTTCGATCCTAAAGAATCGCCCCGGGGAATCTTTTGATTTCCTCATTTGGGCGCTCCCGGATCCATATTCAGAGTTTCATATACAGCTTCCACAAACCTGTCGGTTGTCCATGCGCCGGTGCTTGATCCGTAGCGGCGATCGTAATCCCGCGTCGGCCGCTCAGCCTTCACTTGCTCTTGCGTCATCCCTTTTTTCTTCAGGCTCGCAATCCGGTCGCGGACTATCGTTACCATGTTCCGGTACTCGTCGACATCAGCCTCGTCGCAAAGACGTCCTCGACCTGGAATGACCAGGGTTCCACCTTCTTGCATATCTCCGGTGACCGTGATGTCGATGATGGTGTTAAGCGCATCCAGCTCACCTTGGATCGTGCCACCTCTGCTCACATCTATCCGTGGATATCCCGTCGTCAGGAAGATTTCTCCCGCGCTGATCGCGTCGGACACGCGAAAGTGAACAATGCTGTCTCCGTCGGTGTGCGCTTTTGGCTGGTGAAAGATTTGGACCGGTTCGCCATTGAATGAAAAGTCGCGCCGTTCGCCAAAATAGGCATCGTCCGGCCAACCGTCGGCACGAACGGCGGGAATCCCAGCTTCCGGAGACACCATTCTTCTGTTTACGTTTTCGTGTGCAATGATCATGGCCAGGCCAGGCGTTCCAACTGGTCTTGGCTGAGGAGATCGTATGCCGGAAGCGACAAGAGCGACGTTTCCCAGGGTATGGTCCGGATCGACGCTAGTGTTCACAATGAAGCGAATGGGAAGGCTGGAAAGCTTTCGAATCTCCGCCATGATTTTCGGAACTAGCGGCTCCGTCATGGTATCTACTACCAGGACTCCCTCATCTCCGATCTGAACGGTCATGTTAGGTCCGCCCAGATCCGGAACCAGCATGTAGACATTCCTGTTCACATGCAGCGTATGGATCTGAATCTTGTCAAGGTCGGGGGCGGGAGCGTTCTGCCCAGGTGTTTGCGCCAAAATTGCCCAACCGGTCAATCCGAGCAAGACTCCCGTCAGGATCTTGCCAATGAAGCGCGGCAGGGATGAACTGCCGGGTTTTATGGTTTTCATTTTGACACCTTGGGTGGAGGACGCGGCATGTTTTTCAGTTTGAGTCGGTACTCAGGGTACATCGTTTCCGCTCCGCCGCGCGTTGCTTCAAATGGTACGCTGAAGCGGTTTGCAAAGTCCTCAAGTAGAGTGTTGGAGCCCGGCAGGTGATGCGGAACATAGCCTCGCTTACGGCCTACGATTTCTTCTACAGGAATGCACTTAGCGAAGTTGGTGGGTCGGCGTACGGGGTCGATCACCCAGTTGGAACTTTGAACGAAAGGTTCGGTGAGATAAATCGGATCTTCGCGAATGCTAAGGGCCGTCAGGACATCGCCGTGGCGCGACCAGTATTCCAGGACCGTAGCTTCATCGGAAGTAATCACGCCATTGCGGCGCAAATAGCCGGCCTTTATATGAGTGGTTTCAACAACCAGCGTTTCACCTTCCCAATGCCCGCTGGAGAAACCCGCCCAAGTGTGAAGGGCCCATTCTGGAGGATGAGGACGGCCGTCCATCCACACAGTGCGGGTGGCTCCCCCGAATGTGCCTGAAATAACAATAGCTTTCACCACCGCCGGGTTCACCGTGAAGTCAATATCTTCATCTATCCGAATTTCAGCGGGACCCCGGGTCGCGTAGGTGGCCGGGTGCGGAATGCATTCGTGTTCGAGCAACGTGAGGAGGGACGCGTCCCAACTATCTGCCCTAAGACGCAAGTCGTCGTTAATAGGAATTCCAAGATAGTCTCCGATATCCGGGCCGGGAATACGTTCTAACTGGTCTTCGTGATACCGGGCTGCCCATTCGCCCGACAGGTCAATCTGACCCGAGGCCGGATGGCTGCTTCCTAGCAATATGAGAATAAGCGCCAGCACGTAGCGCGACACCTTCGCCGGTGAGCCGAGACAGCGTACTCGATCCGAGCGGCCTCTAGAATAGATTTGCATGACGAATCACGATCCTGACCTTGCTACGAAACAGTTAGCTCTGACGAATCGCCTCTATATAAAGGCATAAAACCAATCCTCCAATCTGGGCCATCATACCTCAACCGGGATTTCCAGAGAGGCGCGTTGGAAAGAGCGGACGCACTGCATGATCTAGCTTCTAGCACGCCCCCCCTGGGTGACGGGATTCCCGCGGGGAAATTACGGTGGGGAACTGGCAGGGCTTTAAGTCCTTGGGCAGCGCGTCGCCGGAAGCTGAACCAGTGCTCATGAGAAGTGGCGGCGCCCAGATCCGCCACGGAATCGCCGCAAACACCCGGCGCGTCAGATGGCCCTCCGCCAACAGGAGCCAGTACTACCGGGCATGTTTCACCAACCGCCCGCCGGTCTTCACCACCCGTTGCTGCAAGCTGGTCGGCGACCAGTTCTCGATCTTCTTCGGCAGCACGAGCCGCCGCCACAGGCTTCCCAAGGTGTAGGTTCTTTGTTCCATTGCTCCACTGTCCCACGCTTGTTGTAGAACCGCACCACGGTGACGCACGCACTCCCGCGTCCGCACTCCCGCGTGCAGCGTGCACGCTCGTGTGTACGCGACATGTTTCGCTACTTGTTAGCGCGATTTCCGCTTCAGAGCGATCGACCCGGCCTGCGGCCGGGTCAAAAACGTCAGGAACAAGCGTCCTTTCTCCCGCATTTTTCACTTCGTCGCAAACTAATGGTGACAAACAAGTTACTGTCAAGTTTCGCAGTCTAGTTCCTTGGGAGCCGCGAAACCACAAGAACGGTTAAGCACCCACCAAGGCGCGGCGCAACATCCATTCAACACCGCTCAGATAGAATCAAAGCTATGTCCATTGTTGTAGTAGGTTCCGTGGCCTATGACGGAGTTGAGACTCCGCATGGCAAGGTCGACCGCATGCTGGGCGGCGCATGCACTTATATCTGTTTAGCCGCCAGCTATTTTGCCAAGACCAAAATAGTCGCCGTGGTGGGCGACGACTTTGCCGCTGAAGACGAGAAGCTGCTGTCGGACCGCGGGATCGATCTGGAGGGCTTGGAGCGGGTCAAGGGAGGTAAAACATTTTTCTGGGCGGGCGTTTATTCCAACGATATGAACGACCGCACCACGCTGCGCACCGATCTGAACGTGTTCGCCGATTTCAATCCCAAGCTTCCGGAAAGCTATAAGGAATCGCCCTACCTGTTACTCGGCAACATCCAACCTGCCCTGCAGCGCGGCGTGCGCGAGCAGATGAACGGGCTTCGCCTGGCGGGCGGCGACACCATGAATTATTGGATCCAGGATTTCCGCGGCGAGCTGCTCCGCGCCATCCAGGATTGGGATTTTCTGCTGATCAACGACGGCGAAGCCCGCATGCTTTCGGGCGAAAATAACCTGAGGCGAGCGGCGGCCAAAATCATGGAGATGGGCCCCAAGACGCTAGTCGTCAAGCGCGGCGAATACGGCGCTATTCTTTTCCATGGCGGCTCGCACTTCATGGTTCCCGGTTACTTGCTCGAAGAGGTTTTCGATCCCACCGGCGCCGGCGACTGCTTCGCCGGCGGCTTCATCGGTTACCTGGCCGAAAAGGGCGTCGATCTGAAAGCCGGCCACGCGGGCGCCAAAGAAATCAGCCGCGCCGTGATCTATGGGTCCGTGATGGGCAGCTTCTGCTGCGAGAAGTTCGGAGTGGATCGTTTTCGCACGCTGACGCGCCAGGATGTCGACGCGCGCTTCCAGGAGTTTCGGGATTTCACCGAGTTTTGAAATATACCTGGATCGAACTCGCGCTGGTCTCCGTTTCGTTGGCGGCCGTGGGCAGTCTGGCCACGGCGTACGTAAATCATTCCGGCTGGACTTTGTATTACGGCGACGCCGAAGCGCATCTGGACATCGCGCGGCGCATCGTCGATTCCCGCAAGCCCGGCTACGATCAAATCGGGACGGTCTGGCTGCCTCTGCCGCATTTGTTGATGCTGCCTTTCGTGCAGCGCGATGCCCTTTGGCGCAGCGGCCTGGCGGGAGCCATCCCATCGTCCGCCTGCTTCCTGTGCGCGGGGATTTTTCTCTACGCCGCCTTGCGCCGCGCGGCGCATTCGTCAGCCGTTGCGCTGGCGTCGCTCGGGCTGCTGGCGCTCAATCCGAATCTTCTCTATCTGCAGGCCACTCCCATGACCGAAACCGTCTTCCTGGCGGCGTTAATGGCTCTGCTCTACTTCACGGTCCTGTTTCGCGATACCCAATCGTTCGCGTCGGTAGCGGGCGCGGGCGTGGCAAGCGTCGCGGGGTCGCTGGCCCGCTACGAAGGCTGGTTCGTCATCCCATTCGTCGCCATTTATTTCTTGATTGCCGGCCGGAAGCACCGGTTCTTAGCGTCGCTGCTGTTCTCCGCCATCGCGGTTCTCGCCCCGCTCTACTGGCTCGGCCACAATTGGTGGATCTATTCCAATCCGCTCGAGTTTTATAACGGCCCCTATTCGGCCATGAGTATCTACCGCCGGGCGCTGGCGCAAAATATGACCCCGTATCGCGGCGACCATGACTGGCGCGCGGCTGGATACTACTATCTGACGGCCGTGCGGCTGGTCGCCGGTTGGGTGGCCATAGCGCTCGCCATCGCGGGGCTGGCGGCCGCCTTCCTGCGGCGCCTGTTCTGGCCCCTGCTGCTCACCGCGATTCCGCCGATCTTTTACTTGTGGAGCATGCACTCCGGCGGCACGCCGATTTTCGTTCCGACGCTGTGGCCTTTTTCCTACTACAACACGCGTTACGCCATCGCCGCCTTGCCCCTACTCGCGATCGCCGGCGGAAGCCTGGTGCTGCTCGCTCCCGGACGCTGGCGGCCATGGGTGGCCGGCGCTGTCGTGATCGCCGCGGTTGCGCCCTGGCTCATTCGGCCGCGGCCGGGCGATTGGGTTACCTGGAAGGAGTCGCAAACCAATTCCACCGCCCGCCGCGCCTGGACCAAAGCCGCCGCGCCATTCATCGCTGGCCCCTACCACTCGGGAGACGGCATTGTAACCAGCTTCGGCGATCTGATCGGGATACTGCGTGAGGCTGGCATCCCTTTGCATGAGGCGTTGTACGATGGCGATGAACCCGCGTGGATGGCAGCCACCACGCGGCCGGACCTTTTCCTCAGCGAAGAGTGGGCGATTACGTTTTCAGGCGATACGGTGGCCACGGCCATCCAAAAGGCATCGCTCAAGACCGGCCCCCGCTATCGTCTGGTACAAACCGTTAAAGTGAAAGGCGCTCCGGTGATTGAGATTTACAAGCGGGACTGACAAATGCGAATCCCTTTCACCAAAGCGCACGGCGCGGGAAACGATTTTCTGCTCAGTTGGGCGGACCAGCTTCCCGAAGTCGATCTGCCGTCCACGGCGCGCGCCATCTGCGATCGTCACACCGGCATCGGAGCGGACGGTTGGATCTTAGTCCGCGGCGGCGCTATGCGTCTGTTCAACGCCGACGGCAGCGAGCCTGAGATTTCCGGGAACGGGACCCGCTGCGTGGCGGCTTTGCTCATAGACGGCGAACAGAGTGAAGTCACTGTACTCACTGGCGCTGGCCCCAAGCATCTGCGTCTGCTGCGTAGGGAGGGCCGCCGATTCTGGTTCGAAATGAACATGGGATCGCCGGTCTTTGAAAGCCGCCAGATCCGCTGCGAAATCCCTCTGCGGACAGGGGTGCGGGAAGTCACCATCCTGGATGTCGGCAATCCCCAGTGCGTGGTTTTCGTCGAAAGCTTTCCGCGAGATTGGGAGATGCTGGGCGCCGAGATCGAGGGCCATCCCCGGTTTCCGAAAAGAACCAACGTATCGTTCGTTCGGGTAATCGATGCGCACACTCTCGACGCCCGTTTCTACGAGCGCGGCGCGGGCGCGACGTTGAGCTCAGGCACTGGATCTACCGGTGCCGCGGTGGCCGCGATTTTGCGGAAAGTGGCCGCCAGCCCGGTTACGGTGCAGACTGCCGCCGGCGAATCGCTGCAACTTCGCTGGGACGATTCGGTTTATTTGACCGGCCCGGCGGAAATCGTCGGCTCGGGCGAGTTTTACGCCTAGACCGGCAGCCGGTGTCGGCTACTGCGCCAATCTGTCGCCGACCTCTTCCACTGTCTCCCAACCCATTGAATGTACTGGTTAAACCCGTGGCGCACGCACTCGTGCGTGCAGCGTACACACTCGTGTGTACGCGACATGTTTCACTGCTTCTGAGCGCGATTTCCCCTTCAGAACCGCGAAACCCGCAAACGGTTAAGCACCTGGTTAAGCACCCGTCCCCCTTTGCAACTCGCGGCTCTGTAACGCGCGGAATCTGCCGAGCCGCGCGCGTCAGCAAGCGGTCTTTCGGGATTTTCGACACAGTGCTAGCCCCAATACTGTTCAATTAGTATGGTCGCCCCAAAGGTACGCGCGGCTTCAGCCGCGTTTGTGTACGGTATGGAGGAGACGCGACTAAAAGCCGCGCGTACCAGCCTCTCATAAAGTGAACAGTATTGGTGCTGGCCCAGGTTCTTCATGACGAACTTGGGCTAGCTCGTTCACGACGCCTGGTTTGCCCGAAACGTCTCGGAGCGTGTCGCCCCACACAACGCCCAAGAGTGCTCAAGCCAAGTGAGGAGCCAGGCAGCCGTCAAAAATACGCTTTGATTGCCGTAAACTCGTTGTCGAACTCGCCCAGGATCACCGGCAGCCGCTCGCCCAGCCCGAGTTGCTCCAGCACCGCTTGGGGATCCTCGCTGGGGCTTTCAAAAAGGCTGACAAACACTCCGGTTCCCTTCACATATCGATCGGCGGCGTTCAATACGCGGCTCAGCGGAATCTGGCCCGGTTCCACCGGCGTAGGATCCGCTTCCGGCGACGCGTGATAGCGCACCGCGGTTTGGATCTCCTCCGGCAGATTCCACTGCCGCAGAGCTTCGGCGGAAAGCTCCGCGTGCGTCATGCCGAGCACCTGGATTTCGTATTCCGGCTCCCATTTCTTGCTCTCCTGGCAGAGCAGGCAGAGCTGCTTATATTCATCATGCATCCCGATAGCGATGAGCAGCAGCCCCAGATCGTGGAACAATCCGGCCGCAAAAGCGCCCTCGCCGTACGGCACCTTCAGGCGCTGCGCCAGCAGATCCGAAAGGATTCCCACGCCCACCGAGTGCTGGTTGAAGTTAGCCGTGGACCATCCCGCCGGAGTCTTCACCTGGCTCCACATGCGCGCTACAGACATGCTGAGCGCCGCATTGCGAAGCTTGGTGATTCCGAGCAGCGACACTGCATGGCGGATCGAATTGACCGTCCCCGCCAGGCCGTACAGCGCCGAATTCACCAATTTCAGAATGTTGCCAGCGAGCACCGTATCTTTTTCAATGAGGTCGGCAATCTTGGCGAACGACACGTCCTCACTCGCCAGGCTGGCAATCAGGCGGTTCAGGATGGGCGAGAAGGGCGGAAGTTGCCCCAGAGCGATCAAGGATCGCTCGCGAACCGTGGGGCTATCGGCCGTTGGAGTGCTGGCGGAAGCTGTCACCCTTGGATTATCGTCGGTTTGTACGAAAAGCTTCAGTACGATACCACTCCCTTTAAGGCCGCGGCTCTGCAACGCGCGGCTCATTCTCGCGAATGCGTGTTTGCACGTGTTTACCGAGCCGCGACCGTGAGGGAGTCGGTTCCAAACGACTTTTGGAGCTGCCTGTGAGACACAGGCTGTTATGGAAACGTCTTATGTAAGATGGGACCATGGGTTCCGACGCCGCGATTGCGGTCCACAATCTCCGCAAGGTCTATGGAACCAGGGCGGCTGTAGACGGGCTGGACCTGGAAGTGCCGCGCGGCTGCTTTTTCGGTTTTCTTGGACCCAATGGCGCCGGGAAAACCACCACCATCCGCATGCTGATGGGCCTGGCGCCCCCCACTTCCGGAAGCATCGAGCTGTTGGGCCGGCCAATGCCTGAGCATGCCCTGGAAGTCAAGGGCAAAATCGGGCTGGTTCCCGACGAGACCTTGCTGTTCGATCATCTCACCGGCCTGGAGTTCACCGAATTCGTCGGAAGATTGTACGGCCTGGAACGCTCCATGGCGCGCGAGCGATCCCGGGAGCTGCTGGCGCTGTTCGAACTCGATGGCGAGCCTGGTAAACTGATCTGCGATTATTCCAAGGGCATGCGGAAGCGCGTGGCCATGGCCGCCGCGCTGATCCACCGGCCGGAGCTGTTCCTGCTGGATGAGCCCTTCGAGGGCGTCGACGCGGTAGGCGCCAGGCTCATGAAGGAAATTTTGCTGGATCAGGTGCGGCGCGGCGCAACCATGTTCCTGACATCCCACGTGCTGGAGGTGGTGGAGCGCCTGTGCGACCGCGTGGCCATCATCCACGACGGAAAGCTGGTCAAATCAGGGACCATGGCCGAACTGCGAACCGGCTCCGAGACGCTGGAAGATGTGTTCGTCCGCGTGGTGGGCGCGGACCATCCGGCCGAGACGCTGGATTGGCTATAAGGCCTGAGGCTCTTTCATGTATCGCTTCCTTGATTCCCGGACACTCGCCGACTTAGTTTAGCGGAGCGATACCTAGAAACACAAAGCTGATCCTTCGTACCTCGGCAGTTCGCGCCCGGTCTCTTCAGGTCAAGATGGCTTGGAACTCCGGAGGCAGTTGATGCGGTGCAGCCCCCGCAGCGATTGCCTCCCACAATCGGTGGACTTGGGCGGCGTAGCCCTCTGGGACCGACCAAGGCACAGTCTCGTCGAGGCGACGCGCCCTGGCACATGCTTCTGCTACTGATTGCCTGCTAAACTGCTGTGAGCTTAGTCGCCGTTTGTTGTATCCACCGAGAACTTCACGCAATACGCCTTCCACCACGCCACAGTCAGCGAACCCGCCCAGCTCATCTTCAGACCGATGGTGGAGGAGAAGCCAGAGTTCAAAACATGGGTTACAAATAGCCGCATTCACCCCTTGACGCCGTGCTTCGCTAAGAGTCTGTACGAGATTGGCGACGTGCGCACCCGCACTGCGATGGTCGACATCTGAAAGAAGCCAACGTTCGTCGTATTCCGCATGTTCGATCGCCAGGAGACGTCCGAGTACGTGCTGTGGCGAAGACCGGCCATCTTCAGTCGGAACAACGTGGATCTGTACACGGGGGATCTCGAAAAAGTCGAAGTACTGTTGGGGCGCATATGTATCTTCGCAAGCAACGATAAAGAGGCGATCGTCGCGGAAGGTCGCCGTCTCTCGGACCAGCGGTCGCGGCGCGAGAGTCACGCAGTTTCGTCTTTTCCCTTCATGAGGCGGTCTAGACTCCCGAGAAATGGTATGGCACCAAATCGCCCCTGCAAGTAATGCTTGCGGATCTCCAAGTCATTTCTAACCTTGAAGTCGGCCAGCGAATAAAGACGCGTAGCCTGATCGCTGTCCTTCTCCGCGAACCATATTTCGTCGCGTCGGAGAAGGTCAAGGTCGAGGAGACTGGATTCGTGGGTAGTAAGGATCATTTGCCCCGGATTCTCGCCGCGGGAATTCAGGAAGAACTCTAACAACTGCCGAACGAGAATTGGATGCATTGAGCGATCAATCTCATCCACAAAGTAGACGCCGCCCTGTCTCTGCATCTGATGGAGTGCCGGCAACAGATCAAGTAGCCGCCTCGTTCCATCTGACTCATCCTCGAGATCCAAGGTGACTGTACTGCCATCCTGGGTCTTATGCGTCGACTGGCACCTAACCGAGCGGAAACCGTCCGAACCAGCGACCTCAATCCACGCACCACCAGCAGCCCTAGAAGCTCTTGTAAGTCTTCGCCTCCCCGATTCGGCGTCCTGCACGAGTCGAACCGCCATCTGTTCACCAACGAAATCGGGCAGTTCCTCGCGCGGAATTTCGGACTTCATGATCTGTAGGCGATCAACGCCTGTCGATGAAGAGCGGAGGAAATCGCTAGCAAAATCCAGGAGCGTGGGATCATCGTTCAACTTACGCCACAGTGGCATCTGCGAAAGTCCTGGGGGAACCAGGTTAAGCACAGTCGAAAACCAGTCGATCGTGGAGGCGAGATCCGGACCGATGTCATCGGTTGGGAGGGCGGCGGCTGCGACGGTGCTGAGAAATGACTGAGTCGGAGGAGCGCCAACCGTCGCCAAAGCGGCGAGCCGTTGGTACTCTCTAACTTGGCTGCCTAAAACAACATCACGCTCCCGTCCACGCTGGAAAAGCGCCCTCTCTCTGCTGTCAGCGTCCTCACCGAGCCACTCGTCTACCACCTGTCGGTCGTCCACCCTGATTACGTAACGATAGACCTTGCCGTTAGCGATGAACTGAAGATCGAAGCTCGAAGGCTCATCCTGCATCCCACCGAAGCGAAATGCCTCTCGCCCCGTACTCTCTCGGTCTCGGCCATAAAAGGGCAAGGCGAGGGATCTAAGATAATCAAGCGACTTAAATAGGTTGGACTTGCCTGCCCCATTCGCTCCATAGATGACTGCGGTTCGAAGAACCTTTGCCGGCGTGCCCGAAACAGCAACGGCGTGATTGCCATGTTCACCGGCGAGCCGATTGCTCGCAATCAGCGACAATGTGGCTTCCGCGTGAAACGAACGGAAGTTTTCGACCGAGAAGGAGACGATCATCTCACTCGTGACTTTATCACGGATCTGGCATCCGAGCTGTAGCGCCAACACCAGGACGCCACACCTGGCGTGATTTTTTCACGGTTGCCGCTCCGAATTGCCTTCCGAGTAGGGACGCTTTCCGGCTCGAAGTGTCGCTCCACTTCACAAACTCCCGTCCCCTCTTTCTCCCTCCCCTTCAACAAACTATCCCCGCCCATCCCTCAAATCCATCCAAGCCCGTGCTATCCCAATGGCCGAGGTGAACAAAATGGCAACAGCAGCCCAAGCCCAACCAACGCCAACCACAACCGATCCCGTCCAGCGCTGGCTGGACCGTCGCGCCGCCACCAACCGCGCCAACTCCCAACACTCCACCGGTCCTCGCACCGAACCGGGCAAACAACGTTCGTCGCAAAACGCGCTGCGTCACGGTCTCACCGCCCGCACCGCCGTGCTGCCCACGGAAGACCCCGATGCCTACCAGCGCCACATCCAGCAGTTTCTCGACGAGTACCAGCCCGGCACCGCCACCGAGACTCAACTGGTCCACGAAATCGCCAACACCTCCTGGCGCCTCAACCGCATCCCCTTCCTCGAAGCCGAACTGTTGTCCCAAAACCCCAACCCCCAAACCCTGATCCCGCAGCTCGCCACGCTTGGCTTGCACGGCTCCCGCCTCTCCCGCCAGTTCCAAAAAGCCCTCGAGCAGCTTCGCGATATCCAGGAAGAGCGCCGCCGCCTGGAGCGCCGTCAGCTCAACGACGCGGCCGAAATCTTCATGCGCCATCATTGCAAAGGACTTCCCTGGCAGCCTGAAGAAGATGGCTTCGTTTTTTCAAAAGAGCAGGTCGAGCGCCACGCACGATACCTGATGCGCATCCTCCCGGTCCCCTACGCCCCATTCATTTCCCAGTGGGACCAACAACAGCACACGGGAGCCACAAGATGCTGAAAAAAGGCGAAAATCCGTTTGCTCACGCGCGGCTCATTGTCGCGAATACTTGTTTGCAAGCGTTTACCGAGCCGCGACCGTGAGGGAGTCGGTTCCAAACGACTTTTTCAGCAGCCTGCAAGCGTCCCAGCGCGAGCCGGTTAGCAGCCTGTGTCGAAACCGGCTCACTTAGAAGCTGTGAAAAAATCAAAACCGCCAAAAAATGCCACTTTCCCACAGCTGGAGGCCTCGCAGGAAGCGCTACAACGCGTTCTGGCGAGGCGTCCAATGCTTTCGAATCCCCCCACGGGAAGT
>Ga0302325_10012516_pt1 | contig 18189 bp, 17 predicted proteins | sample Palsa_T0_2_FD_201948 | JGI IMG/M metagenome (GOLD analysis project Ga0302325, IMG submission 201948) | Peat permafrost microbial communities from Stordalen Mire near Abisko, Sweden - Palsa_T0_2 | ecosystem: Environmental > Terrestrial > Soil > Palsa > Peat permafrost | place: Sweden: Abisko...
GTGGACCATGCGGCATCCGACGATCAACGATACCCGAACCGCGCAAAATTCGCCGCGTCGGGGCGGCAGAAAGGGGCACCCGGAGATTCCCTGGTTTTCAGGATCATTATTCGATTAGAAAATGCTCGCCTGCCCCACTCACGTTACAATAGTCACCGTGAAAGCATTGGCGCTCATCTTGCCCTTGGCCGCCGTGATCGCCGCGCTAGCCCAGCAACCTGCCGCGCAACACAAAGTCGAACTGCTGTGGCCCGGAGGCGCTCCGGGAGCCGTCGGCGCTGAGGACGCCGACAAGCCCAGCCTCACCGTCTATCCCGCTCCGGAAAAATCCGCCGTTCAAACCGCCGTGATCGTTTGCCCCGGCGGCGGATACGGCTTCCTGGCCAAGGATCACGAGGGCGACCAGATCGCGCGCTGGCTCAATTCGCTCGGCATCCAGGCCTTCGTGCTGCAATACCGCATCGCGCCGCGCTATCGCTATCCGGCGCCCTTCCTGGATGCGCAACGCGCCATTCGCCTGGTGCGCGCGCGTGCCGCCGACTATCGCATCGCGCCCGATCGCATCGGCATCTGGGGATTCTCGGCCGGCGGGCACCTGGCTTCCACTACCGGGACGCACTTCGATGCCGGCGACGTGAATGCGTCCGACCCTATCGACCGCGTCAGCTCCCGCCCGGATTTCATGATCCTGGCCTACCCCGTAATCTCCTTTACCACGCCCTACACCCACACCGGCTCGATGCACAACCTGTTGGGCGATAACCCCGACCCCAAACTGGTGGCGAGCCTCTCCAACGAAACGCAGGTGACCGCCCAGACGCCGCCTACTTTCCTGTTTCATACGAACGAAGATAACGGCGTGCCGCCCGAGAACAGCGTGCTGTTCTATCTGGCGCTGCGCAAGGCCGGCGTGCCGGCCGAAATGCATATCTACGAGCGCGGCCCGCACGGCGTCGGCCTCGCCCCCACGGACGCCGTCCTGGCCAGTTGGGCCGGGCGGCTAAAGGATTGGCTTGAGATTCGCGGCCTACTCCAATAGCGCGCCCGTCGTCAACAGCGCCGCCCTCGTCGCGCTGCCCACCCTGACGCCCGCCGGCGTGGTCGACATCCTGGTGGTCGCGTTCCTGATCTATCAAGCCCTGATGATCGTCAAGGGCACCCGCGCCGGCCACATTCTGATCGGCATCCTGATCATGGTGGCGCTCTACGTGGTCGCGCTGTATACCGGCCTGGAAGCGCTGCGCTCGGTGCTCTCGTATATCGTGCCCTACCTGGCGCTTGCCGTGATTATTTTGTTTCAATCCGAGATCCGCCGCACGCTGGCGCGCCTGGGACGCAAGGGTTGGTTCGCGCGCGGCTACCAGCGGCCTGAGTTCACCGAAGATATCCTGATCGCGGTGCGCCGCCTGGCGGCGGATAAGACCGGCGCGTTGATCGTCGTCGAGCGGGATATCGGGCTGCGCACCTTCATCGAAAGCGGCGTGCGGCTGGACGCGCAGTTGTCGAGCGATCTGCTGCTCGCCATTTTTCAGCCAGGAGGCGCACTGCACGATGGCGCGGTGATCGTACAAAAAGACAGGATCGCGGCGGCCAACTGCTTTCTGCCGCTGGCCATCAATCCGGCGGTATCGTCCAGCTTCGGCACACGCCACCGCGCGGCCATCGGCATCACCGAGGAGACCGATTGTTTGTCGCTGGTGGTGTCCGAGGAAACGGGCCGAATTTCCGTCGCCGCGTTCGGAGAACTCACTCCCGGCCTGAACCTGCGCGAAGTGGATGAACGGATCTGCACACACTTCGGCGTGCGGCGGAGCGCGCCGCACCTGATCGATGAATTCGCCGCCGACATTCCCATGGAAAATCATCACGCCGGAAGGAGCGGGCCGAAATGAAAAGCTTCTTCACCTACCACATCGGCTGGAAGCTTCTGTCTTTGGCGGCGGCGGTGCTGATTTGGATTTCGGTCGCCACCGAACCGGAGCTGGCGACTTTTGTTGCGGCGCACGTGGAATTCAAGAATCTTTCGCCGGGCGTGGAAATCGATTCCGACGTGGTGGATACCGTGAATCTGGAAGTGCGTGGGCCATCCGAAGCGCTGCGCTTGCCCGAACTGCCGCGGCGCGCCGCGGTGATCCTGGATATGGCCGATGTCGAGCCTGGGCAACGCACCTTCACCGTCGATGGCGGCGACGTGCGGCTGCCGCGCGGCGTTGAGCTGGTGCGCGCGATTCCAGGCCAAATCCGGATCGTCTTCGAACCTGGCGCCACCCGCAGCGTGCCCGTCGAAGTGCGCTTTGCGGACGGCCTGCCGGAGGATCTGCAAGTGATCGAGACCACCGCGGAACCCTCCGCGTTGGCCATCACCGGCCCGGCCAGCCGCGTGACGCGCGTGGCGTCCGTCCAGACCGATCCGCTCACGCTGAAGCCGGAAGCGGGAACCAACACCTATCGTCTGGAAGCTTACGTGAACGATGCCAGGGTCCGCTTTCAAGATGCGCCGCAAGTTACAGTCAAGGTTACGGTCGGAAAGAAGTAGATGGGCAAACAACTATTCGGAACGGACGGCATTCGCGGCATAGCGGGCGAGTATCCGCTGGACCCGGCAACTGTGCACGCCTTCGGCAGGGCGCTCGGCGGCGACCTGCGCCGCGCGTCGCCGGATGCCGCCGTCCTCATTGGCATGGACACGCGCGAATCCGGACCGTGGATCGCCGCGCAGGTGGCCGCCGGACTGGCGCAGCAGGACGTGCCCGCGGTTTCCGCCGGCGTCATTACCACGCCCGGCGTGGCTTATCTGACGCGCTCCAGTTCATTCACCGCCGGGGTGATGATCTCCGCCTCGCACAATCCGTACCGCGATAACGGCATCAAGGTCTTCGGCCATTCGGGTTACAAGCTGCCGGATGAAGAAGAGCACTTAGTCGAGCAGGAAATCTTCCGTCACGCCGGAGAGGCCCCCGGTCCGCCGCTGGCTTTGGCGCCCGACCCCGCGCTGGCCGAGCGATATTTGGATTACCTGGCATCCAGCGTGGCGGGCTCTTTCGACGGGATGCGCATTGTGCTCGACTGCGGCAACGGAGGGGCGTACCAACTCGCGCCGGCGCTGTTCCGCCGCCTGGGCGCGGAGGTGCAGGCTATCTGCTGCGAGCCTAACGGACGCAACATCAACTTGGGTTGCGGCGCGCTGCACGTGGAATCGCTGCGCGCGGCCGTGCTGCAATCGGGCGCGAGTTTTGGCGTGGCATTCGACGGCGATGCCGACCGCGCCATCTTCGTCTCCGGCAACGGGAAGATCGTGGATGGCGATGCCGTGTTGCTGATCGCCGCGCGCGCGCTGCACGGCGCCGGGAAGTTGGATGGCGGCATGGTGGTGGCCACGGTGATGTCCAACCTGGGGCTGGAACGCGCGCTGGAGCGCGATGGCATCAAGCTGCTGCGCACCCCGGTTGGCGACAAGTACGTGCTGGAGGAAATGGTGCGCAAGGGCGCGGTGTTGGGCGGCGAGCAATCCGGCCACGTGATCTTCCGCCAGTTCGCGACTACCGGCGACGGCATGCTGACCGCGCTGCGTGTGCTGGAGATCGCACGCAATGCGGGCGCGGGCCTCGATGAGTTGACGGCAGGCCTGGAAATTTATCCGCAGCGTTTGCTGAACGTGCGCGTGCGCGAACGGCGGGCGTTGCATGAACTGGCGGAGGTGGCGCGCGAGATCGAGGAGTGCGAGCAGGCCTTCGGTTCCGCGGGGCGCGTGCTGGTGCGCTTTTCGGGCACCGAGCCGCTGGCCCGCGTGATGGTGGAAGGACCCGACCTGGCGCGCGTGGATGAATTCACCGACCGCATCGCCGCGGCGATTCGCAACGAGATAGGAGCATGAACATGTCCATGTGGGGCAGGATGGTATCCTGCGGCCGATTGGCAATCGGCCCGGCTGCATTCGAAACGAGATAGGAGCATAACATGCGCACTTTGATTTTGGCCCTCGCGATGACTTCCTTTGCGGCTGCCCAACAACCCCGCCTGAAAACCGCCGAAGAAGGATGGGTTTCGCTCTTTAACGGCAAGGATCTGACCGGCTGGGTGAACGTGGGCGGCGAGCAATGGACCGTGGAAGACGGCGCGATCCACGGCGTGGGCGTCACCAAGGGCTACGGCTACCTGATGACCGAAAAGCATTACAAAGATTTCGAGCTGACCATCCGCTTCCAGTGCGTGACCGGCGGCAATAGCGGCATTTTCTATCGCACCACCTTCAAGCCGGGTACCGCCGACGTTGCCGAGGGATACCAATTCGAGATCGACCGCAACCTGAACCATCACACCGGCGGGATCTACACCGCGCGGCGCGGCTGGATCGTGTGGCCGTCGCCCGAAAACGAGTTCGTGATCAAGCCTACGGAATGGAACGATTACGTGCTGAGCGTGGTGGGCAACCACCATCGCGCGCGGTTGAACGGCGTGCAGGTGATCGACTTCACCGACCCTGTGAACGAGGTGGACGACGGCGCTATCGCGCTGCAGTTGCATGCGGGCGGGGAGGCGAATATGCGGTTCAAAGACATCTTCATCCGCGATCTCTCAGTGCATTAATTGTGAGGCCGTGCGGTCAACGAGCTGCAAAGGCATAGGCTTTAGAGAATGGCAATGATCGTATTTGAGACAGCTACGAACACCTACATGGCCGAGTGTAGCATCGGGGACGGAGGATGCGGAACTGTGTATCGCGTCAGTGATAGCGACGGCGAGACGTTCGCCGTAAAGCTGCTGCGTCATACCGGCTCTGTTAAGCGGAAACGCTTCAAGAACGAATTAGGCTTTTGCCGGAGGAACCAACATGAGCGGATAGTTAAAGTGCTAGACGAGGGCATTCTGCTGGACGGATCGGAACGGCTGCCATTCTACGTCATGGCACTGTACGAGTCCACGCTCCGCAAGTTGATGGATGCGCAGATCCGGCACGATGACGTCCTTCCGCTGTTTACCGACATCCTGGACGGCATGGAAGCTGCACATTTCCTAAAGGTAATTCACCGTGATCTGAAGCCTGAGAACCTTCTGGTGAAATTGCCGGGCCGGCGGGTCGTTGTGGCTGATTTCGGTGTAGCCCACTTCCGGGAAGAAGACCTTCTTACTGCCGTCGAGACGCAGGCGGGAGAGCGGCTAGCGAATTTTGTGTATTCTGCTCCAGAACAACGCGCCCGCGGCCGAGACGTGGACCAACGTGCGGACATCTTTGCCCTGGGCCTGATTCTGAATGAAATGTTCACTGGGAAGGTACCACAGGGTACTGGACACAAACTCATCGCCTCTGTAGCACCGGAGTTTGCATACCTCGACGCTACGGTCGAGAGAATGATTCGCCAGGAGCCCACGGATCGGCCTTCATCGCTAACATCGATAAAGGAGGAATTGCTCACGAGCGGTGCCGAGTTTATAACACGACAGAAACTGGACTCCGTGCGAAACACAGTTATCCCAGCCGCCTCCCCTGATGATCCGCTCGGCGGAGTGGACGTGATGGCGACCGGGTTTGCCTACGTGCAAGGCCTGCTGACGTTCCGGCTTGAACCCACGCCGCCGGCGGAGTGGGTACACGCGCTTGTCACTCTTGGTGATCGGCAAGGGTACGTTGGATTCGTTGGAGTCGCCGAGCCGTCGCGCGTTCAAGTCACTTCCACCGGAGCACACGTGCCGGCGAATGAGAATATTGCGGTTGAGGTGGCGCGACTGGTAAAGCAGTGGGTCAGCTCTGCCAATCGCGAGTATCGCAAACAACTGCTAGAAAAAGCGATCCAAGAGGAGCAACGGCAGCGTGCGGCCTTGGGGGCGCAACGACGCCGATTGGAGGAAGAGGCGCGCGTGATGGAACGCTTGCGCGGGGCGTCTCTGGCTTGAACTGTTGGCCTCGGAGGATACTTCAGCGGTTGTACAAGGACCGGAACGACCATGCTCGGACTCCTGGTTTGCGTGCGGGATCACGTGTAGAAAAAGGTGGCCCGCAGCCAAGATTGGCTGCATCCCAAGGATAGTCACATCACGAACCCGCCAGCTCGTTCATGCGCTCCACCTGCTTCACCAAAAACCCCATATCCGAAAACGGATCGCCGCCGAAACGCGCCCAGTAGACCCTCCCCTTCTTGTCGATCAGGATCGTCGAGTGCAACTCGATATCCTCGAAATCGTCGTACGAGTGAAAGCGCCTCGCGTTGGCATGATCCGGGTCCGAGAGCAGCCGCGCGGGCAAATCGCCAAACTGCTTCAGCGCCTCGCTGTTCCTCTCCGGCCCCGCGCTGCTCACCGCCAGCACCACCGTATTCAAACGGTCCCAATCGTCCTTCTTCGCCCCAATGTCATGCAACTGGCGCAGGCAGTGCGCACACTCCGGCCCCAAATAGAACACCAGCAACACGTTCTTGCCGCGATACTCCTCAAGCGAGACGGACTTGCCGGCAGCATCGCGGACATCCAAGGCCGGCGCTTCATACGGCTCCCAGCGCGGCGGCCCAAAATGGTCCAGAGGCACGCGCGCGTAGTTGCGCTGCGGCGCGGGCGACGAGTCGCGCGGCGTGGCCGTGATGCCCGTGGCTTTGGCGCGCTCAATCACTTTCAGGCCGGCGTCGGCATTCAAAGCCACGAACAACAGCCGGGCCATATCGTCCTCGGCCTTGGCCTTCTCGCCCAGCGCGGCGTAGGCGCGCACCAGTCCGGAGAGGGCGAAGATGTCGTTGCGGGTCAGCTCCAGCGCCTTCTCGAACGCCTGCGCCGCCAGCACCGGACTCTTGGCATCCAGGTAAGCCTCGCCCAAGCTGTTGTAGAGCGATTGCGGATAAGCCGGCGGGTCCGCATATTGCTTCTGCATGTCGTACTCGCGTCCAGCGGCGTCCGCCAGCAGCCCCAGGCCCACGATGGTATCGCCGGTCTCGCCGCGCGCGATCGCGAACCGTCCCTTGAGCTCCAGCGATTCGATGGTGTAGGTATCCTCCTCGTCTTTGTTCTTGTCCAGATCCTTCTTCAGCGCGGCGTGCGCGGCGATGCTCTTCGCGGCTTTATCCAGGTCGCCTTTGCCCAGCCAGGCGCGCGCCTCGCAGTAAGCCTTGTTCATCTTGTCTTCATAGATGTCGCGCCAGGGGATGGACTTCGGATTCAACAGGTCGTCCCACCGCTCGTACTTGATCAGCACCCGCTCCATGGCAGCGATGCCGCGCGAGTGCGTGCTGTATGCGTTTTCCTTGTTATCGACAGGGTCTAGCGGCGCGTCGATGAGTTGGTGCGCGCCGAAAATGGCCGCTTCCGCCATCCCAAGCTGCTCCTGAATATAGGAAAGGTAGGTGCGGTTGTGCGCGTAGTTCCAGTTGTTGAACGGAAAGGTAAGGCTGGTCTGCATGTACTGCTTTTCCACGCGCGTAGCCGCATCCATGGAGAGCGCCGCCTCGTCCCACATGCCCAGGATGCTGTAGATGTGTCCCGGCATGTGCTGCGCGTGGCCGATGCCCGGCACCAGATCCGTGTACGCGCGGCAGCTTGCGAGCGCCTGCTCGGGTTGGTTGTAATCCCAGTTGTGGATGCGGTAGTGGTGCGCGCCGGGATGGTTGGGCTCGTGCGCCAGGATCTCGCGGACGATCAGCTCCGCGCCATAGCGCGAGTCGCCCATGGTGGCCAAGGCCAGCAGCGCGCGCGCCTCCATATCGTCGGGATACTTTACGCACAGCGTTTCGAGCTTCTTCACCTCGGCGCGCCGCAGCTCCCGGTAATCGCGATCGCCCCCGTCGTCGCGCACGGGATCGGGCAGCATGGAGGCCTCCGAAGCCTCGATGTACAGGCGCTCGCGTTCGGTGACTTTGTCCTTGCGCTTGACGGCTTCGCGCAGGAAGTCGGCGGCGCGGTCGCCCGAAGTTGCGCGCGCCAGGCCCCAATAGGCCATGGCATTGTCCGGCTCCAGCTTCAGGCACCAGCGGAAGGAGCGCTCGGCTTCGTAATACCAGAAGGAGTGCAGCAGCGCATTGCCCTGGTTGAACCATTGCTGCACCTCCGGGTTCTTGGTGGTGATGGGGAAAGGCGCGACCCCGATGCCTTCCATGACCCAGGGCTTTTGGCGGGGCCCGATGTCGAAGGAGGAGCCATGCGCCGAGTGCCCTTTGTCGGGCTGATCGATTTGCGCGAAAACGCCGGGACATGCGGCAAATGCGGCCGCCAACAGGAGCGGCCATGCTGGTTTCAAGTACATGGCTGACAGTATAGCGCGCCCGGCTGGAACACATCCGCGGAGTTTTTCGTATCTATATGTGAGCGAGGTTAAAGCGATGTTCTGCACGCGATGTGGGATCGAAATCGACGAAAAGGTGCGCTATTGTTCGGCTTGCGGGCACCCCACCAAACTGGCGGAAGCCACGGCGAATCCCTACGCGTCCCCCAGGCTGGCGCTGGACCAGGAGAACAAGAAGATCGCGGGCGTCTGCGCGGGCTTCGCGCGCTATCTGGGCGTGGACGCGCTGCTGATCCGGATCGTGTGGCTGGCGCTGGCGCTGGGCGCGGGCTTCGGCTTCTTCGCGTACCTGATTGCGTGGATCTTGATGCCCAAGGACGCGCCGCGCACGGCCGCCGCGGCGGATTATGCGCGGCAGGGCGGGTAGATGCTAATGAGGAGCCGCGTCGTGGTGCCCGACGTAGAGAAGTTGGTCGTGGTCCACGATCCCGACGTTTAGACGATCCAGCCAGCCGTGCCGACCCCAGCACATTCTTCACGATGTCGGTGTCGGCGCAGAAAAACACCAATGAGTGAACTTCGAGATCCAGCGCGCTGATTGTGACCTCGTGACCGAAAGCCTCGAAGCGGCTTTTGCGGTGGCGAAGTTCAGCGGAACTCCACGTTCAACATCGATACCCAGAGCTTCAGCGTAGCTTCGTTCGAACAGGCAATAGCTGATTGTATCGCCCGGCCCGGCGTAGGAGCGCCGCTTGTCGAAGCTGATTCGGAAAGCCAACTCCTACCAACCGCCGAACGGGAGCGGGGACTCCTTCGGAATGTGCATCAGAAGAGGGTGCTGATCCCCTTCTGCACGGGCTTGTTGCAAAACGACCTTGGCGTTCTCGCCGTGGCTGACCAGTTGGTCCCCTTCGATCGCGACCCATTGGCCGGCGTAGCGCGGACCGTTCAATCGAAGCCATTCCTGTTCGCGCTCACGCGTATTGAATGCGGGCTGGGGGCGGAGTTCGTCTGTGACTGTCACAACCAAGTGCTGTTGTTCCGCGAATGGGAGCGGCTCGAGAGGGCGGAGAACGCCAGACTCGTACACGACTTCCAACTGCTTGGTCATAGCTTGATTGTACCGTGCGCGACAGTCGGTCTGTGGCGGGAGGCCGGCGATGGGGACGATGGCTGCCGTGCGTCCGGAAGTGAGAGACGCGCGGAGTTCGCGGCCGTCAGACTACCGAACCGCCAGGCTCAAGCTTAACCGGGCCACGCTGAGCACGATGTATGGGAGAGCCCGTACCACAAGTTCGCGAGTATCCTTGAGGCGACCAGGACGGCCTCGGTAAGGCATGATCCCCAAGCGCTGGACCCCGTCATAGATGGCGCGCGATACCCTGTTGGCTGCCTCCAGACCGCGACTCTGCTCGATGTACTCGGAGATCCGTTGCAGATCCGCAACCGCGGGCTGCGACCATTCGATGCGCATCCCTCAGGCGCGTTCCCTTTGCTCGAGCCAGGCGCGGACCTCCGCGTCGGGCACGGTTTCGCCTCGACCGGCGGCCGCCATGCTGTCGCCAACCTTGTCCCCGAGCCCGAGCCAATCGTTGTAGGCTACGAGATGGTCCACAGCCTCTTCCAGTAGTTCGTCCGTGCCGCGGTGGGTTCGCAGGGCCAATTCATTGAGTTTGGCCTGCGTCTCGGGTGTCAGGTCTAGTTCCATAATTGCGAGTATTGTGGTTGGGCCGGCTCAAGTCACCTGCGTCGATTCTCGGGCTCGCCAGCCGGAAGCGCTTCTTCCACGTCGGCTCGATCAAGAAGACGTTGGGTCCGGCTGTCGCTTGTTGGTAATACTTGCCCCGAACTCCTGGTCCGAGCTTGGCGAGATCGTATTCCGATCGCAAATCGTCGTCCTCTGGGACCGGCAATTCCCTCTTCACTTCGTCAGCGCTGCGGCGGGGCTAAAGCCCGCCCTCCGAGATATTCACCAAACTATCGCTCAACACCGCCTCCGCTTCCTCCGCGGTAAACTCCTCCACCTTCGCCGAAATATTTATCGAGCAGAACTTGGGCCCGCACATGGAGCAGAAGTGCGCGTCCTTGAAGCCTTCCTCCGGCAGCGTTTCATCGTGCATGGAGCGGGCCGTCTCGGGATCCAGCGACAACTCGAACTGGCGATTCCAGTCGAAGCTGTAGCGCGCGCGGGATAGCTCGTCGTCGCGGTCGCGTGCGCCGGGACGGTGCCGCGCGATATCGGCGGCGTGCGCGGCGATCTTGTAAGCGATGATGCCGGCCTTCACGTCGTCGCGGTTGGGCAAGCCCAGGTGCTCCTTAGGCGTGACGTAGCACAGCATCGATGCGCCGTACCAGCCGATCATGGCCGCGCCGATCTCCGGCGTGATGTGGTCGTAGCCCGGCGCGAAGTCCGTCACCAGCGGCCCCAGCGTGTAGAAGGGCGCCTCGTAGCACATCTCCTTTTCCTTCTCCACCTGCATTTGGATCTGGTCCATGGGGATGTGGCCGGGACCTTCAATCATCCCCTGCACGTCGTATTCCCAAGCCCGCTTGGTCAGCTCGCCCAGCGTCTTCAACTCGGCGAATTGCGCGGCGTCGCTGGCGTCGGCCACCCGCGCGGATCGATGGGTCTGGGCGGGAAGGAAGAAGCCGAGGTGGGATCGGGCGGAAGTTTTCTCACAGCCATCGATTACACCACGGGGAAGATCGCATGGAAACGTCCCTACTACGGCGAGGGCGGCGGTGGCGGATTGTTGACCACGGCCGGGAAACTGCTGTTTGCGGGCGATGGGGCTGGAAATTTGGTGGCGCACGATGTAGCAGATGGGAAGCCGTTGTGGCATACGCGCATCGGCGACGTTACGAATGCGCCGCAGACGTTCATGCTGGACGGCCATCAGTACCTGATCGCGGCAACCGGGGATACGTTGTGGGCGTTCCTGCTCTATTGATCGATCGGAGCCGTGTCTGGTCCAGCCGACGTTCCATCGCTGGGTGGCGAAGGGCTACTGTTTCCGATTTACTCACGACTGCCGAAATCTCATCAATGCTGCAAGCCGCCTCAAAAGCCGGCTGCGGGCAAGATTGCCCGCCCTCACAAGGTTCGTCGCTTACGGTCCGATCTCATGATCCGGCCAGCAGTCCTCGACTCCGTAGGCGTATCACTCCTGCGGGGAGGCCGTCGTTTTCAACGTCAGCGCGCGAGCGGGATTCGTCGGCGGTGCAGCTTGAGCGGCGATCTCCGGCATGGCAGGGCCTGCAGGCGGCGCGACTTTGCGGTCAGCGCGTTTCGCCCGCATCTCCGCCTGTCGCTGCCGCATTTTGGCCGTTTGGTCCGTGACGTCTTCCAGGCGGACGCTCTCGTAGCCCCGGCGCTTGGCCACGATGCGATAGTCAAAGGATATATTGGACGTCCCACCGCCCTGCTCGCGAACTTCAAAGCCGGCGGCTGTCTTGCTGGCGACATAGAGTCCCTTGCTATCGCCATTCGGAGTCAGGAATACGTGGTAGGCCTCGCCGGCATTGACAGTTGATGCAAAGGCCAGGTCGAGTGGGATCTGCGCGGCGCCGCCGGATAGCTGTCCCGATCCGAAGTCTTCGAACCAGTTCTCCGGAGAGGCAACGCCGTAGAGTTTCACCTGACGCCCTTCGGCTGTCTCGACGCTCGGGGAAATTGTTCCGGCGCAACTGAGGTCCCCTGCCACGTCGATCACGCAGGTTCCGCCGACGCCTGGTTGAGTTCCGATGCCGCCTGCTTCAAAGGCAAGCGCCCCCGGTGCTGCAGACAGGTTCTGGGCCAACAAGGCCGGGTAATCGCTATCGTCGGCGTTGTTAAGTGCACTAATGGCCACCGCCTTATCCGCCGTGCCAGCGACGCCGTTAAGAAGTTCATTGTCACTCGCGTCTCCCCAAACCCCGCTGAGCACTGAGTAGGCGGTGCCCGTGGAACTGAGGCTGGTGCCGAACCCGAGAACTCCGGCGGCATGATATGACTCTCCCTCGCCGGCGGTCTGCCCAATGACACCGGACACTAACCCGTATCCATCAGTGGCCGTGGCTATGCCCTGTATGCCATTGTACGGGGCGGCTCCGTACACGCCTACGCCGCCGCTGCTGGCCGTGACCACCCCCTTGACGCCATAGCCGGTAGAGGACGCCGAGCTTCCGTACACGCCTGCGCCGCCGCCAGTCGACGTATTCAAGCCCTCGACGCCATAGCCCGTAGAGGACGCCGCCAGGCCGCGCACACCCACCGTACTGCCGGCGCCCGTGGCCTTGCCCTGCACGCCGTAGGCCGGGGCGGTTCCATACACGCCTATGCCGCCGCTGCTGGCCGTGACCACCCCCTCGACGCCATAGCCGGTAGAGGACGCCGAGCTTCCGTACACGCCTGCGCCGCCGCCAGTCGACGTATTCAGACCCTCCACGCCGTACCCGGAAGGGGACGCCGCCAGGCCGGCCACACCCTCCGCTTGCCCCGAAGAGGCGCTCGACTCGCCCAAGACCCCCGTGCCGCTGGCCGAAACCACCAGATTTCCAGTGACGTACTGATTTCCGGTGAAGGTGTTGGCGGCGCCCAGTTGTGGAATCAAAGCCGTGTTCACATTCAGAGTGACGCTGCCGCTGGTCCCGCCACCGGTGAGACCGGTTCCGGCAACCACGGCACTGATCGTGCCTTCGCCAGGGAAGGTCTGCGTGGGGGCGAAGGTCACGTTGCCGGTGAAATTACCGGTGCCATGCACGTCCAGCGTGTATTGGGGAGTGGCCGTGCCAATGCCGACGTTGACCGCGTTGGCTCCGGTGCCTCCCAGCACCAGGGCGTTGCTTTCGCCGACGGCTGCGCCGCTGCCGATGGCGGTGGTGTTGGAGAAGTTGTTTGCGGTAGGCCCGGCAAAGTAGCCTATCGCCGTGTTGTAACTGCCCGTGATGTTGGCGTCGAGCGCATAGAAGCCGTTGGCCGTGTTGTAGTTGCCAACGGCGTTGCCGACCAGTGCGTAGTAGCCGAGGGCGGAGTTGTAGTAGCCACCCGTGTTTCCCGCAGCGGCCCCATATCCCACAGCCGTGTTCCCGCTGGATAACGCAGTGCTGCCGAGGCTATTGGAGAAGAGGGCCGACTCCCCCACGGCAGTGTTTTGAGCTCCAAACGTGTTCGAATAAAGCGCTTCTAAGCCAATCGCCGTGTTTTCCTCTCCCGTAGTGTTGTCGAACAGCGCGGCCCAGCCGACGCCGACATTTTGGCCGCCGGTCATCGTCTGGTTTCCAGCGAATCCCAGCAGCGAATTACCGGCCCCGTTGCCCACAAAGGGAGAGCCGTAATCGAATGGATAGCCCTGGAGTTGGAAGCCGGTCGTGACACTGACATTGCCGGCCGCAATGTTGCCCGTGAACGTGTTCGTGGCCGCGCCCAATGTGGGCACCACGGTGGTGTCGATGGTGAGAGTTCCCGCGGTGGTGATAGGCCCGCCGAGCAAGCCCGGGCCGGTGGCTACGCTGGTGACGGTACCGCTACCGCCGACTCCGCCAACGGTGGCGCAGGCCCAGCCGGAGCCGCTCCATGCCAGGACCTGATTGGCGGCGCAGGTGGTCAGCAGACCTAGCGACGGTGTGCCGCTGGTGCCGCCGCCGGTGAGGCCTGAGCCGGCCGTGGCGATCCCCGTGATGGTGCCCGCACCGGGGAACGTCTGCCCGGTGGCAAAAGTGATTTGCCCGTTGTTGGCGATGGATAGCCCGGTTTCGGCCGGCGCGGCCGTGCCTGCGCCAAACAGCAGATTCAGAGTTCCCGAGGGCGCGGCGGTATCATTGCCTGCCGGTTCGGCCTGCAACTGGAAGATCTGATTGACAGCGGCGGTGGTGTTGAACGCCGATGCCACCAGATTCAAGGGTTGCGAGTCGGCGCCCGCCGTGGCGGTGGCCGCGCCGGTGGCCGGTAAACTCAGTGCGCCCCGAATCGTGCCCGCGCCATTTACGTCGAGCGTGGTGGCTGGAGTGGCCGTGTCGATGCCAATCTTGAACGGCGACGCCGCCGATTGAAACACTGCTGAATCGACGATCGTCGAGGCCCCGTTGAAGATGGGCAGATAGTTGGCCGTGCCGCCGGTGGTGGTCACGTCGGTGGCGGTGGCGGGCTGATCCCGGCTCCCGGCCGCGATGGCGGGAGAACCGCTCGCTGTACCCGAGCCGCTGGCCGGAGGCGCGGCCAACATGAACGCCGATGGCGGCAGCCCTCCGATGGTTTCCGCATCTCCGGCCTTCAGAGCGTAGGGGGCGCTTACCAGCAGCACCCGCGGCTGCTCGGCTTGCCCTTGCACCTGCACGCCAACCCAGCGGGCCTGCTCGGAATTGAACAACTCGGGGGCAGGCCTTCGGTTTTGGTGGATCCCAGCAGGGCCGTGTAGTGGCCGCTACTGTCGGCGGCCACGTTCTGCGTCTCCATCCAGAGCGCCGCGCCGCCGGTTGGCTCGGAATAGAACGCAAAAGTGATACCGGCCGCGCCGGTCATAGGGCTGCCGGTTAGGTCCCTCACCGTACCGCCGAAGCGGATCAACCGGGGTAGGGCGGTAGCAGATTCAGTGGATGTCTGTGCAAGGGTCAGTGAGACTAGCGACAGGCAAAGGGCAACGAGCACGAAAAGTCGGTACCGATTCATAAGGAGTCTCCTGGTGCAATGAGCTTGAACTTTCGGTTCGAATGGACGCAAGCCAGAATCTGCGTCTTGGGCGTCAGATCTAGTTCCGTAATTGCGAGTATAGCGGTTGGGCTTGCTCGAGTCACCTGCGGCGATTCACGGAGCCTCCGGCGGGCAACGCTTCTTCCACAACGGGATTTAGCAAGAAGACGTCGGGGCCGCCCGTCGGCTGCTTGTAGTACTTGCCGGTAACTCCCGGTCCAAGTTTGGTGAGATCGTATTCCCGCCGCAAGCCGTCCGGCTTTGTTCAGCGGGGCGGAGGGCTCTGGGCCACACTGGCCGGTGCGAGTATAACAATTGGTAGGGCACCGGTAAGCTTCGGAACGGCACTCGTCGACGGCTTTGACGAGCGCCGCAAAGAGAATTACGAAGTCGCCTACGTCTATGAGATTCAGAAGCGCCTGGGGACCGATTAAGCGGGCGTAGCGCCGAGCCGGCACGGTCCTACCTGGCTGCTCGCGGCTGACCTCCAACCCTTCGTACGCGGCCGCCGACAGCGCGGTTAGAAGCCGGCCGCCGTCGTGGTTTCGCAGCCGCGCCTGCTGCGGCCAGAATCCGCAGCGCCCTGTTCACAGACTCGCCATCCGGAAAAACCTCTGCCAGATCGGGCTCAATGAGCACGAGGTTGGTTCCGGCGGTCGCCTGCCGGTAGTACTTGCCGCGAACTCCTCGTCCGAGCTTTGTTAGATCGTATTCGGCCCGCAAGCCGTCATCCTCGATCTTCCGTGATCCCTTCTTCATATTGCCTGCGTTCCTTTGGGGTGGCCAAGCGCGCGCTAATGATTCGGATGCGATTCCCCCGCTGGCAGTTCGCGACGAACACGGCCTGCTGTTTTCTAGTATGACCATCGTGATCTCACGTTGCTCCTCGACCGAATGGCTCGAGTCCGGGAAGGTCAAGGCCAGCGGGTCGAGGAAAACGCTCGCTGCATCGTCGAATGAGATGTCATGCCGTCTCCGATTGGCAGCGGCCTTATTTGGATCCCATTCATAAATCGCTGGCCTAGCCCTAGTCGTTGCCCGAGATGTTCACCAGGTTATCGCTCAACACCGCCTCCGCTTCCTCCGCCGTAAACTCCTCCACCTTGGCCGAAATATTCATCGAGCAGAACTTCGGTCCGCACATGGAGCAGAAGTGCGCGTCCTTGAAGCCTTCCTCCGGCAGCGTTTCATCGTGCATGGAGCGGGCCGTCTCGGGATCCAGCGACAGCTCGAACTGCCGGTTCCAGTCGAAGCTGTAGCGCGCGCGGGATAGCTCGTCGTCGCGGTCGCGTGCGCCGGGGCGGTGCCGCGCGATATCGGCGGCGTGCGCGGCGATCTTGTAGGCGATGATGCCGGCCTTCACGTCGTCGCGGTTGGGCAGGCCCAGGTGCTCCTTGGGCGTGACGTAGCACAGCATCGACGCGCCGTACCAGCCGATCATGGCCGCGCCGATCGCCGAAGTGATGTGGTCGTAGCCCGGCGCGAAGTCCGTCACCAGCGGCCCCAGCGTGTAGAAGGGCGCCTCGTAGCACAGCTCCTTTTCCTTTTCCACCTGCATTTGGATTTGGTCCATGGGGATGTGGCCGGGACCTTCAATCATCACCTGCAGGTCGTATTCCCAGGCCCGCTTGGTCAGCTCGCCCAGCGTCTTCAACTCGGCGAATTGCGCGGCGTCGCTGGCGTCGGCCACCGATCCGGGCCGCAAGCCATCGCCCAGCGAAAAGCTGACGTCGTACTTCTGGAAGATCTTGCAGATCTCGTCGAAGCTTTCGTACAGCATGTTCTGGCGATGATTCTTCACCATCCACTCGGCCAGGATGGAGCCGCCGCGGCTGACGATGCCGGTGATGCGGCGCGCTGCCAGCGGGATGTGCTGCACCAGCACGCCGGCATGGATAGTCATGTAGTCCACGCCCTGCTCGGCCTGCTCGTGGATCACTTCCAGCATCAGCGAGGCACTCAGGTCTTCCAGCCGGCGCACGCGCGAGAGCGCTTCGTAGATGGGCACGGTGCCGATGGGCACGGGTGAGGCGTCGATGATGGCCTGGCGGATACGCGGGATGTCGCCGCCGGTGGAAAGGTCCATCACGGTATCGGCGCCATACTTCACCGAGTAGCGCAGTTTCTCCAGCTCTTCATCGATATTGGAGGTGACCGCGGAGTTGCCGATGTTGGAGTTGATTTTGCACTTGGAGGCGACCCCGATGGCCATCGGCTCCAGGTTGGTGTGGCGAATGTTGGCGGGAACGATCATTCGGCCGCGCGCCACTTCGGAGCGGATGAGTTCGGGCGAAAGGTTTTCGCGCCGCGCGACGTGCTGCATCTCGCCGGTGACTATGCCGCGCCGCGCATAGTGCATCTGCGTGCGGACCGCGTCGTCCCGGCGTTCGGCTATCCATTCTGTACGCATGTGGTTGGGCCTCAGGGTTACGGGTGATGGGTTGTGGGTGCTGGGATGGAACGTCCAGCACCCATGCGCCTACTTCTTCTTCTTGGGTTTCTTGACTTCTTTCTTGCCTTTATCCCTGCTTTTTGCCATACCCGCAATTATACTCGCTAATGGACGCGATGCAATCCTTCGTCGTCCTCGTCCCAGGCGTCCGGGTCGGCGGCATGCATCAGGATGAACTGCTGCAACTCACTGGTGGGGGCCGTCAGGACGATCTGCTGTCCCTCGCCGACGGTGGATTGCGGCGCGAGGCCGGCATCCATCATTCGTTTCAGCCAGGCTTCGTCAATCGAGGAGACGTACAATTGGCCGTCTTCCATGCGGATCTTGCCAAACAGGTGGCCCGCAACGCCGACCTGCGGGTCGGACTTGGAGGCCACGTCCACAAACTCGTACTCCTTCAGCCGCAGCAGGTGGACAGTGAATTCCGAGACTTCTTTCGAATCGCCGGCGGGGACCGACGCGACATCGTACCCGTCCCCCGATTTTTTGATCTGCCAGACCTCGCCGTCGCTGCCCGCCCAAGTGCCCGCCAGCGGCAGGTCGGAAACAAGATCCTGGCTGGTGTAGAACGGGTGGATGGCGACCGCGGACGCGCAGCCCGTCATCGCCGCTACGCCCGCCAGTACCGCTAACAATAGTGTGAATCGCATGTTGAAACTCCTTTCACTACGGGATAGCGGCATCCGCGGGCGGAAATTGCAGTGGGAGGGCGGCCAATCTTGGCCTGGGGTCCCCTCTGGGGACGGCTTTTAGCCGGCTCTGGCCGCCTCTCCAGAAACTGCTGCTGCTAGCCCGGCAATCGGCCGGTAGTTTGGACGTTCGCGTTAGGCAGCGGGCTCCAGGCGGTAGCCGAGCGAAGCGGCTTTGCGG
>Ga0302325_10012517_pt1 | contig 18189 bp, 19 predicted proteins | sample Palsa_T0_2_FD_201948 | JGI IMG/M metagenome (GOLD analysis project Ga0302325, IMG submission 201948) | Peat permafrost microbial communities from Stordalen Mire near Abisko, Sweden - Palsa_T0_2 | ecosystem: Environmental > Terrestrial > Soil > Palsa > Peat permafrost | place: Sweden: Abisko...
TCGCCGATGTCAAGGCCGACCGCGTGCAGCTGGCCGACACCGAGCTCGCCGCACGGGCGATGTTCGCCGGTGACGCGCGGCTGCTCGTGCTGCCGTCCGTGCCCGGCCCGGCGCCGGCGCGCGGCACCGACCCGTCGGTGGGCGACGCCAGCCGTTACACGCTTGCGCTGAGCGCGTTCGGGTGGCCGTGCGCGTCGGTGCCCTGCGGGCTGGTGGACGGACGCCCGGTCGGGCTCCAGCTGGCGGCGGCGCCCGGCGACGACGGACTGCTGCTCGGCTGCGTGGCGGACGCGGCGCGCGTGCTGGCGCTCCCGGAGGCGCAGCGTGCTTGAGCCGATCTCCGAACCGCCCGGTGAGGTGCTGTGGACGCCGACGCTCAAGCGGGTACAGCGCTCGCAGCTGACGCGCTACACGGACTGGCTGGCGCGCGAGCGCGGGCTGCGCTTCGACGGCTACGAGGCTCTGCGGACCTGGTCGATCGGGGAGCTCTCCGCGTTCTGGGGCTCGATCTGGGACTACTTTGAGGTCGTCAGCGACGAGCCGCGCGGCGACGTGCTGGCCGATCGTCGGATGCCGGGAGCGCGGTGGTTCCCGGGGACGGTGCTGAACTACGCCGAGCACGTCTTCCGCGACCGTGACCCTGACCGGTTGGCGGTGCTGCACGGCTCGGAGACCGCGGCCGTGTCGTCGTGTGACTGGGCGGGTCTGGAGTCGCTGACGCGCCGGGTGCGGGCCGGCCTCGTGCAAGCGGGCGTCGGGCGCGGGGACCGGGTGGCGGCGCTCCTGCCCAACCGCCTGGAGACAGTGGCGCTGCTGCTGGCCAGCGCCAGCCTCGGCGCCGTGTTCTCGTCCGTCGCGCCGGAGATGGGCGCCGCCAGCGTCGTCGACCGCTTCAGCCAGATCGAGCCGACGGTGCTGGTCACGGTCGAGGGCTATCGCTACAACGGCCGTGACTACGACCTGCGCGACACGGTGGCCCGGGTGCGCGACGCGCTGCCGAGCCTGGCGCGCGCGGTCGTGCTCGACAGCGCCGACTGGGACGCGTTCATCGCCAACGATGCGCCGCTGGCGTTCGAGCGGGTGCCGTTCGATCACCCGTTGTGGATCCTGTACTCGTCGGGCACGACCGGGGCGCCGAAGGCGATCGTCCACAGCCACGGCGGGATCCTGCTCGAGCACCTCAAGAAACTGCACCTGCACGTCGACCTCGGGCCCAGCGACCGGCTGTTCTGGTTCACCACGACCGGCTGGATGATGTGGAACTTCCTCGTCGGAGGGTTGCTGACCGAGGCGGCGATCGTGCTGTATGACGGCAGCCCCAAGCAGCCGGACCTCGGCGCGCTGTGGGACGTCTGCGCCGACGCCGGCGTGACCGTGTTCGGCTCCTCCGCGGGATACCTGACCGCCTGCATGACCGACGACGTCGAGCCCCGCGCCGGGCGTGACCTGTCGGCGCTGCGCGCGGTCGGCTCCACCGGCTCGCCGCTGCTCGGGCCAGTGTTTGACTGGGTCTATGACCACGTCGGCGCCGACACCTGGCTGTTCTCCTCCAGCGGCGGCACCGACGTCTGCACCTCGTTCGTCGGCGGCGTGCCGACGCTGCCGGTCAGACGCGGCGAGCTGCAGGCCCGCTCGCTCGGAGCGGCGATCGAGGCGTGGGACGCCAGCGGCCGTCCGCTGACCGGCGAGGTCGGCGAGCTCGTGCTGACCGAGCCGATGCCGTCGATGCCGGTCAGCTTCTGGGGCGACGACGACGGCCACCGGCTGCGCGAGTCCTACTTCGACACCTACCCGGGCGTCTGGCGCCATGGCGACTGGATCGAGATCAACCAGCGCGGCGGCGTCGTCATCTCCGGCCGCTCCGACTCGACGATCAACCGTGGCGGCGTCCGCTTCGGCACCAGCGAGATCTACCAGGTCGTGCTGGCCGACCCCGATGTCGTCGACGCGCTGATCGTCGACGTCCCGCGCGCGGACGGCTCCTCCTGGCTGCCGCTGTTCGTGGTGTTGCGCGACGGCGCGCAGCCCGGCGACGCGCTCACCGCGCGGCTGCGCGAGCACCTGCTGCGCGACTGCTCGCCGCGCCACCTGCCCGACCAGGTGGTCGCCGTCGACGAGGTGCCGCGGACGCTCTCGGGCAAGCTGCTGGAGGTGCCGGTCAAGCGGATCCTGTCGGGCGCCGCGCCCGATGACGTCGTCGACCGCTCGTCGCTGGCCAACCCAGACGCGCTCGCCCCGTTCGTCGCGCTCGCCGGTCGCCGAGACCGTGCACGTTGAACCACACGCAACTCCGCACCGTCTGCCTCTCGTTCAAGGGCTCGCAGGAGACCTTCCCGTTCGGCCCTGAGACGTCGGTCTTCAAGGTCGCCGAGAAGATCTTCGCGATCTCGGCCCTGCACGGCGAGCCGGCTCGATGACTTAGACGCTGAAGCGGCCTCGGACGGCGGTCGTCGTGTGCGGCATCGTCCGAGCAATCCCGCGCTAGCGCTGGGCAACCCCCCTCGACGGTACGCGGACCTCCTCAATCCTGCTAACGGAGGCCCGCTCCCGATCGAGGCTGACTAGGTAGCGCAGACTGCGTACGCGTGCGCAGTGATCGTCTGAGTAGAGCTGCTCGGTGAGATGCTCACCAGCCAGCTGTACTGGAGTTTGCCGGGCCCCGAACCCACCGGCTCCTCATACGGAGAACTGTTGGTGACCTCGAACGGGGTCGCGTACGCCGCACTAGGGTTGGCGGAGTCAGAGTCGGAGTCGATGTTGTACCCGCCACCGACGACCGGCTCGTTCACGTTGGGGCAGGCTGCTCCTACCTGGCCAGACTGCCCGGGTGGAAAGGTCACCTCGGACCCCTGCACGATGACGAAGGTGTCACCGGGACCCGCCGGACCCGCCGGACCCGCCGGACCCGCCGGACCCGTCGCCCCGGCAGCTCCAGTCGCGCCGGTGTCCCCCTTGGGGCCTTGCGGACCGGTATCGCCCTTCGGACCTCGAGAGCCGTTGGATCCGCTCGAGCCTGATCCGCCCTTGCTGGAGATCTCCCGTAGCAAGATCTTGTTGAGCTTGCCCGGGCTGACCGCGCCCTGAGCAAGCTTCGAGTTGGTGACCGCACCGTCGGCCAGGTTCTTGGCGCTCACGGAACCGTTGCCGAGCGTGGTGGCGGCGTAGGCCGCACCACCCATCGACATGAAGATCGCGAGCAGCGACAGCGCGACGGCCACCGGCGATCGCGGTACGAATCTTCTCAACGCCCCTCCTCTTGTTGTACGAGACGACTGTTCCCGATCAAAGTACCCTGAGGCAAGCGCCACTGGAACACGGTGACGCTCGACGGGTCGCTTGCGGACGAGCTGATCGCCGACCTGGTCGAGGACTCCTACGACCTGATCGTCTCAAAGCTCTCGCGGGGGCGCCGGCGCCGGCGCCGGCGCGGGCTGGGCTGGCGCGGCGACGAACGCGGCGAGTGAGGCGGGACGTCCGCGCCCTGCCGCGCTAGCCGCCCAGGTACTCGGCTCGCTCGGTTGCAGTCAGCTGGCCGGTATCGCGCTCCCGCGCCAAGCCGAGCAGGTACGGGAGCCGAGCCCTGGTATCAGACGCGCGCGCTCCATGTCTTTCGTGAAGCATCCATCGCCTGCTCGATCGACCCCCAGAGATCCGGGTTTGCCGACCAGCGGTGGCGGCATCGTCAGCTGCGTCTCATCGCGTCGTCACCGGTTGCGGGCTGCCGATCTCGGCCGCGTTGGTGGGGCGGGGGGCGCGCAGCGCGGCGAAGGCACGCTCGGTCTGGTCGAGCATCCGCTGGCGTTGGTCAGGGGTCCTCTCGGTGACGCTTGAGTAGTTGGTCCAGCGCAGGTGCTTGACGCCGATCTTGGCGAACGCGCCCTTGAACAGGATCTTCGTCAGTGGGTCGCGATACCACCACCGGTACGCCTTGTCGGGCGTGCTCATGATCGACAGCACGCTGACCCCGCCGAGGTTCGTCATGCGGTTGCGAAACGGGTTACCCCTCGCCTCGGGCAACTCCTCGTACATGACGCCCTTCGTGAGCACCCGGTCCAGGAAGCCCTTGGTCGCCGCCGGCATCGCCTCCCACCAGACCGGGAACACCAACACCAGATGATCGGCGGCGAGCAGCCGCCGCTGGTAGTCGGCCACGTGCCCATCGACAACGCCGCCCTGTCGCCAGGCGAGCAGATCCTCCCGGCTCATCGCGGGCTGAAAGCCGTCGGCAGCGAGGTCGATCAGGTCGACCTCGTGGCCACCCGCCTGGGCGCCGCGGATCGCGGCGGCGGCGACCGCGGCAGAGAAGCTGCGCCGGTGCGGCACATTCTCGGCCGACGCGATCGTGTACGGGTGGTCGAGCACCACCAGAATCTTCATGGGCGAGTCTCCTTCAGCTTGAGTACGTTGCCTCTGCAACAGTTGCATAGTCGACGGTTGTTTGTCAAACGCTCCAGGTATGCTGTCGCGCCATGCCGCGCGGCGACCTGCCCGACGAGATGCCAGATGAGCTGGGCACGCTGTGGTTCCTGATACGCCGCATCGCCGGATTGATGGACCGTCAGGGCGAGGCGCTGTCCCGCCGGGAGCTGGGCACCTCGCTGGCTCAGTTCCTGGTGCTCTCCGTCGTCGACGCCCACCCGGGGCCCCTGAGCCAGCAGGCCGTCGCCGATCGGCTCGGCCTGACCAAGGGGACCGTCAGTCGCCAGATCGATAGCGCCGTGGCCGCCGGGCTGATGACGGTGCAGGTCGCGCCGCATACCCGTCGTGAGCACGCGCTCGCCCTGACCGAGGCCGGAACCGCGCTGGTTCGCAAGGGCGACGAGCTCATGCAGCAGTCCCGGGCCAGCATGTTGGACGCGGTCGATCCGAACGAGCTTCCAGCGGCGCTCCGGGTGCTGAGCGGGCTGCGACGGGCGCTTGAGGCCTGAGCCCACCGAACCACACGGACCGCTAGGAACACCGGCGAAAGCCTGCGTCACGGGCGAGCGGCAGCGCTCAGCTCACGCGCGCTCCTTCACTGGATTTGACGACGCCAGGGTTCAGCCGCGGGACACCTGCAGGGACATCACTGGCAGACACCCACCAGCGACGTCCTTCACTTCGCGACTTTCAGTTTGCCCCTCAGGAACAGCACGTACTGAGGTCGATAGTTGAGCGTCACCGTCTCCCCTTCGCCCACATTGACGGTCTCGGTCGCCTTGCCGAGGGTGTAGAAGATGTACGGGACCTTGACGTTGACGGTATGCGACCCCGGCTCGACCACATGCGTCGAGTCGCCCCAACCGGGCTTTTCAACCGGCCCGCCGTCGATCGAAATGTTCGGCTTGAAGAAGAACAACATCCAGTAAAGGATGAAGAACTTTGTGTGGATTTTGATGGTTCCCTGTTGCACGCCCGGCCTCCAGTTCGCGTAGAAGCTCGCCAGCCGGCCAGCCCTCACGCTCACAGTATTGGAGCGTTGGCGGCGTGACAAGGGCGTGTCCGCACGCGCCGGCACGGTGTGGATGATCTCGGAACTGGCGATTTCCCTGCCGGGAGACCGAGGTGATGCCGAGGTTCCCGTGCCCGCGCGCGCTCACCGGCGCGCCAGCCCGCCGAAAGTCGAACGTGTCGCTCGCCCCGTGAGCGTCGAGCTCAGCTTGTCCCTCGTTCGCGGGAGGGATCCGCTCCGGTCGCTGCGAGCCGCCGTGATACAAATCAGGCGCCGCCGACGAAATCGGCGCAGGGACCACAAGGAGGGCCGCAATGTCCAGAACGACGCACCGTGTCGTGATATGTGCGAGTGCGATCGCCGCCATCAGCCTGACCGGATGCAGCGTCTCGGTCGGCGACAAGCTCAACAACCCTGACAAAGCAATCACAGGGCTGCTCCACCCGACGCCGAAGTCGGTCAACTGCCCGAGCGGCATCTCAGCCAAGGCCGGCACGACCTTCACCTGCAAGGTCGTCGCCTCCGACGGGACCAAGGGGACCGTCGGTGTCCTCGAGTACAAAAAAGGGCACATCAGGGTGACCACGATCAACGGCACTCCGATCGGCGCGGCGACGAGCACCAACTCCTCGAGCGCGACGGGGACCGGGACCGGCACGACCGGCACGGCCACCACCGGAACGGGCACGAGCACGACCGGAACGGGCACGAGCACCACCGGGACCGGTACGAGCACCACCGGCACCTCCACGACCACGGGCTGACACGTCGCGGGATCGGCGCGGTGGGTGCGGGACTTGGCCGCGCCACCGTTCTGATCGCCGAGCTCGGCATCGACCCGGGCCTACTCACAACACACCCCACACCGCGTGACGGCTGACGATCGACAGAAGCAGGACCACGGCACCCGGCCGGCCCATGGTCAGAGACGAGCGACACGGATCATTCAGCGCACGCGTCTGGATGATGGGGTCGCTGCCGCATCGCCCCAGCGAGACGCCGTGTCGGCGGGAAACGTGAGCAAGGGAGAGACATGAACCGCGCACGGCTCGGGGTGGGACGGGGTATCGCTGCCGTGGTGATCAACATCGTCGTGCTGATCGCGCTGCTCATCGTGCTGGGCCTGATCTTTGGCAAGGTCCACACCGGCCATCACTCGAGAAGCGTCCACCTGACCGGGGTCAGCGCGGTGATCTGGTTCGTTCTCGCGTTCGCCTACCTGATCGTTCCCAAGGTGCGGACCGGGCAGACAATCGGGCGTCGGCTGGTTGGTGGCCGGCCAAGCAAGTAGGTTGCCCGCCGCGAGCTCGCGGACCGCGCGGCAGATTTAGGTGACGCTCCGCGCGTCCATGGGCGCGTCGGTGTGGGGACGTGCTGCCGGAGGGATGCATCAGGATTGTACCGTCATGGCGGTCCCATCTTGGACCGCAGAGGTGGTACAATCTGGCGAGTGGCTGTCGCTCTCAACCCGTTTATATGGGACCGTCCTCTCGATGACCCCTCGAAGATCATCGGGATGGATGCGTTCGCGAACCGGGTCGCGCTCACCCTGAAGGGCCAGACCAACGTGGCCCTGTTCGGCCCACGCGATACGGGCAAGACCACATTCACCAACCAGTTGGCGCTTGAACTCGCGAAGTCGCACAGCGACGATGCGCCACCATTTGACGTCGTCAAGGTCAATCTTCAGCGGGTCGTGAGCATCCCTGGATTCATTGGATGCGTCCATGACGCGATGATCGGTCACCCGGTTAAGCGGCTGCGGCGCGCCGCGGCGCGTCAGATCAGCGCCCTGGAAAAGGAGATCGGGTTCGACATCAAGGTCATTAAGGGCACCGTGAAGAGCTCCCCGCTCAGTCCGGCGCAAGACGCGGAAACGCTCCACGCACAACTCCTCGCGCTGCGCTCTCTCTCGGAGCATCTCGTGGTGATCCTTGACGAGTTTCAGCGGCTGCGACATTGTCCCGGTGACCCGTTGGCGATCATCCGGTCGGCGCTGATGAGCTCGGGAGCCAATCACGTCTCCATGTTGTTCACCGGCTCGATCCGCAACGCGCTGCAGATGATGCTTGAGAACTCTCAGCAGCCGATCTTTGGTGAGGCGGCAGAGATGCAATTGCCGGTGATCAGCTCCCCCGATTTCCTCGAGTACCTTGACTTCCAATTTGAGGCGACCGGGAAGCCGGCCGAAGACGTTGCACTCAACCATCTGCTCAACCTCACGCGCGCGCACCCGCGCAGCACGCAACAGCTGGCCTGGGCGTGCTGGGTTGACACACAAGCCGGTCAGCCGGTGACCCTCGAGACCGTCATCCGCGCACACGACCGGCTCGTGCAGACCATCGAACGATCCGAGTTCGCATCGGTCCTGAACGTCTTGATGAGCGGCGACGAGGGCGAGGTGAACGAGGTTCGCGCACTGCAGTTATTGGCCGACCGCGGCGGAGACAAAGTCACGAGTCGACCCACCGCAAAACGGTATGGGTTCTCCAGTCACTCGCGCGTGCGCCCCGCCCTCGAGCGCCTACAGCGGCGTGGACTCGTTGATCAGCGCGACGGCACCTGGTACATCGTCGACCCACTGTTCAGCGAATGGCTGCACCGAGCATCGCCGCTCGTCGACCGACCGCCGCCGTTAGAGGTGCCCGATGACGGATCCGGTACCGGCTAGCCGGTACCGGACTGGACCGCGCATCCGGTACAGCTACCCGAGCGTGGAGTCGTCGGTGCCGAAGATCAGGTTCATCACGACGTAGCACGACGCCGCCAGACTTCCCCATACGAGCAAGAAGCAGCAGCCATACATCCATCCCTCTCCGGGGGTACTGCCGCCCGCGCCAGCCAGTGCACCGACGAGCACGAAGATGACTCCCAGTTGCCGCTGCCTGTATGCCGCGCGGTCGATGTCAGAGACGTTGGTCTGCGAAAACACAATTCCGACCACAAGGCCTGCGATCAGCGGTGTAGCGCCCTCAAAGAAGCTCGCTACCGAAACCCCTCCGAGGTAGAGCCGGATCCCAACACCTACCACGACGCCTGACATGAAGCTCAGAAAGGTCAGCCAGAGTCGCAGATGGCTGCCGACGTTCCACGGAGCGAGCAGGGCGTCGCTTTGACCTCCGCCGACGGCCCGCTTGCGTCGCCAGAGTAGAAACGCGACGAGCACCAAGGCGCCGACCGCCAACCCGACCAGCAACGGGTTGACGCGGGCGGTCGTCAGGTGCCACGGCGCACCCTCGCCCCTCCGGCGGCCCAGGCGTCCGATTTGCGTGCCGACGAGCACGGCCGCGATCGCACTGGCACACATCAGTGCGATGTCGAGCGTCTCAGCGTTCTTGCATGGTTCGAACGCGGCTCGGCCGTCCGTGGTGTCGCCGGGCCCATCGGCCTTGGGCTCGTGGGAGGCTGCCGATGACCCGGGCTCGCTCATTGAACGGCCGCGTCGTTCGAGCTGATCGGCGCGAACCGGATCACCCCGTAGGCGTCCTGGCTGCGGTCGAACACGCAGGAGTGGTTGTTCATCAACGGCAGCCCGAGGATCGACTGCGGCATGCCCGAGCTCCCGATCGCGAATGATGCCTGTCCGCTCTGCGGCCCGGCCCAACCGCCGGTCCCGTAAATGACGTCCTGCGCAAGCGCGGTCGGGCGCGCATCGTTGTCACCTGTCACGTCATAGACGTTCGGCACCACGGCCAATGTGCTGCTCCCCGTATCGAGGATCACGTTCGCCGTCGTGCCGCTGCTGCCGATCACGATCGGAGCCGTGTAATCACCGCCGCCGTACACGTTCGAGATCGGCATACGAATTGCGCTGCTGGTCATCTTTAAGCCACCTCGGCAAGCCCGCATCTACAGTGCCTGCATGCTCAAAGGAGCGACGCCGGCGCGTCGTGATACACGGGCCGGTTCGGACCGATGCTCGCCCCTGGATGCGCGCACGAATATGTACCCCATGTGACGGGGAGCGCCCTCTCCGCGAGGGCGAGCGGCGCTGCTAGCCCCCCGGGGCCACGCTAGGCCCGCAGGCTGGTGGTCTCGCACCCAGGATCACCAGACTTCTTGTCCGGCCGCGATCGGAAGCGCACACTGTCGGCATGAACAAGACATCCTTCATGGGCGACAAGCCCGTCAACCGCATCGGTTTCGGCGCGATGCAGCTCGCCGGTCCTGGCGTGTTCGGCCCGCCGCGCGATCCGGATGGCGCTCGTGCTGTGCTGCGCCGCGCGATCGAACTCGGAGTCGACCACATCGATACCGCGCAGTACTACGGCCCGGACGTCGTCAACGACCTGATCCGCGAGACCCTCCATCCGTATCCGGAGAACCTGAAACTGGTCACCAAGGTCGGCGGCCGCCGTGACGACAAGGGCGGGTGGTTGCCCGCCCAAAGTCCCGCCGAGCTGCGCGCCGGCGTCGAGGACAACCTCCGTTCCTTGCAGGTGGAGCGGATGGACCTCGTCAACCTACGTCTCATGGACGCTGAGGTCTCCGGCGACGTCCTGGCCGAGCAGCTCGGCACGCTGGAGGATCTGCGCGGCGAAGGCAAGCTTGACCTGATCGGCATCAGCGAGGCCAGCGCCGATGCCGTCGACCGCGCACTGGATCTCGTCGACATCGCCGAGGTGCAGAACTCCTACAGCGTCGTCAACCGCTCCGGCGAGGCGGTGCTCGAGCTGTGCATGGAGCGAGAGATCGCATTCGTGCCGTACTTCCCACTTGGCTCGGCGTTCAGCGGCGGCCCCAAGCAGCTGGCGCAGGATCCGGCCATCGCCGGGGTCGCGGAGCGGCACGGGATCACCGTCACGCAGGTCGCACTCGCCTGGCTGCTCTCCCGCTATGAGCGGATGCTGCTGATCCCCGGTACCAGCTCCGTGCAACACCTTGAGGAGAACCTGGCCACGGTGGACGTCGAACTCGACGAGCAGGACCTCGCCGAGCTCGAAAACGCCACCCACCTGGGCGATCCGCTCGCCGCCGCACACGACTAACCCGTACGTCACGCGCTTTTAGGAGGCACCACCTCCGGAAGCGGCCTTCCCGCCAGACTGCGCTTCAGAGAGTCGCGAGCGCCGCGCGCGTGGCCGGATCTGCAGGCGCGTACACGGCCATCCGCAGCTCTGGATACCCAGTCGGGATCGTCTGCGCGTGGTGCAGGCGCAGCGTGCCGAGCTGCGGATGCTCCATGACCTTGGTGCCGCGTTGGGTATCGATCACCTCGTGCTCGCTCCACCACTCGCGGAACTGAGCGCTGTGCTCACGCATCTGCGCGAGGAACTGTTCGTATTCCGGCTCGCCGGCGTGGCGCGCATACTCGGTGCGAAACCGTGCCAGCGTGTTGCGAGCGGTTCCCGTTCGTTGGGCGGTCATTCCGCTCTGCCCCGGATCGACCATCAGCCACCACAGCAGGTACCGCCGGTCCGGAGCGAGATGGTCAGGAGAGCCAAGCACGACCGAGGCAGCCCGGTTCCACGCGAGGATCCGGGTCATCGGCCCGAGCAGATAGGCCGGGTTTGGATGCATCGACTCGACCAGGGCGATCAGCTGGCTGATGTCGCCATCGAGCTGCTCAGGATCGGTGCCGGCCACATCGTCGGCGAGCGGCAGCTCTGTTCGCGCGAGCGCGAACAAGGTCCTGCGTTCGGCGACGTCAAGCCGCAGCGCGCGGGCGAGCGCGTCGAGCACCTCGGGCGATGGGTTGATATCGCGCCCCTGCTCAAGCCACGTGTACCAGGACACTCCGACCCCCGCCAGCGAGGCGAGTTCCTCGCGCCTCAGGCCGGGTGTCCGTCGCGGCCCTCCCTCGTTCGAAAGTCCGACGTCCGCCGGCGACAGCCGCGCCCGCCGGGAGCGCAAGAATACGCGCAGCTCATCACGCCGGGAAAGTGAGGAGGCGACGGTCATCGTTCGACTCAGGCGACTCTAGCCTGCACCCTGGTTGCGCAGCCGTCTACCTGCCAGCGACCTTGCGGGTCCTTGCACTGAGGTGCTCAGTCGTGGGACGGTGGTGGGACGCCTCGCGTGGAGGATCAGCGCGTCGTCCAATCAACGAAGGGAATCGATGCGACGCACCACACTTACAAGCCTGTTCGTAGCGCTCACCGCGATCGGGGTGAGCCTGGCCTTCGCCACAACGTCAGTAGCGACTTCGAGCCTGCCGACGCTCACGCTCGCGGTCACCCCGCACACCATCACGGTCGGCGGTCAGATGGTGTCAGGGGCTGTACGGATCGCGACAACGGTCAGTGGCGAGAAGGAGGACAACCCCGGCCTGGTCCTGTTGAAGCCGGGCGTGACGCCCCAGCAGTTCGCGGCGGTCGTCTCAAAGCTGGGGAAGAACACACCGGTCGACGCGATCGATCCGTACGGCACGATCGTCTACGGGTCCGCCGACGCCCCCGCGGGCAAGACCACGGTCGGATACGCCGACCTGCCGGCCGGAACCTACATTGCGCTCAACAACGGCAACGGCCACGCGGTGTTCACGGTGACCCAGTCCGCGGCACCGGCGGCGATGCCCCGGCCGGGGGCGACCGTGAAGGCGATCGAGTTCGGGTTCCGCGGCGCCGACGTGTTGCATGAGGGCGAGATGGTCCGCTGGTACAACGCCGGCTACCTCGTCCACATGGTCGTCTACGGACGGGTCCCGAGCGTCGCGGCGGCGAAGAAGGCCGAGGCGGCGCTGCTGGCCGGAAACCTACAGGGAGCCGAAAAGCTGACGCTGGCGCACGGCACCTTTGTCGAACTGCTGTCGTCGGGCCAGTCGCAGGAGTCGGTGATCGACCAGCCGCCGGGCGTCTATGTGATCCTCTGCCTGATGAACACCGAGGATGGCCGGTTGCATTCCCAGCTCGGGATGTTCCGGACGATCCGGATCGTCGGCTGAGCCCAATCCGGGGGTCGGCGGTCCGAGCCCGCCGACCCCCGGATCAGACGCGCGCGACCTCTCCCCGTGCCGCCGCCATGAGCTCGTGATGATGGGCTGAGGTCGGTAGGCCGAGGCTGTCGAGCGCACGAGCGCCACGCGTCAGCAGCGCCAGCGCGGCTGAACGGCGGCCCTGGCTGAGCAGGAGCTCGGCACCCCTGTAGCAGCGCTCCTCATCGCTGGGATCGAGATCGAGCGCGCGATCGATCAGGCGCACGGCCTCATCGACCTCGCCTGCAGCCTCGGCGCGGGCTGCCGCCGTGTCGAGTAGCTCGATGAACAGGCGCTCGAGCCGCTCCCGGTTCTCGGCTGCCCAGGGCTCGAAGGGGTCGTCCGGGAGGACCGGACCCCGGTACTGGGCGATGGCGATCCGCGCGGTGGACGCTTGGCTGCCTGCCAGGGCTCGACGCGCGTGGTACTCGAACAGCTCGGCGTCGACCTCGACGTCACCGAGGCTGAGCACGTCGCCGTCACGGTTGACGAGGGCAGGCGCGCTGGCGTGGAGGCGGTTCAGCACGTTGCGCAGCCGCTTGCGGCCGCTCTGGGGCGCCACCTCGGGCCACAGCAGCTCGATCGTCTGCTCGGCCGGCAGGCGCCCGCCGTTGCACGCGAGCAGCTTCACGAGCAGCTCCGGCCGACCCGGCGGTAGCCGGAGAGTGGCCCCGCCACGGCGCAGCTCGAAGCCGCCGAGCAGTCTGACGGTCAGGCGTGGACTGAGTTCTTGCAGCGCCGCAGCAGCAACCGACCCGGCGCCGGCGGCGAGCCCGACGAGCCGCTCGGCGAGTGCGCGCTCACGGACCATCGGAAGCTCGGGTCTGCCGAGCGCGGCGGCCAGCTCGAAGGCGTCGGCCGCCAGTTGCCCGGCAGATGCATCGCCGGCTCGCAGCGACGCATAGGCGGCCAGCAGCTTGATCCGCCAACGCTCGCGCGGTTCGGTTCGCAGCCCAGCGAGCTGGTCAAGCGCGAAACGTGCGGCGTACGGGTCACCGGAGCGAGCCATCACCGCTGCTTCCGCGGTGCCGAACGCGACCGGTTCCGCATCGCGCTGGGGGCGCGCCCGCTCCAGGTAGGTCAGCGCGCGGTCGGTGTCACCGACGCGATCCAGCAGATCGGCCGCATCGGCAAGGAAGTCGACGCCGGTCGGGTGATCGAACCAGTCGTCGACGTGAGCCTCGGCCGCGAGGAGCTCCGACAGCGTGCGGCCGCGATCACCGCGCTGGGAGGCGAGCCTGGCTCCCGACCAGTGTGCGTAGGCGCAGACGCGATCGTCTGTCAGGAGCTCCCCGACGCGCCTCGCCTCTTCGATCGCCGCCTCGGCGTCGGTGAACCTGCCGCAGTTGGTGAGGACGTCGGCGTAGAAGGTGAGGACGACCGCGCGGTACGTCGTGCGACTGGCCATCCCCTCCAGCGCCAGCTCGATCCAGCGCACTGCCGAGTCATAGTCGCCGCGGGCGTAGAACACCACGATGCCGAGTATCCCGGCCGTCTGGGAGGCCCAATCACGTTGGCCGAGCTGCAGGCACAGCGCGTGGGACTCCTGCAGCTGTCGCTGAGCGGTCACCAGCGAGGTGATCTCACGGTCCCAGGCCGCCGCCTGACCGAGCACGCCCAAGGCGCGCGCCCGGGTGGCCAGCTCGCCGGCCTCGGCGTGGGCGAGCACGTCCAGCGCCAGAGATTCGGCCTGATCGGGCCGTTCGTCGCGAATCAGATCTCGTGCGATCTCGGCGTCGAGCGCGCGCGCGAGGACGGTGTCCTGAGCCAGCACGGCGAGACTGCGGGCGTGGTCCAGCGCGTCGCTGCGCCGCCGCACGCGCGCCGTCGCCTCACATGTTCGCGCCAGATGGAGCAGCGCGCCGGGATGACGCTCGACCGCTGCCGGCGGAATCGCGTCGATCAGCGTCTGAAACTCCAGGTATCCGATGCTTTCGGCCTCCTCCGAGGTGAGGCGGGACAACATGGCCGCGGCCTCCTCGGCGCAACTCGCGGACAGCAGCAGCTTCACCGCGGCTGACAGCTCGCCACGCTGGGCGTAGATCGGTGCCGCGGCCAACGCTGTGTCGGCCGCAAGCGGTGCGAACCGTCCAACCAACTCCTGGACGGGCCCCGGCATCTCCCACCAGCCGTCCGGCCGCTCGCCGACCGGGATCCCACTCGCGCCCAGCCGCCCCAGCAGCGCTCCGTCACCGGATACGGCCTCCACGACGGCCCCAGCCAGCAACGGCAGATGTGCGAGCTGCACGACGACCTCCCGGTCTCCAACTCCCAATCCATCCAGCTGCCGCTCGACCAGCAGCCGCAAGGGAGTGCGGCCCCGAACGATCGCGGTCAGCTCGGAGTCCCGGTCGTCGGCCCGAGCAAGCGTTTCGCCGGCCAGCACCAGCGCCGCTGCCCAGCCGCCGGTCGCGCGTCGCAACTCGTCGGCCTGTGCCGCGCCGATCGTGATGTCGAACCGGGTCTTGAGCAACGTTTCCACCTCCGCGGCGGTGAACGCGAGCCGGTCGCCGCCGATGTTCACGATGGTGGTTCCCAACTGCAGGCCGGCGGGCATATGGCGCGCGAGGATCAGAAGGCGGTGTCCGTCGGGAAGCTGTCCGGCGAGCCGTGCGAGCAGCCGTCCGCCGTCGACATCGAGGTGGTGGGCGTCGTCCACGATCAGCAGGATCGGATCGCGCCCGCGGGCCAGCGCCGTGCACAGAGCGTCCACCGCGGCGGGCGGATCACCACGCTCTGACTGCATTGCTGTCGCCGGGTCGCTCAGCTGCGCCCGCCGCAGCGCCGACACGAGACGCGCAACCAGCGCCGCGCCGTCGCGATCACCGGCCGCCAGCGGCGCGTTGGCCGAGGCACAACCCAGCGCGAGTGCCACTTCGACACTCAGCGCCGTCTTCCCGTAGCCGCTTGCGGCCGCGACCAGCGCCACCCTCGCAGAGATGACGGCATCCACCAAGCGTTGTCGGGCCACGTGCGGTGTCTGCAACCCCGGTCCCGATCCCATGTCTTGCCGCACGCGACCTCAGATCTTATGTGGGACGACGCCCGCGACTGCCGCTTCGCCTCCACCGGCTGGGAGCTTCAGATTCGGGCGCTTTCTACTGTGGGGTTTCTAGCTCACGGAGCCGGTCGAGGAGTTCGCACACGAGCACCGCGCCGGCGTAGTTGAGCCCGAGGTCGCGGCGCAACCGCTCCGCCCGCGCGATCCGTGCGGCCGTAAGCGGGTCATAGCGCGGTGCCTCGGCCGGCTCAGGGTGCGGCTCGAACAGGCCGAACTCCAGATATCGGCGGACCACCGCGATCCGGACCCCTGCCCGCTGCGCGACGACGGTCAGTTCCACCGGCTGTTCGTCGTTCATGCTGTCGTCTCCCGGGGTGAGCTCTGCGCGAGCTGCTCGTAGAGCTCGCGTTCACGATCCGACAGCTGCGTGGGAACGGTGATCTTGACGATCGCGTGGAGATCGCCGCTGCCGCCCCCGGATCTCGGCAGCCCCCGCCCACGCAGACGGAGGCGCCGCCCGCTGGAGGAGCCAGGAGGGACCCGGATCTGGGCGGTCCCACTCGGGGTCTGGACCGGCACGGTCGCACCGAGCGCCGCCTCCCACGGCGCCACCGGAAGGTCGACGTCGAGGTCGTCGAGGCCGCGCGGGCGGAAATGCGGGTGGGGCTTCAGCGCGATGCGGAGGTAGAGGTCGCCGGGCGGACCGCCGTCGCGACCCGGTGCGCCCTGTCCGGCCAGGCGAATCAACTGGCCGTCGCGCACTCCGGCCGGGAAGTTGACATCGATCTCACGATGATCGAGCGTCAACTTGCGGCGTCCCCCCTCCAGCGCGTCCTCCAGCGACAGCTCAAGCAGCGCCTCGCGGTCGAGGCCTCGCAGCGGCCCGCCCCTGCCGCCGTCGGCACGGCCTCCGAACAGCCGCTCGAACAGGTCGTCGCTGAACTCGACCCGGGCGTCGTCGCTGTCGAATCCCTGGCGGTCAAAGAACTCCTCGAAGTTCGCGTCCGGCGCCTCCTGCTCCTGCTGGCGCCAGTTGGCGCCGAGGCGGTCATACCGCTCGCGCTTGTCAGGATCAGACAGCACCTCGTACGCCTCGCCCAGCTCCTTGAAACGGTCCTCCGCTTCATTGTCGGAGTTGAGGTCGGGGTGATACCTGCGGGCGAGCTTGCGGTAGGCACGGCGGATCGCGTCCGGATCCGCGTCACGCGACACGCCGAGCACCTCGTAGTAGTCGGTGTAGGCCAGCGCCATTAGCTGCTCATCCTGTCGCAACCGAGCGCCGCGTGACCCGCCGCGGCTCCGGTCATGCTCACGGCGGTGACCGGGCTACCCCGCCCGATGCGGCCTCGCGCCGCCATGAATCCCGCCGGCCGGCCCTTCAGCGCGGGCGCCGCCGCCTCGGCTCCGGATCGCGCCAGAGCGCGCCAGGACCAGCGCCTCGACGATCCCCACGGTCAGCTGAACTCGACGCGCGGTGATGACCCGGCCTGCTTCGTCACCCGACACCGGGCCGCCGCTCGGCACAGGGCAGGACCGAGATGCGAGAGCCTCTGGTGATCCAGGCCCAGTGGCCCTCAGCCCATGTCGCGCCTGGGTTCCTCGTGATTGCCCTCACTAGCCTGGGACGGCAGATGCGTGACGACATCCGCACGGCGCTCGCCATCGATCGTTCAGCGACCCAGCAACAGCGGACGATCGACATCACCACGACAGGCCGACGCTCCGGACAGCCACGACGGATCGAGACCGTCTTCTACCGGTTCCAGGATTCCATCTACCTCAGCGGGCTCCCCGGACCACGCCCGCGCGCCTGGCTGCTGAACCTGACCGCCGAGCCGCACTTCATCTTCCATCTCAAGCACGGCCTCGTCGCCGACCTGCCGGCGATCGCCACGGTCATCACTGATCCAGCTGAGCGCCGGCGCATCCTCGCTGACTTCGTCGAGGACTTCAACCAGCGCCACGGCCCCGACAGCCCATGGCCAGAAGCCGTCCTCGAGGACTGGGTCGCGCGCAGCCCGCTGGCGAAGGTCAGCTTCCAAGAGACCGACTGATTGACGGCCTCACGAGCGCGTGGCGCGGCGCTCTCGATCATGGTTTCGGCACTTGATGGCGTCCCGGCCTTGGCGCCGTCAGTCGGCGTCGTGGGCACGTTCAGAGGACGCGGCCTCCTGCTCCTCTGCAGCCTCACCGTGGGCTTCGGACTCGCGCTCGAGCTCGTCCGTCTCCTCAACGTCGTCAGCAGCACCGGCCAGGCTCGCCTTACGCGTCATCTCCTCGCGCTCCTGCCCAGCCAGTTCGGCGTGCTCGGCGGCCTCCTGGACTGCCTCATCATCGTCTCGGTCGTCAGGTCGCTCGTTCATCTCGGACACAGGCTCGACTACCCGGTTGACGAAGCGTCAACCCGATCGATGACGACCGGGCGCGGCTTGCTGAGCTCGAGCACTCTGAACGCCGACACATGTCGACGAGGAACTTCAGCGCCAGCTGCGCTCGGTGATCGCGCCGGCTCGCATGGTCGTGCTCGAGAGCTCGCGTTGGCCCCTACACCGGCCGCGCCGCCATGCCCACCCCACCAACGTCCCTGGCCCACGCCACCCCGACCCTCTGGACCACGTCCCCACCTTGCACGTCACCCCACCCCGATCCCGCACAACCGCTGGCCTTCGGGACCCCGGACCACCACCGGATGTGACACGTTGAGTGCTCAACCAGAATCTAGCCAACAAAGCCCGCGTTGGCGGGCCTTTCTTGAATAGCGGGGGCGGGATTCGACCTCGCGACCTTCGGGTTATGAGTAGCGAAAAGGGCCTCTGGTTCCCGCAAATTGGGCGAGATTTTGCT
>Ga0302325_10012520_pt1 | contig 18187 bp, 17 predicted proteins | sample Palsa_T0_2_FD_201948 | JGI IMG/M metagenome (GOLD analysis project Ga0302325, IMG submission 201948) | Peat permafrost microbial communities from Stordalen Mire near Abisko, Sweden - Palsa_T0_2 | ecosystem: Environmental > Terrestrial > Soil > Palsa > Peat permafrost | place: Sweden: Abisko...
CATAGCGATGAAACGAGGCTTCCTCGATGGATGAACTCTGGTTGCGCCTCTAACTACTACTTTCGGATGCCCCGGTGGCTCCTCCCTTGGCGGAACCAATAAGGCCGCCTTTTGAGGGTTGTTCTCCAAGCGCGCCGCGATTAATCTGATAATGTGTTGCGCCTTTACTCCATGTTTCCCACGGGAGCCCCCGGCATCGCTCTGCTGATGCTTAGATTCTCCCTGGCGGCAACGATTTTAGACAAGGGCTCCCCCAGCATGAAAGCGGCGCCTTCTCTTATATATCTCGCGGTAGTTCAGTGCCTTCTCTTGTGTCTCGGCTTCCTGACGCCTTTCGTGGCCAGTTCCGTTTGCCTGCTTGAGCTGACTGCTTTTCTCGTTCCAGGCCACACGGAATGGCGCTTCATTGAGCTGCCCAGCGCGAACGCCGCGGCGCTTGCGTTACTCGGGCCGGGCGCGTACTCTCTGGATGCCCGGCGGTTCGGGCGCCGTGTAGTCGTCTTCCGTCCAACTCGCGGCAAGTAAGACCTAAGAAAGGGAGAGTAGGAAATGGCTGCAAACGCAGCTTGGGCATTTGAAGCACCCGCCGCCAGCCTTGAAATCGAGGACGCCACGCCGGCGAAAACCGTGCTCGATATCGCCGAACTCCGCGGCTTACCCGGGACTGTCGGCAACAGCGACGCTCTCCGGCGAGTGCTTCGTCTGGTGCGCATGGTGGCTCCCACCGGCGCCACGGTGTCGATCCAGGGGGAGACGGGAACTGGCAAGGAACCGATCGCGGAAGCCATTCATAAGTGCATTGATCGATCGGGCGGCCCGTTTGTGAAAGTGAATTGCGCCGATGTCGCGGACGGAGGCACGCATCGAACGCTCAAAGAGACAGAACGTGCGCATATTCTCGCCGTGTTGAAAGAAACCAGGTGGGTTCTCTCCGAGCCAATGGGCGCGGCGGCGAGCCTGGGTCTCAACCGCTCGACCCTCCAGTTCCGCATGAAAAAGTTGGGAATCGTCCGTCCGTGCAGTTGAGTTGCATCACTATGAAAGCCTTGGCTCGATGTACACATCGCGCGCATTGCCGGCTCAACGGTGGCGGCATGCTCGAACGCCGCGATTTCTTGATAACAGGCGGAGCCTTTGCGCTCGCCTTAACGCCACTGGCCGCAAAGGCCGGTCCAGGAGCAGTTATGCAAACAAACCATACCGACTCGTTTTGGCCAGATGGCGCACGCCTGGTCGTCTCCGTTTCCATGCAGATGGAAGCCGGCGCGCAGCCCCAGAGCGGCGCCGAGAGCCCCCTGCCCAAAATAGATCCCCAATACCCGGACATCGCCGCCACCAAGTGGTACGAATACGGATTCAAGGAAGGCCTTCCCCGGCTGTTGGATATGTTCGACCGCCGCAATGTGAAGGTGACCTCACACATGGTGGGCGCCGCCGTCGAAAAGCATCCCGCGCTCGCGAAAGAGATCGTGCAACGGGGCCACGAGCCCTCAGGTCATGGGCAGACCTGGGCGCCGCAGTATTCCATGACGCCGGAACAAGAGCGCAAGAGCTACGCCGACTCGGCTGCCACTATCGAGCGAGTTACCGGCGTACGGCCCGTTGGCTTCAATGCCTTCTGGTTGCGGGGGACACCGTACACGCTCGAAATCCTGCAGGACCTTGGTTACACCTATTACATCGACGATGTCAGCCGCGACGAGCCTTTCCTGGTCAACGTTCGAAGCAAGCCCTTCGCCGTCGTGCCTTATACGCTCCACACGAACGACATCGTGAACTACGAGACTCGCTACTTCGGCACGGAAGCTTACGCAGCCGACCTGAAACGCGAGTTCGACGTCTTGTACGAAGAAGGCGCGCATCGCCGTCGCATGATGTCGGTCAGCGCACACGACCGTATTGCAGGCCGGCCTGCGCGTATGCGCGTGCTTGAAGAATTCATACAGTATGCCCAATCGCACCCGGGCGTCAGCTTCATGCGCAAGGTGGATATCGCGAACTACGCGATCGCCAGCCCGCGCACCGTCCGCGAGGACATCTAGGAGCCAAATGGATGGAAGGATCGGTCCGTATCCCAGCCTGCGCCTCCGTAGCGGAACCGGCGCGGACGAATTCGCTTTGATTCGTAAGATCGTCGGCGGCCGCCGAGACCTCTTCGGCGACCTGATCGCTCCGCACCTCGCCGCGCTGTCACGCATAGTCCGGGCAACCATCGGTGGTCACCCGGAGGTCGAGGACATCGTCCAGCAGACTGCGCTTAAGGCATTCACCCATCTTGCACAGTTTCGATTCGAAGCCGCTTTCCGGACATGGTTGATCCGAATTGGAGTCAATGAGGCCCGGCAGTGGCGGCGGAAATACGCCTCTTCGCGTCTCTTGGAATTCACGCCGCGCGCATTCTCCGAATTGGCTATTGCCGATCGCGGCCCCTCGCCGTTGATCGAATGCCAGAGAAACCAGACCGGAGCTCAACTGACCGCCGCGTTAGCCCGCCTCCCGGAAATGTATCGGAATGTCATTGTTCTGCGGGACGTCGAAGACCTCAGCATTTCAGAAGTGGCTGGGAGATTAGGCTTGACCATATCGGCAGTGAAGACCCGCCACTGGCGGGCGCGCCGGAAAGTTGCGGGAATCCTTGGAGCTAAAGAATAACGCGGGCAACCGAAGATGAGGATACCCAGGACGATTACCCAATCCCTGCGACCGGCGAGTTGGCGGGAAAATAAATCCGCCGCCGAATGGCTTTCCACCTCGGTCGTTCACGACCTCCGGAATCCCTTAGGGGCAATCTTCGCAGCCGCCGAAATGCTAATCGAAGTCGATGCTGGGCCGGTCCAAGTGAAGCGGCTCGCAACCAATATCCATCGCGCAGCCGGCCGCATGCGGGAATTGTTGGCGGATCTCAACAGCGCCGCCCGTGGAAACAGACCCGCGGCTGAGATCTGTAACATCGGCTTGGTCATCGGCGCGGCGTCCGAGGCGGCATCGGCAACCACCAAGAATCATGATGTTGAGATCCTGCTCGAAGTGTCCGAGAGGATAGAGTTGCCGCTGATTCGCTCCCGTATGGAGCGCGTATTCTTTAACCTGATTGCGAACGCCCTCGAAGCCATGCCGGCTGGGGGAAAGCTTCACATTGCGTGCCGGAAAGCCAATCGGTATGTGCTGGTCGAACTTGAAGATACGGGACCTGGAATCCCGCCCGGGATTCGCGACCAGTTGTTCGAACCCTTCGTCACGGCAGGCAAGCAGGACGGTCTCGGGCTGGGGCTGGCTGTATCCCGCCGGATTGTTCTCGACCACGGCGGCGACATTTGGACTGAGCCTGCCGCCGGCGCTCGTTTTGTGGTCCGCCTTCCCCTGCGCCGGGCCGGATCCAGGATACGTTTGATCGGCGGTTTATTGTTGCTCCTGGCGGCCGGGAGCGGCGCCAGGGCGCAGACCGCGTCTCCCCCCTTGCTTACCGTCGACGAGGCGGTCGCGGCGGCCATGCAGGGCAATCGCCGCGTGCAATCGAGCATCCTTGACGTGAGCCGCGCTCGCGAAGGAACGGCGGCTGTAAAGACGGAGCGGTTGCCGCACTTTCAGTTGTATGCCCTCGGCGGCGAAGCTCTCAACTCCATCAATTTCACGATTCCACAAGGCGGCCTGGGCACTTATCCCGGCACAGGACCGATTCCTGCACAAAACGCCAAGATCAGCACGCCGCAGACCTTTACGGGGCTGGTGTTCGGGCAGGCGACGCAGCCGCTTTCCCAACTCTGGAAGGTTCACTTGGCCGTCCTCGAATCGAAAATCGGCGAGGAACTTGCGCAGGAAAGCCTCCGTCGGCAAAGACAGGACACCGCGCACACCGTCCGCGATCTTTATTATCAAATCGCGCAAACCCAGACCCAGGTTTCGAGCGCCGAAGCCAACGTTAAATATCTGGTGGACCTGCAAGCCGAGACCGACCGGAACCTGGCTGAACAGACCGCCCTGAAGGGAGACAGCCTGGCTGTTAAAGCCAAGCTGAGTCAGCAGCGCTACCAGCTCCTGACCTTGCGGGACTCCCTGGAGACCCAGAAGGAATGGCTAAATCAGTTGCTTGGCCGCGAGCTGAACACGGAGTTCTCGGTAGAAGTGCAACCCGTGCCGGCCGGCGTGGAAGTCGATATCGCGGCCGCGCGGCAGGAGGCCCTCAGTCAGCGCGCGGAGGTCCGCGAGGCCCGCCTCCAGACCAAGAGAGCGGAAGTCGAAGTGCGGCGCGAACGTGCCGAGTACATCCCCGATATCAGCGCGGGTATCACGGATTTGTCGCTGCCCAACGTAAGCTTTCTGCCGCAGAATGTCGTGCAGGCCGGATTTCTCCTCCAGTGGCAGCCTTTTGACTGGGGGCTGAAGCGGCATAAGATCGAGTCGCTGAAGGATTCCGTCAAGCAAACCACGCTGACCGAGCACGACGCCGAGCAGCAGGTGATGGTCGACGTGAAGGCAAAGTTCCGGAAGCTGGCCGAGGCGCGCGCCCTGCTCGATACCAGTACGCTCGCGCAGGAATCCGAGCGGGAAAAAATGCGCGTAGTCACAAATCGGTACGGCCAGAAGGCTGCGTTGTTATCGGACGTCTTGCAGCAGGAGGCCGCGGTCGCTCAAGTCGATGCCGACTATCGGAAAGCGCTGGCGGCCTTCTGGAGCGCGAAGGCCAGCTTCGATTACGCCCTGGGGAGGAACTGAACATGCGACGAGGATATCTCCACGCAACATTCCTGGCAGCCGCGCTGTGGCTGGCGGGCTGTGACAAACAAGGCGCCGTCGAGCCCTCCATCCAGACCGTAAGTGCAGGCGCCGTAGCAACCATTCAACCGGACACGCCGGAGCGATACTCCGCGACCATCGCGCCGATCGCGCAGGTCGACCTCGCGTTCAAGTCCGCGGGGCTCATCGAGCGGATTCATCAGGTGCGCGGCGCGGACGGCCGGATGCGCAACGTACAAGCCGGAGACAAAGTCGCGCGCGATAGCGAACTTGCTGTGGTGCGCACCATGGACTATCAACAGCGCGTCGACCAGGCGTCGGCGCAGCTTGCGCAGGCCGAGGCAGGGGCAGCGCAGGCCGGGGCGCAACTGGCGCAGGCCCAAGCCAACTTCAGCGAAGCCCAGATCGAATACACGCGTGCGGCCAACCTGTTCCAATCGGCGAGCTTGGTGAAGCCCCAGTTCGACCGGGCCAAAGGGCGTTACGAATCGGTCGCGGCGTCGGTGACAGCCGCGGAGGCCTCTGTGAAAGGCGCGCAAGCAGCCGTGGCGAATGCCCGCGCCGCGCTGAGTGAAGCGCAGCTCTCTCTAAGCGACACGTCCCTTCGGGTTCCGTTCGACGGGTGGATTTCAGCCCGCAACGTCGACCGCGGAGCGCTGGTGGGCAACGCCACCGTAGGCTTCAGCATGATGGATACACACCTGGTCAAGGCGGAATTCGCCGTACCGGATTTTAGCCTCAAAATGGTGCGCTTGGGACAGAAATTGCCAGTCATGCTCGACGCCCTCCAGCATGCGGTGCAGGGTGTGGTGACCTCCATTTCTCCCCAGGCGGACTCCAAGGCCCGCGTCTTCTCGATCGAAGTAACCATCGACAATCCACGCGACGAAGTAAGGCCGGGCATGATCGGTTCCCTGGTGTTGGGGAGCGTCCGAAATCCGGCGCCGCGGCTTGTGGTTCCACTAAGCGCAGTGGTGAAGGCTCCATCCGATCCCAACGGTTTCGCTGTTTTTCGACTCGTTCCTCGCGATGGGAAAACGTATGCCCAAGCTCAAGCCATTCAGATCGGCCAGACCCTCGGCAACTCCATGGAAGTGACTGGCGGCTTGAGCGCGGGCCAGCCCATCGTCGCCCTGGGCGGCTCGCTCGTGCGGGATGGCCAGGAAGTGCGCGTACTGCCGTAAGAGGAGCGAACCGATGCCGCACACATCCGACACCGAGCTGATCGCGCACACGCACAACACCGCCCGCTATTTCGTCGAGCACCGCCAGATTGCCTGGGCTGCCTTGCTCGGCGTCCTGGGGTGGGGGATTTTCGGCTATTTCTCAATGCCGCAGCGTAAGGATCCGGATATACCGGTGCGTGTAGCCGTTGCTGCCTGCCAATGGCCGGGCGCAACCGCTCAGGAAGTCGAGCAACTCGTCACGCGGCCCATCGAGGAAACCATCGCGCAGAACCAGACCATTCACCCGGCCGGGCCCGACGATTACGGTATCCGGTCCATCTCTCTGCCCGGCGCGTCCTTCGTCTACGTCCAACTCTCCGAAGACACCAAGGACACCCGCGAACAGTTCAGCGATATCAACCTGAGGCTTGCGCAACTGGGGCCCCGGCTCCCGGCCGGCGCGACGGGAGTGCAATTCCAGAGCGACTTTGGCGATACCGCCGCCCTCATGATGACCGTGGCCAGCCCTCCCACGGACGATCTTGAAATCGAAATGCGCGCCCGGTCCGTAGAAGATGCGATCCGCGCGGTACGATCCGCCGCAGGCCGTTCTGAACTGCAGCCGGTAAGCATTATCTACACCTTCCCGCTCGCGCTTTCCGAGACCGCCATGACCCAGGCTGCCGAAGGCTTCCGCCGCAGTGCGGAGCGCGACGGCGTGATCCAGCGGGGGAATCTGGTGGCGGGTCGCGGGTTCATCGGGGTCGACGGCGTCACCAAGTACGACGACCAGGACCTCGCCGCGTACCTGGAGCGGTACATCGCGTCCAACCTGCACGAATCCGAATTCGATCCCGATATATCCGCGCCGGTAATTGTTCGCGGCGTCCACGAGACCCGCACCAAACTTGCCGCTGCGGCTGGGCTGAAGTATTCCTACGCGCAGCTCGACGATTACACGGACCTGATCTCGCGCTCGCTGCTCGGTGTCGCGCAGACCTCCCGCATTGAACGCAGGGGCGTCCTGCCGCAGGCCGTGTACCTCGACTATTCGCAGGAGCGGTTGGCTTCCTACGGGCTGCAGTTAGCCGACTTGGGACGGGTGCTGCTCGCCCGTAACATCACGCTGCCTGGGGGAACCATCGAAGCCGGTGGCCGCGAGATCCAAATCGATCCTTCCGGCCAGTTCGAGGATGCGCGCTCGATCGGTAACGCGATCGTAGGGTGGTCCAACGCGGGCTCGCCGATTTATTTGCGCGATATGGTGCAGATCAGCCGCGCGTATCAAAGCCCGGCCAGCTATCTGAATTTCTATTCCTGGGTAGACCAGAACGGCCAGCCGCACCGCAGCCGCGCCATCACGCTCGCCGTTTACATGCGGTCCGGAGAACAAATCCAAAAATTCGGCGCGGCCATTAACGAAAAGATGAAGCAGGTGCGCGCCGCTTTGCCTCCGGACCTGGTCGTCGCCCGCACGTCGGACCAGCCTTTGCAGGTAAAAGAGAATATCGATCTGTTCATGGAAGCGCTCTACGAAGCCATCGGATTGGTCGTGTTGATTGCCCTGATCGGGTTTTGGGAATGGCGCTCGGCGCTGCTGATGGCCCTGTCGATGCCCATTACTCTCGCCATGACGGCCGGCATGGCGCACACGGTGCACATCGACTTGCAGCAGGTTTCCATCGCAACGCTGATCATTGCGCTAGGTTTGCTGGTCGACAATCCCGTGGTTGCAAACGACGCGATTAAGCGCGCGCTCTCCGCGGGGATTCCACGAATTCACGCTGCCTGGGTAGGGCCGACCAAACTCGCGCGCGCCATTCTCTATGCCACCGCCACAAATATCATCGCCTACCTTCCGTTTCTGATGCTGACGGGAAGCACGGGCGATTTCCTGCACAGCCTTCCCATTATGATGACGGCCGCGTTGATCTCGTCGCGGCTGGTGTCGATGACTTTCATTCCGCTGCTCGGCTATTATCTCCTGCGGCCTTCGAAAAAGCCCGAGCCCACTATTGAAGACCGCCGGGAACGCGGGTTTTACGGCATGTACAACCGGCTGGCGGGCAAAGCCATTCAATGGCGTTGGGCAGTGCTGGCTCTCTCCGTGGTGTTTCTTATTGGCGGAGGAGCGATCGCCGCCAGGCTGAAGAGTCAGTTCTTTCCAGAAGACGTCCAATATTGGTCGTACGTCGACGTATGGCTTCCCAACGACGCTCCGCTATCGCTCACCAATAACACTTCACAACGCGTCGAATCGATCGTACGCAAGGTGGTGAAGGAGTACCAGCAAGGTCATTCCCGACAAGGTTCTCCGGCCTTGCTCGAATCCGTCACCACATTCGTCGGCGGAGGTGGCCCGCGATTCTGGTTTTCGGTGGCGCCCGAACAAGAGCAGAAGAATTACGCGCAGGTCCTGATTCAATTGACGGACAAGGAAGCCACGCCCGGTGTAATCGCGCAATTGCAGTCCACTCTTTCTAAGGAAATCGCCGGCGCCTATGTCACCGTTCACCAGTTGCAAACGAATCCGGTGGAATTTCCCGTGGAGGTGCAGATCTACGCAACGTCGGATGTCGATCCTACGCAAGAATCCGCCGACAACGAACATTTGCGAATGCTCGCCGGCCGGGTCGAGGACATTCTGCGGCCGATCCGGGGTGTTCAGGTGGTGCAGAACGACTGGTTCCAGCAGAGCCCCGAAGTGAAGCTCAAGATCGATCCGGACCGTGCGAACCTTGCCGGCATCACCAATCGCGACGTGGCGGCGTCCGCGACGGTGGCCATGAGCGGGGCGGCCGTGACGACACTGCGCGAGGGCGACCGGCAGATCCCTGTGATCGCACGTTTACGGGCTCAAGAGCGCGCCCAACTTTCGGATGTCGAGAATCTATACGTGTATTCCTCGCAAGGATTGCAAAAGGTCCCGTTGCGCACGGTCTCGTCGGTGGCCAATGAGATGGTGACCGAGCGCATTCGCCGCCAGGAGCACTTCCGCATGATCGGCGTCCATGCTTTCCCGCAGCCGGGCGTTCTGGCGTCGGAAATTTTGGGCCGGGCCATGCCGCAACTCACTACCTTCAAGAAATCCCTGCCCGCCGGATATCGGATGCTAATTGGCGGCGAGCAGGCCAAACAGGATTCGGGTTTCGCCGACCTGACGAGGGTATTGGCCATCTCCCTCCTCGGAATTTATGCGGCGTTGTTTCTGCAATTCGGCAACGCGGTGAAACCGTTCCTGGTACTCGCGGCGGCGCCCTACGGCGTCGTGGGGGCGTTGATATGCCTCGCGATCATGGGATCGCCTTTCGGATTCATGGCCTTCCTCGGAATCGCGAGCCTGATCGGCGTGATTGTCAGCCACGTGATCGTGCTTTTCGATTTCATCGAAGAAATGCACGAGAAGGGCGAGCCGTTCGAGCAGGCCATTCGCGACGCGGGAATCGAACGGTTGCGGCCAGTCCTGATCACGGTGTGCGCGACCATCCTCGCGCTCTTTCCGCTCACCAGTCACGGAGGTCCTTTGTGGAAGCCGTTGTGCTATGCGCAGATCGGCGGCTTGGCTGTCGCGACGTTCATCACGCTGCTGTTGGTTCCGGTGCTTTACAGCATCGCGGTATTGGATTTGAAGATTGTCAAATGGGAGACAAAGCCAAAGGAGATATTATGATGACACAAGGAGAGGACATTCGCAAGAAGCGCGGGAGTAGTCGGACAAAAGGCGAGGCGGCAGGCTTGGCCATTTACCCGCCGTTGGATCAAGGAGCCGTCGCCCGGCTGGCCTATTCTTATTGGGAGGCCCGCGGCCGCCAAAATGGTTCACCTGAGGAGGACTGGTTGAACGCGGAAGCAGAGCTTCGCGACCGGCCCGCTGGCGCCGCAACTGGCTGAGTGTCGATACGTAATACAAATCAATTCACCAAACCGCCAACGACAAAGGAGCACTCTAATGAAGCCCGTGCTAACAAGACGAAAGATGTTTCAGTCCCTACGCATCGTATTATTGCTGTCGACCTGCGGCGCGCTCCCGGCGCAGAACCAGAAGCACCGCATCCCGAATATTGTTCTGGTACACGGCGCCTGGGCAGATGGTTCCGGCTGGAGGGGCGTCTACGACATACTTGTGAAGGATGGCTACAAAGTCAGCATCGTTCAGGAACCGGAGACCTCCTTCCAGGAGGATGTCGCCGCTACCAAGCGCGTTCTCGCTCAACAGACTGGTCCGTGCATTCTTGTCGCGCACAGCTATGGGGGGGCCGTGATTACCGAGGCGGGGACGGATCCATCTGTTGCCGGTTTGGTCTACATCGCCGCCCACATGCCGGATGCGGGAGAAAATGAGGCGGACGACGGAAAGCGATTCCCAAGCGACCTCAGCAAGTCTGACGCCATCAAGAGGACCGCGGATGGTTTCACCTACCTTGATCCGGCGCGGTTTCAAGAGTACTTCGCGGCCGACTTGCCTGCTGAGCAGGCCGCCTTCATGTCGCGGTCACAGGTACTAAACGCGGCTAGCAATTTCAAGGCGGTCATCACCAAACCTGCGTGGAGAAACAAACCAAGCTGGATGTTGGTGGCCGGAGGAGACCGAACCATCAACCCCGATCTCGAACGGTGGTATGCCGCGCGAGCCAATAGTCACAAGGTCGAGGTTTCAGGCGCCAGTCACTCGGTCTACGTCTCAAGGCCGAAGGAGGTGGCAGCTTTGATCGAAGAAGCTGCATCGAACGCGCGGTAGAAAGGTTTGTTAGTAGGAGGTAGGCGATGCCAGAAAGCGCAGTACCTGAATATATCACAAGCCTAATCCGGCATTTTGAGGATCTTCGGGACGGTACACACGGCGGTTCCGCAAGTCGAAAGGATAAGGAAGCCCATTTCGAAAAGGCCGTGCGGCTGCTGGGTCCCATCGCCCGCCAGGTTCTCGCCGAAATGAACACGAGCCTGCTGCTCGGCACCGGGCAGGTCACCGAGACGGGAATACGGCCCACGGCGGATGGAGGGCTGAACGCATCCTGGGCTTTGAGCTGGCCCGAACAGCGCGCAGCCGGTGTCCAGCCAATCGCGCTACAAGCCTATTTCGGAGGCGGCTTCCATCACCCGCATCTTCGAGGGACGACCGTTCAGGACTGGCCGCTGAACGTGTTCAGCGACGAGGATGCCGCGGCTCAGCTATCCATACTCCGGGCCATTGCGTCCAGCGACCTGCACAATTTGGTCTACCGCTCGGACTATCGGATCGTCCCTGCGATGAAGGCGAAGCTCACCAACCGCTCGGCCATGGAGCCAAAGCGACGTAACTGAGTCGTACGCCGAACTAGGCGATTCGGTTATGAATCTTCTACTGGAAGGCAAGACGGGCCTTGTGAGCGATATGCAGCCTAAATAAACTTTATCGGTGAACTAAACCGCTTCGCGATAGCCCGTCATCGAGCAGCCTGCCAAATGCCAACGTAGCTTGGCGCGAAGCTCCCGAGGTGGCTGTCGCGACGTTCATCACACTGCTGCCGGTTCCGGTGCTCTACAGCATCGCGGTATTAGATTCGAAGATCGTCAAATGGGAGACAAAGCCAAAGGAGACATCATGAAGACACCAGCAGAGGACATGCACAAGGAACGCGGGAGCCGTCGGACAAACAGCGAGGTGGCCGGCCCGGCACGCGACCCGGTGTTGGATCGAGGAGCGATCGCTCTTCTGGCCTATTCTTATTGGGAGGCCCGCGGCAGCCAGAATGACTCGCCTGACGAGGACTGGCTCCGGGCAGAAGCAGAGCTTCGCAAGCGTCTCGCTTCGACCCCTACCGACTGAGGGGGTCGCCGCCCGGCGGCGGAATCGCCCCACAATTTGCGCTATGCTTGAATATGCCCGCGACGGACCCTAATCCGCGGGCCAAGAGGAACCTGCTCCATGAGTCTGAAGATCAATGTGCGTGAAAGCGGCAACGTAGTGATTCTGGACCTGAATGGCCGGATCACCATAGGCGAAGAGGTGTCGTCGTTGCGGGACAGCATCAAGGAACACCTCGATAGCGGACAAAAGAACATTTTGCTGAACTTGGCCGAGGTGAGCTACATCGATAGCACGGGGCTGGGTCAGTTTGTGGGCAGCTTTGCCACTGTCACCAGCCGGGGCGGGGAGCTCAAGCTGCTGAACCTGCAGAAGAAGCTGCAGGAATTGATGGCGATCACCAAGCTCATCACCGTGTTCGACACGTACACCAACGAATCCGCCGCGGTCCGCAGCTTTCAAGCGGCAGCCACAGCGGGCTAACCCGCGCCTTACCGAGCCGCATTTCCGAGCCGCGCGCGTCGGCAAGCGGCGCCGCGCTACTCCACGTCCCCGGGATCCACGGCCTTCCGGTCTCCAGCCGCGGCCCACCGGATATAGGCGACGATGTCCGCAATCTGCTGGTTGGTGTACCCGCCGGCGGACGGAGGATGCTTCCAGGCCGCATTGTCGGACTTCGACTGCACATCCGCGGCGGCGAATTTTCGCAACTCCGGCGGCGTCTTCGACAGATCATAATACTGCAGCGTGGTGGCGTCCGAGCCGGCGGCCATCATGCCCGGAAACGTATCGCCCGCCTTCAGCTTGATGGTCTCGACGTACTCCGTGCGCGAGGCGCGGATGGCGGTGACCAGGGCCCGCACACCCACACGCCCCAGAAGCTTGACATCCGGTCCCACGGCCGTGCCGCGGCCTTTCAGCGCATGGCAAGTGGCGCAACCGGTATCCGCAACGAAGAGCGTCTGGCCCCGCTCGATCTGCGGGTTCGGCGCGGAAGCCTGCAAGAAGAGCAAAACCGATAACCAGATCATAAGATCCTCCGATCATAGTATAGTCGGAATCAACCATTCCGGCGTGCAGGTAGGTTCAGAAAGAAGTCTGGCTTGCCGCGGCATCGCGAGCGAAACGACGCCAACCGTTTCCGGCGGCTCAAGCAACACCGGTTCAGTTCTCTTGGCCGGGCGCGCGGTACTTGGAGGGGAGCGCCAGCGCCTGATCGACTTCATCGACGGTCACGGGTGCTACCGTAAAGCACGTCCCCCGCCCGTGGACTCTCTGTAGGGTTTCAGCCGCCCTGACATGAACCATTATCGGCCTCTATCGGCGCGGTCCACGCGCAGACGCAATCGGTGCAGCAATCAAAGCACCTGGAACGTCAGGGAAGCCGAGATGACTGTGAACACGGCCGCAGTGCCGTTAAACGTGACCCTCGTCGCGCCTGTCAGATCTGTGCCGAGAATTTTGATTATCGCCCCGACCTCGCCGGACGTCTTTTGCGGTTCCACAAATGGACCCAAGCCTACCGACAGGCTGAACACTGTGCCATCGCCGGCCCCGGTAAATGGCGTAGTCCCGTACAGTTTTGCCGTTGGTCGCTTGGACTCATCCGTGGGGCCCACTGCCGTCGGCCCAGTTCGCCAGGGAGCAGAAGCTGTAAAGGGTCGTTAGTGTACCGTTCGGGGTGATTTGGAATGCCGTGCCGCAGCCGTTCGCCCCGCCCTGTACCGTAGTCCCGTAGAATTCGCCATTGGTTGCCTCGACCAGACTCGCCTGCGGATGCTGGCCGTCCGGGCAAGTCGCCAGGGAAGCTATAGAGGGTCGTTAGGCCACCACCCGGGGTAAGTCTGAAGACCGTGCCGTTGTCGCTGGCTCCGCCAACGTCCGTGGTCCCGTATAGGCCGCCGCCAGTGGCCTGGACGAGCCCCACGTTGGGATTCTCGCCGTCCGCGCACAACGGAAAGGCGCCTTGTGGGCAGAAACTGTAAAGAGTCGTTAGGGTGCCGCTCGGTGTCATCTTGAAGATGGTGCCGCATCCTGGTATTCCGGTGCAGTTGGCCCGCCAGAATACGTGGCGCCGTAGAGGTCGCCATTAGTAGCTTGGACCAATCCGTGGGTCCCGTTGCCGCCGGCGCAGTTCCATGCGGTTCGCTTCCCCGGCGTCCGCCAACGCCGTCAAGTTCTTATAAGCGATGGCCACCACCAGTTTATGCGCGCCCTCCTGCGCGAGATAGTCGACGTACACTTCGTTGAGGGGCTTGCCGCGGCGGCGGGCCATCTCCGCTTCCGCCTCTCGCGCCGGTTGCGCAGAAGCCTGCACGGCGGGCGCGGGATCGGCCATCTCCGCCCAGGGACTGTCGTCCAGCAGCAGCGCGACCGTACATGTTCAACAGGGCGAAAGAGGCCGGCGTGGACGCTGGCGGCAGGCGGAAGCGCCTGCCCCACCACTATTTACCGATGTTGCGCACCGCGACCAAGGCGTTCTCGCGCACGGCGTCGGACGGATTGGCCACCACCACTTCGCCGGCGGAGAGGCCGGCGACGACTTCGATCTCGCTGCCCAGATCCTGGCCGATGCGGATCTGGCGCAGGTGAATTCGATGGTCCGGCGCGACTACCGCTACGCGTGGACCCTGGCGACCTAGGATCAGCACGTCGCCCGGAACGATGACGGCCGCCTCGGCGCGCCCGGTGGAGAAGCGCACTTGCGCGTACATGCCTGGCATCAGCACGCCGCGTGGATTGGGTACTTCGAGCACCGTCAGCATGGCGCGCGAGGTGGCGTCCAGCGCGTTCGCGATGCGCGTGACGCGGGCGGAGAAGACCTGGCCGGGCAACTCCTGCACGCGCAGCTCGGCGGTCTGGCCGGGGTGCATCGAGGCGACGTTAGTCTGCGGCACGTTGACGAAGATGCGCAGCACCTGGATCTGCGCGATGTGGAACATCTCGCGAGCCGCGCCGCCATTGCCGGAATTGATGAGCGTGCCGATATCCACGTTGCGCGCGGTGATGACGCCATCGAACGGCGCGGTGATGCGGGCGAAAGCCTTCATCTCTTCCAGGCGATGCACATTGGCTTCGTTCGCGCGGACGTTTTCCTGGGTGGTGGCGATGGAGGCCTGCGCTCTGGCGACTTGCGCCTCGGTGACGGCGAAATCGGCCTCTTTCTGATCGGCTTCCTGACGAGCCACTACGCCGCCCTTGGCGAGCCGCCGCCAACGCTCGACAGTGAGACGCGCCATGTTCAGATTGGCTTTGGAAAGGTCGAGGTCAGCCTTGACCTCGTTCAGCGTGGACTGCGATTGCGAAACGGCGGCGCGCGCCTGGCGGATCTGCTGGTCGAGTTCGGGTGTATCAATTTCGGCAAGAAGCTGGCCGGTTTTGACGCGATCGCCGTAGTCGACCAGGCGCGTGCGAAGGTAGCCGTCCACGCGGGCGAAGATGGGCGAATCGACCAGGGCTTGCATGTCGCCCGGCAGATCGAGCGTGGAGCGGGCGGGGGCGGGGCGGGCGGTCGAGACTTCCACCAAGGGCCGCTGCTCCGTTTGAGTTTCGGAGGCGGCCAGCAGTGCCCTTCGGCGGGTGAGGCGGGGCAGGGTGCCGCCGACTACTGCCGCGGCCACCAACACGGCGATCAGGGCGAAGAATGCCAGCAGGCCGCGGCGGCCGGTGCGCGGCTTGGGGCGGGCGGTGGTGGGGGGGGTGGGGTCAACGATCATAGGTTTCCACCACGAACGCCTGGCCGGTGCTCCGGGCGAGCTTCGCTCGCCTGCGCTGGCAGGAGTGCCAGCGCGGCAGACACGAGTGTCTGCGCCACGCGGGATCAACGACCATAGGCCTCCACCTCGGCTTCGTGTTCGAGATAGGTGGGCGGATTGCGGCGGAGCACGCTGTAGACGACCGGCACGAAAAAGAGCGTGGCCACCGTCGCGAGGAGCAGGCCGCCGATGACGGCGCGGCCCAGCGGGGCGTTCTGCTCGCCGCCTTCGCCGACGCCCAGCGCCATGGGCAGCATGCCTACGACCATGGCGAGCGCGGTCATAATGACCGGGCGCAGGCGGGTGTATCCGGCTTCGAGCGCGGCGGTGATGGCGTCAGCGCCCGAGGCGCGCACATCGTTGGCGAAGTTTACGAGCAGAATGCTATTCGCGGTAGCCACGCCAATGCTCATGATAGCGCCCATCAGGGATGGAACATTGATCGTCGTTTGGGTGACGAAGAGCATGAGCAGGATACCCGCGAGCGCGCCGGGCAAGGCCATCAGGATGATGAACGGATCGAGCCAGGATTGGAAATTGACCACCATCACGAAATAGACAAGCAGGACGGCGAAGACCATGCCAGCGCCCAGGCCGATGAAAGAGGTCCGCATGGTTTCGACTTGGCCGCGTATTTCGAAAAAGCTGCCCTTGGGCAGCTTGGGGCGGAAATCGTCCAGCACGCGGCGCACTTCGCCGGCCACGCTGCCGAGGTCGCGATCCTGCAAGTTGGCGTAGACATCGTACAGCGGCTGCACATTATAGTGATTGACGACCGAGGGCGTGGAGCCGCGCTCCAGGCGCGCCACGTTGGTGAGCAATTGGTTTTGGGCGAGCGCGCCGCCCGCGTGGACGGGCGTGCCCAACAAGTCCGCAGTGGAAGCCATCTGGTATTCGGGCGTCTGCACCGCGATGGGATAGTCCACGCCGTTCTGCGGATTGATCCAGTAGTTGGGCGCGAGCTGCATGTTGGAGCTGAGCGAGATCAGAAGACTGTTGGCCACGTCCTGCTGGGTGAGGCCCAACTGATCGGCGCGGGTGCGGTCGACGTTAAAGCGCAGCTCGGGCGCGTCTACGACTTGTTGCAAGTGCACGTCCACCGCGCCGGGAATGCGGGCTAGGCGCGCGGTGATCTGCTGGGCTAGCGCATAGTTGGCAGGGGCATTCGAGAGCGGCCCGATCACCTGCACGTCGACGGGCGCGGGCAAGCCGAAGTTAAGGATCTGGCCGACGATATCGGCGGGCTGGAAGAAGAAAGTCAGATCGGGAAATTGGCGGTTCAGGCGGTGGCGGAGATTGCGAATGTAGCTCCACGTGGACGCGTGATCCGGCTTCAGCGACACCAGGATCTCGCCGTCGAATGAGCCGATGGTGGCGGTGTCGCTCAAGGCGATGTTGTAGCCGCTGTAAGGCAAGCCGATATTATCGAGGATATCGGATAGCTCCGCGGGCGGCACAGTTTGGCGAATGATTTGTTCGACCTGCTTGAAATATTCTTCGGTCTCTTCGATGCGGGTGCCGGCGGGAGCGCGCACGTGCAAGCGGATCTGGCCGGCGTCTACTTGGGGGAAGAAATCGGTGCCGATGAAGGGGATCAGGGCGGCGCAGGCGGCCACGATCAGGCCGAAGCATACGGTTACCAGTTTGCGATGCGCCAGCGCGGAACCCAGCAGGCGGCGGTAGGCGTTGCGCATGCGTTCGAAGCGCGTTTGAAAGCCGTGATGGATGGAGGCGAAGAAGCCGTGGCCGGTGTCGGCCATTTCGCCGGACTCATCCTGGTAGCGGTCGGCTTCGCCGCGCAGGAGGTACTTGACCATCGTCGGGACGAGGGTGCGCGAAAGGAGGTAAGACGCCATGATGGCGAGCACCACCGCCAGCGCGAGGGGCGTGAACAGATAGCGGGCTGCGCCGCTTAAGAAGATGACCGGCACGAACACGATGCAGATACACAGCGTGGAAACGAACGCGGGGATGGCGATTTGCGACGCGCCATCCAGGATGGCCTTGATGATGGGCTTGCGCATGCCCATATTGCGGTGGATGTTTTCGATCTCGACAGTGGCGTCGTCCACGAGGATGCCGACGGCCAAGGCCAAGCCGCCCAGCGTCATGACGTTGATGGTTTCGCCTAGCAGGTTCATGACGGCCAGCGAGGTGAGGATGGAGAGCGGTATGGAGATGCAGACGATGATCGTCGAGCGCCAGCTTCCGAGGAAGAGCAGGATCATGAGGCCGGTGAGGCAGGCGGCGATGATGGCCTCTTTGAGCACGCCGTTGATGGCGGCGCGCACGAAGACGGATTGATCGAACAGCAGCTTGATATTCAGGGCGGCGGGCAGCGTGGAGCGGATGCGCGGCAGGATCTCTTTGATCTTGGCTACGATGCTGAGGGTAGAGGAGCCGCCGTTTTTCAGCACGGTTAGCAGGGTGGCGCGGTTGCCGTTGTGGCGCACGATGTTCGATTGGATGGCGTAGCCGTCGCGCACGTGGCCGATGTCGCGGAGATAGACGGTGGTCCCGTTAGTCTGCTTGATGGGGAGGCTGTTGAAGGCGTCGGCGGAGGGCGGCAGGCTGTTGAGGCGCACCACGAATTCGTTGGGTCCGATCTTGGCGGTGCCGGAGGGGATGATCAGGCTTTGCGCGTTGACCGCATTGACTACGTCGTTGGCGGAGAGGCCTTGCGCATAGAGCGATTTCAGATCGATATCGACCATGATCTGGCGGGGGCGTCCGCCGTAGGGCAAGGG
>Ga0302325_10012521_pt1 | contig 18185 bp, 23 predicted proteins | sample Palsa_T0_2_FD_201948 | JGI IMG/M metagenome (GOLD analysis project Ga0302325, IMG submission 201948) | Peat permafrost microbial communities from Stordalen Mire near Abisko, Sweden - Palsa_T0_2 | ecosystem: Environmental > Terrestrial > Soil > Palsa > Peat permafrost | place: Sweden: Abisko...
CGGCCAAGCACGGCACCTGCTTCTTCGAAGCCCTCGTCCTGCTCGCCGAGGGCCATCCCTGGCTGCCCGAAGACGCCTGATAAAACATCACCGGTTCGACAGGACCTGACCAGTTACCGTGCAACTAGCTAGTTCGCATCGAGGCCCGATGACGACGGGCAGCAGTTTCCGCCGCTCGCTGTGCAGCTCCCCGACGTCTTCGTGCGGTGAATCGTCGCTACCCGGCTTGCATCAACGACGTCAGGCAGATAAGAAGGCACAAGGGCTCCTGGAGACGGCATGGACTCGACACCCACAGCCGTACCAGGAGCCCCTCGCACGAGCAAATCACTCAGACCGCATGCCCGGCAGCCACGCAAAACCGCAGGTCACGCTTCATGGAGACCGAAATTCCTTAAGCCCGTGATGCCGGGGCGAGAGCCGCCAGCATAAGCAGGCGCCGGGCAGAGCACTGCCCCGGATCGTTACGCTGACCGGGTGGCATCGAAGAAACGGCGTTCCGGGAAAGGCAAAGGGTCCCGCCAGGGCATCAGCGGCAACCCACAGCGGCGTGCCGGGCAACTGGCTCAGCGGCGGCCGGCGATCGCGGACGAGCCGGATCTTCCGCCGCTGGTGCTGGACTTCCGGTCGGGGAAGCCGGAGGATTCCCCGCTGCGGGATCTGGCCTATGCCCTGGCCGGCGGGGCGGAGCCCAGGCCCTGGTGGGGCGAGTCCCATCAGCGGATTCTCGCCGCCGCCCGCGCCCTTACCTGGCCGTCCCGCCTCGTCGACCTGGAGACGCAAGCCTGCCAGATCGTGGGCGACGAGTTCTACGAGCGGCTCACCTCGCGGCTGACCGGGCTGCACCCGCGCCAGTGGCTGCGCGCGCTGGCGGAGGAGACCGGGGCGGCGCTGCGGGCGTCGGTGGCCGATGGCACCGGCGACTGGCGGCAGCTGCGGGCGCTGCTGCGCGGGCTGGCGCTGACGGCACCGCCCGGCGACACCGAGAGCGAGACCGCGAAGCTGGCCCGCGCGCGTTTCCCCGACATCAAGGATCCCTACCGGACCGCGCTGGCCGAAGCGGGCCAGGCCGCCAAGTTGCTGGCAGACCGCGGGCTGGCTTCTGGCATCGGGCACCTGGCTGACGGCTGCCGGGCGGCCGGGGACCCTCTGGTCGCGCGCGACGCGTATGGGAGCCGGTTCCTGCTCGTGGCCCCGTTCGGCTACGACGGGGAGATGCCGGACCACTGGTACGCATGGGACATCGACTCATGCTGGATCCTCACCGTCGCGGGAGCCGGGGTGTTCGGGTCGGCGGAGGACGCGCTGGCTGAATGGCAGCACGCCGTCGGGCCCGCCGCCGGGACGGCGCTGTCGCCGAGCCCGCCCGAGACGACCGCCCGGCTGCTGGCACCCTGCCTGCAGACCGGGCCGCTGTCAGACATGCTGCAGGGAAGCGAGCCCCGCGAACTCATCCGGGAGTACTACCGGCTCCGGCGGCGCGCCCTCAGCCTCACCGCCGCCGCGGCCGGCAGCGCCGCCTCGGCCTCGTCGGGCGGCGACGACCCCGGCCCGGTGCGCGAGGCGTTCCTGGGCTGGTAGGCGGCACGGCACGACGACGTCCCGCAGCACTCGGCCGACGCTGTGGACACGATCCTCCAGGAGTGGGGACCGTCGGCACATCCCGGGGAGCGCTCGCGCTACGCCTGCTCACCGCACCGGATCGAGATGGCGGCGCACCTGATCCGTGAGGGCTACTTCCCCGACTACGCTAACGCGGCGCTCCGCCTGCTGCCGGAGTGGACGCACTGGTGCACCGGGCAGAGCGGGCTCACCGGCGACTTCGCGGCCCGGTCCCGCGCCGCCGCGCTCACCCAAGCCACAGCACTCCTCGACGAGCAGACACACCATCCGGCCGCTGAGCGGAACGAGGCGCCGTTCCGCCGCCAAGAGTGAAGGGGCCCTGAGGAGGAGGTGCGGCGGCCGGTACCAGCCACGACCCTTCGGTCAGTGCCTTTGGAGCCCGACCGGGGACCCGGAGCGGCGATGACCACGCGCGCACGGCCGCCAGCAATCGTGGATTGCCCGCGACCGTCCGTTCCGAAGCCCGGCAGGCCCTGGTGAAACGCACGCGCCGGGTATCCGCCAGCCACGTGATCCGTCCCTACCAGGGACCTGATCGAGATTCGAACCCCACCTGCTGCTGCGTGCCAGCGGGCCAGCCGCGGCGTCAGCGTGGGCCGAGTTCCTGTGGTGGTGGCCAGTCGCCTGGCAGTTCGGCCAGCCGCTGCACGTAGTCCGCACGGTCGAAGGGCCGCTTGGCGGCCATCGTCTCGTAGACAGCCTCGGTGACCGGGCCCATGACCAGGTGCATCACGCTGTGCCAGTCGTAGCCGAGCCCGGCGAGCCGCTGGACCGTCTGCCACGTCTCGGGCGGGTCGTCGGCCAGCAGCTGGTTCGCGATCACCTGATGGAGCGTGACGTGCAGCCTGGGGTTCATCGGCTCGCCGCCTGGACCCGTCATCTCCTCGTGGCGATCGAGCGCCTCCTCCATCTCAAGGTGCTGCGCTTCGAGCAGGAACGTGCGCTCGTCCTCGTCGTCCGGATCCAGCCGTTCCAGGTCGAGGCCGTGATAGGTGCCGTGTCCCGGCGGCACCGCCCAGGACCGCCGGTCGCCCGTGAGCGGCTCGTCGAACCAGCAGTCGGTGCCCCCCTCGGGCCCCCACCCGGCTGGCAGGCTTCTTCCGCTCGAGCGGGCTGATGCCGGACGCCGGCTCCGTCCGCGGCCGGGCGGACGCCCGCGACTCTTCGGGCTCACCTCGCGATTGTCCCAGACGCACACGTTGCCGTCATCCGTTTCCGCCGCGCCGGCTGTGGCCGAGCGTCAGGGCCCGCGGTTCGCCGCGGGAGTTTCACGGGACCGTTGTGCCTGTTCCGTCCTCCTGGTGCAGCTGGTTCCTGGAGTCTTGCTCGGCGAGCACCTCGGCCAGCCGCTCCTGAAGCAGCTCGCGTACCTGCGCGTGCTCCGGGATCGTCTTGAGCGAGTGTTCCAACTCGCGCCGGTATTTCTTAAGCTCATACGTCGTCAATGCACGCATGGGATGCGGCGGCGGCTGAATAGCCATCTCTAAGTTTCCTAAATGAATCGGCCGACAAGATCTCGCTATCCAACCTGCCATCCTCCGACTACTGTTAGGAAGTGCGCCGCAACGCACTGTGCACAAGTGCAGTCTCGCTCGCGGCCAGTGGAAATCCGTTTACTCCGGTGGAGATGCCGTGTCCGAAATGAAGACGATCTCGCTCGCCGCGTTCGCCTCCCAACTGCGGGCCTGGCGGCAGCAACTGAGCTGGACACAGGTGGAGGCGGCCGACAAGCTCGGCTACTCGGCCTCACTCGTCAGCGGCATCGAAACGATGGACAAGACTCCCACGGCCGACTTCGCGGCTCGCTGCGACATGATATTCGGCACGCCCGGCACCTTCGCGACCATGCGCGACCTGGTCGCCTGCGAGGTGTGGCCGTCCTACTTCGCCCCCGTCATCGACCTGGAGACCAGCGCCATCCGGATTCATGAGTGGGAGATGCGCGTCGTCCCCGGCTTACTGCAGACCGAGGAGTACGCACGCGCGGTCATCAGCGCGGGCAAGCCGCGTGACGGCAGCGCCGCGATCGACCGTGCCGTTTGCGCCCGGCTGGATCGGCAGGCGATCCTGACTCGCGAGAACCCGCCCATGCTGTGGCACGTCCTGCACGAGGGCGTGCTGCGCCACGTGGTCGGCAGCCCCGCGATCATGCGGGCCCAGCTCGACAAGCTGGCGGAGCTGGCACACGAGCCAGGCATGGTGATCCAGGTCTTGCCGTACGCGGCGAGCGACCACCCGGGCACGGACGGCCCGATCCTGGTCTACGACTTCGACGGCGCACCGCCGGTGGCCTATACCGAGTGCAACGGCGGAGGCCGGATCGTAGAGTCTCCTAATGAGGTTGGGGACCTAATGATGATCGTTAACATGATCAGGGCGGCGGCGTTGCCGCGCCGGGAGTCCACCAGTCTGATACTGAAGATCAGGGGTGAGATGGTCGATGTCTGAGCAAGCCTGGGTCAAGTCCAGTTACTCGGGATCGCAAGCCAACTGTGTCGAGGTCACCGTCCGCGGCCGCGTGCGTCTCCGGGACACCAGGGACCGCGCCGGCCCCGTTCTTATTTTCAGAACGGAGGCGTGGCGCGAGTTCACCAGCCAGGTAAAGGCAGCCGGTAGCTGTGTTGGAGGTTCCCGCTGATCTCTTCCACTTCCCTGGCGATCCTCCATCAGGCTTCCAACTGTCGCTGGCCTGCCAGACCATCATCACCAGGCGCCTGCCGTGGAGCAGCTCCTGGCCGATCCGGGGACACTAGCCGCTGCCGTTCGGCTGCTGCTGGATCGTCACTTCACGCCGGTGCTGGCCGAGCTGATCTGCGCCGCGGCCGACGCTCCTCACCTGGCCGGACGGAATCTGCGGTGGCTCACATGTCCATTCCGCCGTTGACTCCCCATACCTGTCCGGTGATATAGGAGGAGGCGTCGGCGGCAAGGAAGTGAACGACGCGTGCGACCTCTTCAGGCCGGCCCAGTCGCCGCATCGGGATCTGCCCCTTGATCTTGTCGATGACTCTCTCCGGTATGGACTCGACCATCTCGGTCGCGATGAAGCCGGGGGTAACGGTATTCACCGTCACGGCCAGCCCGTCGTCCGTGAGCTTTCCTGAACGTTCCAGCATGAAAGCGACTTCTTTGGCGAGCGTCTTGGTGAGCCCGAACAGGCCTGACTTGGAGGCCGCGTAGTTCGCCTGCCCGATGTTGCCGATTTCCCCGATGATGGATGACACGTTGACGATCCGGCCGCTGCCGCGCTCGATCATGTGCGGCAGGACGGCCTGGGCGAGGAAGAACGCACCCGACAGGTTGACCGCCAGCACCTTGTTCCAGTCATCGTCGGACAGCTTGGCATGGGTCTTGTCGATCGTGATGCCGGCATTGTTGACGAGGATGTCGATGTGACCCTGCTGATCCAGCACTTCAGCGACGACACGCCGGCAATCGTCGGCGACGCCGACGTTGCCGGAATGCAACGTGATCACCGAGCGAGCGCCGAATGCCTCGGTGAAGCCGGAGCGGAAAGCCTCGGCGGCCTCTTTGTTCCGGCTATATCCCGCCGCCACGGAGGCTCCTTGTGAGGCGAGACTTCGGGAGATGGCGGCTCCGATGCCCCGGGTTCCGCCCGTGATCAGCGCCACCTTTCCGTCGAGCTTGTCACCCGCGAACCTGGTGGGTCGTTCTGCCGTGTCGTCGCTGGCTCGTTGTGAATTCATGGGCGGGGCCCCTTCAGTAGACACGGACATGGCTCTTGCTCGGGCGGTGGTGCCGCGTGACCGGGTGCCCGGGCCGACTATACGGCGCAGGAGCATCCGGGCCGGGCAGCGAACGCGACCTCGTCACCGGTTAGCATACCTTTATGGAAATATTTTGCTAGTATTATATTGCGCATTAAATTCCTCAGGCTCGACCGCGGCGCCGGGGATGTGCTCTGGCCACGGCAACAGCTCTGTTACCCCGTCGGGCCGCCCGGCTGCCGGTTACCGTGGCGGCATGCCGTCACGTCCGATGCGCCCCCAGCTGGGCCTGTTCGATAACCCGGTCCGTGTCTTCAGCCTGGAAGAGCTCACTGAGACCGTCCGCGCGCTCGAGCGCGAGCAGCCCGGCCGCACCGCGGACCAGCTGTCCCGGGCCGTGTTCGCCGAACTTGCCATGAAGCGGACCCGGCGTGCCGCCGAGCTCGTCGCCGAGGCCATCCGGCTGGCCCGGACCCAGGAGCCGCGCGCCGAGATCACCGGCTCGCAATGGCAGGCCAGCACGGAAGAAGTCAGGAACTGGGCCCGCAGCGCCGGCTTCGAGCCCGGCACCGACGCCAGCATCCCGGAACAGGCCATCGCGGCCTACAACCAGACCCATCCCGACCGGCCGTACTGAACCGCACCCGCGCCGGGGAGGTACCCGGGCCGTGCTCGGTGACCAACGGCCAGCGGACCGTGCGATGGCGGCAACGATGAGTTCGCGACGCTGCCAAGGTCAATACCGGCGACACCTGGAGGACGAGATGGCACTGGATTTCTTCGCTGGTATCCCCGTCACCGACTACGCCGTGGCGTTGCCGTGGTACGAGCAGTTCTTCGGCGGGCGGCCTTCGTTCTTGCCGACCGACACCGAGGCGGTATGGGAGGTGGCCGAGCACCGGTACATCTATATCGTGCAGCAGCCCGGACGGGCCGGGAACGCCCTGGTGCTGTCGTTCGTCGATGATCTCGACGACCGGGTCGCCGAGATCGCCCGACGGGGCATCGAGCCCGCGAAGCGCGAGACGTACGACAATGGCGTGACCAAGGTGATCTACCGGGACGCGGAAGGCAATGAGATTAGCTTCGGCGGACGCATGGGCTGACGCCACCCAGCGCCGCCGCGGTTAGCCGCAGTTCACGGTGGCAGATCAGGCCGCTCTTGAGAGCGCGTGGTCCTGGCTGGGCACCGTCGCCGGGAAGGCCATGGACTGGCTCCGGCAGCACGCCAGCCAGGACTGAGCTGCGAGACAGATCCAAGAGCCCGGTGGCTCTCTTCCACTTGCCAGAGGACCGCATCGTGTCCATGGGTTACCAGATCGAGCTCTGATGACTTGTTCAACGTCGGCAAGCCGTGACGATCCAGGCGCGGGAGTCGAACCAGACACCGTTGCCGCTCAGGTGCCCGGCGAGCATCTCGCGTAGCCGCCCGACCGCGCGGGCCGCGGCGGCGGGATCCAGCCGGTTGAGGACATCTCTGGTGGACCCGAAGCCGCGGACCCAGTCCAGGGCGGCGGGCACGTCCGGGCCGTAGTAGACGGGCTCGTGGACGTCGGTAAGTGTGACGCCGGCGAACCCCGCTGCCTCCAGGATCCCCTTCACCGTCGGCGGATCGGCGAGCGAGAACGGATCCGGTCCCGCGGACCCGGCGGCCGCTGTTCCGCCGGGTCCGGCCAGGGCCTGGCGGATGGCGACCTCCCACTCGTTGCGGTCGCTGGCCTGCCAGACCATCATCACCAGGCGCCCGGCCGGGCGCAGCGCCCGCCCGACGTTGGCGAATGCGCCTGGTGGCGCAGGTCATCGGATCGGCGAATTATTACGCCTTGCGTAGCTACGTGCAGCGTAGTAAAAACAGACCATGTCACCGAGCGGCCTGCGCAGGCCGAACGACCCGCCGCTGCTCATCTTGGTCAGCCTGGCCGACGGACCCAAGCACGGGCATGCGCTGGCTAAGGACATCGAGGGCTTCGCCGGGGTCAGGCTCGGCCCGGGCGCCCTGTACGGGGCGATCACCCGGCTGGTGGAGCGCGGCCTGATCGAGCCGCTCGGCGGCGACGACCGGCGCCGCCCGTACCGCATCACCCCGCCGGGCTCGGCCGCGCTGGCCGAGGCGCTGGCGGACATGCGGCGGGTCACCCGCGCGGGCCTGGCCCGGCTCAGGCTGGACCCGGCATGAAGCCCGCGAGCTTGCTCCGCTGGTACCCGCGGGCGTGGCGGGAACGGTACGGCGAAGAACTGCTGGCGCTGATCCAGGACAACCTGGCGGAGGGGCGCCGGGCCTGGCGGTTGCAGCTCAGCGTGATCTGGGGCGGCCTGGGCGAACGAGGCCGCCAGGCGCGGCACGCCGCGACGGCAGTGTTCAAGCGCCCGGACCGGTCTGACAAAGAGGGCACGATACTCGCGGCCGGGCTGATCTGCGGCTTTGGCCTCGGTGGCTTCCCATCGCCGTCGTCGGCGACGCGAGCATGGCAGGTGGTGGCCCTGGACGCGGTGCTGGCGGCGGTCGCCTTGACCGGTGCGCTGGTTCTGGCCGGCGGGCTGGCCGCCCTTCCCGCGCTGGTCAGGTTCTTGCGGGCGGGCGGCTGGCCGAAGATCCGGCGCCGGGTCGGGTGGGCGGCGGGAGCAACCGCGGCGGCCGCCGGCGGCCTGGTCCTGGTCTCGGATTCTGACTGGCCTGCTCAGCGGAACGTCTCGTGGACCCTCCTGGCTGGCCTCCTGGTGACCGGGCTGGCGATGGCGGGCGCGATCGGGCTGTGGTCCGCCACGGCCACCGCCTCGGCCAGGCACCTCACGCTCACCCCCCGGGTCCGGGCCGCCCAGCTCGTGCTGGGCGCGGTGCTCCCGACCGCGGTCAGGGCCATGGTCGCCACCTTCGCCCTCTGGTGGGCGGCGATGCACCCCTCCTCAATCACGTTGCTCGTCCTGGGCCTGGTCAACGCAGCCATGGTGATCGTGCTCGCGCCGGGCAGGATCGGCCGGGCCGTCCGCCTGGGCCGGCGGCTGCGGTCCGCCGCCAGCGGGGCGATGATAATCAACCCGTCCGCGCACCGGCCACACGGCCGTCACCGGGCTTAAATAATCTCGGAACGGCACTCCGGATTGCCCCCGCCTTGACTAGCCGCGCCTCGGCCCGGACGCCATCCGCTGGCAGCAGCTGAGCAGCGACCCGACCCGGCACCAGGCGCCGGACTATCTCGTCCCCTCCGGCCGCGTACCCGCGATGAGTTCCGGGTGCCTCCGTCGTCCTAGAGATGCGACGGATCAACTTGATTCTTGGCCGGATGCCGGCCGCGGGAGCGTGACCCATGGGCCATGAAGCCAGGACGATCGGCACCCGCCGGCGGGTGGTGGCGGGCGCGGCGTTTGCGGTCGCGGCAACCCTGATCGCGGCCTGTTCGGGCAGCAGCAGCAGCGGTAGCAGTAGCGGTGGCAGCCCGGGTACCCTGGCGTGCCCATCCGAGCACGGCACGGCGGTCACCGGGACCGCCCCGATTATCCCGATTACCCCGGCCGCCACGGGCCGGGCCGCGGCGGGCTGGACCCTGCCGGGCGCGGACCTGGCGAACACCCGGTACGTGGCCAGCGCGATCACCAGCGCGAACGTCTCGAAGCTCGGGGTGGCGTGGACCGTGCCGCTGACGATTCCCACGGCCCACACCGACGGGGCCTACGCGACCACGCCGGTGATCGTAAACGGAGTGGTGTACCTCCAGGACCTGGAGTCCAACGTGTACGCGATCGGCCTGGCCACCGGCAAGGTCTTGTGGCGGCACGACTACAACTCGCCCAACGGCGGGCCGGACGGCGTCACCGTGGTCGGCGGGGTCGTGTACGCGGCCACCAGTAGCGCCGCGGTCGCCTTGGACGCCACGACCGGAACGCAGTTGTGGAGCCGGACGCTGATCGGCAACGACCACGAGGGCATCGCCATGGCGCCTGGCTACAACCACGGCACCGTGTACGTGTCCACCGTGCCGGCCAACGTGACGGGTCAGTACCTGCCCGGCGGCGAGGGGATCTTGTGGGCGCTGAACGCCAGGACCGGCGCCCCGGAGTGGTCCTGGAACCAGGTGCAGAACCTGTGGGGCAACCCGGGCGTCAACTCCGGCGGCGGCCTGTGGTACACGCCGTCGTTCGACGCCCAGGGCAACATCTACCTGGGCATCGCCAACCCCGGCCCGATCTTCGGCACCAAGAAATATCCGCTGGGGAGCAGCCGGCCGGGCCCGGACCTGTACACCGACTCGGTGGTCAAGCTCAGCCCGGCCGGGAAGCTGCTGTGGTACTACCAGCTCACCCCGCACGACCTGTACGACTGGGACCTGCAGAATGCGCCGGTGCTCAGCACCGCGAACGGGCGGCCGGTGGTGATCGACGGCGGCAAGGCCGGCATCCTCATCGAACTGGACGCGCAGACCGGCAAGCTGCTGTGGCAGCTCCCGGTGGGCGGGCACGACGGGCACGAGAACGACGGGCTGCTCACCGAGCACGCCACGCCCGCCTCGCGCGGCCTCCTGCCGGCGGAGTACTGCCTTGAGCCGAGCATCTACGGCGGCATCTTGACCCAGCTGGCCAGCAACGGCTCCACCACCTTCGCCGCCGTCAACGACCTCGCGCTGCCGGCCACCCCGGTTGATTACGCCGGCTCCGTGACCACCGTCCTGCAGGCCGTCGAGCACGCCACCGGCGAGCTTGTCGCGGTCAACCAGGACACCGGCACCATCGTCTGGGACACCCTGCTGCCGTCCTCGCCGTACGGTGCCGCGACGGTGACCAACGACGTCGTGTTCACCACCACCTTCCACGGCGACCTGTTCGCGCTCGACGCGGCCACCGGCGCCATCTTGTTCAAGACGCCGATGTCCGCCGGGAGCAACGCGCCTGTCGCCGTCGACGGCGACTACGTCATCGCCGGCGCCGGCGCGGCGCTGCCCCCTGCGCAGCGGAACATGATCATCGCCTATAAGCTCGGCGCGACCGGCAAGCTCCCCGGCACGGTGGGCTAATTTCCTTCGTCTCGCAGGCTTCAGGGGCCGAGCTCGACCCGGATTCCGGGTGCCGTGTCCGGCAGGATAATCACTGTCGCGCCGTTGCTGTGGGTCCACCCCGCCGGAAGCAGGAACCAGTGGCCACCAGATTGGATGAGCGGCCGCAAGCCGTTGTAACGGAAGACGAATGCGGCGTCGGTCCCGGACAGGCGGGTCTCGGTGATCCCGGGACCTGTGATCTGGAGCCGCTGGCTGCTGTAGACGACCGCTTCTGGCTGCACAGGCAGTGAGGCCTCAATGGCTTGTGCCACCGCGTTGCCGCGCTGCTCGGCGACGACCGCGGTCGCCCAGAACGCCGAGACCAGCAACAGGGCGCCGATCAGGATCCGCCGCGGGAGCCGGGTCGCCCGCAGGGTATCCGTCAGCTGCGGCGGCAACGACGCGTAGGCAGCGGCGAGGTAGACCGTGTACTCGGCCAGGAGGGCACCGGTCCCGAGCGCGACCGGCGGAGTCACCGGCGACAGGTCGACGTCCCTGGGCGCCTCCAGCCCGGCAACGCCGAGAATGAGCAGTGCCATCGCGGCTGTCCCGGTCACAGTCCAGGAGGCACGACGCCAGTTCCGGCTGGCCCTGCTGAGCGTGAGGGTCAGCAGATGGTGCAGGAGCAGGGCCAGGACACCACACGCCAGGACTGTCCCGACCGGCACGAAGACCGTCCCTGCGCTGCGGACCAGGTAATCGGTCGTGGAGAACTGCACGCTGCCCAGGTCGACCCCGAAGTAGCCGAACAGCGCGAGCTCGCGCACGTAACCGAAGTAGTACAGGATCGCGGTCAGCAGGCTAGCCGGGGCGACCACGCGGGTGACGAAGTCCACGGCCGCGCTGAGGCCGGGGTCCTTCGTGTCCTCCGGTGCCGCGGGTATACCGTCCGAGTCGGTCACTGAGAACCGGTCCCGGTCGAGGACGACGTCCCCGTCCCGGACGGGGTGGGCGCCGTGGAGCTGGTGGATTCCGTGGGCGACGGGCTAGTGGTTCCCGTCGGCGTCGCGCTGGTCGTCGGTGTGGGATCGCCAGTTGGCGACGGTGTCGCCGGCGGACCCGAGGCAAGCACCTGCAGGACCGGCGCCTGAGCGCCGAGCCGGAAGCAGAGGTGCCCGGGCGCGGAGTGACACAGTGGAGCGCCAGGCTGGTCATCGACGATCTTGACGATCAGGGGTGGCTGGGCCGGCTGCCCCGCGGCGATGCGCTGTATCTCGAAACACAGGCTGTCGTCACAGGGACATAGGCCGCGGATACAGGAGCCACGATCAAGCCGGATTACCCCCTGGATCTCGTCCTCGCAGGTGCTGCCGCCGGAAGTCGGCAATTCTGTTGGTGCGTCGCGGCAAGCACGCGCTATTTGTTGTGCCTGCTGCGGAGTGATCGCCACCCGCACGACGTCCGTGCCGGCGGGCTGGGTGTCCCCGCCCCACACGGGCGCCTTCGACTGCAGCGCCAGCGAGGCGGTACCCGTCGGCCGGTCCTGGGACTGGCTCGCACAGCCCGCCGCCGCCAGAATCAGCCCGAGCATGGCCACGGGAAGAAGCATGCGGACAGTGCTTACCAGCACACCGCGCGCCGTGAAACCCGCGCCAGGCTGCGCAACTATGCGAGCGCTCATTCTGATACCCCCGTGACATGCTTTGTCTTAGACACAGAGGGCCCGAAGCGGAGCCTTGATACGTGATGGCGCCTGGGCCATGGCCTCGGACACCCAGCAGGCGCTGAGCATCGACCGCGCTATCATGGGATATCAAGGAGGCGGAAAGATGACGGACATGCTAATCCGGGATATCCCCGATGAGGTCATCGCCGGCCTGGATGCGCACGCAGGACGGCTGGGCCTTTCGCGCAGCGAGTATGTACGCCGCCGGCTGGCCCAGGACGCGGCCCAGGCCGGCTCTACGGTCAGTGTCCAGGACCTGGCCCGTTTTGCCGAGACCTTCGCTGACCTCGCCGACGACGATGTCATGTCGCAGGCGTGGCGGTGAGCCCTTGGCTGGTCGATAAGTCAGCCCTGGTCCGCCTGCCCGCCAGCCCTGATGCCGCTGAATGGGCAGGGCGAGTCCAGCGTGGGCTGGTGCGGATTGCCACTGTCACCCGCCTGGAAGTGGGCTACTCAGCCCGCTCCGGGCCCGAGTTGCGGGCCGGGCTGCGGCAGCCTCCCATGTCATCGATGCCGGCGGAATACCTGACACCGGCTATCGAGGACCGGGCGGTGGAAATCCTGGCCCTGCTGGCCGACCGCGGCCAGCACCGCGCTCCGTCCATCCCTGACCTGATCATCGCGGCAACCGCCGAGTTGGCGGGCCTCACGATCTTGCATCTTGATAAAAACTTCGAGGTAATCGCCGCAGTCACTGGCCAGGCCCTGGAGCGGCTGAACACATAGCCGCAGCTGGCCGGAACATCAGGGCCCCATCAGTCCGAGCATCGGACAGCCCCCAAAGGCCGCTTCGGCGGTCAAGGACGAGCGCGACAAGACGGCCCTGGCTGACCACGTCGACCTGAACGCGATCCGCAGCCTGGTCTCGGCGGCACTGCCCGACTGAGCCGCGCCGAAGAAGATGTGGTGAGGATGTCGAGACCGGCCTGGCGGTTCCGTCCCAGGGCCAGAGCGGCTACCGTGGCCGCACCGTACCAAGGAGACCCAGCATGGCGAAGTACCTGCTGCTCAAGCACTACCGCGGCGCCCCCGAGGCCGTGAACTGCATCCCGATGGACCAGTGGACCCCGGAGGAGGTCCAAGACCACGTGCAGTACATGGCCGACTTCGCCGCCCGGCTCGAGAGCACCGGTGAGTGGGTCGACGGCCAGGCTCTGTCACCCGAGGGCACGTTCGTCCGGTACGACGGGGAGGGCCGGCCGCCGGTCACCGACGGGCCCTTCGCGGAGACCAAGGACCTGATCGCCGGCTGGATGGTGATCGACGTCGACACCTACGAGCGCGCGCTCGCGCTGGCCGGCGAGTTGTCGGCCGCCCCCGGAGCCGGCGGCAAGCCGATCCACGAGTGGCTCGAGGTGCGCCCGTTCCTGACCGCACCGCCGACGGTCACCGAGTGACCGGACCGGCCAGGGCGGATCAGGTGATCGACGAACTGCTGCTGAGGGAGCTGACTCCCGCGGTGATCGGCGTCCTCGTGCGTCGCGGAGCTGACTTCGCGACGGCCGAGGACGCCGTGCAGGAAGCACTCATTCAGGCCGCGCGGACCTGGCCCGGCCAGCAGCCCGCCGACCCGAAGGGCTGGCTGGTCACGGTGGCCTGGCGCAAGTTCCTCGACGCCCGCCGCGCCGAGGTCTCGCGGCGCGACCGGGAGCAGCGGGTCGAGGCCGAGCCGCCGCCCGGACCGGCCCCGACCGCGGACGACACGTTGCGGCTCTTCTTCCTGTGCGCCCATCCGTCCCTGACCCCGGCGTCCGCGGTGGCCCTCACGCTGCGCGCCGTCGGTGGCTTGACCACCCGGCAGATCGCCCAGGCCTATCTCGTGCCGGAGGCGACCATGGCGCAGCGGATCAGCCGGGCCAAACGCACGGTCGGTGACGTTCGGTTCGGGGAGCCAGGCGACCTGGCGACGGTGCTACGGGTGCTCTACCTGGTCTTCAACGAGGGCTACACCGGCGACGTCGACCTGGCGGCCGAGGCGATCCGGCTCACCAGGCAGTTGGCGTCGATGACCGATGACGAGGAGACCGCGGGGCTGCTGGCGCTGATGCTGCTGCACCACGCCAGGCGACCGGCGCGGACCCGGCGCGACGGCAGCCTGGTCCCCCTGGCCGAGCAGGACCGCTCCCGCTGGAACACCGCGCTCATCGCCGAGGGCGTTGCTGTCCTGCAGACAGCGCTGGGTCGCGACCGGCTCGGCGAGTTCCAGGCCCAGGCCGCTATCGCTGCCCTGCACGCCGACGCGCCGCGCGTCGAGGAGACCGACTGGGTGCAGATCGCCGGCTGGTACGACGAGTTGCTCCGGCTCACCGGCAGCCCGGTCGTGCAGCTCAACCGGGCCATCGCGATCGGCGAGGCCGATGGCCCCGTGGCCGGACTCGCGGCCTTGGCGGCGGTGGACCCTGGCCTGCCTCGCTACACCGCCGCCTCGGCGTACCTGCACGAGAAGGCGGGCGACCTTCGGACCGCGGCCCGGTTGTATGCCGACGCCGCCCGGTCCGCCCCCAACCTAGCCGAACGTCACCACCTCACCCGGCAGGCAGCGCGGATCAGCCAAGCGCTGCGCGGGTGAGCCTGCTGGTCACGGCGGCATCGGACGGCTATCGCACCGCTTTACGTGACCGATTTGCCGGCGTCGGTCTTGGCCTCGTCCTTGGGCCTGGCGCCGGCGGCCGGGGCGGACCGGGCGCGGATGGCCGGGACCACGAACGACGCCGCGAACGCCGCCAGGGTCAGCGCGGTGGCCACCTCGAAGGCCCGGGAGTACCCGTCGTTGAGGGCCGCGGCCTGCGACACCACAGGCCGGCCGCCGGCCAGGGCGGCGCGGGTCCGGTCGGTGGCGACGGTGGCCAGCACGGCCAGGCCGAGGGAACCGCCTATCTGCCGCGAAGTGTTGAGCACGCCCGAGGCCAGCCCGGCCTCGCTGACGGCGACGCTCGCGGTGGCCGCCGCCGCCAGCGGGGTGAACAGCAGGCCCAGGGCCAGCGAGATGAGACATCCGGGCCCGAACACGTGAGTCCAGTAGGAGGCGTGCGGGCTGATCGCGGACAGCCAGCCGAACCCCCCGGCCGCGACCAGCGTGCCGGCCTGCAGCAGCGGGCGGACCCCGACCCGCGGCAGGATGCGGGAGCTGGCCTGGGCCCCGATCATGATGGTCACGCCCATCGGCAGGAAGGCCAGGCCCGTCTTCAGGGCGCTGTCACCCAGCACGTTCTGCAGGTACAGCGAGAGGAAATACCACATCGAGAAGAAGGCCGCCCCGACCAGGAACATCACGATGTTCGCCCCCGACAGCGACCGGGACCGGAACAGCCCGAACCTGATCAGCGGCGCGCGGGCCAGCCGCAACTCGATGATCGCGAACACCGCGAGCAGCACCACCGCCGCCCCGAGCAGCGACAGCGTCCGCGTGCCGCCCCACGGGTGCGTGTCGGTGCCGATGATCGCGTAGATCAGCACCCCCAGCCCGGCCGTGACCGCGACCGCGCCGCCGACGTCGAGCCGCGCCGCCACGCCGCGGCCGACCCGCTCCCTGGACTCGGGCAGCCAGGCCAGCGTGGCGACGACGGCGGCCACGCCGATCGGGATGTTCACGAACAGCACCCAGCGCCACGACAGCGCCGAGGTGAGCACGCCGCCCAGGATCGAGCCCGCCGCCCCGCCTGCCCCGGCGACGGCGCTCCAGATGCCGAGGGCCCGGGCCCGGCGGTCGGCGGGGAAGGTCGTGATGATGATCGTGAGCGTGGCCGGCGACAAGACGGCGCCCGCGATGCCCTGCACCGCCCTGGCGGCCGTCAGCCAGGCCGAATCCGTGGCGATGCCCCCGGCCAGGCTGGCCACGGTGAACAGCGCCATCCCGGACAGGTACACCCGGCGCTGGCCGAACAGGTCGGCCGCCCGCCCGCCCAGCAGCAGGAACCCGGCGAAGGTGAGCACGTAGGCGTTGACCACCCACTGCAGTCCGGTCGCGCTGTAGTGCAGGTCCCGGCCGATCGAGGGAAGCGCTACCGTCACGATCGAGACGTCGAGTATGACCATGAACTGACCGACGCACGCGATGGCCAGGATCAGCCCGGTGTGGGCCTGATGACCCCGGCCGGGCGCGTCGGCCCGGCCCGGCCGCGCCGCGCCTGGCTGCTCGCCGTTCATCGCTTCCGCCGGACGAATTTATACATGGGACACGTCTATCATGGTTGATGTCTAATTTCCAGGAGGCTAGGCTCCTTTCGTGGACTCAGAGCTGGAGCAGGGCGGTGCGGCTCCGTCGCCCTGCAGCCTGAGCTTTCAGAACGGTAACTGGTATCTGATGGCCAAGACCGGATCGCTCGCCCGGCAGCGCTGGTCCGGCATGCTCGCACAGCTCAAGGTGAGCCCCAGCCAGTACGGGGTGCTGATGGCCCTGGGCGAGGCCGGCCCGCTCGGCCAGCAGCGCCTGGCCGAGCTGGTCGGCGTCGACCCGCGCAACGCCGTACCGATCATCGACGCCCTGGCCGCCCAGGGTCTGGTCCACCGGGAGGTGGATCCTGCTGACCGCCGCCGTCGCGTCCTGGACCTGACGGCCAAGGGACGCGGGGTCGTGGGCGACCTGGCCTCCGTCGGGGCCGAGATCGAGCGCGACCTGCTCTCCCCGCTGACCCCGGCCGAGCAGGCCACCCTGCGGCGTATGCTGCGTGCCCTGCTGGACGCGGCCAGGGAATCCGGCTGACCACCCGGGCGGAGCTCCCCAGTGGGTAAAAGGGTGGTAACCGCTAGTGATCCCGGGACCGGGAAATGTCACAGGCCCCTGGCAAAGTGGACGCCATGCGAAGAAGGGGGCACCATGAGTGTCGTGACGATCGCCGAGGCCTGGCCCGCCGCCGGGCGCCCGTTCACCGTGGCCGAGCTCGACCAGATGCCCGATGATGGCCGCCGGTACGAGCTGCTGGACGGGGTGCTCGTCGTGAGCCCCCGGCCGACAACGATTCACCAGGTCGTGGCGGGGCGGCTCTATAGTGTCCTGAGCGGTGCCTGCCCCGAAGACCTTTGTGTCGTGCCCGAGCCGGCCGTCGAGCTCGGCCCGCAGACCGAGTTCGATCCGTATCTGGTCGTGGTCCGCATGGACCAGATCGGCGGCGCGAAGTTTACCGAGCCGCCGCTGCTTGCCGTCGAGATCCGGTCGCCCAGCACCGCCCTGATCGACCTGAACAGGAAGAAAGCCGCGTACGAGAGGTTCGGCGTCCCCTCGTACTGGATCGTGAACCCAGATCCGCCCCAGCCGGAGCTGACCGTCTTCGAGCTGCAGGATGGCCGTTACACTCTTGCGGCGAAAGCGTCAGGGCCTTTCACCGCCGGCCGTCCCTTCACCGTGAGCATTGCCCCGGCCGACCTGACCCGCGGCCTGCACCACTGACGCTGGATTCCCCGCGTTCGCTCGTATCGGCCGAGCCCGCGGCTTACTGAGTCCCTAGGCGCTGGCTAAGGCCGCGCGGACGGCGAAGATATGGCAGTTACCCCATGCGGCCACAGCGGGCTTACGGCGAGTCTGGTACCTGGTGGCGATCGTTTGTCCGGCTGAGCCCGGAGCGTTCGTCGTAGCAGTGGGACCTCGCCGGTACACGGCGGTGACGTTACGGGCGATCCGCGTCGGCACGGGGTGAACGAGCCGAAGGCGGACCGGCACCGCCCATGAAGGATCGCTTGGGAGGAGATGGTGGTCAATTCCTACTACCCCATCTACGAGGCCGAACGCGGCAAGACCGCGGCCGAGATCCGGGCGGCCGAGGCCCAGCTCGGCGGGCTGGCCGCCAAGCTCGGTCAGCTCGGCTCGGCGCTCGCCGCCCCAGTCCGCGCGATACGCCGGTCGCTGCGCCGGCAGCGGCCGGCCGGGTGCCCGGCCGTACCGGACGCCGGATGAGGGCCGGCCCGTCACCGCTGACCACGTGGCCGGGCCGCCGGGAAACGGGGAAAGCCGAGCCGGTGGAGCAGACAGTGGCAAGCTGCTGCTCCACCAGTGATCTGGGAGCGCACGGCTAGCTGGATCGGGTGCCGTCTTGCGTCATGACCTGCTCGACGGGGTAGACGGCGGGCTTGGGGTCGAGACCGGCGTGGTGCAGGGCCGGGCCGAGGGTCTCGCCGAAGGCGGCGAAGGACTGTTCGTCGGCCCAG
>Ga0302325_10012522_pt1 | contig 18185 bp, 10 predicted proteins | sample Palsa_T0_2_FD_201948 | JGI IMG/M metagenome (GOLD analysis project Ga0302325, IMG submission 201948) | Peat permafrost microbial communities from Stordalen Mire near Abisko, Sweden - Palsa_T0_2 | ecosystem: Environmental > Terrestrial > Soil > Palsa > Peat permafrost | place: Sweden: Abisko...
AGGTAGGCGACTACTCCCCGGCCACCGTGCTGGATCGGCGGGTCGACGCCCATGACCTCGCGGTGGAGCCGGATCAGCCGTGCCTCGACTGCCTGCCGCGCAGCCTTATCCGGGTGCTCCTCCAGTGCCCACGAGACCTCGACCTGACATCCGGCGTCCTCGCACTGACGGACATACGGGGCAGCGTAGTGACCACGGTGCAGGCGCTTGGCGAGGCCTGCCGCCCGCCAGTTGAGGTAGAACTCAGGCGGGTGGCGCTTGCGGCCCCGCGCGAGATCGTCCAGGCGCGCGCGCCGGCCTCCTGCCGCCCCGCTCTCGCCGATGTACAGCAGCCCCGGCTCGTCCCGCGTCCGGAACCGGTAGATGCCCGGGGTCGCCGGAATGAGGTTGCCGCGGTGGGCCTTGTCGAAATCAAGCCACCCTGACCAGGACAGGCCGCCCCAGCCTGGCGCCTGAGGATCGTCGACTGCTGGTGCGACGTCGCCGGTCACGGGCTCACCGCCTCTGAGGGAGAGCGCGCCCACCACGCCCTAGATGAACAACATAAGCCGCCGCGGCCAGCGTGGGTCCCGTGCCTGGTTGCCTGCTGGGTTGACCGGCGGGGAACCCACGGGGAGCACAAGCGCGGCGAAGTAGGGCATATCACCGGGGGCGCTCCATAGGCTCCCCTGGGCACGGCCCGTTACGCACAGTCGGCTGTCAGGAGCTGCCGCGGGCAGAGCATTGCGAGCCGTGGTGCCATCGCCGGAATTGCACTGCTCAGGTGTCGTCGCGCAGAGCCGGCAGCTGGGCAAGGCTCAGCGTTCATCGCCTGGCGCGCGCCGTGGAAGCCAGGATGTCCGAAAGATCCCGTGGATTGCACAAATCGTTATTCCGGATCGCGTGGATTCAGGCCATGCCGGCAGGTAGATCGCCTATCAATGAATGTAGAGAACGGTGGCGTGGGGGAGGCGGCGTGGAGCCGATAATCGAGGTCAACCGGATTGACGGCAAGCCCAGGAGCGTCCGGGAGCTTTTCGTGGGCCGACGCTACAGCGTTGATTACTACCAGCGTGAGTACGGCTGGTCTGAAGCTAATGTGCGGGAGCTGGTCGAAGATCTATCGGGCCGGTTTCTGGGTAGCTGGGATCCGTCCCATGAGCGGTCCGACGTTGCGGGCTATCGCCCGTATTTCCTCGGTCCGATCGTCACGGACAGCCGCAAGGGCACACTCTTCCTGGTGGACGGCCAGCAGCGCCTGACCACTCTGACGCTCCTGCTCATCCTGCTTCACCATCTACAGCAGGGACGCAGTGACGAGGACCGGGTTGACGTGCGCGATCTCATCGCATCCCACCGGTTTGGCCGGTACAGCTTCGTCTTGGACGTTGAGGAACGGGTGGCCTGTATGAGTTCGCTGCTCGAAGGTCACGTTCCGGCGATGCCCGATGATGATGACTCTGTCACGAACTTGTGGAACCGGTATGAGGACCTGTGCCAGTTCTTCCCCGAGGAACTTAAGGGCCCGGCTCTGCCTTTCTTCGCGGACTGGCTTCTTGAACGTGTGATAATCGTCGAAATCGGTACCTCAGACCAAGAGATGGCGATCGAGATCTTCGAGTCGATGAACGACCGCGGGCTGCGGCTGACCACGACCGACATGCTCAAGAGCTATCTGCTCGCCAACATCCGGGATAAGAATCTCATCGAGTCGGCAAACCGGCTGTGGCGAGCGCGTGTCTCCGAGCTTTGCGCGGCCGAGGGAAAGACCGAGACCGATTTCATCAAGCACTGGCTACGAGCCAAGTACGCCGAGACCATCCGCGAGCGCCGGAAAGATGCCGTTCCCCTCGACTTCGATGTGATCGGCACCGCGCCGCATAAATGGGTCCGCGATCAGCGCGACAACATGGGCCTGCGGAAGGCCGGCGACTTCGCTGACCTTATTAGCCGGGACTTCAAACGTCTCTCAGCCCGTTACCTGCAGATCCTGGGCGCCGCGTCAACGCTCACTCCTGGATTCGATGAGGTGTTCTACAATGCATGGAACGGCTTCACGCTCCAGTTCCCCCTCATCCTGGCGGCGGTAACCCCCGTCGATGACGACGAGACTTTCCAGGCCAAGGTGCGCATGGTGGCCGGCTTCATCGACCTGTTCGTGGCCCGCCGCATGGTCAGCTTTCGCAACTTCGGCTACAACACCGTGCAGTACACGATGTTCAACCTGATCAAGGAGATCAGGGACCTCGACCTGGCCGAACTAGCGGACATACTCGGGAGCCGGGTCGCTGACCTTGAAGGTGACTTCTCCGTCGTAAATGATTATCGGCTGCACCAGCGCAACAGCAGCCACGTCAAGTATATGCTTGCCCGGCTGACGGCATGGCTTGAAGGTGAATGCGGCGGCACGGCGACGTTCGCCGATCTCGTTGAGCGGAACGTGAAGGATCCCTTCGAGATCGAGCACATCTGGGCCAATCACGCCGAGTTCCATCCCCAGTTCGATTCCGAGCAGGCGTTCGCGGACCAGCGGAACAAATTTGGCGCACTGCTTCTGCTGCCCAGATCATTCAATGCCAGCTACGGGGACAAGCCGTATTGCGATAAACTGCCTCACTACTTCGGGCACAACGTTCTTGCCCGGTCACTCCATCCACGCTGCTACGAGAACAATCCCCGTTTCATAAGGCTGATCACCGAGCGGAAACTTCCTTTCCAGGCGTACCCGGACGACTTCACCGAGCTGGCGATACAGCAACGGCAGCTGCTTTACCAGAGGATGTGCGAGACGATCTGGGACCCGGCGAGGCTGGGCCTGAATGTTCCCGATCGTCCCGTTCCACAGGCGTCCTCGCAGCAGCACTACGGAGTCTCGTTCCGGCAACTTGTCGCAGCCCGTCTCGTTTCCCCCGGCGCGACTCTCACGGGTTCCCGCGCGGGCCAGCAGTGGACGGCCACGGTGACGGCGGATGGCCGCATCCGGCTAGACGACGGAAATGAGTTCGACTCCCCGTCAGGGGCAGCGATCGCTGCGCTGCGTGTCAGGTCATGGAACGGGTGGGATTTCTGGCGGGTAGTCATGCCAAACGGCCCCATCCGCCTGTCCCGGATCCGGCAGGACTACCTCCAGAGCGGCGACCCATCCGGAGAAAGCACATGAGGCGCGCACCGGCCGCCGCCTGCGACTGGCCGCATCCCCAGAAAGGCGTCGTCACACCAGCGGCGCCGACGAGGGGTGCCGGGGCGGTGCCGCCCCTATGACGCTGCGGGCTCACGATGAAGGATGGCATGTATGCGGAAACTGACCTTGCCTCAGCTGGAGCGGCACTTGTTCGCGGCGGCGGACATCTTGCGCGGGAAGATGGACGCTTCTGAGTTCAAGGAATACATCTTCGGGATGCTGTTCCTGAAGCGAGCCTCCGATGAGTTCGACGTCGCCCGCGAGCGGGTGATCGCCAGGATCCAGGGTGAGGGCCGGGGCCGCACCGAGGCCGAGCTTCGCTCGAACTCGCCCAGTTATTACGCCGAGACTTTCTTCGTGCCAGTGCCCGCCCGATGGGAGCACCTGCGCGACGAATTGCACCACAATGTCGGCGACGGGCTGAACAAGGCCCTGGGCGCACTGGAGGACCACAACTCGGCGCTGGAAGGCGTAGTCCAGCACATCGACTTCACCAAGCAGGTGGGTCAGTCGAGGATCCCGGACCGGAAGCTCCGCGACTTGATCACGCACTTCTCCAAGTACCGCCTCCGCAATGAGGACTTCGAGTTCCCTGACCTGCTCGGCGCGGCGTATGAGTACTTGATCGGCGAGTTCGCCGACTCCGCAGGGAAGAAGGGCGGCGAGTTCTACACCCCGCGGTCGGTAGTGCGGATGATGGTGGAACTGGTACAGCCGCAGGCGGGCATGTCGGTGTACGACCCGTGCTCAGGGTCGGGCGGCATGCTGATCCTGTCCAAGGACTACGTGGAGGAGCACGGCGGGAACCCGCGCAACCTGCACCTGGCGGGCCAGGAGTACAACGGCAGCGTCTGGTCGATTTCGAAGATGAACCTGCTGCTGCACGGCATCCCCGACGCCGACATGCAGAACGGCGACACCCTCGCCGAGCCGATGCATGTCCACGGCGGCCAGCTGGACCGCTTCGACCGGGTGCTGTCCAACCCGCCCTTCTCCCTGAACTACACCCGCGACGGCATGCAACACCCGGAACGCTTCCAGTGGGGCTGGGCACCCGAGGGTGGTGGTAAGAAGGCCGACCTGATGTTCGTCCAGCACATGATCTCGGTCCTCAAGGGAGGCCGGGGGATCGCTGCAACCGTGATGCCGCACGGCGTGCTGTTCCGCGGCGGCGCCGAACGCGACATCCGCACCCGGCTGCTGGACGACGACATCATCGAGGCAGTCATCGGCCTAGCCCCCAACCTGTTCTACGGCACCGGCATCCCCGCCTGCATCCTGGTACTGCGCGCCCCGGGCACCAAACCGCCAGAACGGGCCGGGACGGTGCTGTTCATCAACGCCGACACTGAGTTCGCGGCCGGGCGCGCGCAGAACTATCTGCTGCCGGAGCACGCCGAGAAGATTGTCTCCGCCTACCGGGAGTTCGCCGACGTCCCCGGCTATGCAACCGTGGTTACCCGGAAAGATCTGGCCGCCAATGACGATAACCTCAACATCCGCCGCTATGCCGACAATGCTCCCCAGCCCGAACCGCAAGACGTACGTGCTCACCTACACGGCGGTGTTCCTCGGGCTGAGGTCGACGCCAAGGCTCCCCTGTTCACCGCACACGGATTTTCGCCACAACGGACGTTTGCCGCCCGTGAAGATGCATACCTGGACTTCTCGCCCGGGATATCCAGGGCAGATTTGAAGGTGCGGGTCACCACTGACAAGGGCGTCCGGGCCCGTGAAGCCGAGCTCCGCGCCGCCCTGGACCGCTGGTGGGAGCAACACGCCGCCCTTCTAGCTAACTTGCCGACAACGAAGTCGCTGATGACTGTGCGCAGGACCCTGCTGGAGAGCTTCATCGCCGAACTCCAGCCTGTCGGACTGCTCGATCGGTTTCAGTTGGCCGGCGTAATAGTCCGCTGGTGGAACACCAACCAGTACGATCTGCGCACACTGGTCGCGCACAGCTTCACCGGAGTGCTCGACGGCTGGGTCACCACTATCACCACAGCCATGGAAGACACCGAAGCCAAGGCGGACCCGCTCGACCATAAGCTCGTTTCCGAACTGCTGCCGTCCTACCTGGACGAGCTAGCGGCGGTCGAAGCCTGCCATGCCGAACTCGAAGTTCAGGTCAAGGCAGGCTCAGCCACGGGCGACGAAGATGATGAGGAACCCGATGACGCTGGGACACCATCCCTGGCCGAACTTGCCGCGCTGAAGAAGCAGTTGGCTGCGGTCAAGAAGCAACAGAAATCCATGCGCCAGGAGTTCATCACCAGGCTAGGCAAGGCCCGCGCCGAACTGACCGCAGCCCAGGAACGCGAGCTTGTCCTCCGCCTGGCCAAGAACGATGTCGTTATTCACCTAAACGCCTATGTAACCGCCCACCGTCAGCAAATCATCGCCGCCCTAGAAAACTGGTGGGACAAGTACGCTGTCCCGTTCCATCAGATCGAGGCCGACCGCGACGCGGCCACGAACAAACTCGCTGGCTTCCTCAAGGAACTAGGATATGAGTAATCGATTGGCCAGGAGGTCCCTTCCAGCTGGCTGGGAGACGCTACCACTCGGAAGTGTGGCTTCGCGTGTTACTCAACGAAACAATGTCGGAAATCGGAATGTGCTCACGATCTCGGCTCGCGATGGTCTCGTTAATCAAGAACAGTTTTTCAGCAAACGAATTGCGAGCCTCGACTTGTCTCCATATTTCCTGCTGGCACGAGGAGACTTTGCCTACAATAAGAGTTATTCGGCTGGATATCCCGTGGGTGTGATGCGACGCTTGGACCGCTATTCAGCAGGCGTGGTCTCTCCGCTTTACATATGCTTTAGGCCGAACTCTCGGCTGATGAATAGCGACTATCTTGCGCACTACTTCCAAGCCGGACTCCTTGACGACGATATTTCCTGGATAGCCAAAGAGGGAGCCCGTAACCACGGACTGCTGAACGTAAGCGTCAACGACTTTTTCTCTGTTCCTATCCGAGTACCACCTCTTCGTGAGCAGACCTATATCGCAGATATCCTAAGCACGACGGACGAGACGATCCGGTCGACTGAGCGACTCATGGCCAAGCTCGAACGCGTCAAGCAGGGTCTGCTCCACGACCTGTTCACGAGTGGATTGGACTCCAACGGCCGCATTCGGGCTGGGCGTAGCGTGACGCCGAGCCTCTACCGCAATTCACCGCTTGGCTGGACCCCGGTCGACTGGTCTATCCGCCTGCTGGACGAGGTATCTGAGAGAGGTAGTGGCCACACTCCGAATAAAAATATTCCATCATATTGGAATGGCGGTATCAAGTGGGTCTCTCTCGCTGACTCATCCAAACTAGATCAGATATATATCAGCGAGACAGACAAGGAAATAAGCGAACTTGGCATAGCTAATTCATCAGCTGTTATACATCGAGCCGGTACAGTTATCCTTTCACGAGATGCTGGCGTTGGGAAGAGCGCAATACTCGCGCACGACATGGCCGTCAGTCAGCATTTCATGGCTTGGGCCTGCGGCGAACTGCTAGACAACCGCTACCTATACTATTGGCTTCAGTTTATGAAGCGACGCTTTGAAGCGATCGCCATGGGGAGTACAATCAAAACTATCGGGCTACCGTACTTCCGAAGGCTATCAATTGCCCTCCCTGGGATTGATGAGCAAAGGGCAGCCGTCGAGCAACTACTCGCCGCCGAAACGACTTACATCATGCATGTCAAGGAGCTTGAGAAGCAGCGGCTCCTAAAGCGGGGATTGATGGATGACTTGCTGACGGGGCGAGTGCAGTGGGTGCCTCGGCGTGAGTAGCGGACCGGAGTATGAACGGGTTGAGCTGCCGTTGGTGGAGCAACTCAAAGCGCTAGGTTGGTCACATGTTGCTGGGTCGAAGTCGGATCCATGGGTGACGAGGCGAAGGTCGTTTCGGGAGGTGTTCCTGGAGGGTCGGCTGCGGGATGCGCTAAGGCGGATCAACCTCGACCGAGATGGGAAGCCCTGGCTGGATGACGGGCGGGTCGCGCAAGCAGTAGGGGTTCTGCTGCGGCCGAAGGCCGTCAGGCTCGTTGAGATCAACCAGGAACTGACCGAGCGCTTGCTGCTGGGCACGACGGTGGACGGGATCGAGGGGTGGGATCACGGGCGGGATCGGACGGTTCAGTTCATTGACTGGGAGCATCCGGAGCGGAACGACTTCCTGGTGGTGAACCAGTTCCGGGTGGACGAGCCGAGCGGGCAGGGCCACAAGTTCATCGCGCCGGATCTGGTGTTGTTCGTGAACGGGATTCCGCTGGTGGTGATTGAGGCGAAGTCCCCCACGGTGGTTGAGCCGACGGTGAAGGCGATCCGCCAGTTGCGGCGTTACGCCAACCAGCGTGGCCAGCCAGAAGGCAACGAGCGGCTCTTCTACACCAGCCAGTTCGTGGTAGCGACCAGCTTCGAGAAAGCCCTGGTGGGCACCTTCACCGCGGAAGACGAGCATTTCGCGGAGTGGAAGACCACCGAGCCGGTGCCTGAGGCTGATGTCTGCGTCGCGCTCGGCGTGACCGCGCTATCGAGCCAGGAGCGGCTGGTTGCCGGGATGCTGGCACCGGAGCGGCTGCTGGATCTGGTGCGGCATTTCACGTTGTTCATGCAGGCGGGCACCAAGACCGTAAAGGTGGTGGCCCGGTACCAGCAGTACCGGGCGGTACACCGGGCCATGGACCGGCTGACCACGGGGGCGACCCGGGCGCAGGACGGCGAGTCGGACCGACGGGGCGGGATCGTCTGGCATACCCAGGGGTCGGGGAAGAGCCTGACCATGGTGTTCCTGGTCCGGGCGATGCGCACCCACCCTGACCTGGTGCGGTTCAAGGTGGTGGTGGTCACCGACCGGACCCAGCTGCAAGACCAGCTCTCGAACACCGCGGCGCTCACTGGCGAGTCGGTCCTGACCGCGACCAGCGTGGCGAAGGTCAAGGATCTGCTGTCGGCGCCGGGTAAGGCGCTGATCTTCGCGATGATCCAGAAATACCGCAACCCGCAGGCCGGCAAGGACGCCGATGCGGCGCTGAAATCACTGGGCGTGCTGGACACCTCCGAGGATGTCGTCGTCCTGATCGATGAGGCGCACCGGTCGCAGGGCAGCGCGCTGCACGCGAACCTGTTGAAGGCGCTGCCGAACTGCGCCCGGATCGGGTTCACCGGCACGCCGATCATCATGGGCCGCCGCAAGTACACGGCCACGATCTTCGGTGAGTACCTGGACCAGTACACGATCCTTCAGTCCGAGGCAGACGGGGCGACCCTGCCGATCCTGTACGAGGGCCGCACAGCCAAGGCCGCTGTCCGGGACGCGGCGGACATGGATGAGCTGTTCGAGGACATGTTCACCGAGCACACTCCCGAGGAGCTGGAGGCGATCAAGAAACGGTGGGCCACCAGGGGCAATGTCATGGAGGCCCCGAAGCTGATCGCAGCTAAGGCCCGGAACATGTTGCGGCATTACGTGGACTCCGTTCTGCCCAATCGGTTCAAGGCGCAGGTAGTGGCGACCTCGCGGGTGGCCGCAGTGCGGTACCGGGAGGCGTTCCTGGCCGCCCGCGATGAGCTGCTCGCGGAACTAGACGGCCTGGACCCGGGCCTGAAGACGGTGGCGGCTGCGGACCAGGCAGACCGGCTGCCGGCCAAGACGGCGCGGCTGGTGCGGGCCTGGCCGTTCCGGGACGTGATCGCCGCCCTGGACTTCGTTCCGGTGATCTCCGGGGAGCAGAACGACCCGGCGGACTGGGCACAGTGGACCGACAAGGCCAAGCAGGAAGCGGTCATCGCACAGTTCAAGAACCCGCTGCCCGCCGAGGGTGACGCGGACCCCGAGCACACCAGCCCGGTCGCGTTCCTGATCGTCAAGTCGATGCTGCTGACGGGATTCGACGCCCCGGCCGAGCAGGTGATGTACCTGGACAGGCACATCAAGGAAGCCGAGCTGCTGCAGGCCATCGCCCGCGTCAACCGCACCGCCCACGGCAAGAACGCCGGGTACGTCGTGGACTACTACGGGGTGGCGGAGAACCTGAAGGTGGCCCTGGCCGCCTACGCGGCCGAGGACGTCGAAGGGGCGATGACCAGCATCGCCGATCAGGTGCCGCTGCTGGCCGAACGCCGCCAGCGGGTCCGGAACCTGTTCGAGGCCCGCGGCATCGACCGGTTCGACACCCAGGCCGACCAGGACGCCTGCGTGGAGGCCCTGGCGGATGAGCGGCTCCGGGCTGCGTTCGAGGCGGCATTCAAGCTGTTCACCATGAGCATGGAGATCGTGCTGCCCCGTCCGGAGGCGCTGCCGTTCGTGCCGGATGCGAAGGCGTTCGGGGCGATTGCGTTCTCCGCCCGCCGCCGCTACCGCGACGAAGCCGGGTTCGACGCCTCCCTGTACGGCAGCAAGGTGCGGCGGCTCATCGATGACCATGTGGAGGCGCTGGGCATAGAGCAGAAGATCCCGCCTATCTCGATCACTGCCACCGACTTCGACACCAAGGTCGCCGACCTGCAGTCGGACCGGGCCAAGGCGTCGGAGATGGAACACGCGATCCGCTACCACCTGCGTGAGCACTGGGACGAGGACCCCGAGCACTACGCGCGGCTGTCGGAACGCCTGGAGGAGATCATTGAGGAACTAGGCGAGCAGTGGGAACAGCTCGCCTTGGCCCTGGGTGATCTGCTGCCCGATGTCCGGGCCGGCCGTCAGGCAGATGGCAGCGGACTGGACCCGGTCACCGAAGCCCCGTTCTACGACCTGCTGCGTCGCGAGCTGGCCGGTGAGGGAAAGACTCTGTCCAGCCCGGCCGAGGGGCTCCTGCGGACACTGACTGTAGACGTGGTCAGCCGGATCAAGGCCGAGATCAGGCTGGTCGGCTTCTGGCACAACACCTACGCCCAGAACACCCTGCGCGCCTGGGTGGCGACCCGCCTCGCCGAGCCCATGATCGACGGCGAGGACCTGTTCGACTTCGGCCGCATCGACCCGGTAGCCGACCGGCTCGTCGAACTGGCCAAAGCCAACCACGCCCGCCTGGCAGCCGGCTAATGGCAGCCACGAGACTCCTTCCCGCAGCCCCGGTGCCGCCGCCGGCGGCCACTTCGCTGGCCCCCGGCTCCAGTGTCCTGCCCGCCTCGATGAGCATCGGCGACCTGACCTTCGCCGTCCGACAGTCCGAACGGCGTCGCACTGTCGGCATCACCGTGGACCGTGACGGGTCACTGCTGCTGCACGCGCCCGCCGGGATCAGCGCGGACGCGCTCGCCGCCTGGGCCTGGTCCAAACGCGGCTGGGTGTTCCGCAAGCTCGCGGAGAAGCACCTGCTGTTGCCCGCCAGCCCCGCTAAGGAATTCGTTACGGGGGAAGGCTTTGACTACCTCGGCCGCCACTACCGTCTCCAGCTGACCGACGACCCGCCCGGCACCGCGGTCAAACTCGAACGCGGCCGGCTGCGCATGCCCCGTCTCCAGGCAGGCGCTGGCGACCGGGCGGAAGCGGTGATGCGCTGGTACCGCAAGCGGGGGGCCACCTGGCTGCCGCGCCGGATCCGGCCATGGGCCGAGCGCATGGGCCTAAGGCCCGGCGACGTGGATGTTCGTGACCTCGGCTTCCGCTGGGGATCCCTCGGCAAGAGCGACCGCCTCAATATCCACTGGGCGGCCATGCAGCTTCCCGTCTCCCTGCTCGACTACGTCATCGTCCACGAACTCGCTCACATCGAGCAGCCCCGTCACACTCCCGCCTTCTGGGCCACGGTCGAGCGTGCTCTCCCCGACTACGATCAGCGCCGAACCCGCCTCGCCACCACCGGCACCACCCTCTGGCTCGGCTGAGGGTTCCTGGCGCTGGAATGGCTGCCGGGACGCGCTCCTTGATTGGGCAGGCGAATGACCAGCCCACACTGGTTCGTCAGAGTCTCAGAGGCGCCTCCGAGAAAGCGCCAGTCGAAATTCGCAAGGACGAACGGTCTCCGGATTGATAGCTTGCGATGTTTCAGCACGCCTTGCATTCCCTCGCGAGCCGGAAGGCTGCGAGGCGGACTCGACGTGCCGATGGAAGACACCCGGTTCGGTGACATCCTCACGCTGTGGGATGCGGGGCGCGCGGTTCGAGATTGACCCTGTTCCCGTGCGGGACCAGGGTTGGCCCGTACCCGGTGGTCCGCTGTACTGACCGGTGGAAAACCCGCTGGGAGCCATGCCGACACAGTCACCTCAACCCCAACCGAGAGAATGTGTCAGCGTTTGACGCGGCTGCGGATGGCAAGCAGAGCCAAGACGAGCAGTGACGGCCCGAGAATGCGCGCGGCATCCGTGGTCCAGATCCCTGCGGTGGTCAGCGGCTGGTCTGTGGCGCGGAAGGCGATCGAGTCGAGGGTGACCTCCAGGGCGGTCTGAGTCCGTTGCACCGTCCACCGTTGCCCGGCTGGCGGAAGCTCTGGCTGCGCGGTGTTAAGGGTGGCGTCGATCCGGGTGCGCTTGTCAGGGCTGCTCGTGATAGTGCCAGCTAGGTGCTGGGGCGATGCGCTTGCGGCTAGGCCCAAGCCGACCAGTGCCCCGGTGATGACCACGGCGAGGACGACCAGCGCTGCCAGGGCACGCCAGGCGCGCAGACCGTACCCGGACACCAGCCAGTAGACAGTCAGCACACCGCGCTCCGCCCGCCCGCGCGAACCGCTATCGCCCTGCCCGCGGGCATGGCGGCGCATCTCCATCTCGCCGTAGTAGAAGTCGGCGGCGCCAGGTTCATCCTTAGCGTCCTCGCGGCTCTTGCGCAGCGCCCGGTACAGGCCAGCGATCGCTCCCGGAGCTAGCGCCGTCGGCTTCTCAAGGTCCTCAGGCCACCACGGGTCAGCCCACCGGCCAGGCTTGGTATGACTCGCTCGCCACGTACATTCTTCAGCGATCACCTGCCGTTGTTCCCAGCCCACCCGCGCTGGCGAGAACTTGAAGGTGACGTCGGCTTCCAGTCGCAGCTTGTCGAGGTTGTGCGCGCCGGAGAAGCGGCAGTCAGCCAGATCAACGTTTGCTAGCCCGAGCCCTGCGACGTTGGCTCGCTGAAGGGACAGCAGCCTCGGCTGCTCGGGAACAGGGCCAGCGTGCTCGTGCTCCCAGTCCCTTGCCATTTGCTGCTCCGCCAATGCCAGCTCCTCGTCGGCCAGGCGGGGAATGCCCATGAACAGGGACGGCGCGGGAATGTCGGCGTCATCTAGCACAACGCTCGCCCAGCGCAACCGGAACTGCACCCCGTCCGGGAACCGTGCCCGGCAGCAGGACATGCCGATCGTGCTGGCCTCGATCCGGACCGGCTGGGCGAACTGCACCGCATCCAAGTTCAACCCCGCCTTTGCTAGCAAGGGACCAAACTGCTGTGCTCGCTCGAATGTTGCCCCGCTGAACCAGGCCACACCCTGAAAGATCGCCCCGCCAAACCGGGCGTCGCTCTGGAAGATCGCCCCGCCAAACCGGGCGAAGCTATGGAAAATCACCCTGCCGAACCCAACGCCGCGCTGGAACCTCGCCCCGCCGAACCCGCCGTAGCCCTGGAACGTCGCCCCGTCGAACCCGGCGTAGCCCCGGAACACCGCCCCGTCCAACCCGGCGTCGCCCTGGAACGTCGCCTCGTCGAACCGGGCGTCGCCCTGGAACACCGCCCGGTCGAACCCGGCGTACCTCTGGAACGTCCCGTCGAACGCGGTGTAGCCCTGGAACGTGGCCTCAACGAACCGGGCATCGCCCTGGAACGTCGCCCCGAAGAACCGGGCATCGCCCTGGAACGTCGCCTCGTCGAACCGGGCGTCGCCCTGGAACACCGCCCCGCCGAACCAGGCGTCGCCCTGGAACGTCGCCTCGTCGAACTCGGCCTCGCCTTCGAAGGTCGCCCGGCTGAACTCGACATCGCCTTCGAAGGTCGCCCGGCTGAACTCGACAGCTGAAAATGTCCGATGGCCGTCCGCATCGTGCTGCACAGTACCGAGAATCTTCCCCAACAGAGCATCGGAGATCGTCACGCCGCGTGCGTCGATCCTGCCGGTCTGAGCAACGTGTTTGAGCGCGGCGTCCCTTGCCTCATCCCCCGCATGAGCCAGGCATTCGTGATCTTCTTCAAGACGGATACCGATGCATCCATCCTGACCACACACCGGCCAGTCAACATCTGCATGAGGAGCCATCGCCGTCCCTCCGGGTTGCCCGGATTTGCTGTCCGCCCCATAGTCCCGCGGCCCTGGCCGGATCGGCAGCCGACTCGCTGCCTGCTACTGCTCGAACGTATTTTGATCCTGGGTCAGGACTTTCTACAACGCCACGACGAACGGCGACGTTCATCGACTACAACCGCCAGCTCGTAATCCCGGTACTTGCCTCATTCACCCTCGTCCAGCGGCGTTCACCGACGCCCGCCGGGCCGTGCCTTTCGCTGACGGCAGACGGTAATGGGCTAGGGCGCACGCATGCCCGAGACCTGGAAGCGTGTTGAGGGATGTGCTCGCCAAGTCTCGGTAAAGGTCAGCTGAGTCGCGGCGAGCAGTGACATAGCGGAAGGGCCACTGTGCGGACTTGTACCAGGACAGCTTACGCTCCAGGCAGGGCGTATCGCAGAAAACCGCTGATTTTCTGCGATATCATGGGAGGTGACCAGGGAGGACGCACCGGTCCCGCAGGGTCGACTCCGCCTGCTTTTCTGCGATAGAGAGAGTAAGTCAGCCATGGGCACCGTGCAGGCACTCCGCGATCACGAGCACGCAGCGCTCGGCGGCGCCGTGGAAGCGTTCCTCGTCACCCTCGACCACCCGGAGTCCTGGGGCACGCGGCGGGTGTACGCCTCGACGCTGCGGGCGCTGCGGGCGGAGTTCGGCGACGCGACGGACACGACGGCCCTGGAGCCCCAGCAAGTGGCCGCGTGGTTCACCCGGCGGTGGGGACAGGGCGCGCCCGCCACCTGGAACCGCAACCTCGACGCGATCCGCTCAGCGCAGCGCTACTGGCAAGATCAGCAGTGGATGAACGCCATCGACCTGACCTCGGCCTTGCGTCGGCGCCAGCGGGCCTCCGACCGTTCCCGTGCGCTGTCCCGCGCCGACGTCGAGCGGCTCCTCACCCGCGAGGACATCGGCATCCGCGAGCGCACCCTGTGGCGGCTCTTGTACGAAACCGCAGCGCGCTCCGCCGAGGTGCTCCGCCTCGACGTCGGGGATCTCGACCTGCCCAACCGTAAGGCGAAGGTGCGCCGCAAGGGCGGCGCGATCGATGTCATCGTCTGGCAGACCGGCACCGCGCGTCTGCTGCCCCGGCTTCTCAAGGGCCGCAAGACAGGCCCCGTGTTCCTAACCGACCGCCGGGCCCGCGTCCAGCTGCCGCCGTGCGACATCGACCCGGCGAGCGGCCGGGCGCGGCTGTCCTACCGGCAGGCCGAGGACCTGTTCAAGGCCGCGTCCGCCGGCGCGACCCTGCACCAGCTGCGGCACTCAGCGCTCACCCACGACGCCGAGGACGGCGCGTCCACGCCGATGCTGATGGCGAAGAGCGGGCACACGTCGGTTGCCTCGCTGGCCAGGTACGCGCGGCCGTCCGCCGAGGCCCTGGCCCGTTGGCAGGAGCGCAACGACCCAGTCCGGCGGCGGTGACCCGCGCCGCCGCAGGTACCGTCTGCGGGCCGCACATCTTGGTGCGCTTGGGCTGAGCCGGGTGCAGCCTGCCGTTGCTGATGGCGGCTATCACACCGTGGTCGCGGCGGTGATAGCCCCGGTTAGCTTAAGCCGATACCCCTAGGACGGGGCGCTTGCGTTCAAGCGGTAGGTTCACCGAGCTTAGCTCGCATCCACGGGTAGGGGTCACGAAGCGGCTTTCGCCTGGCCCTGCGGCGCTCCTGGATCTGCTTGAGAGGTTCACCTGCAGCGTAGTAGCGGCCTCGGCCGTTGCCGTAGGCAGTCAAGATGCCCGCCGACGCGAGGGCCGCTAGATCACGGGTGGCGGTCTGTTCGGTGACTTCGGCGCGTTTTAGATAGCCTGCCCGGCGCACGCGATAGCCCAGAACGGCGTCGAACATTGCCTCCATTGCGCGCTCGGGAAGATTGTGTTCCGTGAGTAGCCGGTCGAGATCGGTCCACGTCTCCCCGGCCTCGTCTACGCGGCGCGCCACTGTCTGGGCCTGCATGTGATGGGCGCGGAGGTTGAACGTCAGCCAGAGGTGCGCATCGTCGCGCGGCTGCCAGGAACCGTGGCCGGTGTGGGCCAGCACGCTGTAGTAGTCATCGGTGTTGGCTCCGAGCCATTCCTCGATGCTGGAGAACTCCGGTTCGCCGATGTCTGAACGGGTCAGTACCAGCGTCGCGAGAGCGCGCGCCATGCGCCCGTTGCCGTCCCTGAACGGGTGGATCATCACCAGGTTCAGGTGCGCCATGGCGGAGCGCACGACCGGATCGCTGTTCACCCCGGTGTGCAGGCTCTGGACCAGCGCGTCCATGAGGACCGGAACATCGGCGGCGTCGGGGCCCTCGTAAACGACCAGGTCGCGTCGCTCGTCGCGGACGTAGATCGGTCCCTTGCGGTAGCGGCCAGGGGACTTCATGTGGTCGTGGCTCAGCATCATGTAGTGCATGGCGCGGATCTCGGTGGCGTCGAACGTGGCGTAGTCGTCATCGCCCTTCGCCAGGACGTAACCCAGGGCCTGGCGGTAGCCCTGGATCTCCAGGAACGTCTCCTCGTCCGCGCTGATCGGTTCCTCGCCGTCCAGCGCGGCGGCTGCGTCGTCCTCATCGACTTGGTAGCCCTCGATGCTGTTCGAGCCCTGAATGGCACGGGCCAGCGCCGAGCGGCGCAGGACTCCCTCCCATCGCCGCGGTGTGCGCAGGACGTGGCGCAGTTCTTTGCGCATCCGGTGGATCTCGCTTAGGACGGCCTCGTCTTCAGTCGTCAAGGCTGGGGCCGTGTAGATCACCGCATGATGCGATGCTGTATTCATGTAGTCATTCTAGCGTATCGATGACTACTTAAACTAATCATCGCATCATGGCCGGGCTCGCCGCCGCGCGTGCGCAGGGAAGCCGCGGCGGGCGGCCGATCGCCAGACGGACGCGCAGGCCGGCCTGGCCAGGAGAGCGTAGACCGCACCGTGCGCTCACCCGATCCAACGGCGGGACACCTGGCGGGCGCTCTTCGCGCGTCCTACGGGCGCCCCTGCCTGGCGCTCCCGCAGCCGCTCCCGAGTCTCCCGCATGTCCTCGCGGTCCTGCTGGTCACTCGCCCAGTCCAGGCTGCGCCGCAGGTCCCGAAGCACCGTCGCCGGGCTGGCGCCGACCTGCCGCGCGATGGACCTCAGGGACGCACCGCGCTGCCTTAGCTCTGTCGCGTAATGCCACCTGTAGTACTTGGACCGGTGGGCCTCCAGCTTCTGCTCGACCTTGAGTTCGGGCGGCCGTGTCGTCGGACGCTGCGGTTCACCCGCGAGCACAGCCAGGACCTGCTCAGCCTCGGCCCGGTCGTGAGCGCGGATATCTCGCAAGACCGTCGGATGGCTGACGCCGAGCACGGCGGCGATCGCGCGTACCGCCATGCCCTCAGCGCGCATCGCGGCGGCTTTGCGGCGGCGCCGGTCGCGTTCCGCTCCGTTGCTCATAGCGCCTACGGTACATCTTCGTTTCATTTGGAGGACGAAAGCGGAACGCCTGATGTACCAAACAGGGCGGATAACGCAGACATCAGGACCTCCACTAACGGGCGCGGGGCTAATGACCCGTCCGGGCCGCCGCTGTCGCGTAACGCTGCCTTACCCTCCGGATCTCCCGTGCCCGCTCCCGCTCCTCCTGGACCTCGCCGGCCAGCGCCCGCCATTCGTCCGGGCCGGACCTGCGGATGACCGCAGCTTTCAGGGTCAGCATTGCCTTCTGGACCTCTGCCAGCTCGGCCAGCGCCTTGTCACGCGCAGGGATCGCCTCGTCCCGCTCGACCTGCCAGGCCAGGCGACTGACGGCGACGACATCCTGCACAGCGACACCCGGCACGCCCGCTTCGAGGCGCTCGTAGGCACGCCGGAGCGCCAGGGCGGCCAGGTCGGCGATGCCGGCCGCAGGAAGCTGCCCAAGGGGACGGGGTGGCACAGCGACGCTTATCCAGGACGGAGCCACGCCGCCGGGAGCGGGCGCGGGATGGGCCAGCAGCCTCCGCCGTTCCGGCTGGCAGACGGCCAATAGGGGCCTGACCGGGCCGCAGCACGGCTGAGGAGTCTCGGAATCCTGGATCCGCATGCACCGCGTGCAGCCCCAGACATAGAGCGCAGCCACGCGCTCCGCCTGGGCGAGCTGCTTGGTTCCGCGCCGGGCAGCCGTATAGTCGCTACGATCGGGCGCGACCACGGTGGTCCGCACGATGCCGCTCACGGTCGCGACGACGGTGCCGCTGGTCGCGCTAAGAAGCTCTCGCTGCCATCGTCCCGGACCTCGGCTCACATACTTTCCCGGGCGACGGATAAGGGCGCTGAGTGTTGCCCGGCTCAGCGGTATACGTCGCCCGCAGGGCTGTCCGGGCCCCGGACGGTGAGAGGAGCAGCGATGACAGGACCAGCCAGCGCCGTCGATGATGCCATGGCGCAGGCACTCCAGGCGCAGCTGGCACCACACGCCTACCTGGACGGGTGGCGGGGAAGGTACGCCCCCGCGGCAGACGCCAACGCGCTGCCGTCGTCCACCCTGGGGGACACCCTGGGCGTAGCCCACACGGCCGCGCAGGCGGAGAGCGATGGCACTAGGCCGGAGCCAGTACGGGCGCCAGCCGGGGCCAGTGGCGCCGTGCAGACAGCGGAGGCGGAGCGGGCCGCAAGCCCGAAGCCCGTAGCGCCGGCGCTCACACATCGGCAGCGTGAGGCTGCCCGCCTTAAGGCCCTGCAGATGACCGCAGAGCGGAAGCGACTCCGGGCGCGGCTGCAAGCAGGCGAGCTGACCCTGGAGCAGGCCCTGGCCCAGGACGGGGAGGCGGCGCGCGGGATGCGGGTCGCGACCGTAGTGAGGGCGCTCCCAGGCATCG
>Ga0302325_10012528_pt1 | contig 18178 bp, 18 predicted proteins | sample Palsa_T0_2_FD_201948 | JGI IMG/M metagenome (GOLD analysis project Ga0302325, IMG submission 201948) | Peat permafrost microbial communities from Stordalen Mire near Abisko, Sweden - Palsa_T0_2 | ecosystem: Environmental > Terrestrial > Soil > Palsa > Peat permafrost | place: Sweden: Abisko...
CAACTTTCCCGAGGCGAAGGTCTACGTTCCCGACGTGTTCGAGGACGATCGCGGCTTCTACAAAGAGATCTATAACGAGAAACGCTACAAGGACGCGGGCTTGCTCGACGACTTCGTTCAAGACAGCGTCTCGTTTTCGTCGAAGAACGTCATCCGCGGTTTGCACTACGATCCCGAGATGTCGAAGCTCGCGCAAGCCGTGCGCGGGCGAGTATGGGACGTGATCGTCGATATTCGCAAGGGCTCGCCGACCTACGGAAAGTGGCAAGGCTTCTACCTTTCCGAACACAACCACAAGCAAATCTACGTGCCGAAAGGCTTCGCGCACGGGTTCCTCGCGTTGACGGACGACGTCATCTTCGTCTATAAGCATAGCGCCCTTCACGACCCCAAACGGGAAGGTGCAGTTCGCTGGAACGACCCGACGCTCGCAGTCGCATGGCCCCTCGTCGGCGAGCCCCGCCTGTCGGCCAAGGATTCGGTAGCGCCGTTGCTCGGCGAACGCTGAGCAGCGCCCTTAGTACTCGCTCGCGCGCCACACCGCGGAAGGCGAATGACGGGCTCGCAGCACACAGAGTAGCGCATGGCAGCGAAGCGCAAAATCCACCCCCCAAGGCCTAGTCTCGATCGCCCCTGGTCGGAACTGACGAAGGCCGAGAGAAACAAGCGATTCGCGGCCCCGGTGACGCCTAGGGTTCGGGCCGTCTAGCGGCGTCGACGATTTGCCCGACTGCTCGTCGAAAAGTGCCTTCGTCAATTGCGGGATACCGATACAGCGATGGAGCGATCGCCGAGAAATACTCCTCGAGCCCCTCGGGCTTGATCAGGCCTCGTTCGAGCATTGAGCCCACGTCGTGAAGATCTTGTCTGTGTCCGCGCTCGATTTTCGAGAGCGCCTGCGCGTAAAGGTCGAAATGGTAGACGGAGACCCGACCCCGCTGCATCACGAATGGGCTCCTGGCCTCCCAACCTTCTTTTACGGGAATGAAGTCGATAGGAGAAGCAAACTCGACGTTTATCGACAGCCGCTCTTTGAGTTCGGGGAACAGTCGAAGGATTTCGTCTCGCTCCGGGTCGAGCCGCAGGTCGATGTCGAGGGTCGAATTGCGCCAGCCGTATAGGACCGCCGTCGCACCTCCGGTGAGATAAACCCGCATCTCGCCACTCGCTCTTTCGGCGAGAGCTTCTATGAAGCGCTCGATGCGTTCCGCGTTTGCTACTTCGCGGATTCGAGGCTCCTTTCGAAGCTCACGAGCCGGCGAATCAGGGCATTGTATCTCGAATGTGCTCCGTCGCCGTACTCGCGGTAAAGCATGGCGTACAGTCGCGATTCCGGTGAAGCGAACGGTTGCGATATCGCAATGCCCGATCGCTGCAATCGCGGGGCACCCACGGATACCAGGAGCGATGCTACGGATTCTCGGCCGGCCGCCAGGTCTGCAAGCCCTTCTGCCACGATGTCCGCGCCCGGTAATGCTGCCTGGTCCCCTGCGCTCGATTCCGCCATGTTGGAACCAGTATACCGCGTTGTACTAGCTAAGTAATTCCCGGCTCACGCGCCGCACCGCGGAAGGCGAACGACGAGCCCGCAGCACACAGAGAATCCCATGGCAGCAAAACGCAAAATCCATCCCCCAAAGCCGAGCCTCGACCGTCCGTGGTCGGAGCTTACGAAGGCCGAGCGGAATCAACTCTACATCAAGGCGCTCCACGCGTACTCGAGCGGTAAGGGCCCGAACCCTAGCACGAGCACCGCTTTCGCGCGCTCTAAGGCAGCCGAAGAAAAGCAGGACTAAGGAGCGCCTCCCGCGCCTTTGGGTAGAGCTGCAACGTTAGCAGCTTTCTGCATGATGTCGACCAGGTCGGCCGAACACTCGTGCCCCCCGAGTAGTGCAAAAGGTGCTTTGCTAATGGGCGTGATGTGTCGCTTTTACAAGGGGATGATCTTCGTGCTTCCGTCGCTGATCGCGACGGCAGCGTGCTCGTCGTCAAGCGGGTCCGACGCGCCAATCGGAAATCCGAAGCCGACCCCAACGCCCTCGTCATCGCCGACGCGATCGCCATCCGCGACGCCGTCAGCCTCCGCGACAACGTCGCCGTCACCATCGCCATCGCCCGTACCGTCGGCATCGCCGACACCGTGTCCGTCGCCATCGCCCACACCGTCGCCATTACCATCGTCCGGCCACCTCGTTGCGGTCTATACTGCGAATTATCAGCCGACGAATTCGCAGATCGTACGATACAGCACGTCGAACCCTCAAAACACGAGCTCATTTACTACGATGTCGAACGACATCGTCGATGGGATGGCCGCCGACCCGGCCGGCGATGTTTATGTCAGCACGACTCACTCCGGTGGTACGTTCGCGCTCGAGAAATATGCGGCTGGAATAACCGGGACGCCGACGCCGGAAGCGAGTATCGCGCTCAATGATCCTACAGGTGTCGGTCAGGTTGCGATCGACGGCGCCGGTAACGTCTACGTCACTCTCATCGGAAGCACGGAAGTTGCCGAGTTCAACTCCTCGCTCTCAACGCAATTGGCGACATTGAGCGGTTCGAACACCGGCCTTTCCGCTGGAATCAATGGAAGTCTCGCCGCGGATGGAAGCGGTAATCTCTACGTCGGCACCGGGCCGGGAACCGGCGGCGCAGGCGCCCCAAATACCGGCATCGCAGCGTTCGCGCCGCTCGCAGCCGGGAGCAATAACGTCGCGCCGACCAGGACGCTGAGCGCGGTTGGGTTCACTAGCGAGATCGCAGTCGATTCGGCCGACGATATTTTCTTCGATGCTGCCGGCAGGGATTCAGTGACGGAGTATCCCGCCGGCGCCGGCACCACGCCACAAAGCTTCAGCTGGCCAGGAGGCACGAACGGCGTCAACAACGGCGCTGCGTACGGATTTGCGATCAGCCACGGTCAGCTTTACGTATCGTGGGGAGGCGCTGAAGCTCAAAGTAACCCACCGACCCCGGCTTGGTACTCCTTCAACCTCGCCAATCCCAACGCGACGCCGGTACCGTTTATGACTAACGCTCCCGTAACACCGCTGATCACGTCCTACTGATTCGATTCCACTGACCAAAGCGCGACTTGCATTTTTATGCTGAATATGTATAATTATGCGGATCATGCTCGCGACCGCAAGCCCGGAGCCGCTGCTCCAAGGCCGGAATTTTCTGACCGTCGCCGATCTGTCGGCTGACGAGATCGGGCGCGTCCTTCGACTTGCCGGGCATTTGCGGGGCGGCCGGGTCGCGGATCAGCTACCTTTGCTGCGGGGCAAGACGCTCGGGATGCTGTTCGAGAAGCCGTCGCTGCGGACGCGGGCTTCGTTCGAGGTCGGGATGACGCAGCTCGGCGGGCATGCGATGATCGCTCAGGGGAGCGACTTCATGGTCGGCTCGCGCGAGACGCCGGAGGATGCTTCGCGGGTGCTCTCACGCTACGTCGATGCGATCGTAGTGCGCACGCACGCGCACGAGCCGCTCGAGCGTTTCGCGGCGGCGGCGACCGTGCCGGTCATCAACGGGCTTTCGGCGGCGGCGCACCCGTGCCAGGCGCTCGCCGATATGCTCACGATCAAAGACCGCTTCGACACGCTGGCCGGTCTGCGGCTCGCATATATCGGCGATGCGCGCAACAACGTTGCGGCGTCACTCGCGGAGGCGGCCGTGATCATGGGCATCTCCGTCAACTTCGGCTCGCCGCCGACGCACCGGCCGAGCGAAGCGTTTCTGGCGCGGTTGCAGGCGCTCGGCAAACCGACGGGCGCGACCGCGCGCGCGTTCTCGAGCGCGATTCGCGCGGTCCGCGACGTCGACGTCGTGTATACGGACGTGTGGACCTCGATGGGCGAAGAACATCTCGCGGAACGCAACGCCGCAGCACTGCTACCGTACCGCGTCGACGCGAGCATGATGGAAGCAGCGGCGAAGCACGCGGTGTTCATGCACTGCTTGCCGGCGCATCGCGAGGAAGAGGTTGCGGCGGAGGTGATCGATGGACCGCAGAGCGTCGTCTTCGATCAAGCCGAGAACCGGCTGCACGCGCAAAAAGGACTCCTAGTGGCACTGATGACCGATCTGCGAGGGATGCCCGAATGAAAACCACCCGCCAACGCGCGATCCTCTCGCTGATCGCAACGCGTCCCGTCCACTCGCAGGAAGAGCTCGCGCACTTTCTCGAGCTGCAAGGCTACGAAGTGACGCAAGCGACCGTCTCGCGCGACATCAAGGACTTAGGACTCGTGAAGGTTCCACTCAAGAACGGCAACGGCAGCGGCACGCAATTCAAGTACGTGGAGCCGGGGCTGGGCAAAGGCTATGCGAGCCGGCTGCATCGCGTCATCGCCGAGCTCGTGCGCGGGTGCCGCGGGAGCCTCAACCAGATCGTGCTGCGCACGCCGCCGGGGAGTGCGATGCTAGTCGCATCCGCCATCGACGAAGCGGAATGGCCGGAGGTTTTGGGAACTATCGGCGGCGACGACACCGTCCTCGTCATCGTCGAAGACCCGGCGAAGATGCCCGTCGTCAAACAACGTTTCGAAGATATGCGCTCTGAGGATCCTCTGTAACAATGTCGACCATCGTTCTGGCGTACTCGGGTGGACTCGATACGTCGGTGCTCCTGAAGAAGTTCATCCTCGAAGGCCATCGCGTCGTCGCGCTGACCCTCGACCTCGGCGAAAGCGACGGCACAGCCGGGGCCGGCGCGTCGGCAGCCCTCGACGAAGTTAAAGCGAAAGCGCTTACGCTCGGCGCATACGACGCGGTGCTCGTCGACGCGAAAGAGCGTTTCATCAACGACTACGCGTTCAAAGCGTTGCGCGCAAACGCGCTCTACGAGGGCGTCTATCCGCTTTCGGCCGCGCTCTCGCGGCCGCTCATCGCCGCACTGCTGGTCGAAGCGGCGCATCGCTACGGTGCGGACGCGGTCGCGCACGGCTGCACGGGTAAAGGCAACGATCAGGTTCGCATCGAGGTCGCCGCTCATGCCCTCGATCCGTCGATCGTCACCATGGCCCCGCTGCGCGACTCGCCGCTCTCGCGGCCCGACGCAATCGCGTTTGCCGCCGAGCACGGCGTGCCGATCAGCTCGACGGTCGACAAGCCCTATTCGGTCGACGCCAACTTGTGGGGCCGCTCGATAGAAGCAGGCGTGCTCGAAAATCCGTGGACGGCGCCGCCCGAAGATGCCTACGCGTGGACTGCATCGCCCGAGACACAACCGGACCAGCCGGACTACGCGATCATCAACTTCGACGAAGGCGTGCCCTCGTACGACGGCCTGTGGGGCGCGCAACTCGTCGGCAAGCTCAACCAGCTCGCGGGAATGCACGGCGTCGGACGCATCGATCTGGTCGAAGATCGCGTGATCGGCGTGAAGTCGCGCGAAGTCTACGAGTGCCCGGGATCCGTCGCGCTCATCTGCGCGCACAAAGCGCTCGAACGGCTCGTGCTGACGCGCGACGAACTGCGCTTCAAAGCGACGACGGATCAAAAGTACGGTGAGCTCGTGTACGACGGCTTGTGGCCCTCGCCGCTGCGGACCGCGCTCGATGCATTCCACGGCGCGCTCGCGTCGCGGATGACGGGCAAGGTTCGTTTGAAGTTCTTCCGCGGCAGCGTCGTCTGCGACGGGAGCAAGTCGCCGTTCGAACTCTACGACGAGAGCCTTGCGACCTACGGTGCGGGCGACCGCTTCAAGCACCAGGCGGCCGAAGGATTCATCGCGCTCTGGGGTCTGCCGCTCGAACTCGAAGCACGCGTCGCTCGCGGCGTCGCCGAGCCGCGCAACGCGGCGCCCGCCGCACCCGCTCCGATCCCGACGACGACGTAAGGCCCCCCGCGTGCACCAGCAGCTACAGTGGGGCGGCCGGTTTGCGGGAGCGCCCGATGCGGCGCTGCTCGCCTTCGGTTCGTCCCTCGAAGAAGACCTAATCCTCGCACCGTTCGACGTCGCGACGTCGCGCGCGCACGTTTCCGCGCTCGAGGCGGGCGGCATCCTTCCCACCGCAACCGCACAGACGTTGCGCGCCGCGCTCGACACGGTCGCCGCGGAAATCGCCGCAGGAACGTTCGCGGCCTACGCACACGGCTCGGGGGCCGAGGACGTCCACGGCGCGATCGACGCGCGCGTGCGCGAGCTCGCGCCGGAAGCGGGCGCCTCGATGCACGCGGGTCGCAGCCGCAACGATCAGGTCGCAACTGCGCTCGCGCTCTACGCTCGCGACCGGGCGCAACGCGGCGCGACGACCACCGCCGCGATCGCGCGCGCCGCGCTCGCTTGGGCGCGCACGGCGCTGCACGATGAAACGCTTCTCGCCGCCACGACGCATTGGCAGCCGGCGCAGCCGATCTTACTTGCGTTCTGGGTCGAGGCGGTCGCAGAAGGCTTTGCACGCGCCGCGTTGCGCTTCGACCGGGTTGCAGCCGACGCGCGCGCCGAGTGCCCGCTCGGTTCGGGCGCGTGCAGCGGCAGCACCTTGCCGCTCGATCGCGCGGTCGCCGCGCGCGAACTCGGCTTTGCCGCCCCGTCGCGCAACGCGCTCGATGCGATCGGCAATCGCGACCTCGCGCTCGATCTCTTGCACGCCGTCGCGCGGGCGCTCGGCATCGCGTCGCGGGCCAGCGAGGAACTCGTTTTGTGGAGCGCGCCCGCGTTCGGCTACGTGCGCCTCGGCGACGAGGCATCGACCGGTTCGAGCCTGATGCCGCAAAAACGCAACCCCGATCCGTTCGAACTCGTTCGCGCGCACGCCGCAAGCGCGACGGGAGCGCTCGCGGCTGCCCTGGGGACCACGACGGGCATTGCGCTGTCGTACCATCGCGATCTCCAAGAAACCAAGGCGATCGTGATTCGCGCGACCGAGCGGGGCCTCGCCGCGCTCGATGCGTTCCGGCGCGCGGCCGGATACCTTCAGGTCAACGGCGCCGCGATGACGGCGCGCGCGGGCGACGGATATACGGTCGCGACCGACATCGCCGATGCCCTCGTGCTGCGCGGGCTGAGCGCCCGGCGCGCGCACGAACTCGTCGGTGCCGCGGTGACGACGGCCGAGCGGCGTGGATCGCCCCTCGATGCGAGCGACCTCGTCACGCTCGCGACCGCCGCCGGACTCGAGGGACCGCTCGACGCGCCGATCGATGCCGCTGCCTCCGTGCGCGCGAAGCGGACGATCGGATCGACGGAACCCGGCCAAGTCGCGGGCGCCATTTCCGCACTCGAAGCGGTACTGGACGCACGCGAACGAAAGGAGGGCGCATGACACGCGTGCACGTCGCGGGCGCCGCGGGCTATGCCGCAAGCGAAGCGATTCGGCTCGTCCACAACCACCCGCAGCTCGAACTCGGCGCGCTCGAAAGCGCGTCGCATGCGGGCGCGCCGATTGCCGAGCACGTCCCGGCGCTGCGCCGCTTCGAACGCGCCTTCGATCCACCGGGCACGCTCGATGCGACCCTGCTCGCGGGCGACGTCGTCATCTTCGCGGGCGGCGCCGCGCTCGCGCGCGAGCAAGCGCCGGCGTTGCTCTCGCGCGGCGCACGCGTGATCGATCTCTCCGACGCGTTCCGGCTGCAGGCACACGCCGGCGGTGCCGTCTATGGCCTGGCCGAACGCTATCGCGACGCGCTGCGCGGTGCGAATTTCGTCGCGAATCCCGGTTGCTATCCCACCGCGACCTTACTCGCGCTCTTGCCGCTCGCGCCGTTCGCGCGCGATATCGTGCAGCTCGTGGTCGACGCGAAGAGCGGCGTGACCGGAGCCGGGCGGACGCCGGCAACCGCGAATCTGTTTGCCGAAGTCGATGGCGACGTGCGCGCGTACGGCTTGGCCGGGCATCGCCACGAAGCGGAAATCGTTCAAGAACTCGCGGCTGCGGGCATCGCTGCGCCACTTGTCTTCACGCCGCACGTCGTGCCGTTGCGGCGCGGGATGCTGGCCGACTGTTACGCCTTCTTCGAACGCGAACCCGACGACGACGCACTGCTCGCCGCATACGAGCGCGCGTACGGTGGAAGCGCGTTCGTGCGCCTCTTGCCCGCGGGCCGAGCACCGAGCGTCGTCGGCGTCACCGGAACCAACGATGCGGAAATCCATCTCTCCCGCAAAGGCCGCGTCGTACGCGCGATCTCGGCGATCGACAACCTCGGCAAAGGCGCTGCCGGTAACGCGCTGCAGAACATCAATCTCATGCTGGGCTTGCCCGAGGAGTGTGCGCTCGATGATCGCGCCGCCCGAGTCTAACCAAAACGGCGGATCCCCGAACGGCTCCGCAACCCGTCTCATCGAGTTGCGCGGCGGCCTCGGGGCCGTCCCAGGCGTCAAGCTCTCGGGCCTCGCCGCAGGCATCAAGAAACGCAAGCCGGACCTCGCGCTCGTGTCGTTCGCGGAGCCGATGGCCTGCGCGTCGGTCATCACGACGAACGAGATCAAGGCGGCTCCCGTGCTCGTGAGCGAGAGCCACATCGCCTCCAGCGGCACGGCGATCCGCGCGATCGTCTGCAATTCCGGCTGCGCGAACGCGTGCACGGGCGAGCGGGGCGAGCGCGACACGCGCCAAACCGCGCGTCAAGCGGCGGCGCTGCTGAAAATCGACCCGTCGCAAGTCATCGTCGCCTCGACCGGCGTCATCGGCGTGTACTTGCCGATGGACCGCATCGTCAAAGGGCTCGAACGCGCGACCAAAGACCTCGAAGAGGGCATGGAAGCTGCCTACGATGCGGCCGAAGCGATCATGACCACGGACAACGAGCCCAAGCTCTCCGCGTACGCCTTCTACGACGGCGAAACGCGCTACGTGGTCGGCGGCATCGCCAAAGGCTCGGGCATGATCGCTCCCAACATGGCGACGATGCTCGCGTTCGTCGCGACGAACGCGCCGATGTCGCGCGAAGCGCTGCGCGACGAGCTGCGGCTGGCGAACGCCGCGAGCTTCAACATGATCTCGGTCGATGGGTGCATGTCGACGAACGACGCCTGCTACGCCTTCGCTACGCCCGGAGAGGGCCCCGCACCGAGCGGGTTCGCCGATGCGCTGCGCGCCGTGACGCGGCAGCTCGCGATCGCGATGGTCACCGACGGCGAAGGCGCGACCAAGACCCTGACCGTCGAAGTAACCGGCGCGCGGCACGAAGCGCAAGCCCAGACCGTCGCGCGCGCGATCATCAACTCGAACCTCGTCAAGACCGCGCTCTACGGCGAGGACCCGAATTGGGGCCGGATCGTCGCCGCCGCGGGCGCCGTGGGTGCGGGTATCGACCCCGAAGCCTGGTCGTTGTACCTCGGCGACAAGTTGTGGGTCGAGCGCGGGGCGATCGAGGTGCTCTCGGAAGCCGAAGCGCATCGCGAACTGGAAACCACCTTCGTCACCATTCGGCTCGACCTCGGCATCGGAACCGCGAGCGCGACCGGCTGGGGCTGCGACCTCTCGCGCGACTACGTGCGCATCAACGCGCACTACCGGACATGAACGTGTTTCGTACGCAAGCCGCCATCATCGCGCCGGTTGAAGCCGCCCGCGAGCAGTTCGTGGGCGAGCATCACCTGCTGCAGAACTACGCCCGCGCACCGATCGAGATCGTCCGCGGCGAAGGCTGCGAGCTGATCGACGCAAACGGCAATCGCTATCTCGACCTGGTCGCGGGGATCGCCGTCTGCGCGCTCGGCCACGCGCATCCCGCGATCACCGAGGCCGTCGCGAAGCAGGCGGCCACGCTCGTGCAAGCGAGCAATTTGTTCTATCACGAGCCCTCCGGCACGCTCGCGAACGAACTCGCGCGGCAGTCGGGGCTCGAGCGTGTCTTCTTCTGCAACTCGGGCAGCGAAGCGAACGAAGCCGCGATCAAGCTCGCGCGCAAACTCGCCTATCGCAAAGGCGAACACCGGCGCGTGCGCATCCTCGCGTGCGAAGGGGGCTTTCACGGCCGCACGATGGGGGCGCTCGCGGCAACCGCGAACCCGCACTATAAGGAAGGCTTCGAACCGTTGCCGGGCGGCTTCGACCACACGCCGTTCAACGACGTCGCCGCGCTCGCGAACGCCTTCGACGACACGCTCGCCGCATTCATCGTGGAGCCCGTGCAAGGCGAGAGCGGCGTGAAACCCGCGACCCGCGAGTTTCTCGAAGCCGCACGCACACTGTGCGACCAGCACGGCGCGCTCCTGATCTTCGATGAAATCCAGTGCGGGATGGGACGCGCCGGAACGTTGTTCGCCTTCCAGACCATCGGCGTCCGGCCCGACGTCGTGACGCTCGCGAAGTCGCTCGCGAACGGCTTGCCGATCGGCGCGATGCTGGTCGATGGGGCGGCTTCGAAAGCCCTCCAGCCGGGCGACCACGGGTCGACCTTCGGAGGCTCGCCCGTTCCGTGCGCTGCCGCACTCGCGCACCTTCGCGTACGCGACGAAATCGATCTCGACGCTCACGTCCGCGAAGCCGGCGCCCGCCTGCGCGAGGGTCTGCAGCGCTTACACGAGCGCCGGTCCGACGTCGTGGACCCGCCCCGCGGCCTCGGCCTGATGCTCGGCCTGCCCGTGCGCGAGCCACACTCAGCCAAGGCCATCTCGGAGCACGCTCGCGGCGCGGGCCTCCTGATCAACGCGGCGGGCGAAAACACCCTGCGCTTGGTTCCGCCGCTCGTGATCACATTCGCGCAAATCGCGGATGCCCTCGAGCGTCTGGAAGCGTCACTCCCCTAATCCGGCCGCCGGGCGAACGATACTCCGGACCGCTTTTTGCCGATGGAGTCGACATGACCAACTCCGTGCCTCACTGGCTGGCGGACGACTTCGACCCGGACCGCGTGCTCGGTTTGCGAGAGCAACCCTGCTTCGCGCTGGCGGACGAGCGCGGGGCGATCGTCGGCGACTTCGTGGGGCATGCCCCGGCGCACCGCGAGTACGCAGAGCTGCTCGGCCGCGGCCGCTCGGAACCCTCGAACATGCTCGCGGTCGCGATTCGGACGACCTTCGCCGAGTGGGCCGGCGGCGAAGTTCGCGAAGCGTTCGTCTTCTTCATGACGACCTCGGTCATCGCCCGCATCATGCCCCTCTCGGGACCCACGCATTTAGCGGCCATCTCGCTCGAACGCGTCACCTATCGCGAGATGGCGAGCGGCGCGATGACGCGTTACGGCATCTCCAAACGCGAAAGCGATATCGTCAAGGGACTCTTCGCCGGTCTTTCGTCGTCGGACATGGCGAAGGAACTGAAGATCTCCGAGATGACGGTCCAAGGCCACGTGAAGCGCATCTTAGCGAAGACCAAGTCGAAGACGCGCACGGAAATGGTCGCGAAGCTCTTAGGCTGGCGAACGGGCCGCTAGCACCCGAGTTGGAGGGCGAGGTCGATCAGATCGCTCGCCGTCCAGTCCCACTCTTGCCGGGCAGAAGCGTCGGGTGCCGGCGCGCCGCCATACTCGCTCGGGCGATCGACGAACGCCGTGCGAAGACCGCTCTTGCGCGCGCCGCCCAGATCGCTGTGGTGCGCTGCGACCAGGCACAATTCGCCGGGATCGACGGCGAGCGTCTGCGCGGTCGCTAGGTACGCCCGCGGATCGGGCTTGTAGGCGCGAGAAAACTCGGCGCCGAGAATCGCGTCCCAGGGTAACCCGGCCCGGCGCGCCATGTCCAATATCAGCACGACGTTACCGTTCGACAGCGCAACGATCGGGAAGCGCTTCTTTAGCCGAGTAAGTCCCTCGACCGCGTCAGACCACGGGTCGAGACGGTGCCATGCGCGCACCCAATCAACCAGCCTCGCTTCGCCTACTCCCGCGACGTCGATCTCGTATGCGCCCAGGACGTCTTCCAGCATTTCGCGGTGGAGCGTGTCGAGGACGACGAACGGACGGCTGCCGCCGATCACCGCTGCCATCGCCGGCACGTAGCGCATCCGCCACGCGTCGGCAAAAGCGAACGGATCGATATCGGTGCGCTCGAGCGAAGCGAGGTAGCGGCCGGATTCACGCGCTATGCCCGTGCGCCAGTCGACCACGGTTCCGAAGACGTCGAACGCGAGCGCTTTCGGAGCGGACGCGCCGATCAGCGGTACGTCCTAGAGCTTCTCAAGAAAGTACGTCCGTAGCTGGGACGCATCGACGCGCTCTTGCCGCATCGTGTCGCGCTCGCGCACGGTGATGGTGCCGTCCTCGAGCGTTTGGTAGTCGACCATGATGCAGAACGGCGTGCCGATCTCGTCCTGGCGGCGATAGAGCTGGCCGACGTTCCCCTCGTCGTACTGCGTGCGAGCGTGCGGACGCAGGCCGCCTTCGATGGAGCGAGCACGTTCGACAAGCTCGGCTTTGTTGCGAGCGAGCGGAAAGACGCCCACCTGCACCGGGGCGATTTTCGGATGGAAGTGCAGGACGGTGCGACTGCTCTGTTTGCCGTTGTCGTCGGCGACCGCTTCGACCTCGTATGCATCGACGAGCATCGTGAGCGTGGTTCGATCCATGCCCGCGGAGCTTTCGATCAGGATCGGCGTGTATTTGGTCTTGCTCGCCTCGTCGAAATACGTGAGGTCTTTCCCCGAGAGCGCCATGTGCGCGTCGAGGTCGTAGGTGCCGCGATGCGCGATCGATTCGAGTTCGCCCCAGCCCCACGGAAAGAGATACTCGACGTCGGTGCCGGCTTTCGCGTAGTGCGGCCGCTCCTCGGGTTTGAGCTCGTAGAAACGCAGGCGGTCTTCCTTGATGCCGTAGTCGCTGTACCACTTCTTGCGCGCGGTGACCCACTCGTCGTAGCAGGCCATGTCCTTGCCGTCCTGCGGCACGAAATACTCGAGCTCAGCCTGCTCGAACTCGCGCACACGGAACGTGAAGTTCCCGGGGGTGATCTCGTTGCGAAACGACTTCCCGATTTGCGCGATGCCGAAGGGCGGCTTCTTGCGCGCGCTCTGATAGATGTTCTTGAAATTCACGAAGATGCCCTGAGCCGTCTCGGGCCGCAAGTACGCGCGCGAAGCGGAATCTTCCATCGGTCCGATCGCCGTCTGCATCATCAGGTTGAAGTTGCGCGGCTCGGTGAGCGTATCGCGCATGCCGCAGTCGGGACACTTGTCCAACGACGGCAAGTGATCGGCGCGAAAGCGGTGCTTGCAGTTCTTGCAGTCGACCAGCTTGTCGTGAAACGCCGCGACGTGCCCCGATGCGATCCACGTATTCGGGTGCATGATGATCGAGGCGTCGAAGGCGACCACGTCGTCGCGCAGCTCGACCATCTCGCGCCACCAGGCATCCTTGACGTTGCGTTTGAGGATCGCCCCGAGCGGACCGTAGTCGAAGAATCCGCCGATCCCGCCGTAGATCTCACTCGACTGAAAAATAAAGCCGCGGCGCTTCGCCAGCGCCGCGATCTCTTCCATCGATACGCGGGGTTTCAAGTCGTTGGTCATCGGGCGCCGAATTAGCCACCCCGTCACGCTGAGCCTGTCGAAGCGCAGACGTGACATGGCGTTACGCCGCGGCCATCGACGTCTCGGCTGCGCTTCGACAAGCTCAGCGTGACAGGGCTCAAGCTCAGCGTGACAAGAGGGCCCGCGGCTGCGTTTCGGCGCGAAGTTGGCCGCACGCGGCGGCGATGTCGCGGCCCATCGGGACGCGAACCGTTGTCGGGACACCGGCAGCATCGAGGAGCTTCGCGAACGCGCGGATGCGTACGTCGCCCGTGCCGCGCAGTGGAGCGTCCGGGGTCGCGTTGTAGGGGATGAGGTTGACGTGGTAGAGGTGGCCGCGCATCAGCTTCGCGAGCGCGCGCGCAGACGCGTCGTCGTCGTTGACGCCCTCGAGCATGACGTACTCGAAGAAGATCTTGCGCTTCGTCTTTGCGGCGTAGCGCGCGCAGGCGTCCATCAGCGCGGCGATCGGATAGCGGCGATTGACCGGCATGATCGAAGCGCGCTGCTCGTCGGTCGGGGCGTGAAGCGAAATCGCGAGGTTGACCTGAATGCCTTCGCCGGCGAACGCGTCGATCTGGGGGACGAGCCCGACGCTCGAAATCGTGATGTGCCGATGGCCGAGACCGAACCCCGCGGGATCGTTGAGCAGGCGCACGGCGTCCATCACGGCCGCGTAGTTCGCGAACGGCTCGCCCTGGCCCATGAAGACGATGTTGGTGATCTTCTTGCCGCGGGTGGCAAGTTCGCGCGCGAAAAAACGCGCCTGGTCGAAGATCTCGACCGCACTCAAGTTGCGTGTATAGCCGGCTTGTCCGGTCGAACAAAACTTGCACGCGTAGGCGCACCCGGCTTGACTCGAGATGCAGACCGTCGTGCGATCTCCGAAATGTTCCATCAGCACGGCTTCGACTTCGTTGCCGTCGTGCAGACGAAAGAGGCCCTTCGACGTTTGCTTGTCGCTCGAGCGCTGGACCGTAACCGGGACGACCGATTCGAGCGTGAAGCCTTCGCCCGCCAGCGCCTCGCGCAACGCGGCCGGCAAAACGGTAATCGCGGCGACGTCGTCGACCAGTTCTTTTGTCGCAGCGCGGTAGATCTGTTCGAGCCGATAGGGCTTGAGGGCGTGCGCGGTCGCGAACGCGGCCGGGCTCTCGTACCCCGCCGCGCGGACTTTTTCTTCGAACCAAACCTCGCGAGCGCGTGACACAGCCGCAACAGTATACACGGTTACGGCTCGAATAGCGAGGGCTGCGTCGCCTCGGGTTCCGGCGGGACCGGCGGCGGCGCGTCGAGGCGCGCGCGCACGGCCTTGAGGTCGTTCCAGACGAGGCGTTTGGTCGCTTCGAGTTCACCGCCCGTCATGCGCAGGATGTAGGCCGGGTGAAAGGTCGCGATCAGCGGGATGTCGTCCGGACCATCGAACCATTGTCCGCGCTGTTTCGTGATCGAGAACTTCGGCCCGAGAAACGACTTCGCTGACGGCGCGCCGAGACACAAGATGATGCTGGGCCGGATAATGGCTATCTGCTCGTCGAGGTAGCCGCGGCAGTTGGCCATCTCCTCGGGCATCGGCGGCCGGTTGCGCAAACGCACGCCGTCGTCGAACGTCGGCCGGCACTTCACCGTATTGCAGATGTAGACGTCCTCGCGCCGCAGCCCGATCGCGAGCAGCATGCGATCCAAGAGCGCCCCCGCGCGCCCGATGAACGGACGGCCTTGCTCGTCTTCGGTTTCCCCCGGACCTTCCCCGATCACCATGACCGCGGCGCACGGGTCGCCTTCACCGTACACGCTGTTGCGGCGAATCGATCCGATCTCGCACTTGCGGCAACGCTCGACGACGGCCGACGCGTTCGCGAGCAGCTGCTCCCGCTGGGCGCGCTCGGCGACGCTCATCGGGCTCTTCCCGCGAAGATTCGACGCAGATACGTGGCCACGGTGAAGAGGATCGTCGCGTAGAGGACGTAGCGCCCCACGAGTGCGCCGGCGAGCGACCCATACCACAGCGGTCCGTGATGCTTGATCCAGTACTTGCGGCGCGAGGCCTGCTTGCGTTTCTCGACGTTATACTGACCGCGCGCGCTGCCCATGCCCTCGTGCACGGCCTCGCTCGCGGGAACGTACCACGTCTGAAAGCCTTTGGCGGCAGCGCGCTTTGCGAAATCGACCTCTTCGTGATAGAGGAAGAATTGCTCGTCGAACAGTCCGACCTCTTGAAAAACGCTGCGCCGGATGCACAGGGCGGCACCGATCGCAAGGTCGACACGGCGCTCGTTCGCGTGCTGCCACTCGCGCAGCGCATTGCCGTTCGCGAAGGGCCGGAACATCGGCCACTCGCCCCACGCGCTCGAACGCAAGAACGCACCCGCCCAGCTGTCGAACTCGCCGCACGACTCCTGGATCGAACCGTCATAGTTGTAGATCCGCGAGCCCGCGATGCCGCACAACGGATGCGCGTCCATGAAGCGCACAATTTCGACCAGCGCGCCTTGCTTTAGCTCGGCGTCGGGGTTGAGCAAGAATACGAACGGGGAATGCGTCACTTCGATCGCGCGATTGCAGGCGGCGGCGAATCCCAAGTTTTCACCGTTCTCCACGATCGTGACGCGCGCACCGTAACGCTCGCGGATAAACTCGCGGCTTCCGTCGGACGACCCGTTGTCGGAAACGACGACGTTCGCGAAGCTCGGGTCGCGGGCGACCTCGCCGAGCGCGAAGACCGAATCGAGCGCGGTTGCGATCTTCGCCTTGTCGTTCCAGCACACCACGACCACGTCGATGACCGCCATGCCTTACCCAGCCGGTTCCAGCCGCCGGCGCTGCTGGAGATACGGCCACACGAACGGGTCGATATCGCCGTCGAGGATGCTCGCAACGTCGCCGACCTCGACGTTGGTGCGATGGTCCTTCACCAGCGTATAGGGCTGCAGCACGTACGAGCGAATTTGCGAACCCCACTCGTTCGCGCGCCGCTCCCCACGCAGTTCGGCGAGCTTCGCCTCCCGCTCTAAGAGTTCGCGCTGCACGAGCTGCGAACGCAGCATCGTCATCGCGACGTCACGATTCTGCATCTGCGAGCGTTCTTGCTGGGATGCGACGACGATGCCGGTCGGCAAGTGCACGATGCGAATGGCGGACTCGGTCTTATTGACGTATTGACCGCCCGCACCGCTCGCCTTGTACGTTTCGACGCGCACGTCTTCGGGTTTGATGTCGATGTCGATCTTTTCGCCGGTTTCGATTTCAGGTACGACGTCGACCGAAGCGAACGACGTGTGGCGGCGATGCTGCTGATCGAAGGGCGAGATGCGTACCAGACGATGCACGCCGCGCTCCCCTTCCAAGAGACCGTACGCGTTTTTACCACGCACGAAGAACGTCACCGACTTGAGGCCGGCTTCTTCTGCCGGCGATTCCTCGGCAACGTGCGCATCAAACCCCTTACGTTCGGCCCAGCGCACGTACATGCGTGCGAGCATCTGCGTCCAGTCCGCCGCATCGACACCGCCCGCTCCTGCATGAATGGCGACGATGGCGTTGTGATCGTCGTACTCGCGGTCGAAGGTTGCCGCTATCTCGAGCTGCTCGATGCGCCGTTCGGAGGAGTTGAGCAGCGCGTCGATCTCGGCGTCTGCGCCCTCCTCGTCACCAAGAATTTCGACGGTCTCGCGCGCCTCATGCAGGCGCTGACCGACGCCGCTCAGTTCGTCGACCTCTTCGCGCAGGTCGGCAAGCTGTTTCATCGCCTTCTGCGCCGCGTCGGGATCGCTCCAGAAGCCCTCGTCGCGCGTGCGAAGGTCCAGTTCGGCTATGGTGCGCTGTTTGCGTTCGTAGTCAAAGACGCTCCTTAAGGACGCTAAGGCGAGCCTCGAGCCGCGCTAATAATGGTACCTGCGAATCACTCATTGCGGGGGTCGACTTCTGGACGAAGGACCCTAGCTCCCTAGGTTCGTAGGCCATACGGGTGAACGCCCTCATGCGGGCGGCACGATTCGGCTTCGCTGCGCTTCTCTGCGCGGCGGCCCTTATCGTTCCGCGCGCCACCACGTTGTCTGCCCCCCCGAGCGCGCTTCGCGCTCGAGACGTGGGCAGCGTCCCGCAACCCCGCACCCGCGGGTCCGGGCCCGCGCCCCTCGCGCTCTACGAGCCGTTCACGGGCGACACGACGACGCCCGGTGCGTGGTCTGCAATCGGCGATGCGTGTTTGACGGCGGGCGACGGCACGACGCCCGCGACGTCGATCGCGGCATGCAACGCGAGTTCGCCGACCAATACGAGCGGCAACGGTGCGCTACAGCTCACGACGAGCGCGGCGCAGCAAACAGGACTCGCGCTTTTCACCACGCCGTTCTCGACCGCAACGGGCCTGCAGGTCACGTTCACCGACGCAGCCTTCAACGGTCCCGGCGGAAACGGCATGGCGCTCGTCCTGACCGACGCCTCGCAGCCGTTGCCGGCCGCGGCCGGCGGGGCGGGACAAGCGCTCGGTTACGAACCCAATACGACCGCGGGCATCGCGAACGCATACCTCGGCGTGGGGTTCGACGAGTTCGGCCAGTTTAGCCAGGGCGGAGGCGGACCGGGCACGGTGCCTGAATCGATCGCGGTTCGCGGAGCCGCGTCGAGCGACTATCAATACATTGCCGGGAGCGGTGCGCTCGGGTTCTCGCTCGACTCGCCAAGTTCGACCACCCGGCCGGCAACGGCTCCGACGGTCCGCGTGACGCTGCTCGCCAGCGGTTCGCTTACGGTCGAGATCGATCGCCACAACGGGA
>Ga0302325_10012533_pt1 | contig 18174 bp, 15 predicted proteins | sample Palsa_T0_2_FD_201948 | JGI IMG/M metagenome (GOLD analysis project Ga0302325, IMG submission 201948) | Peat permafrost microbial communities from Stordalen Mire near Abisko, Sweden - Palsa_T0_2 | ecosystem: Environmental > Terrestrial > Soil > Palsa > Peat permafrost | place: Sweden: Abisko...
TTGCGGACCCGGATGAAGAACGACGTGACGTTGTCTGGTCTGAACGGGGTCGTGCCCTCTGGGAACGGGGAGAACACGAAGGCATCCGCGGGCAACTCGGAGCCGGCCTCGGCAATCCAATGGTCAGCCCTTGATCGGTGCCGGGTGAGGAGAGCGAATCCGACCGGATCGAGCGCAACCGATCGGCCCCGGTTTGTTTTCGTCGACTTTTCGACGAGACCGCCGGGAGCAACGACCAAGGATTTCGTAACGTCGATCGTCCCAACGTTGAGATCCACATCCGACTACCGCAGTGCACAGAGCTCTCCACGCCGCATGCCTGTGAGTGCAGCCAACATCAGAAGTGGTGCCAGCCTCGGGTCACGTCGCTCGGCCCCCTCAATCACCTCCCGCACAATCTCCAATGAGGGTGCGGTTACCCGGCTCTGCGAGACGCGCGGCGGCTTCGCCATCTCGGCCGCGTTTAAGCGCACCCAGCCCCAGCGGACCCCCTGGTGGAGCGCGGTGGCGATGATGGCATGGTGATTACGGATCGTCTTGGGTGACTTGCCGGCGTCCTTCATTGCCCTGTAGAGGGCGTCGAGATTCTTCACCGTCAGCCGGCTGAGTGTGACCTTCCCAAGAGTCGGGCGGATGGTCCGTTTGACTTGGGATCGATAGTTGCGGATCGTCGTTGGAGAGAGGTCCATTCGCTCGCACTCCTCCAACCACTGTCGAGAAGCTGCCCGAAGGTGGCCCCGACGTCGTAAGGGCGGAAAGTGACCGACGTCTGCTTCCCCTTTCCGGTGATCGCGTCAGTGCCAGCGTCGGCCCGTAGCTCCCACACCCCGTCCTTCAACTTGCGTTTCGACCCGCGCCCGGGACCCGCGCCCGGGAACTGTCACCCGCGCCCGGGACTCGCCCGGGACTCGCCCGGGACCATCGCATGCCCATCCGTGGGATAAATGTCGGAGTAGCAGAAGGGCCACTCGGTAGGAGTGGCCCTGAACTGCGCTTTCTGAGTGGCGGGGGGAGGATTTGAACCTCCGACCTTCGGGTTATGAGCCCGACGAGCTACCAGACTGCTCCACCCCGCGGCGAAGATGGCATCCTACATGCAGGACGGTACGGACACCACGGCGCCGTTCGGGCGACGAGTCGCCCTCTCCCCCCGCGGGTGAGAGGCCTGAGTCCCGCTAGAGCGTCTGGGCCGTCGGCGGAGGAGGCGGAGGGGAAGCCGGGTCGGCTGCTTTCGGGGGCGGCGGCGGAGCAGGCGCCGCCGGGCCGGCGCCGGCGGGGCCCGCCGTCGGGGCGGCCGCCGCTGACTCGGGCGCCAGCGTGATCTGGCCGTGCTCGGACTCGTACGCTTGCAGCGACGTGACCAGTTGCTCAATCTCGGTCTCGGTGGTCGGGGTGGATCGCCCCGTCTTGGTGGCGTAGAAGGCGGCGCCGAGGTCCCGCAGCATCCCGTCGGCCGTCTTCTTGGCCTGGACGTCGTTCATCTTGGCCTGACCCTTGGCCGCCGCGTCTTTGGCCATCTCCGTGGCCGCCGTCGCCTGCGCCTTGACCTTGTCGAGCAGTCCCATCGGAGACTTCCTTTCCTCGCGCTTCTTCGCACCCATCATGGGACGCCCCGACCGCGACTGCAACCGGAATCGAAGACCGGACAGCAATGCGGCTCGGCACCGCCGGTGCGGCCCTCAGGTCTTGGGTGCCGCCGAGACCAGCGTCGACGAGGTGGTGCTGGGTGGGGAGGTGGTGGTCGTGGTGTTCTTGGGCTCAGTACTCGTCGGCGCCGACGAAGACGTCGTTGTCGCATGGGGCGCCGTTGTCGTCGTGGCGCTCGTCTTCGACGTTTTTGGCTTGATGGGCGGCACCGTCGTCGTGGTGGTGCTCGGCGTGGCGCTCGGTGTCGTAGCGGTGATCACCTGCTGCGCCTGGGAGATGGCCGCCTGCATCGCATCAATGTCGGTCTGGAACTGCGACAGGTTGTCAGCCTTGAGCGCCGCCTGCGCGTTGGTGTAGTCGGTCTGGGCCTGCGCCAGGATCCCGGCCACCGCCGACGGCACCGTGCCGGTCGAGGATCCGGCCTGGCCCGGCGGCAGCACCGTCGTCCCCAGCAGGTCTGAGAGGACGTTCGGGAGCGAAGTGTCGACCTGGACGTTCTTGCCCAGCACCGCGATGACGTACTCCAGCTGTGGTTGCGGGTTGGTGACCGGCGACACGTACAACGGACGGATGTAGACCATGGAATTCGCGATGGGGACCATGAGCGTCTCGCCCAGCAGGACCTGCGAACCCTTCGTGTCCAGCAGCGAGATGTCCTTTGACACCGTCGAATCGGCCGAGATCTCGGCGTCCGCGTTGGCCGGACCGGTCGTCCCTTGTGGGGTCTCGTAGAGGTCGAGGTGGCCGAGGGTCCCGGGATCCGACAGCCCCACCATCCAGGCCGTCAGGTTGAAGTTCTGGCCCGAGCTCGTGAGGGACGACTGTGATGCCGGGACGAAACCGTCCGAGACTGTGAAGACCTGTTTGTTCTGGCTGGTGCCCGGCAACGAGTACACCTGGTACTGCGGCGCCATGCGGGCCGGGTTGGTGGAGACCAGCTGACCCTGGTTGTTGTACGTGTTCTCTGCGAGCAGCGCCTGCGACTGCGGGCCGGCGCCGGCAGTGGGCGAGAGCTGCCACGCGCTGCTGGCGGAGTAGAAGGCCTGCGAGTCGGTCAGGTGGTAGCGGCCGTAGACGGCGGACTGAATGGAGAAGATGTCCTCCGGGTAGCGCAGGTGAGCCTGGAGCGCCGTCGGCATCTTCGACAAGGGGACGAACATGTTCGGGAAGGCGGCCGAATAGGCCTGCAGAATCGGGTCCTTCGGATCAGCGTCGTAGAAGGTCATCTTTCCCGAGTAGGCGTCGATGACCACCTTCACCGAATTGCGCACGTAGTTGTAGCTGCCCGGGAGGTTGGTCCCGATAGCGACCTGCTGGCTGCCGGCGTTCTGCGAATACGGGTAGTTGGCCGTGGTCGTGTAGCCGTCCACGATCCAGTCGATGTGCCCGTGATCCTGGCCCGGGCTGCTGTTGATCACAGCGTAGGGATCGTGGTCGAAGGTGAGGAAGGGCGCCGCCTTCTGAGCCATCGAGACCGGGTCGCGCACGAACATGATGCGGGACTTGTCCGTGATCTGGCTCGAGATGAGGAGATTGAAGTCACCCAGTCGCAGCGCGAACGCGGCCTGGGTGAAGATCGACGACAGCTGCACCCCGCCCGTGCCCTTGTAGTGGCTCTCGATGCTTGTGCCGTTTTCCTGGTAGTCGACCTCGAGCTGTTTTGAGTTCGCCACGACGTACCCGGTCTCACCCAGCCCGAAGTAGACGTTGGGTTGCGTGATGGCCGGGATCCCATTGGAAGAGACCGGCGGCACACCGGAGACGGCGTACACGGGATTACTCGTGTTGTTCTGGTTGGCCAGCGCCAAGGCGGCCCCGTTGCCGTGGGTGTACTGCAGGTGTGTGTTCACCCAGGACGGGGAGGCCAGGTTGGCCGACGAAATGTCGCGCACGCCGATGAGCACCGGCGTCACCTCACCGCCCACCGTATAACGGTCTACACCGAGCGAGGGGAAGGCGTAGTAGCCCTTGATCGCTTGCTCGCGCTGGAACGTCTGCAACGAAATGGAGGAGTCCGGGTCCCACTGCCGGATGTTGTCGATGGTGGGTGTGGCCAGGACGGTCTGGCTGGCGGTGATGTTCGGGTTGGCTGGGAAACTGTGGACCTGGACGTTGTTCAGCCCGTAGGCCGCTCGGGTGGCCGTGATGTTGCGTTGGATGTAGGGCGCCTCGAGCGAGCTCTGCGCCGGCGTGACCTTGAGCGCCTGCAGCAGCGCGGGATAGATGATCCCCACGACAAGCGCCACGAAGGCCCAGATCCCGATGGCCAGCACGGGGAGGGTCCAGCCCTGGCGCCGGATGTTGAAGAGCAGGATCACGGCGGCGAAGATCGACACGTAAATGAGCAGCGTCTCCGCCGGAAGGCGGGCGTGCACGTCGGTGTACCCGGCTCCGTTGACGTAGCCGTCCTGGGAGTTCACCAACGACCAGCGCTGCAGGACATACCCGACCGCCTTGTCCAGGGCGATCAGGGCCAACAGCACCGAGATGTGCGCCTTCACGGGCGGTCGCACACGGGGCAGACCGCGCTGAGGTTGAATCCCGCCGTTGAAGTAGTGGAACACCACCGAGACGGCCAGCGTCACGATCAGGATGGCCAGCGTCCAGTCCACGATGAACGTGAGGAACGGCAGCTTGAAGACGTAGAAGCCGACATTCTTGTGGAATTGGGGGTCGGTGGCGGGAAACGAGCCGCCGTGGCGGAACAGGATCCAGTTATTCCATTGCCCGACCGTCCCTGACGCTCCGATCAGCGCCAGCACGATAGCCAGGCCGACATAGATGCGCCCTGCGTAGGGCCGCACGAACTGCTGGTAGCGGCGTACCAGCTCGTCCTCTTGGGCCAGCACGATGTCGTGCCCCGCGATGCGGTCGCACACCACCAGGTTCACCCACAGGACCGCGAAGAAAATCGCGCCGAAGACGCCGAAGAGGCCGAGCTTGATCGCCAGCAGCGTCGAGAAGACGTTGTGGTAATCCACTGACGAGAACCAGAGGCTGTCGGTGTAGAGCCCCGCGAGCGAGCGCAACGACACCAGCAGGATGATGATGACGACGACGAAGCCGATCAGCCACCACCGGGCCCGGTGGCGACGGCGCGGCGCGGGGTCAGCGCTTAGGTCGCTGGGGATACGCACGAGGGGAGCCTAACGTCCACCGCACCTGCCCAAATGGGCAGGCGATGACGCTTGCGGCAACCAGAAGTCCTGGTCAGTCGGTCGCCGGTGTGATGAGGCAGCGGCAGCCCGAGTGGGCCGGCGGGTGGGCGTGCCCGGTGGGGAACGCTTCGGAGCCACTCACCGCGCCGCCCAACGCGTTGTCCTCGCAGTCCGAACACCCGCTCGCGGTCGTGACCACCCAGCGCACCTTGCCGTCCGCGCTGGCTGCGGCCACCCCTGCCGAGAATGCCTGCGTGGCCTGGTCGCCGACCAGCCGTTCCACGCGTTCGCCCCTCCATTCACGGAAGGCCGCACCGATGCGATCGGCCGGCTCGCCGGACCCCTCCTCCACCTGCCGCCGCAGATTGGTGACCACCGCGCGCGCCAGCCCGGCAGACGACTGCTCTACGGCATCACCCCTCGGGATGGTCGCCGCGCCCGCTCCGACGAAGATCGTCCCGGCGGCGAACGCCTCGTCGAGGTGACTGCGCGCCGCCGCCGCGAAGGCGGCCAGGTGCTCGTCCTCGGAGCCCATGAGCTCGTCGACCTCCACCGCCGGCGCGCTGCGCAACCGATCGAGCAGGCGATTCTGGTCGTCACCGAGTGTCCGCTTGATCGTCCGGCCCAGGCGCGCCGTGATCGGTGTCAGCAACGCGTCGCGTCGGGCGATGAGGGAGTCGTCCGGCCCTGGCGCGACATCGTCGTCCTCTGTTGCCGACTCCTCCGAGGGAACGTCAGCGACAACCTCGACGGTGTCCCCAGTGGCACCGCTCGGGTCCGACGCGTCTCCTGCGTCAGCCTTGGCCGGCTCTGCGTGGCCTGTGCCTCTTGCCGCCACGTCCCCGCCGGCGGCCGGGACCGTCGACGCGGGCTGCTGGCTCGCTGCTGTCCCGGCGCGGATGCGGGCAAAGAGCTCGTCGACAGAAGGAGCGGCCGCCTCCTCCCCGGCGTCAGCGCCGGACGCATCACCCACGACCGGGGTCGGCCCCGTCGGCGGCACCTCCCTGGCAGTCTCTTCGGTCTCGTCCTGGTCGTGGGGGAGCTCGGCGGCGCCGAGGCGGAACTGGTCGGCCACACCTTGCGCGGCGGCCCGCGCCTCCTCGTCGGTCCGGTCCAGCTGGGCCAAGATCCCGTCGACCCGGTCGCGCACCCCGTGAACGGAGGCGGCCATTTCGTCGCGCGCCGCCCGCAGCTGCTCAATCTGGATCCCGAGGCCGCGCCGCCGTGCGGCCAGGTCGGCCAGGACACGGCGCCGCGCCTCTTGGACCTGGTCGAGGAGGGCGCGGCCCTCGTCCTTGGCACGGGTGACGATCGCCTCACCGGCCGCGATCGCCTCGGCGACCATGCGCTCACTCTCCACCCGAGCCTCCTGTTCGGCGTTGGCCACCAGCAGCTCCACCTCGACGACCCGCTCGGCCGCCGACGTCTCCGTGCGCTCTTGCAGCTCGTCGACCTGGCTCTGCGTCTCCCGCAGCAGCAGGGCCGACCCCTCCTGGGCCTGCACCACAATGCGGGCCGCCTCCTCGTGGGCGTGCCGCAGGATCTGGGCGCTGTGCTGGCCGAGCGAGGCCGTCAGGGTGGCCTCGTCCACCACGGGGTGGGCGGCCCGCTCCTCGGCCTCGGTCAGGGCGACCCGCAGCTCCTCTTCGCGCGCTTCGAGCGTTTCGAGGTTCCGGGCGACCGACTGGAGGTAGGAACGGACCTCGTCGGTGTCGAAACCCCGGCGGACCACGGAGAACGAGTGCTGTGCGATGTCGCCGGTGGCGATGCGGGACGATGAGATGGGGGGGCGTCCTTCTGCCATGACCAGAGCCTACGGCGCCGCCTGGACCGGCACAGGTTTGGTGGGCACCTTGCCCCCGAGGCGTTCGAGGATCCGCAGCACCTGATCCAGGTTGTTCACGGCGTACACGTGGAGCTGGGGGGTGGCCTTGGACTCGGCCGCCCGGAGCTCGACCGAGGGGACGAAGAAGACCGTCGCCCCCGCCCGCTCCACCGCGATCGTCTTCTCGGCCACGCCCCCGACGTCGCCCACGGTGCCGTCTTGATCGATCGTCCCCGTTGCGGCGACGATCCGGTTGCCCGTGAGGCGCCCACTACTGAGCTTGTCGATGACGCCGAGCGTCATGGCCAGGCCGGCGGACGGGCCGCCGATGTTCTTGGTGTGCACGGTGACCTCAACGGGGAAGTGCCAGTCCTGCTGGGTCTGCGGCTCTATCCCGAGGTACGCCGTCGGCCTGGTCGGCGCGCCGCAGGCGGTGTCGACCAGTCCCTTGGGAGGTGTACCGAGCGTCACCGACTTGGCCACGATCGGCCCGTTCACGAAATCCCCCACGCTGTTGATGGAGGAGTCCTCTACCTTGAGTGCGACGCGCTGGCCGGGCGTCAATCCGTTGAGCGCGCCAATCAGGGCGCAGTCGCTCGTGACCGGCGTGGTGTTCACTGCGGTGATCACCTGCGCCACGTGCAGAGAGGCGGCCGCCGGCGAGTTCGCCGCGATCCCGAAGATGAGCGCGCCCGCGTTCGTCGACGTCACCGAGTAGCCGAGGTGGGACAGTGCGGCCGCGATGGCGAACGACTGAGCCTGGGCCATTTCGAGGTACCCCTGGTCGAGATACTGGTTCTGGTTCGTCGTGGGGCCGAGCAGATCCCCCTCCGAGACCACCTGGCTGTTCGAGTCGAAGAAGCGGTATTGCAGGTAGTTGAGTGCGTTCAGCTGGGTGACGTACACGTCGGTCAGCAGGATCTTGCCCGTGAGCGCATGGTCGTCCGCGGCCGGGACATCGATGTACGGCGCGACGGGCGTCGCATCCCCAGGCGTGAGCACGTAGTAGTTGACCGACGTGCGGGCGGCGACCAGCGCCGCCACCACGACGATGACGGCGAAGCCGGCGAACAGGCGTGGCCAAAGACGGCGCCGCCGGGCGGGAATGGCCGGCGGCAGGGGCGCGCCGAGCGGGTCGGGCGCGCCGCCCGCGGCGGGGCCGGCGTGGCTGGAGGTGGGGTTCGCCGCGGCATCCCCGTCGGCGGTTGCGTCAGGTTCGGACATACTCGGAAGGTGAGGGACGATGTTGCCACGGATCAGGGCCGTGACGGCCGCGCCGAAATCCGGCGCCGCCGCGTCACCATGGCCGGGCACAGCGGGGGGGTCACCGTGGCCCGCCGTGGTCTCGCCGATCCCGATTCGGGCGTGCAGGTGGCGGCGCTCGGCGCGCTGGCCCGCCTGGACGAGCTGGTGGCCGCCGACGTCGAGGCGGCGCTGGCGGCTGGCACGCCTCCGGCGCGCCGGCGCGCGGTCGAGGTGGCATTGCGCGCCCGCGGCAGAGGCGCCCGCTCGTCGCTGCCCCGCGCCATCGCCGGCGCGCTGCATGATCCGGATCCGCTCGTCGTGGTCGGCGCCGCCTGGTTCCTGGCCGAGCGGCACGCACTGGCGGCCGTACCGGAGCTGGCGGCGACGGCGACCGAGCACGAGGATGCACGCTGTCGCGAGGCCGCAGTGGCCGCGCTCGGCGCCATCGGCGACACCGCCGGCCTGCCCGCCGTGCTCAGCGCGCTGAGCGACGTCCCGACGGTGCGGCGGCGGGCCACGGTCGCGCTGGCCGGCTTCGACGATCCCCGAGTGACGCCGGCGCTCCGGGCGGCGATCGAAGACCGCGACTGGCAGGTACGGCAGGCGGCCGGCGAGTTGCTCGACGATCCCACACCCTGACCGTCCGGCTCCCCTTTCGAACCGGCCGAGCACGGCGCCGCCACAAAGCGGCGCGCTAGCCGTCGTCGCTGAAGAGCCGCTTCAAGCGGTCGAATGATTCGAGGCAGACGCCGGCCCCTTGGACAACACACTCCAGCGGCGTGTCGACCAGGTGCACCGGGACGTGGGTGGCGTCGGCCAGGCGCTGCGTCATCCCCCGCAAGAGCGCACCGCCGCCGGTGAGGTGCACTCCTTGGAACATGATGTCCTGCGCCAACTCGGGCGGCGCCTCGCCGAGACACTCGGCGGCGGCCGCGATGATGGACGCCACGTTGTCCTCCAAGGCGCCGCGGATCTCGAGCGGGGACAGCACGACCGTCATGGGCCGGCCGGTCGCCACTTCCCGGCCGCGGATCTCGGCTTGCTGCTCCCCGTCGTGCGGGGCGGCGGAGCCGATGGCGAGCTTCACCGCCTCCGCCGTGCGCTCTCCGACAGCCACGCCGTAGCGGTGGCGCACGTAGTTCTGAATGGCCGCGTCGAAGTCGAAGCCCCCGCAGCGCAGCGCCTGCACGGCCACGACGCCGCCCAGCGAAATGACGGCCATTTCCGCGGTGCCACCGCCGACGTCGACGACCATGTTGCCCACCGGTTCGTGGATGGGCAGCCCGGCACCGATGGCGGCGGCCATCGGCTGCTCAATGAGGAAGCTGGCTGAGGCGCCGGCCCGCCGCGCCGCCTCCTTGACCGCGCGGCGCTCGACAGCCGTGATGGCCGAGGGGACGCAGATCAAGACCTTGGGCCGGTTGAGCCGGCCGACCCCGACCCGGTGCAGGAGCACGCTGAGCATTCGTTCCGTGACCTCGAAGTCGGTGATGGCACCGCCGCGAAGCGGCCTCTCGGCCACGATGTACCCCGGCGTCCGGCCGATCATCTGCCACGCGTCAGTCCCGATGGCGAGCACTTCGCGGCTCCGCGAGTCGAGCGCGACCACGGTCGGCTCGTTCAGCACCAGGCCCTTTCCCTTGGCGTAGACCAGCGTGTTGGCCGTGCCGAGATCGATGGCCAGGTCGCGGGACATAGGGGCCTCATGGTACGGCCGGCCCGTCGCCCGACGGCACTTTCCTGGTCTTTCTCGGTAACGTCGCCCAGGTGAGTGACACGCCCGATGAGCCCGAAGACGGCACGCCGGGCCCCGGCGAGGGCGGAGGAGGCGGCCAGGACGAGCCGGATTCCCCCCTGCGCGGCTGGATCGATCCCGACGACCGGCTCTGGCGACACCCCAGTGAGGTGGCCGGTTCGGGGCCGGCGCGGGACCTCTCCTCCCTGCTCAACCCCCAGCCGGGCCGCAACCACCGAAACGCCATCATGGTCCTGGTGGGTGTCGGCGCCGTCGTGGCGGTGGTCGCCTGGGTCGTCGTGTTGCTCTCCCCGGCCTCGGAGCACCCGCTGGAATCCGCCACGCAGGACACGGCGGCCGGCGGGCCGATGACCACGCTGGCCGGCGTACAGAACGCGCTGCCGGCGGCGGCGGCGGCGGCCGGGCACTCCGTTGTCGAGCTCCGGGCCACCACCACCCACGGCACCGTGCTGCTCGTCGGCGTCGCTGTCGCCGAGGGCGGGCTCGTCGCCACCACCGCCGACCTTCTGGGCGGCATGGAGCGCATCGACATGATCGGTGCCGGCGGCAAGCTCCAGGCGGCGTCGGTGGTGGCCACGGACAAGACGTCCGATGTGGCGCTCGTCAGCGTGCCCCTCGATCTACCGGTCGCGACCTTCGCCGATGACAGCGGGCTCGACAGTGGGACCCCCGACCTGGCCCTCTCCTTCGTGCAAGCGGGTGGCGACGCGGTCGCGCTCCGTGCCACCGCCGGTGCGGTGACCGACGTCGGGACGCCCATCGCCAGCGGCCCCGCCTCCACCATGCCCTCGATCACCTCGTCCCCCGCCATGCCGGAGCTCCTGGGCGGCCAGCCGCTCCTGGACGACAAGGGCGAGGTGCTCGGGATCCTCTACAACCCCGACCCGGGCTCCTCATCCGCCACCTTCCTACCCAGCGACCTCGTCGTGGGCGTCGCCGACGACCTCCGGTCCCAGGATCGGGTCGTGCACGGCTGGCTGGGGATGGAGGGCACCGACGCCCCTGACGGCGGCGGCGCCAAGGTGGCCAAGGTGCAAGCCCGCGGACCCGCCTCGGGCGTCCTGCAGGTGGGCCAGCTGATCGTGGCCGTCGACTCCACCCCGGTACGCACCATGGCGGAGCTACGGGCCCGGCTCTACGTCCTGCCGCCGGGGACGCCCATCAGCTTGTCGGTCCAGCAGCCCGCCGGGACCAAGGTCGTGGACATCACCCTCGGCACGTCCTCCTAGCATGCGAGGGTGAGCATGTTCGGTTCCAACGACCCCGACAACCCGATGGGCGGTCTCCTCGGCGACCTGATGAAGGTCATCGGCTCGGGACCGGGTGCGGGCGACAGCTGGTTCGAGGCCGCTCGCACCCTGGCCTTCGGGGTCGCCACGGACGGCGGGGAGGACGAGAACCCCGACCCGTTGGTCCGTATCGCGTTCGAGGAACTGGCCCGGGTCGCCGAGATGCATGTGGCGGAGGCCACGGGGATAAGCCCCGCCTCGGGCGGCGGTGGCGTCTCCTTCGAGGCCGTCGGACCCGGGCAGTGGAGCTTCCGCGTCCTTGATGCGTACCGGCCCGTTCTCAAGTCGATGGTCGAGGCGCAGCAACAGGGCGCGGCCGCCGTGCCGACCTCACTCGACCTGAGCGAGCTCGACCCCGACTCGTCGGGCGGCCTGGGCGGGCTGCTCGGACAGTTCGCCCTGACGCTCGGCCCTGTCTTCCTCGGCATGCAGTTCGGCTCCGCCGCGGGGCACCTGGCCCGCCGCGCCTTCGGGCAGTACGCGCTGCCGCTGCCGTGGCCGGAGTCGTCCACCCTGCTGCTCGTGCCGGGCAACGTGGGCCGTTTCGCCGAGGACTGGAGCCTGCCCCTGCAAGAGGTCCAGCTCTGGGTCTGCCTGCGCGAGCTCACCATGCACGCCGTGTTGACCCGGCCCGGCGTGCGCAGCTCGCTCATGACGTTGCTCGGCGACGCAGCGGCACACGCGGCAGCGGCGCAGCGCTCCATCGTCGAGCGCCTGGGCGACGGGCTGGGCGACCAGATGTCCCTGGAGGAAGCCCTGGGGGATCCCGAGGCTCTGCTCTCGGACCTCATGAGCCCCGAGCAGCACAACATCTCGGCCGCGTTGACCGCGCAGACGACCGCCATCAGCGCTTACGTGGACCACATCACGGCCGGCATCGCCGAGTCTCTGACGTCGTCGCCCTCGGCGTTGCGTGAAGCCTGGTACCGCTACCGGATCGAGGAAGAAAAGGGCGAGCAGGCCTTCGCCGGCCTGTTCGGTCTCAACGTGGGCCAGGACGAGGTCGACCGTGGGCGCGCCTTCGTCACCGGCGTCCTCGAGCGGGCGGACGAAAGCGCACTGACCCGTCTGTGGTCCGACGAGCTCGACCTCCCGACCCCCGCTGAGGTGGATGCGCCCGGGCTCTGGCTCGCTCGCATCGGACTGCTGGACTGAACGCGTCCCGTCGCCCCCCGCCGGCGTCGCCGCCGCGGAGACCGCCGTTCGCCAAGTGACGCGTCAGCCCACCGTTGGCGTCAGCCGACTGGTGCTGGCATGCGCTGCGTGCGGTTGCGCCGCGCCGGCGCCCCCCGCCGCGTCATGGTGGCGAACAGCTCGGCACCACGGCTTTCGAGCGCGAAACGGGAGAAAGCGGTGGTGACCCGCCCTCCGAGGAGGAGCGTCTCGACGGTGCCGTCCCATGCCGGAGCGATGGCGTAGACGTACTCGGCCATGGCCTCGTCGTCGCGCACCGTCGTCAAGAGGTCGACGAGGTCCTTCAGGTGCTCGGGACGAGCAGGCTCCGCCAGGTCCGCCGGCGTGAGGGTGCGTACCAGCGCCACCTCGTCGTCGGTCAGTCTGCCGACGCGCTCCGCAATGTCCCGGATGACCGCCGCCTCGTCCATGGTGTACGTCTCCTGCACTGATGCCTCCCAGTCCCGGCGGACTTTTTGTCCGCAACGCTCCAACAACATCGACGCAATGGTTTCACTGCGTGGGTGTTGTCCGAGTGGCTCCTGGGGAGCAAGTTGGGTGCAGGTTGTCCAAGACCGCCGGGCGACCGGCGGCCTTGTGCCTGGGCGCCCACGAGCGCCCTGGCCGCGGTCAGGCTTCGGCTTCCTCGCCCCAGTCGAGCACCCACTCGAGGGCGAGGTTCTCACGCTCGGCGTCACGCACGACACGCTCGCTGTTACGGCGGAATTGCGGGTCATGCGGGGGCAGCAGAACGAGCCGGGCCAGGACCCGATCGCGAAATTGGTCGATCACCTCGGGCGCGCCGTAGTCCGACTGCACCTCCCAGTGCGGGGCGACGGGCCCCAGGTAGACCACACGCACGTGCCCGATTGGCTCGACCGGCTCACCTTCTTCAACGACTTCTTCCTCGGTGTCCGGGGACATGGCTGCTCCTTGCATCGGCGATCGGGGCCAGCGTAGCCCCAGGGGGCGGAGGGACATTCTCCCTGGTAGAACGAATATCAGCCCCTGGATTCTTAGGAACTTCCTATCCGAATAACCTGGCTCTGAGCAGGGTGCTCCCTTAGGATTGTCCGTGAAAAGGGAGCCAAAAAATGACGACCGACTGGATGGCCGGGGGGAAGTGCAAGGAAGTTCCGCCCGATGTCTTCTTCCCCAATGACGGCATGGGCGTGCTGGTCGCCCAACGCATCTGCGCCGAGTGCCCGGTCTCCGAGGCTTGCCTGGAGTACGCCCTCGAGCACCACATCGACCACGGAGTCTGGGGCGGCGCCTCCGAGCGTGAGCGCCGACGCATTCTGCGTCGCCGCCGCCTGTCCCACGCCATCGTCGCCAAGTAGACCCTGAGCAGGAGGGTCATGCGCCCCCAATGAGTGCCGGGCCTGCGCCAGGCTGAGACCTCCCGGCGTGCCACGCTGGAGCAGTGCTCCTCGAGTGCGTGGTCAACGTCAGCGAGGGTCGGGACGAGGCGGTGCTGCGCCGGCTGGCCGCTGCCGCAGGCCCCGCGCTGCTCGACCAGCACCGCGACCCCGACCACAACCGCACCGTCTTCACGCTGGCCGGGCCTGCTGACCTGGTGGCCGAAGCCTCCAGGGCTCTGGCGACCGCCACCCTGGCCCAGCTCGACCTGCGCCGGCACACCGGCGCCCACCCCCGGCTCGGCGTGCTCGATGTCGTGCCCTTCGTCCCCTACGCGCCCGGCCGCCCGGCACCCGACGACCTGACGGCGGCGGTGACCGAGCGTGACCGGTTCGCCCGCTGGCTGGGCGAGGACATGGGGGTCCCGAGCTTCCTCTACGGACCCCTCCCCGGCGGCCGGGCCCGGACGCTGCCCGAGATCCGCCGCCTGGCGTTCGGGCCGGCGCCCGACGGCTTGACCCCCGACCAGGGTCCTTTGCAGGCGGACCTCCGCGGCGGCGCCACCGCCGTGGGAGCCCGACGGGTCCTGGTGGCCTACAACGTCTGGGTCTCCTCGGTCGACGTGGCCCGGCACGTGGCGCCTCTGGTGCGCGGCCCTGAGGTCCGTGCGCTGGGCCTGGCCGTCGGGACTCGGGCCCAGGTCTCGTGCAACCTGGTGGACCCCGACCGCTACGGGCCGGGCCGGCTCTACGACGCGGTGGCCGAGCTGGTGCGCGAGGCGGGAGGCAGGGTCGACGGCGGGGAGCTCGTGGGGCTCATTCCCGAGTCGGTCCTGGCCATCGTGCCCCCCGACCGGCGAGCAGAACTCGGCCTGTCGGAGGAGGTGACGGTGGAGTCCCGACTCCCTGCAGGTCGGTAAGGGACGCGCGCCCTAGGAGACGCTGGCCACGTCCCGGCGGGCCAGGGCACGGGCCCGGCGCAGGCGGCGACGTTCACGCTCGCTCATGCCACCCCAAATGCCGAACTTCTCGCCGTTGGCCAAGGCGTACTCGAGGCAGTCCTCGCGAACGACGCAGCCGCGGCAGACCTCTTTGGCTTCCCGGGTGGACGCGCCGCGCTCCGGAAAGAACAGATCGGGATCGACCCCCATGCAGTTGGCCTGCAACTGCCAGCTTCGTTCTTGGCGACCGTAGAGCGTGGTGACTATGTCAACTGGCACTTGGGTTCGCCCCCTCTCTCGCCTCGGGTGGCATTGGTGTAGTTACAACGGTGTAGGCATCTTTCACCACGCACCCTGCATACGCAAGGGGAAATTGGCGTTTTCAGGCACGAAATCGGCAGATGCGCCTCCCGACCGTCGCGCCCACTCCTCGTAAATACCCTGGTGAAACCTCATTTCCGGCCGCCGCTCGCGGCCGACCCGGGATTCTCCGAGGTTTTCGCCGCGGAGGGGTCAAAAGGGTCGATTCGGGCGCGGGCCGAGGAAGTCCGAGGTCAGAGAGGCGGCGGGCCGCCGGGGCGGACTGCGGCAGAAGGGGGCGGCGGGCTCTCCCGCCGGGCCTCTACCCGAAGGGGCGCTTATCCGGCAGGACGGAGCACGCGACGGTGCTGGAGGAAGTCGACCAGCACGTAGCCGCCCAGCGCGTCGGGCGTCGTGTAGAAGGTACGGCCGCCGTTGACGCGGGCGATCTGTTCGACGAAGGGGTAGTGGGTGCGCTGCAGGTCGAGGGCGAAGGTGTTGATCACAATGCCGGCCCGCGTGCAGCGGATGACCTCGGCCATCGTCCGCCGCAACGTCTCGGGGATGGGCGGGTAGTTGAACCAGACCTCGCCGGCGTCGTCGATGTGCGCCGTCGGCTCACCGTCGGTCACGACGATGATCTGCTTCGTCCCGTGCTCGTGGGCCAGCATGCGCCGCGCCAGGGCGAGCGCGTGCTGCAGGTTGGTGCCGTAGACGTAGTCCCACATGGCCGTGGGCACCTCGTCGGGGCGTATTTCGCGGGCGATCTCCGAGAAGCCCACGATGCCGAGATAGTCGCGGGGGAACTTCGACGAGATGAGCGTCTGGAGCGCCATGGCCATGCGCTTCGCCGGCACGAAGTTGTCGCGCATCGGCATCGACATGGAGAGGTCGACCGCCAGCACCGTGGCACTGCGCGAGAGCGCCTCGACCTCGACCACCTCGAAGTCTTCGGGCGTCAGGCGCACCGGCACGCCCGAGCCGCCCCGGCGCACGGCGTTGTGCACGGTCGTCGAGAGGTGCAGGTTGAGGGGGTCGCCGTACTCGTAGGCCTTCGTGGTCTCCTCGCGGTCGTGCCCGGTCCCGGTGCGCAGGGCGGAGTGGTCGCCGATGCGGTCCTTGTTGATCTGGCCGAAGAGATCGGCCAGCGCCTTCTGGCCGAGGCGCCGCACGCCCTGGGGCGTCAGCTCAATGCGCCCGCCGTGCTGCTCAATGAGCCCGGCGTCGGCCAGCGACTTGGTCAGGTTGGCCAGGCGGTCGAGGGCCCGGGCCGCGTCCTCCCCCATGTGCCGGCGCACCTGGTCCAGATCGATCTCGCCCAGCGCGGCGGGCGTGGACGCCGACTGGATCACCTCTTCCATGCGGTCGAGCTGGCCCAGTTGGGTGGCCAGGTCGGTGGCCTGGCTCATGCCCATAGGGCCCTCGCCGTTGAAGTCGTAGGACTTCTGCCAGCCGGCGTCGGGCACGGCGCGCTGGAGGTTCTGCGCCAGGCGCTCCACCTGCCAGCGCAGGTCCATGTCCTCGAGGACCGAGTCCATCAGGTTGCGCAGCTGCGCCTGTTGCTCGGGGCTCATGGAGTTCCACACGGCCTGGGCGGCGGCCATGCGCTCGGCCAGCTGCTGCAACAGCTCGTCGAGGTTCTGCGGGTTGCCGGGGAACATGTCGCCGTACTGCGCCATGAACTCCTCGAAGCTGGGGTCGAGCTCGTCGCCGCGCTCGCGCTGCTCGAGCATCTGGTTCAGCGCGTCGTAGGCGTCGCGCATGCGCTGCATCTGCTCGGCGTCCATGTTGGACAGCGCGTCGGAGGCTCCCTCGAAGAACGTGTCCGCCATTTCACGACGGAGCTCCTCGACCAACTCCTCGAAACGCTCGCGCGCCTCGGAGGAGACGAAGTCGTAGTGCTGCAGGCTGCTGATGCGGCCGGCGGGGTCGTCGGGTTGGAGATCGAGCGCCATACGGCGCTCGGTGGCCACGTCGTCGGTCACCTCGGAGCGACGCTGGTCGCCCGAGCCGTGCGCCTCCTCGACGAGGTCGTCGATGGCGGCCCGCTCGTCCTGCTCTATGTCGTCGAGCTGCGCCGTGAGCTCCGCCATGCGCCCGTCGGGGTCGCCCTCGGCCAGCATCTCGGCGCGGCGGCGGCGGAGTTGGTCGAGCATGTCGCGCAGCCCGGGCACCTGCTCGCCATCGGCGTTGCGGAAGCCGCTTCGGAGGAGGCGCCGCAGCGCGTCGTCGAGGTCACCGCCGGCGAGGAGGTCGTCGGTGAGACCGGCCAGCAGGTCGTCGGGGTCGAGGTCGGCGAATTCCTGGGTGCCGTCCCATTCCGAATAGTCGTAGCGGGCGCTCATGGCGTGCCCTGCTTCCTGCGGGCTTACTTGCGCCCGCGGTAGAGGGCGCGTGCCCCGGACGCGTCCTTGTTCAACCGCTTCGTGAGATGCAGCCCCTCCAAGAGGAACTCCAGGGCACTGGCCATCAGCGCGGGTGACTCCGCCTCGGCCGCCTCCGGGCCGGCGAGCTTGCGCGTCGGCGGCTCCAGCTCGGGGACGTCGGCCAGGACGGCCAGGTAGGCCGACGACGGGAGGTCGTCGCCCACGTGCACCACGACCTGCTCGTGGAAGGCGGCCACGATCGCCTGCGGGTCGTCCAGCGTGACCCGGCGGCGGAACACGGCCAGCGTGGCGGCCGCCACCAGCTGGGCCACCACCTCGTCCTCGTGGCCCTCCTCCATCGCCTCGACCTCGATCTTCCCCTGGGTCGACGGGACGAGGGCGGACAGGTCACTGATGCGGGGCACCGCCACCGGCTCGCCGGTGCGCAGGGCGCGCCGCACGGCCGACGCCACCAGCGTCTCGTAGTTGGCGATGGAGAGGCGGACCGAGACGCCGCTGCGCTGGTTGAGGTGGCTGCTGCGCCGGGCCAGCTGGCTGATTTCGGCCACGACCTCCTTCATGAAGCGCGGCACCGTGACCGGCACACCCGCCGTGGGCAGGTCGGCCTCGCTCTCCATGATCTTGACCTCGGTCATGGTCTCGAACGGGTAGTGCGTGCGGATCTGCGCGCCGAAGCGGTCCTTGAGGGGCGTGATGATGCGGCCGCGGTTGGTGTAGTCCTCCGGGTTGGCCGTCGCGACGAGCGTGATGTCGAGCGGCAGGCGGATGCGGTGCCCGCGGATCTGCACGTCGCGCTCTTCGAGGATGTTGAGCAGCCCGACCTGAATGCGCTCCGACAGGTCCGGCAGCTCGTTGATGGCGAAGATGCCGCGGTTGACGCGCGGGATCAGGCCGTAGTGCAGGGCCAGCTCGTCGCTGAGGTAGCGGCCCTCGGCGATTTTGATGGGGTCCACCTCGCCGATGAGGTCGGCGATGGAGGTGTCGGGGGTCGCCAACTTCTCCCCGTAGCGCTGCGAGCGGTGCACCCAGTCGATCGGCGTGGCCTCGCCGAGCTCCTCCACCCGGTCGAGCGCGTAGCGCGAGACCGGGTTGTTA
>Ga0302325_10012534_pt1 | contig 18173 bp, 20 predicted proteins | sample Palsa_T0_2_FD_201948 | JGI IMG/M metagenome (GOLD analysis project Ga0302325, IMG submission 201948) | Peat permafrost microbial communities from Stordalen Mire near Abisko, Sweden - Palsa_T0_2 | ecosystem: Environmental > Terrestrial > Soil > Palsa > Peat permafrost | place: Sweden: Abisko...
CGCAGCGGCCCGATCCCGGGTCGCGAGACGATCGGCCGGCCCGGAACGGCCGCGATCCCTGAGCGGATGGCGACGAACACCCACCGCTCACGCCAGCCGCTCGCCAGACCCTTTGCGCGACGGCCTCGCGTGAACGCAATGGCGAGCCGCTTGGCCCGATCGGATCAAAGGCAGCAGGCAGCGCTCGGCGTCCACCGCAACAATCCAGTAGTCGCCGACACGGATCGGCGCGAGCGGATTTGGGCGGGAAGGGGTAGCGGGCGCCGCGTCGACGACCGCTTGCTCAAGCGCTCTCAGCTGGCAGCTCAGCAAATCCAGAGCCGCTTGCTCTGCTGGCGATACGGAGCAAGCGGCCAGACGTCGGGGGCCGCCCAAGAGCCCGGAGCGGGGTGGTCGGCCGCGACCGTTGTGACGATCCGCTAAGAACTGGCCGCCCACCATGGGGTTCGGCTCGCCAAGCCCATGGGCCAGGGCCCTTGGCCATCGGAACCGACACGTACATGTCGATCTGCTCTATCGATGCGTTCGTATAGCCCGGGCGAGTGAGAGTCTTCGTCGAACACCCTATGTGAGACGCGGATGCTGCGATTGGCGTACTGAGACCGCCTGGTTGGCATGCGTGCGCTCGTGGATCGACAATTGCGCGATCGCGCGAAGCGACCTGGGCATCGGCGGCAGCGCCAACCGGCGAAGGGTTCTGTGGTCAGCCCGATGGTCACCGCTAGTTCCACCTCCCAATCGACCCGATCGGTAAGCCCTGCGTCGACCGGAATCGGCGCCTCGGCGCCGATCACGGCGGTCAGCAGCCTCGCAAAGACGACCGGCCGTTCGGGCTCCTCCGTTCCGGCCTCGCGAACTTCGTCCACGTAATTGAGCCAATCGCCAGGATCTTCGGCGGGCCGATAGAGGCGAGCAACCGAGCGCCGGTCGACAAGCTGCTCCCCCAACTCAATGCTGTCGATGGCCCCGTCCTTGAGCAATTCGAGCAGCCCGTCTGCTTTGATGCGCCGCAGCCATCTTCCGTGCCGGTTGCGGCCACCGCGACCCCATTCGCAGCTGGCGTTGCGAGTCTCATATCGTGTCCCCTAACGGCCCCGCAAGCAAAGGCGTGTGCGCAGCGTACCTAAGTCGCTTCCTCCGGCTCCTCGTACCATTTCACTCTGTCGCCGATATGTGCCCGCAGCTTCCACTTCCGGCCTTTCGGTGTCTGGTCCAGTTGCGCTCGGAAGCGATCAATCCGCTCACGGACGTGCTCGGCTTCATCCGGTGAGAATTTGTAGTCCGCTAGCGAATCCCGAGCGCGCCCGAGATTCCCTGTCACCGTCCGCCAGAGACCCCAGTCCTTTGCGCACAGCTCTCCCGCTAAGGTCGCGTTGATCATGTCGCCATCTGAATCGCCGACTTCATGCTCGTAGAACAGCGCGAGAATGTCGCGCAGATCCTTGTCGTTGAGCTGGATCACCTGAAGCTTGGTGAGTGCCAGCTCGACTAGGGGCAGCGTCACTGGTTCGAGGTCCAGACGCGCGGTGATCGGAAGTGAGTGGCACAGGTTGAATCCGCCAACGAACACGTCCACCTGGCGCCCGTTCGCGTCATCGAAATAGACCAGTCGCGAATGGCCCTGCAACGTGTTGAAGTTGAAGTCCTCCGAATACCCCATGTCTGTCATGAATTGCGTCACGGTCTTGGAGCTGCCTCGGTAGGCTGCGAAATCGATGTCCTTGTATTCGCGAGTCAGAGCCGAGGGGATCTGGCGCGACCGCACATGAATCGCAAGACCGCCTAGGAGCCGCAACGCTATCTCCCGGGCAGCCGCTTCGGACGAGAGCCGGACTGCTTCGACGGTTATGTCCGCGTCCGGTTGTGACCTCATCACTGACTCGGTAGGCTACTCGATTGCGCAAGGCCGCTCTGGCTCTCACCGCCCGTGAACCGGGCCCGTACGACCCAGGAGATGGCGCCGTGGGTCACTCTGGCGGTGGCTCCGCGTAATTCAGGGAAATATCGAGCCCCTTCGCGCTTGGAGCGCCTTGACTACGTAGCAGCAGAGGAACCCCGACGCGTAGAAGCCCACGATCAGCAGGACGCCTTTGGTGAGATGACTGTCAAGGCCCGAGGCGCGGAATCTCAGACGCCACCGCGGTCAGCCCCACGATCGTCGCGAGCGGTATCCCGGCCAGCTTCTGTGGCTTGGCGTAATCCTCACAGCGATCATATCTTCTGCTTCGAACACCAACTGGGCGGGATTAGCCGAGCTGCCCCGGGGGTTGTTATCGCTGCGGCTGACCGTGACCGTGGTCTTCGTGAGCAGATGAAGCGGGAGCTCGTTTCAAGGATCGTCGAAATTCCCCAATCCCGCGATCGCGAGAATCGTGGTCCGGGGCCGCTGCACGAGCGTTCGCGGCCAGCGCGATCCCCGGCGTCCGAGCCCACCCGCTCATCGTTGAAGGTGGGCTCAACCACGTGCAGTCCGACCGGTTCGTCACCATGCACCATCCAAGTGACCTCCTGACACAGGCTCGCTCCCGCACCGCCGGTGCAGCGAGGATGGACGCACCAGAAGATGAAGGTCGCAGGCGACCTGAATAGCGACGTCCGGCGGGGGGCGCTGATCCGAGATGAGTCCGGTTAACCCGCTATCTGATGATGGACGCCAACCAGGTCTGGGAGGTCGAGGAGCCGATCACGCCCACCCGACGCCTCGCGGAGTTGGACCCCTGGTGGATGGAAGACCCGACAAGCCCCGAGGACATCCTCGGCCACGCCCGAATCGCCCGCGTGATGCCCCGGTGCGGATCGCCACCGGCGAGCACTGCCACAACCGTATGATGTTCAAACAGCTGATGCAGGCCGGCGGACTCGGCGTGTGCCGGCTCGACGCCTGCCGCCAGGGCGGCGTCAACGAGGTGCTCGCCGTGTCGCTGCTCGCGCCCGCTTCGACATCACAGTGTGTCCGCGCGGCAGGGGCGTGGGGCTGTTCGAGTACGTATAGCCCCTATCGCTCGTCGAGTACATCGCGGTCGGGGACGATCTCAGTGATCGCGTGATCGAGCACGCCGACGAGTTGCACTAACCCCTTCGTGGCGCGGGCCGAGATCCGCGACGCCGCTAGGTGCATCTCGATGCTATACCCAGGCGTGTTCGGCGGCACGCCTCGGGAGTCGCTCGAGGAGTACGCGTTTCTCGGTCGCGTATCTGCGGCTCGCGCTCGAGCGCGTCGAGCGGTCTTCGCGGCAGACCGACCGGCTCGCGCAGCACTCACGGCGATGCGGTCTCGTTCCGGCCTCTCTCCGTTTGAGCCGCCATGCGAAAAGTGGAGCCGTTCGCGCGGATGCCGAACCGCGATCCACACGGCTCAATAGCGATCGGAGGGGATCCACGCGCCCTGCGGGTCGTTGTATAGCCCGACTGTCATCAAGATTGATTGCTGAGCGATCTTGAGCCCGTTTTGCAGGCACCAGCGCAGCAGTCCCGAATTGGTCGATGGGATACGGATTCCGAGTCCTGAGAACGCGTCCGTCGACGAGATCAAGGCGATTATGTCGTCGTTCCCCTCCCCGACCGCGTGTCCCTCGTACCCCAAGTCGGTCGTATAGCCGCTTATCCGATCCGAGCGCTCAACAACCCGGGCAGTGTCGGCTGCGATTGCCGCGAGCAATTCTTGCTTGCGATCGTGGCCGTGCACTTGCACGCAGACATGCCCGCATGCGTCAAGGTCTCTCTCCGTTGCGGCACGCACGCTCACGCCGGGAACCTTCACCCTCCGGGGCGTACCGTGTACCACCGAAAGCGGCTCACGAGCTTCGAATCCAAGCTTCGCGTATAGGCCCATCGATCGGACGTGGTAGGTCGCTTGGATGAGCCTAACCCCGGCAGCTCCGCGCGTGCGCTCGCGCCTGAGCGCTTCCTCCGTCATCAGGCGGCCAATGCCCGCGTCTTGCGCACTCGGGTCGACAACCACTGGGCCGACTCCAACGATGACCCCCCGCTCATCCAGGAACGCGCAGCCCGCAACGCGACGGTCTCGCTCGGCCACGATGCCGAAGAACCGGTCGTCGCCGACCATGTCCGTCACCGCAGTGCGCGCATACTCTCGTGATGGGAATTCCACTGGGAAACTGTGGCGCTGAGCAATCGCCCCGAGCGCGTCAAAGAAAATGTCACCAAGGCGCCGGGCGTCCTCCACATTCGCCTCGCGCAATATCGTGTCCATCCTCGGCCGACCTACTCCGCGCGCTTACGAAGGCGCACGGCTCGCGTCCCGGCTACGCCAAGTCGCACCTAGCACAGTCAGTGCGTCGTCCAGTGCATCCAAGGCGTAGTCTATTTCGGCTTCGGTAATAGCGAAAGGAGGCGCTAGCTTGAGCGAATTTGGCATTACGCCGCTGATTAGTACACCCCGATCGCGGCATTCACGTTCGATGATCTTGCTAGGGCTGTGCGAGACGTCACCCAACGAGAGGTAGTCGCGGTCCTCTGGCAGCATCGGATTGCCCTCAGCATTAACCAAGTCCATCATGTAACACAATCCTAGTCCGGCAAGGCGCCCAACGCAGGCGTGAGAGGCCGCCAGCGCCTCTAATTTCTTCCCTAGATACGCTCCCCGCTCGCGTACGCGGCTGAGGACGTCCTCCTCAATCATCGCCGTAATGTTGCCGATGATCGACGCACAGACAAGTGGGTGCCCTTCATTCGTGCTCCCGCTTAACCACCGAGCACGATCAAAGTATTCTGCAATCGCATGGCTGGCAATGACCCCCGCGGCGGGCAATGCACAGCTGTTGAGTCCCTTGCCCACCGTCATTAGGTCGGGTTCGATATCCGGGAAGCGTTGATAGCCGAACCACTCACCCAGCCGACAGAAGCCCGTAATGATTTCGTCGTCTATCCAGAGGATGCCGTACCGTTTGGTTAGGGCGCGCAACTCTGGGAGATACCGTTCGTGCGGGACGATCGCGGCGGAACCAAAAACCGGCTCGGTAATCACAGCCGCGATCTGATCTGCGCCAATAGTCTGGATGAGGCTTTCAGTTGCCCTCAGCGACGGAAGGTCTCCGCTTCCCTCCCAGTCATGACGTTCCGGCGCGGGAATCACGGCATAGCCCAGATTGGGGAATGCCGGTATCCCCCAGCCGGCAACGCTCGCAAATGTTTCAGCGCCGGCGCCACCATCGCCGGGTGAGACAACGTGATTGCGGTACCCAGGGAGATGCGTGCTCCCGCTAGTCCAGCCGTGAAACGAATACCTTTGTGTAAGAACAATCGGACGCGCTGTGTATAAGCGCGCCATCATGATGGCGCCTTCGACTGCCTCCGTGCCTGAGCAATGTAGACGTACACGCCCGGCCCATCCTGCCTCGCCACCCAGCAGGTCCTCGATGATGAGCTTCGACGCATGGGAGCGGTATTCCGTCGCGAAGGCTGGCGAAACGTGGCCGTGGCGCTCCATTGCTTGCGCAATTGCGGCGTGTATCCGGGGATGGCGATGGCCCATGTTGTCCGAGATGGCCTGGCTCGTGAAATCGAGCAGTTTGCGTCCATCCATCAAATAGACATAGTTGCCATCGTCGCGCTGCACCCCCTGGAACCTGGACTCTGCCTGAGCCCCGATGGCATGAAGATAGTACTTCCGGTCCCAGGTGGCGTAGAGCTCGGCGTCAGGTGAGAGGGCGAGCGGAATCCCGCGATGATCGTGCTCAGACAACATTGGACCGCCGCCTCCGTGATCGATTGCCTACAGTGATTTGGGCAGCGGCTCGGTCGGCTGCCTGTGAACGGCCGATGGGCCTCGCGCATGCCGCTTCGAGGGACACCGGACTTTGGTGGGAGGCCGGAGTACGGAAAGCCAGTACCAGCCAAGTCGGTCGACCGACGTGGCTCCGTAAGCGAGGCCGACGGCGCGGACAGGATTCGGTGCACGACCCGACGCCGCGACGGTGCCGACCGGCGCTACGGAGAGATCTGCCGGCGGCCCGCCTACGGTTCGTAGAGTTGAACAGGACGAGCGTAAGCATAATCAGGCATCAGGCAGGGATAGAGCTGAGGATGGCTTCCGCGGTGCTCAAAAGGAGTGCTGATAGTGATTCAACGGATTCGAACGAAAGCCGAAAGGCAGGCGCACTGATGCTTATGGCGGCAGGCGGGAGTCGATCCAGCTCAAGAGGAACTGCAACGCATCGGCCGCCGTCCTCGACCTCGCAGTCGTCGACCGCATATCGGTTGGCTCGGACGTCGGCGAGGACCCCAAGAAAAACATTTATGTCGGTGATGGTGTTGCCCGCGCGCGGAGGCATCCCTTCGATGCTGAGAATCTGGCGGACACGCTCGTCTGGAAGTTGCGCGGCGATTGCCTTGCCTAGCGCGGTTGCGTGCAATGGGTCGCGGGTACCCTCTCGCGCGGTCAGACTGACCGCCCAAGGACTTTCGACGATGTCCAAGTAGGCCACCCGCCGACCATCCAGGATTGCCAGGTTCACAGTCTCCTCAACCTGGTCCCGCACGGCTTGCAAGTGGGGTCGTGCCATACGAACGATCATCCCGAGCCGCTCCGACTGCGGAGACAAGAAGAAGCTTGCGAGTCGGAACTCGTCGTTGGTCGGATCGCGCTGCAGGTAACCGCAAACCTCCATAGTCGCGAGATAACGAAAGACGGTGCTCTTAGGGAGCTGGGCGGTCTCCGTGAGGGCGCTCAAAGACATTCCGCCGTCCGGCGATGCGCGGATGGCATCCAGGAGGCCCAGAGCGCGAGTGATCGAGCGGACGGCATATCCATCCCGCGCGACACCTCGCTCGCCGACCGTTTCGTCAGATGAAATAGAGGCCATCGCCAGCAAGAATATTAGCCAGCGGCCTGGAGAGGGTCAAGCCACCCGCACGGTCGATAACGTCATGCGACCCTTTCGCTTGCCCCGGCGTGGCCGGAGGAATCGCTGAATCCCGCCAGCCGCGCCTCAACGCGAGAGCGCTCTTGACATTGGCCACGAGCGATGGTAGGAATCGCGCGGCAGTCGACACGACCATTTCACTGATCGAAATCTAGGGCTACGCTGGCTTGAAAAGAGCACAGACCCAAACCTTGGTAACTCGGTGCGCGGAGCTCTCCTGCGACGCTTCGGGCGCCGTCGCGCGGCAGGAGAGACAAATCCGCGGCCGGCGCACTGCGCGGCGCAAATCACCGCTTTCGCACTGTCCGAGGTGGACGCAGATGTTGTGGTGGCGAGCCATGGAGTGTCTGGGATCTGAGTGAGCCGGAGGCCTCTACGTCTATGAATGAGCTTCTCTGCTATGTAGCTGGCGATTGGACACCGGCGTCACAGGCCGCTGTGCCACTGTTCGATTCGAGCGTGATGTTTGGTGAGATGGTCACGGAGACGTTACGAACGTTCCGTCGCCGTCCGTATCGGACCGAAGACCACCTCGAGCGCCTGCGAATGTCGATGTCACTCGCCGATATCCGAGGCCCATCCGCCGATGACCTCGCGGGGCTCGTCGACGAGCTGCTAGCCAGGAATGCGGACGCTTTCGACCCTAGCGACGAAATCCTCGTCAAGATCGACGTCTCACGCGGCACCTATGGGTACTATCGCACGCCCGGTGCTGACTACGAGGACTTTCGAGTGTTTCTCCACCCGGTGTGCCTTCCGTTCGACAAGTTCGCCCAGCTGTATACGGTCGGCGCCCAGGCTGCTTTTCCCTTAACCCGCCAGGTGCCCGCGCAGTCCATCGATCCGCGCATTAAACACCGCAGCAGGCTTTATCAGGGCATAGCCGAACGGCAAGCCGACCGGATCGCACCAGGCGCGATGTGCCTCATGCTTGATATCGACGGACGAGTTGCGGAAGGGACCGGCTGGAATCTCTTTATCGTGAAGGATGGTGCCCTTTCTACTCCGCGCACCGACAACTGCCTGGCTGGCATCAGCCGCCAGGTAGTGATCGAATTGTGTGAAACCTTGGACCTTTCCTGCACGGAAACGACGTTGTGGCCGTACGACATCGCAGCAGCTGACGAGGCGTTTGCGACGGCTACATCCTTTTGCCTTTTGCCCCTGACGACCGTGCATCAGCGAGTGGTAGGCGACGGAACAGTCGGACCCGTCACGCAGAAGCTCCTCGACAGGTGGAGCGCCGAGGTCGGGATAGACGTCATTCACCAAGCAGAAGAGGTCGCAAGGCGTCAGAGCATGGTTTCGGACCCGCGCGTCCCGGCCACGCGCGCGGGTAGGCAAGACGTTTGAGAAAGAGGAGAGTCGATGTCAACTGATCCACGTTGAGAAAGAGGAAAGTCGATGTCAACTGAGCCGTCACTCGGCAACGCTGTGACAACCGAGCCCGACCAGGCGGGCGGGCTGGCTGACGGGAGCGGGGTTTTTACTCGCCGATCGTCGGGTCTCGTGCGCGAGCTAGGTATTCCCACCTCCGTCGGGGTTGCGCTCGGTTCTGTCATCGTCATCAGCACCTTCATCAATTTCTATGCGGGTCTCACCGGGTTCACCAGGGCAGATATGATCTTGCCGCTCCTGGTGGCGGCGGCGATCTGGACCGTGGCGCTGTTCGCGTATCGGTACCTCATCGAGGCGATGCCCCGCGATGGAGGCGAGTATCTATTCCTCTCACGTGTGGTTTCCCCCGCCGTGGGAGCGATGGTCGGCATTGGCATGGTCGTCTTCTTCGCCTACCAGCTGTCGGCCGTGGCTCATTATGCGGCGCAATGGACGCCATTCATGCTGACCACTCTTGGCGACGCGTTCAGTAGCTCTTCGATTGCCAATGCCGCAAATAACGTCACCGGACACACCGCGATCCTCCTGATCGGTGTGGGTACTCTGTTGGTCTGCGCCGTGGGGGCGTTTCTGCCCGTGCGTCAGATAGGGCGCGTTCTCGTCTTTCTCGTTGCGCTGCAAGCGCTTGCGTTTGTCGTTCTCGGGGTGCTTCTCATCGACCATTCCCATGCGGACTTCGTCGCGGCGTTTGCCCGCTTTAGCCATCATCCAAACGCGTATTCCGCTCTGATCTCCACCGCGACCCGGGCTGGGATTCCGTTGGGGACCTCGTTCGTCGCCATGCTGGGGCTCATCCCGGTCATGGTGCTCAATTTCAACGGCTCTCTGTACGCCTATTACATGGGTGGAGAGCTCCGCCGGCCGACGCGGACCTATACGTGGGCCTCCGCGATAAGCATCGGAGTCTTGGTGGTCCTCTGGCTGGGTATTTGGCTGCTGATGCGCCATACGATTGGCCTCCATTTCATGCAGGCACAGTCAAACCTAGGGAACAGCAACGCCAGCGCCTACGGCAAGATCTCGAGCCTCGAGGCCAACGCAGGTGGCCTTGGCTATGGAGTCGTGCTCTCAGGCGACCCGGTGACCAAGATCCTGCTCGGGACCGCGATTCCTCTCTCGTCGGCTGCCACGGTAATTGTGTTCATCGCCGTTCTGGCGCGTGTTCTGTTCGCCCTTGCGTTCGACCGGCTCCTCCCGATTCAAGTCGCAAAGGTCAGCGCTCGAAACCACGCACCGACGGTCGCTATTATCATCGCTCTGATCGGAGGGCTTGCGTTCACGGTCGTGACTACGTACGTCAATTTGACCAACATCGTTGCGAACCTCGCCCTCTTCTACGCTCTCATCTTGCTCGCGGGTGGAGTCGCAGCCACGTTTCTCCCGTTGCGGCGCCCCGATCTGATGTTACGGCCTGGTGAAACCGATGTGCAACGGTGGGGTCCCGTTCCGCGAGCGACTTTGGTGGGGGGAGCTACAACCCTTCTGGCAGCCCTCACGGTCGTCCTGATCATCACGAACGCCAGCGTATTTGGGAGCCTCACGGTCGCATCAGTCACGAGTCTGATCGTCATCTTTCTCTCTGGCCCTGTTATCTACGCAATCGCGCGCACCGTGCGGCGTCGACAAGCATCGATCGACCTGAAGCTGGCATTCCGGCAGCTACCACCTGAATGACTGACCGTTCGGAATGGAGACAAGGCGGGCCGTGACCTCGTGCTAGACCCCGCTAAAACGTCACGTTTAGGCCTTGGCGACGCTGGGGGATCCAGTAACGCTGCGACTCCCCCAGCGCTGGATGTGAGCGCGTTGCCGCACCCTCGACCGTTAGCGTACTTCGTGCCGCATGGCGCGGGCCCTGACAGCGGTGGAAGCGATATCCAGGGCCATCCTTTGCGGGCTTACGCCCTGATGGGTGGCCGGCCACTCCGGGTGAGGCGCTAACTGGTGACCTCGGGTATGGCATCGCCGTCCCCCGCGTTTCCAGCTCGTGATGAGGTTGTTGCGGCTAGCTGGAGCCGGATAGAGGCGTTGCGGGCGAACATGGCGGAGAGCCGGATCCACGTGGCGCTGCTGCACTCTCCCGTCTCCGTCCAGTATCTGACTGGTGCGGAATCGCTGCACGGCTGGCCAGCGGTCGCGCTAATCACAATGGATAGGGTCTGGGTCGGACGGTTCAGCGGGGGGCCCGAGCAACTGGCGGCTGATGACGAGGTCGTCCTGCGCGCCATGAGGGGCGATCGCCACGAGGCAGAGACCGATGACATGGGTCGCTCGGTCACGAAAGCGCTGAGTGAACTGGTGGGTGCGAGTGGACGCGAGTTGATAGGCGTCGAAGAGACGCTCTTGCCTCACTGGCTGGGCGATGTGGTGGCGCCGTTTGCCCGCGGACTTATCGACGTCGCGGAGATGGTGGGGACCATGCGGCGTCGAAAAGACGCCGTTGAGATTGCCACAATCTGCGGGAACATTGCGCTTGCCCAAGCCGCGTACGTAGCCGCCGCAGACCTCATCGAACCCGGCCGAACTGAGCTCGAAGTGTACGATGCGATGCGGTCTGCGGTTGATCGTTTCGCAGGCAGCGCCGTACCCCTCGGTGGTGACTTTACCTCGGGCCCGGGCACCGGAACGACGGGCGGTCCCGCATCGCGCCACGCTCTCGTCGAGGGCGATTCGTACATAATCGACTTTTGGCCCTCCTTCCGTGGATACTGGGCCGATCTGTGCCGCACCTATCCGGTCGGAAATTGCGACGCAGCGCTGAGTGACACGATCCTTGCGGTATCTGACGCGCTCTCCGGCGTGCAACCATTACTCCGGCCAGGGACCCCCGTGCGCGAGCTAGATGCCGAACTCCGCGAAAGGCTCGCGACGAACCTCCCCTTTGCCACAGACACCTACTCAAACATCTCGGGGCACGGCCTCGGGCTGGAAGCTCACGAGAGCCCATGGATCGTCACGACATCCGAGGACGCGTTGGCTGAAGGAGACGTCATCGCACTCGAGCCGGGCTGCTACGACGATCGTCTCCGCGGCGGGGTGCGAGTGGAAGACAACTATTTGGTGACCTCCGAGGGTGGGCGGCTTCTGTCAGACACGTCGCGGCTTCAGCCCGCTCTTGCCCGACCGGAGGAGCAGGCGCGACGATGAGAATCGTCGATGTACGTGCTACACCGGTGTTCGTTCCGATGCATCATCCATTGCGGGCGTCGCTCGGCATGGAGGTTGGGCTGACCCGTGTGATCGTTGAGTTACTGACGGACGAGGGACTGATTGGTCTAGGCGAGTCAAACGGTGGTAGCGAATTGGCCGCAGCCGTCTTCGAGCTCCGCCCTCTCTATATGGATCTGGATCCTATGGAAGTCGCCACGTTGGTGAAGCGGTTCTCGATATACCACGTAACCAGCGAACAACTCAGCAAGACCGGGGCGTACAAACTGGCTGGCGCTGCAGTCGAAATGGCTTTCTGGGACCTCATTGGCAAGATCGCTAGCAAACCGTGCGCGGAACTGTGGGGAGGACGTGACCGGCAAGAGGTAGAGTTCGCAGCGTATGTGTTTTTCCGGTACGAAAGCGTGGATCGTGAGGGGCCTTTCAGCGATCCCGCATTCGTAGCGGAATACGCCCTCGAGCTTTGTGAGAAGAACGGCTTTCGAGACGTCAAGCTGAAGAACGGAGTGCTCCCCCCGGAGGCGGACATCGACACCGTGCGCCGGATCAGAGAACAAGGTGGCACACGCGTTCGCGGTATACGAGTTGATCCCAATCAGGCCTGGTCAGTTGCGACCAGCATTCGTGTGCTCGACGAGCTGAAGCAATACGGGCTTGAGTTCTGCGAGGACCCAACCTGGGGACTCGACGGGATGCAGCGTGTGCGAGAGCGATCCGCCGTCCCCCTGGCGACAAACATGTGCTGCATCTCGTTTGACCAACTCCCGTCGGCCATTGACAAGCGGGCCGTCGACATCATTCTCGGCGATGTTCACTTCTGGGGAGGCCCCACGGCCGTGCGGTCGCTAGCTAAGATATGCGAGACCTTCGGCGTCGGACTCAGCTTGCATAGCGATCGCGAATTAGGGATCTCTACGGCAGCGGTGGTGCATATGGCAGCCGCAACGCCGATGATTAACCACGCCATCGACTCCCATCTCCCTGAACAGGCCGCCGACGTGATCACGGAGCCATTCGTATTCAAGAATGGCGCGCTCGACGTCCCGACTGGACCGGGGTTAGGCGTAGAGCTTGACCGCGATGCCCTGCAAAAGTGCGCCAAATCCTACGAAGCCCGTCCACGACGCAATGAGTTTCTAGATGAGCTGCGCCCGAACTGGCGGCCGCATTTCCCGCAGTGGTGACGTCCGGCGAGCCAAGGCATGCGCATCGGCGTCGCAAGCATTGTGCAGGAATCGAATACGTTCGCCGTGTCGCCGACGTCGTTTCGTGATTTCGAAATCTATGGCATTTTCTGTGGCGACACAATTACTGAGGCTCTTGCCGGAACGAACTCTGAGATTTGGGGGGCTATTGAAGCGTTGCAAACGCTTGGGGTCGAGCCGGTTCCGCTCGTCCGGGCGTGGGCGATGTCTGGGGGACGCGCCCAACATGACGTATTTGTGCGGCTACAGCACATGTTGTTGGAGAGCATCGCACAGGCTGGACGACTCGATGGGGTCGTTCTCTCGCTGCACGGAGCATGGGTGGCCGAGGGAGAGGACGCCGCAGATGCTTCGATCGCAGAGGCGGTTCGCGCAGCCGTCGGACCCGACACGGTCGTCGGGGTATGCCTCGACCTGCATGCGAACCTCACACAACGCCTCATAGACGCCACCGACGTGATTACCGCGTTTCACACTTACCCGCACGTCGACCAAGCCGACACGGGCCGACGTATCGCGCGCCTAGTCCGAGCGACTGCTGAGGGTTCAATCAGTCCCGTTTGCAGGATCGCGAAACGGCCGATGCTGGTACCGGCCGAGGCGCAGCGTGAAGACGGTCCTTTTGGCGAGCTCAGAAGGCTCGCGGACGACCAGACGAGGGCCCCGGTCCTGGACATATCCTTGTTCCCCGTCCAGCCCTGGCTTGACGTACCCGAGCTCGGGTTTGGCGTTACCGTTGCCGTTGACCGGGATGAATTACTCGCCGCCGAGGTGGCCGGCGAGTTCGCAGAACGGGCGTGGGCTCTTCGGCACTGCTTTTCTGTGAAACTCATTTCTCCTCAAGACGCGATCGAGCGTGCTCGACGCACATCTCAGCGGCCGGTTCTGCTGATCGAGTCCGCAGACTCCCCGACGGCGGGCGCCGCGGGCGACAGCCCCGCGATGATTCGCGAGCTTCTACCCCATGCGGCCACCTTGCGTGCACTGCTGACGGTGGTCGATGCCGCCGGGGTAGCTGCTTGCCACGACGCAGGTGAAGGGGCCGGCGTTGAGCTTGACCTCGGCGCCACAGTCGATCACCGATTTCATTCGCCTACTAGGGTGCTCGGCACCGTCGCCCGGTGTGGGAACTCCGCTCCCCGACTCACCGGCCCGGTCTGGGCCGGCCTCACGATGCCGCTAGGGCGTTGGGCGGTAGTAAACGTCGAGCGCCTTTCGATCTTGATTACTGAAAGGCCCGCAGCAACCTTCGACCCCGAAACCTTCCGACACGTTGGCCTTGATCCCCTGAACGCAGACATCGTCGTAGTTCGGTCGGCGACCCTGTGGCGCGCGACATACCCCGCCGCCAGCGTGTCTACCGCGATGATCCTCGACCTTCCCGGAGCCAGCACACCTCGCCTCGACAGCCTCGAGTTGCTGCGCGCGCCTAAGCCGCTGTTTCCCATCGACGCCACCACACACTAAAGCGTGATGATGCCGAGCCACCGTTTTTCGTTGACTGGCAGGCGAGCGCTCGTGACGGGTGCAGGCACGGGGATCGGCCGAGAGCTCGCGCTCGGCCTCGCGGAGGTAGGATGCGAAGTCATCCTCGTTGGCCGGCGCCAGCGACCGTTAGAGGTCGTGGCTGACGAAGTGCGCAACCTCGGCAGCAATGCAACCTGGCATTCGTGCAATGTGACCTCCGAGGAAGATTTGCGCGTTCTGGAAGCCACGTCGGCAAGCGTCGACGTGCTGATTAACAACGCTGGAGTGAGCGACAGGCGGCCCTGGCTCGACGTAAAACGCCACGATTGGGAGCGGGTCGTCGATCTTAACTTGTGGAGCGGATTCCGCCTCGCCCAAATGACCGTTCCCGGCATGATCGACCGCGGATGGGGCAGAATCATCAATATTGGCTCCCTCTATGCCCAGCGTGCACCTGATCGGGAGCGCTACCCGGGTGTGGCCTCTTTCGACGTGCCAGCCTATGGAGCCAGCAAAGCTGGCCTGTTATCGCTAACTCGCCACCTTGCCGTCTCGCTCGGATCCTTTGGGATTACGGTCAACGCGATCAGCCCCGGAATGTTTAGAACTGAACGCACCCAGACTCTCCTGACACCTGCGGTCGAAGAGGCTCTCAGTGCGCGAACTCCCAGACGCCGGTTGGGGGCCGGCGAGGATCTTCGCGGCGCAGTCGCTTTCCTAGCCTCAGACGCGGCGTCCTTCATCACCGGCATCGATCTCGTTGTCGACGGCGGATACTCGCTCGTGTGACCCACCTCCGTATGCTCATGGTGAAAACAGACCGGCCCCTGTACGAGCGAATCAGCGGTTGGCGGAATCTATCAGGGCCTAATAGAGCGAACCGGTGGCCAACACGCTGATGTTTTTCCGAAAGCAGCCAAAAGACGCGCCGGCCCTCCGCCTCTTCTTTGCCACCGACATACACGGCTCAGACCGGTGCTTCCGGAAGTTCCTAGCCGCCGCGACGGTCTATCAGGCAGATGTGTTAGTCCTGGGAGGAGATATCGCCGGCAAGGGCCTCGTCCCCGTAGTCGCGAACAATGGGACCCTTCTCGCCGAAGTGCACGGCCGGACCACGACAGTACCCGCGGCTCGTGAGAAACAGCTCCTGGACGACCTCAATGCCACGGGTTTTTATGGAATCCGTATGAGCCACGACGAGGCAGCGCTTTTGGGCGAGGATGCGGGGGCATTGAGGCGTCTGTTCCGAGAACAGATCGTTGCCCAAGTCCAAGCGTGGTGCGTTCTGACCGCAGAGCGCTTGGCTCCGCAGGTGCGCTGCATCATCACACCGGGCAATGACGATCCAACCGACGTGGATCCCGTGCTGAAGAGCGCAGACAGAATAGAGTGCCCTGAAGCAGAACTCTGCGACCTGGGACCCGTGGTTCTGGCGAGCCTCGGAACCGTCACGCCCACACCATGGAGAACGGAACGCGAGTGTGACGAACCAGAACTCGCCGAAGTGATCGAAGCGATACTCAGCGGGGGATCCGGCGCCTCGAACGTTATCTTCAACTTTCATTGCCCGCCATACGCAAGCGGACTCGACCTCGCGCCCGAACTCGACAACCGCCTAAGGCCCGTAATACGCGGAGGGCGACCGAGTGTCATTCCAGTCGGGAGCAAGGCAGTACGTGACGCAATCATGCGATACCAGCCCGTCGTCGGGCTTCACGGTCATGTTCACGAATCACGAGGAGCCCAGAAGATCGGCCGAACCCTATGTCTCAATCCTGGCAGTGACTACGGCTCCGGCGTCCTACGCGGGGCACTGGTAGATATCGACAAAGATGGAAGCCTACGTGACTTTCTGTTCACCTCTGGATGACAGATCGAGCGCCCAGGATGGCGCACGATTGCCAGCTCACTCCCTGAGGAGGCGCCGGTGATCACCCTGGGGACCCGACGGACACCCCCTGCCGCCGGCTGTACAACGGTAAAAATAGATAGTCGTCAAGACACCGCGACCTGGTGCGCCGGTGGACGGTAGGATGACGTTCGATAGACCGCAACAAGAGAGGTACTGCTCCGTGGAACCCAGAACTGCGCCCGTAGCAAGAGAACTGGCGATTTCACGTCAGCTTCGCAACCGTGCTCTGGGCACGCTAAGCGGTGGGGTCTCCACCGGCTTTCGGTTGTACGAGCGACCGGTGCCGATGTTCTTCTCCGAGGCCCAAGGGGCAACGCTAATCGACGTCGATGGCAACACTTACATCGATTTCGTCTGCGGCTACGGCCCGGTGGTGCTCGGGCATGGGCATCCCGCTGTGGTCGAGGCGGCGATGCGGGCGGCGGCGACCGTTCAGCAGTTGGGGGGGCAGCACGAGGGCGAGATCGAGCTTGCCGAGCTGTTGTGCCGGAGCGTCCCATCGTTTGAACGGGTGCGACTTTCGGTGACGGGCTCGGAGGCGATCCAGGCCGTGCTCCGGATCGCCCGAGCGGCCACTGGCCGCGAGGTGGTGGTCAAGTTCGCAGGGCATTACCACGGGTGGTTTGACAACGTCTTCTGTTCGACCAGCCGCGTGTCGTCCTCCGAGCCCGAGACCGCCGGGCAAGCGTCCAACGCGCTTTCAAACCTCTGCGTGCTCGAGTGGAACGACGACGAAGGACTTCGGGAGCTGTTCTCCGCTCGCGGCGGGGAGATCGCCGCGCTGATCATGGAGCCGCTGCCGTGCAACGGCGGCGTAATCCCGCCCGAGCCCGGCTTTTTGGAGCTCGCCCGGCGCGTGACCGACGAGGTTGGTGCCGTCCTCATCTTCGACGAGGTGATCACCGGCTTTCGGCTCGGGCTCGGGGGCGCGCAGGAGCAGCTGGGCGTTACGCCAGATCTGACCGTGGTCGCCAAGGCGATGGGCAACGGGTTCCCGATCAGCGCGTTCGGCGGTCGCGCGGACCTAATGGCGCTGGTCGCCGACAACCGCGTGATCCATGCCGGCACCTACAACGGCGGCGGTATCTCGGTCGCGGCCGCACTCGCCACCCTGTCGGCGCTGGAGGATGGCAGCGTGCATGAGCGCCTGCGGCTACTCGGTTCGAGGCTCATGAACGGCCTGGTGGAGGTCGCTGCCGAGCACGGGCACCGCCTCGTGGCCGCCGGCCCCGGGCCGGTGTTCTTCACCTGGCTGCTGGATGCGGGCGAGGTCCAGACCTTCCGCGACCATCTCCGCAGCGACTTGGCCGGCTACGCGGCGTTTGCCGAAGCACTTATGCTCGAGGGCGTACGGGTCATCCCCGCCGGTCGCTGGTACCTCAATGCCGCGCACACCGAGGAGCACGTGGACCTAGCGTTGGGTGCCGCCCACAGAGCCTGGGACCTCCTCGCCGATAGTCTAGATCCCGCGCTCCCCGAGCGGTGAGGGTCGGGAACCGCACATTTTTGGGGGCGTTGTGAGAAGGCGTGTCCTCACCGGCCGGCCCGAAGGACCTGGCAATCATTCCCGACGCGCTCGCAACCGAGCAGCTGCTGACCGACCGTCAAGGCGACATGCCTATACGCGCTCGAGGTGGCCGAAGGCGACTCTCCGGTCCCTACACCAAGCGCCCGCCCTCGCATACGCGCGCGCCGCTGTTGCTGCGCGCAATTGAGCTTGTTGCATCCGTCTCACCCAGTCGTCTGATCGCTTTCTGCGCCGAATCCCACGTCGAGCACCGTCTCTCAGCATGCAGATCCGCGACCGCCGTCGGCACCCCACAGCCTAACGACCCGGCCCGTAACCGAACCTGAACGCGCGTCAACTTCTGTGACCGACGTCCACCCGACCTGAGCGGGGAAACGGGCACGCTCGCTTTCGCCCACAAGCCGGCGCGCGGTCGAACGTCGGCTGCCCCGCCTTCTCGCGCGCCGACTTGCGCTTTCACTCCCGCGCCCCTCGCTTATGCTTCCGCGTGAGGCCGTCGCGCAAAGGGTCTGGCGAGCGGCTGGCGTGAGCGGTGGGTGTTCGTCGCCATCCGCTCAGGGATCGCGGCCGTTCCGGGCCGGCCGATCGTCTCGCGACCCGGGATCGGGCCG
>Ga0302325_10012535_pt1 | contig 18172 bp, 28 predicted proteins | sample Palsa_T0_2_FD_201948 | JGI IMG/M metagenome (GOLD analysis project Ga0302325, IMG submission 201948) | Peat permafrost microbial communities from Stordalen Mire near Abisko, Sweden - Palsa_T0_2 | ecosystem: Environmental > Terrestrial > Soil > Palsa > Peat permafrost | place: Sweden: Abisko...
AGACCAAGTACTCACATATGAGTCTCATATTAATGTGCCGATACCGTAAAGTCTGTGGTTGTGAAGCTATTAGATGAAAGTTGATGGTCACTCGGGTCAAAATCGGCGGTTGTCCGGATACTTTTGGTCGATCATTGTAGTTTTGACTTTAACAAAATGTCCGATTATTCATCTCACGCTTTCTTGCAGTCCACAATACTTGTCGCAAAATTTTACCAATCCAGGACCGTGGCAATTAACATATAGCAAAGTCTTGTTTTTCAGATAGGTTCCGTAGACGTAGGCTTCCGACCGCGCGAAGCAGACTAAGTTTCCCGCAGCGCCGATCGTAGGGGTTGATCTGATCAATCAAGGGGAAATGGACCTCGATCCCCGCAAACAATACAATACTGGTCAGTTAGAATCTCAGCACCTTTGAGGAAACCTCTTTAGTCCCTCTCGGCTTGCCTAGATTCGTGTGGATACACAGTACGTTATTATTGTTCCACAAAATACTTCGTGCACTAGCCCACATGTTGGCGGTCTGTGCACGTCAATTCTGACTCACACGAGGGTTTTTCTTTACACTCCACACATGTCGACAATTCCAAAGTCAGGTTGACACCATGGAGAAAGATGAAGCACTTGTTCAAGAGCAGTATGATCTTATCACGCAAAATCTACACGAAGTGCTTGGCAGTCATCGCATTATCACCATTTTGAAGCAGAGAAACTTGAAGATTTACTGGGGCACCGCAACGACGGGGAGAATTCATTTAGGTGTGTGTATCTGACATTTCACTCTGCTAACACGAACCAGCTTACTTTGTTCCACTTATGAAAGTCGCGGACTTTGTCAAAGCTAACTGCGAAGTAACCATTTTGTACCTTCGAACTACTTTGTCAGAGCTGACTGAACAGATTCGCAGATCTTCACGCGTTTTTAGACGATATGAAGGCGCCTCTACATCTCGTCCAGTATCGCGTGCAGTACTACTCAATGTGCATCAAAGCAATGCTCAAAGCGATGCACGTTCCCTTGGAGCGCTTGCGCTTTGTAACTGGCTCTACATACCAACTCTCGCCGCGTTATACTCTCGATGCCATGCGACTTTCCGCGGCAGTCTCCCAAAGAGATGCACTCAAGGCGGGAACGGAAGTTATTAAACAGAGCGGCAATCCGCCTTTGAGTGGTATGTGGTATCCAGGAATGCAAGCTCTGGACGAGGAGTACCTTGGAGCGGATGCTGAGCTTGGCGGAGTCGACCAAAGGAAGATTTTCACCTTTTCGGAGAAGTATCTTCCCGTTCTTGGCTACGAGAAGCGGTCCCACCTTCTCAATCACATGGTTGGCGGTCTGAAGGGAGGGAAAATGAGCGCAAGCGATGCCACGAGTAAGATCGATCTCCTCGATACTCCAAAGGCGATTGCAAAGAAAGTCGCGAAAGCATATTGTGCCACTGGTGATATCGACAACAACCCGCTCCTCACCCTTGTTCAACACGTGCTTTTACCGCTTCTCGATCTGATGCATGGAGAGACTTTTGTAATTAACAGGGAGGCTCAATTCGGTGGAAAACTCGAGTATACTACATATGAGCAGGTCTACAACGATTTTTCTCAAGAGAAGGCATAACACCTTTATCCCTCATGATGCTTACTCTGTAGCTGAGTCCACAGGACTTGAAACTTGGCAAACAAACTGCTCTCGAGCGCGTCTTGAGCCCTGTCAGGGACGAACTTGCCAAATCAGAGGAATTTGAAAGGATCGAGAAGTTGGCATATCCCGATGACGCAGGAAAAGGAAAGGAGAATGCAATGCCGAACGTATCAGATGTTCTCGAAATGCTCCAGAGAGCGTCGTTGGGACAAGTGGAGGGACAACTGGAAAGGCCTTGAGTTGCTCTCTTGGTCGTGATTTGCGGCTTGGTGCAGATTTGATAAGAGAAATCGATAAAATTCCATGTGGGAGAACTCCCTTGATTGAATCTTACCCGTCTGAGATGAGATTGTGATGGAGGCCAGGCAACCTAAACCAGTACGTCCTCTATGTGGCCATTGGTGATGACAACACGTCGTCCACGTCAATTGTGCAAGCCCGGATGTTGCTGAGCAAAAAGTAGTTTCAGATATCCTCCATGATCCAACTTTCCAATTGGACGCTCATCCGCGTACTTTCTGGTTGCTCATCTTAGAACACAGAATTATTTCCCCCCCTACCGCACACCCCAGTAGTACTCTGCGCCCTACCTCTCCTGTGTCCGTGCTGACGTTTGTTAGGAGGACGCCGAGGGCAGGACAGCAAACGTACCCCCCTCTACGCCGTCGCACCTAACCGAGTGCCTGCTTCAGAATGCTATGCAGGACTGCTGTCGGTTTCATCCACGCATCACACGCTAAACAATTGTCAGGGCGGAAATGCGAGGCCGAGGACGTGGTCGCAAACAACACTACCTCGTTTGTGCGGCGGCGTAGAGGGGGGTAAGTTTGCTGTCTGCCCCCGGCGTCCTCCTAACAAACCCGCAGGTAGTCGGCCAATTCTAGCTAGAAGATCTCACCACGGATATGATTTGCGATTGAATATTGACTCTAACGAGAAACAGAGTCATTATACATCTTTTTCTAAACGTCAGGACGTGGGTGGTTTTTTTTGGGCGGGAAGGGGCAGGACGTCTGAGAGTCTCGGAGAGGAGGGCGTAGAGACGTTTTTGGTGCGCGGCCAGAACAACGTAAATCCTGGAGGAAAACAAAGTTACTGAACAGATTAGAAAGGTCCATCTCGTGGACTGACGCAGTAACCGAAATATGAAAACGGCATATTCGCTGAGATAATGTGCATACGCTTCGCAGAAATTATCCGGGTCGTCATCGAAGGTACTAGTCATGCATTCGAAGGACGACAGAGAGCTTTCGATTACTCGACCCGCGAGATCCCTGTGTACCACGGGCTAGTGCTGTTTGGACACATTCCAATCCTGAGCGTACGGCTTACCAAACTCATGTTTGAAATAGTGAGCACTTATCCTTTGTTCGTATCTGGAAATGGAACTCTCGCGATCGAAATAAGAAACTCTTCGGCGACTGTTTTCCAGCTGCACGAGACAAGTCCTAGTTCGTGCAATTGTTTGTCTTTCCTCGACGAAAATGACTTTCGGAGGTCAGTGATGCCGGTTCACAATGAACAGTGACTGTCAAGGCCACGGGTCGGGTGTGGGGAGGTCTTGGAATGGTTGGTGGATATGCTCGAAGATGTCAAACAAGAGTTCCGAGGGTAAAGCTAACCCAGGGAAGTGGTTGAGCCATTGCCATTGCGGATGCAGTCGCTCTAGGATTAGCTTACAGCAGCGGCAACATCGTACCAGTCATCCGGACATGAGGGTATTGTGTGGGTCCGGACGGTGCTTTTTGCTTCGTATCTCGCTTGATTTTTGCCGCGACATCAAGAACTTTTTGCATGGACGTCTTGGCACCTTTTATAGTGGATCTAGGCCTTGCTGGAGCCGCAATATCCTTCTTGGCGCGAACCATTGGCGTTTTTAATGAAAATGGCCGGGTATTCGTGATGTTGAAGAAGTGCAGCGTTTTAGTCTAGACCGGAGCCGCAATAGGACCGCAAAAGCACCGTAACTCATCCAATCAGCATCCCAAACTCATGCACGGCCTACGCACCGGCGGTCCATTTTTCTTGGCACGCTTGTCTACGCACAACCTCCCCACCGTACAACGTCGGTTCTCGTTCAATAACTCAAATGACCGATATCGTCGATAAGAAAAAGTCCAAAAGGTTTTTGCCACGATTCAAAAAGCCCGGCAGTCGTTCCGTACCCGAATCAGAAATCGCTATCGAAAGCTGTGAAAGTGCGAGGACAACCGTTCCCGCAACTTCCACACCGAATGTTCCCGTATCGGTTGGCACGGAGAATCTGGATAAATCAACGGAGTCTAAACACACCCGAAGACAAGAAGCCGAAGATGAGTTGAAAGCTGCGGCCGGAGTCCTTAACAAGGCGATGTCGAAAGTTTCGGAGCGCATTCCTGTTCCCGAAGCTCTCACTCTTGAGCATATCGATCATGTTGATGATGTAGGAGGAACCGCTAAAGAACTTATCAAAACTATCGATAAATTCATTACTGAGCGACGGCCGGACATGACTCTCCAAAGCAAAGATGTGTGGAAAGGTTGTGTTAAACGATGGTATTTAGCATCGTATCCCTATGTCAAACCATGTCTCAATGCAGTCAACGTAATCATTCCTCTTGGTTTCCTGTGATCCGCTGATCAAGAACCTCAGGATATTGTGCCTAGCCCGTACAGCATTGTCGTGAAAGGGATGCTATATATATTACAGGTATTTTGATATGAGAATATGACGCTGATCTGATTACCAGTCGCTGTATGATGCTGGACAAATGGCTGCGGAAGTTGAGGTTGCGATGAAGACCCTCTCAGACACGCTTCGCGACGCCCAAGTGACTGATGGCTTCTCAGAAGTATTGGATGAGAAACAGCTTGATGAAGTTCATTGCGGAGCGCTCAGGCTCTCCACTGCGATCACAGAGTATCTCGCGAAAGCGATTCTTTATTTAGAGAGCAATAAGCGTGGTACTGCCTGTTAGAGACAGACTCTAATGATATTTAGAAACCTTAAAGAATATTTTTACGGGCTCGGATTTTACTGCCGCGAAGACGAAGATCGACACAGCCGCTACCGCCTATGTGAAGTCTATGGGTTTTTTGACTGCCCAAATGGCAGCGCAGTTGCTACTTCATGACAAGGATGAGAATAGAGAAAAAATGCTCAACTGGCTTTCGAGTGGAGATGACATTAATTGGCAAAGGCACTGGGATCTTCATAAAAGACGTGTCCCAGGCACCGGAAAGTGGCTGCTGGAATCTGACCAATTCAAGGATTGGCAAAAGGGAAAGGCTTCACCGCTCCTGTTCTGTACGGGGATACGTACTTCTCTCTCAAACCTTTGCTGACTCCATCAGCTGGCTCCGGAAAATCTTTTATGGCGTTCGTGCTTCTCTGACTTGGCTTACTTGAAGGTCAACGGTAATCGATCATCTTGTTCCGTTTACAAACAACCTCAATCGTCATAAGGTTGCTGTACTCGTTGTATATTGTCAATATGACTCTCGAAACCGTCAGACATCTGAAAATTTAGTCAGGACTCTTAGCAAACAAATCATCTATCAGCTCGGAGTCATCCCCGATAGCCTTCAAACTGCCTACGATCGATCTAAAAGGGAGGGTATGTCTATGCAACCTAATGAGACGACTTTCTTTTCGCTTCTCGTTGAGTGTGTGGAAAGGTTTTCATCTGTTTTCCTTGTCATCGATGCCTTCGACGAATGCGCGGAAGACCAGAGACCGATAATATTGAAGTGGCTTCAATTATTACTCATCGAATCTCGTTTAAGAATTTTCTTAACGTCTCGTCCTCACGTTCGCGATTCTCCTGACTTCTACGAAGACGAAGAAATGCAACGTTGGCTACGGGAGAGCAACGCGCTAGATATAATTGCGTCCCAGAGCGACATTAAAAGTTATCTACAAGACAAACTCAAAACAGTGAAACGGTGTGACGAGCAACTCAAAAACAAGCTTGTAACGACTATTAGCACTAAAGCGCAAGGACAGTAAATATCTGACTCTTCTGCGCTAATGTTAGGTTTCTACTCGCAGAATTTCAACTAAACTATATATTGGAATTTTTATGTCAACCAAAGAAACTCGACAAAGCTTTGACAAAGTTGCCTACTACCGTCGGAAAGCTATACGAGGACGTCATGCGTCGAATTGAGGAAGCAGGAGAGACGAGGAGAGATCTCGCTTGGAGAACATTGTCCTGGATAGTTCATGCAGTGGGCACTCGACCTTTAAAGATGAATGAGCTTCGTCAGCTTCTAGTACTCGACGTGGGCGACACTCAGATCGATGAACGACAGTCTTCAACCGAAGATATCCTCGCCGTTTGTCAGAGCCTGATTGCCCTCGATGCAGAGAGCAACGTTGTAAGATTCGCTCATTTTACAGTTCAAGAATTCCTAACGGAGAATTACACCCACTACAAGTTATTACCTCGCAAAGAACTTGCCAAAGTCTGTGTAACGTACATTACACTCGCCGTCTTCGAAACAGGCCCTACCGACGAAGAAGCTTTTTATCGGCGTGCGGAGACGCATCTATGCTATGATTATACCGTTAAATATTGGGGCTATTGTACAAGAGGAGATGGAGAAAATGACCCCGAGCTTCAGAGCGCTTTGTTGAAATTATTCAAATCACCATCGAAAAGAGCTGCACTCCGTCAACGTGAGCTTCTGATGCAGAACTATGAATGGAGGCGTTATAAGATATGGGGATTGTCAACGTCGCAGTTATCGACCTGGGAGCCAATCCATATTATGGCACATGAAGGGTTAACGATTTTATACAACTACTTCGCTTCTCCCGCGCACAAAGAGGTTTCAATTCGCATGGGTTGGAAACTAATTCTCTATCAGGAAATCGATATGGGAACAGTTCGATCGAGAGACTACTACGGATCGACCGCATTCATAGAAGCTGCAAAATCGGGATACGCAGACATGATTACGCTGTTATTGGAAGCGGGGGCGGGCATTGAAGCCGATGATTGGTCTGGTCGGACATCGCTGATTTGGGCAGCCGGGAATGGGGATGCTGAGGTGGTGAAGCGATTGTTGGAAGCAGGAGCAGACGTTGAAGCCAAAGATATACTCGGGCAGACATCGTTGTTTTGGGCAGCCAGAAATGAGAAGGCTGAGATGGTGAAGCAATTGTTGGAAGCAGGGGCAGACATTGAACCCAAAAATATATCCGGGCGGACATCGTTCACTTGGGCAGTCATACATGAGAAGGTTGAGATAATGAAGCAATTGTTGGAAGCAGGGGCAGACATTAAAGCGAAAGATAAAGACGGGTGAACATCGCTGATTTGGGCAGTCATAAATAAGAATGCTGAGATGGTGAAGCAATTGCTGGAAGCAGGGGCAGACATTGAACCCAAAAATATATCCGGGCGGACATCGCTCACTTGGGCAGTCATACATGAGAAGGCTGAGATGGTGAAGCAATTGTTGGAAGCGGGGGCGGACACCACCGGTTTAGACCTGTGGTATCCTAAGGTGGTGGATACGTTTTGGCCATGGCAAGGGTGGGGAACCGGTTATTGGCACGAATCGAACTGAAATCAAACTTTGGTGGCTTCGCTAAATCGAAAAGACAGGTTCGGGTGTGAATGAATTTTCGTGGAGTTCTATCGAGCCGCCTCAAAGTTCTCGAATCCTTACTCCGAAAATTCTGTATTCAACTTTGCATCTACATAGGCTCTCTGGCCCCCGAATCTCTAAGAAGGCCAATGATCGAGAGATGAGGTACTATTTAGGCTATTCATAAGTTATGTATACAGTATACTACCCAAAAATACGAAGGAAAGATTGTTTCATCGACCTCCTAAATACTGGGCCAACTACAAAGAATGTCGCCAGACTCATTACCGTCACTCTTTTTCTCATTTCACAAGAGTTTCAAGTTTGCGGTGGCAGGGTACTTTTTATAGTTTGTATCGGATTACACGTGCCGGGACAAACATGTAAAGTGCTTGTGGTACAAAAGGGAGATCCCGCCCCTGAACCACTCTCTCCACCGTCACAAAACAGCACCACATTCAGCACACGTAGCCCAAGCCATGTCGGCCCACGAAGACACAGATCTCGCCCCGTCCGTCGCAGCAGGCTACAAAATCGCCGAAAAGAAGTCTGTCGGCGAATATGCCGCTCTCGACGCGAAGTACTCTCTCTTGCCCCTGAACGCGTCACAAGGCTAATGACCTTGCAGTGACGAATCGCTCAAGAAATGGAAGGCGAGTCTTGGAATTACCGACGAGGTAGTTGCTTCTGATCCGAATGATCCACGTAAGGTGAGAGATACTCCTGCTTCAGGTGTCGCGTGGGGACTGATCTGTTGGTAGGTGATTGTGGATCAATTGGCGCTGGAAGTGGCTGGACGACCTGATGTTGTTTTGGATGTATGTTGATCCTGATGTTGAGAGTCATTGAGGCTGACGTAGGGAGATGAGTCAAGCTGGAGCCGTGGATCAACTTAAACAGAAGCCATTCATAATCAAGGAAGGCACTGAGTATCGGTACTCCCACTCGCTGTATACTTCTAACACTCAAGGATGAAAGTAAAGTTCAGAATTCAGGTAATATTTCCCACCAACTCGAGCAATTCTAACGCGTCCAGCACGAGGTCATCACCGGTCTACGATATATCGTATGTTCCCCATTGCAACAGCACTAACAATGCAGCAAATCGTAAAAAGAAAAGGAATTAAAGGCATTCCATCCCCTCCGATTTCTCTAACATGTAGTCGACCGTATGGAAGAAATGCTCGGCTCCTATGCCCCAGGCCAAACAAATGAGAAGAAATTTCCTCTCGAAGAAGCTCCCTCAGGCATGCTCGCCCGCGGCAAGTACGACGCACGTTCCAAATTCACCGACGACGACGGACACTCCTACCTTGACTTCACCTGGTCTTTTGAAGTCTGCCCCCTTAAACGAGTACATTGACTGATTACAGATTAAAAAGGGATGGGATTAGGAGGCAACAGGGGGGACTTCTGTTATGGATTTGTGGGACTGACTTTGACAATGCATTAAATTAATATTATTTATCCCTGACCCATGATCGCGTGTTCCTTTAATAGTGTTTGATGCTCGGTGATGATGCAATTTATTCTGGGTTCGTTGAGGCTGAGGCAGGAGTGTCAACACCGAGGACGCTGCGTATATCCTCGACGAGTCGTTCCAGGGAACGTAACTTCTCCACAAGCACCTCTCTCTCGAATCCCTGGCCATGCTCAGACCCGTTCTCCGATCTATGTACCCCCCGACGCAGTTGACCCTCCTTCTCCTTCTCAGAGCTCGGGCTTCGAGACCTAGCCTTCTTCCCCTTCTGCGCAAACCTCCCAGGTCTACTACTCCACCTCCTCGCCGGACTCGGTCGCGCCTTTTTGAGAGACCGTTGTTGGACAGGATAGACCTTCAACAATTCCGGCTGAGTATCCTCATCCTGATCCGTAACATCCTCGTCCTCCATCACAGCATTCGCCTCATCATACTCGTCATCTCCATCATCTCCCTCTCCGACCTGTTTATTCTCCGCGGATGTCCCTCTCATGGTCATGAACTCATCGGTCTCGCCCTCCTCCGATTCGATCACCGTTGAAGCAAGTGAGATACGTCTCCTCTTGGCAGGTTTAGGATCCTCGGAAATATGAATTGACGGAACTGACTGTCCCATCGTACTTTTTGCAACCATCCGTGGTGTAGGGATCTCCTGAATCCAATCTGTCATGCGCGGTTTAACCGTGTTATTATTCCTTACGGCGCCATAATATGGCATCCCCCGGGCACCTCGAATGGAACTCCTGAAGACCTCGTCGAGGACATGTTGAGCTGCCTGGGTAGCGATACTCTCCCTTCTGTAGCCCCTTTTGTTTCCTTGCAGGGTCTCGCCTTTGGTCCCTCCGAAGCCATTCGCCAGGGTCTCGAACGAGGAAGTCCGTTGCAGACGGATATACCCTGTGCTTTTTGGACGGAGGTAGAACCGCTCGAAACAGTAGATAAGGACGAGGAAGGGTAGATGAGTCCCCTTGATGATGTAGCGATTTAGTTTTATGAAGCGGCGACGGGGGAGGATGTAACATAAGGGGTGGAGAGCCCATTCTAGGAGATTGAGGGGTGGTTGGTAGAAGAAGAATGAGTCGGATTTGACGCAACTGATTGTATTTACCGCAAATAGATATTGATGTTCTAGGACACGTGAGATACGATACAGGGTGTCAGGGGATACCTTCTCTTGCGTTTTTGGAGACTGTGGAGAATGTGTTTGAAAGGACGGATGTTAAAATCGTTACGACTATTAAAATTAGTGAGATGTCCTGAGATGGGACAAGGTACCAAGAAAATGAGCCATCCCCACAAAGAGAACAAGAAGTATTTTGCCAGTATAGTTATACGCTACCAATTAGCCTCCAAACCGAACCATTAGTAAAAGTACAATGAATGGTCTGCCATGCAGGAAGTTGGAATCCAAAGAATATTTGCTACCATCAACACCCCATCTCATGAATAAAATATACTAAGAAATTGAACGCAACAGTTCTAGTCGAATACATCCCTCGTGCTACCGTCAGGATCATTATTCATGTGAGCGTCATTACCGAACGTAACAGAAAAAGCGACGAAAAACCCCGTGAAGAAGACTACGATGAACAACAACGAAGCCAACAAATCAATCGCCATTCGTCTAAAGGAAATGATCATCTGTGAAAAGTATCTCGTATGATCTAATATTAGCACTCTACCGATGATATATAGGGACTGGGAGGAGGCGTGGGACCTAGTGCGGCGAAGAGACGTGGGAAGAGGAATACTGCGTTGGCGGCGAGGAGGTCGTATGCTGTGTCTGCGATAGACTGAGTTGGATCGCCTAGGATAAAGCCGTACAAGCGTAAACCCCCGAATGATACAAATAATGCCAGAATGCCCATCTGCTTGTTAATCGTGAGATAGTGAGGAGGTACATCGAATAAATTCCACAAGTTCAGGACGAAGAGGGTACTCCCTGCATTGAAAAATCCCACAACCTGTACTGTCAGCAGTATCAATGTAATACGTACCTCATCAAGCATGTATCCCAGTGCCCAGAAGGACATGACCATCTCAAGAGTCGTCAGCATCTGACTTCGTTGAATCAAAACCGCCATATACAATCCCAAAAGCTATTGTCAGTGCATCCCAAAAAAAAACGGTACGATAGCAAAACTGACAGTTTGCATGAAATGTCGATATCGTGGAACACGTAGTCGACTCAACTTGAACACACTCGCCTCCTTGACATTATACACCGACGCCGTCTTCCTCGTATGATGTAAGGAAATTGCATCATATCCCTTATCCGTACTGCTATAGAACACCTACCAAATCAGTCTCTCCTTTTCCAACAAGGGGAATACAATCTTCCCGCTCCAGATATTTTCAAGAACTTGTACGACCAGAGGACTTGATAAAAACTTCTTCGATTCGGCCCGAATGGCAAGTTCAATAGCCGACATCCTCTCCGCTCTCGATCCCGAGTAATTCGACATCCCAGCCATTGTATCTCCCCTCAGTGGCCAGAACCCAAACGTCAACACATCGATCTATATTAACACACTCCGAATTCGGAGGGAGGTACCAATTCCCGGGGAGTGAAGTCTTTGAGAATTTTCGTGGCGAGGAGTTCACAGAGGGAGGCTCGTGTCGCCGAGACGCCACTGTAGGCTGCTCGTTGTTCTGCTTCTCGTTGAAATTGGCCTGCGTTGGCTAGCAGCGCGTATACAATTGCGTAGGATTTATGTGCTTTCATCCGTCCCAATACAGGTCGCACAAGGAACCTACACCACATGAGCACCTCTGCACCCATTCAGGGGATAGCTCGGGGGAAGGATACTGATGGGTCTGGGGAGATCTGAGTTGCTCATAGGTACACGTTGTATCAATTGATTGAGTGATGTCCTCTCTGACCGCAAGAACAAGCGGATACACAGGCACATCGTCCAGAATCTTGAACGTGTTCTGAGCTACCAGCGGATCCGTCTCTGTTCCCGGCGAGGCCTCGGTGTCGTATAATATGCCCAATGCTGCCATGCTAAAGGTGTGACGGTTATGCGTGTCTATATGAATGCGAATATGTGCTGCATCAAGAAGCGGATTGTGGTTGCGGTGGTGATAGCAAATTGGGTCGCGCTTTGTTTACACTTCTCCGCATGGGGGAAATCGGCCAATCAGTGAAGATGGAATGTGTCATTGCCGATGAGTGGTCAATCAGTCAGATGTCGAGGGATCCAGACCGGAAGACCTGAATCGCCACCATCAATCAAATCGATCTCAAAATCATAGTAGAATGAGCAGAAAACGGACTTCAAGTTTATCCGTGAATAACGACATTTGGAAAACATCAGGCTGGGACTTTGAGACTCTCGCAGAGATGTTCCTAATGCTTCAATACTACAACTCCAATTAACTCTATAATCCACCCCATTTCCCTAGCCATCCCCCCCCAAGAAATCAATACCCACCAGCTCCTTCCCATCCACATCATACGTGCCTAATCCTAAGTCTGCACCTTATGATCTACCATTAGTCGCGAGCCCAACCGCAAGGATCCGATTAATTCGAAGGAACGGACCTCCTTTGACGATAGCGCTATATGAAGGCGGCTGATCAGACGGACCAGCCTTGCTGTTCTTAGGTTGCGAACTTGACCCCGCAACTACCTCCGCGTAACTAGGTCCATCGACAACTCCAGTCTGTTGTTGATGCTGACGCGTAGTCTGATCGAACTGTGCAATAGGTTCGTATTCGCCTCGTCTCTCCTGTCGCGCAGATTCAATATCTTGGTATCCTTCTCTTGCTTCTGCCGCTCTTACGATAAGATACCACGCGTCTACCGTTAGTATAAGAGGTCCTGGCACGGTCATACGTAAGAGCCCGGGAACTGTAGCCCAGGAAAGTTAGTCACGGTTCTGGCGCCGAAGGAGGAGACTTACGGTATCCTAGTACGCATAAAGCTGGATATGTTAGTGAATGTACACAGGGAAGTATATACCGATATTGATCAGGAGATCGGCCGAACAGAGTCCTATTTCGCATCAGTATCCCGGAAACAAAGGCACCGAACCTGACTTGGCCCTACACCCGTCAGCATCAACTAGTAGCACCGTCACGGGAGGAGCACATACCATACAGCCACAGGCGGGAATAGAATTGCAATCACCGCAAGCAAAAAATCAGAATTGGAGAGTGTCATGGTTTCCTTGTCGTCGTCTTGTCGTTTCGTGTGTGTGATGATGCACACACATTTTAATGCTTTATATGCTCGCACAACTTACAAGCAGGTGACCAGACCGCCGCGGGATAGCCGAGATAAACGATCCGCCTGTGACCCTAACCCTCGCACACTCAAATTTAACGTGGGGAGACCTTGTCTTTTCGTGACTCAGGAACCAATCGTCCCAAAAACAACATTTGACCTGTTGAAACTTGATTGAAGGGTGCCAATGGAGGTATTTCGCACTGTGAAGGAGTTTCGTGTGTGGAGGAGGCAGGTTTTGTTGCAGGGAAAGACGATTGGACTTGTGCCGACGATGGGAGCGTTACATGCTGGTCACATTAGTCTCGGTATGCCTTCCCATTTGCCTCAAAATGTTGAGCTTATTTCTTCTAGTCGAGCAAGCAAGCAGAGAAAATGATGTGGTTGTCATGTCGTTATTTGTGAATCCTGCTCAATTTGCTCCCCACGAAGATTTCGATGCGTATCCGCGGACTTGGGAATCTGATCGGGAAAAGATTGAAGCACTCAAGTTGAAAGCTGTTGCGGTGTTCATGCCTACGGTCAAGGAGATGTATCCTCGAGATATATCACTGGATGTTAAATGTCAACAAGGCGCTTTCGTCGAGATATTAGGACTGTCGGAACAGGTTCCACCAGTCTCGTCTGACCCGTGAACTAATTCGATAGCTCGAGGGAATTGCACGCCCCCATTTCTTCAGAGGAGTGGCCACAGTAGTAACGAAACTATTCAACATAATACAACCAGAAAAAGCCTACTTCGGCCAAAAAGACATCCAGCAAACCGTTGTCCTTAAAGCTCTAGTCCGAGACCTCCACATTCCCATCGACCTAATCGTGTCGCCTACGATTCGCGAATCCGACGGCCTAGCTCTGAGTTCCCGTAACGCATATCTTAAACCAGATCAGAGGGGGGATGCACTGAGTTTATGGCATTCGCTCAAGGCGGGGATGGATTTATATGATTCTGATGGGACGGTTTCGGCGATGACGATTTTGAAAGCCGCGCAGGATGAGATGGCCAGGAGTATAAGGGACTCGGAGGGACGGGTCGGGCTGGAGTATTTGAACATTGTGAATCCGGAGACGTTGGAGCTTTTGACGGAGGGGGACACGGGCAAGGGGGCTATTTTAACGGGGGCAATTCGATTGCAGGGAGAGGGACGGACTATTCGGTTGATTGATAATGTGATTCTTGGTGTAGATGGTTGAAAATTAAGGATTGCATATAGTTATGGAATGGAACTAGAAAAGTATCGGTATTGGGGGTCCAGAATTCTAGCCTGGGGCCCGTGCGAGACGACGCAGCATTAGATTTCTGATCGTCAGAGAACATCGGACCAACACTCTTGTCAAAAGAACTCAATTGCGTCGATTTCGCATTCGCTCTGCCACGCCCATCGGATTCTTTCTAAATCCTCGCAGACGGTCGTTCGGTCTCCCGAACACTTTCAGCCCGTTATGGTTCATTGGGGAGTAAAAACATCCTTGTTCGGTTCGCTAATTTGATCAGATTAGTCAAGATCCAGTTTCAGATCACGACTCCTCAATCGAGAGGACGAACACAAAATCGGATTTTGATGAGGAATGGCGTACCAGGACATACCTAGGAATCATAATCGAAAACATCCCCTCTCACTGGATGATAGCCGACCTGAAATCCTTCCTAGATGGATTCGGCACAGTCGTCAAAGTCGAGATTTTTGAAGACCGTCAGGTTCCTTCTTTCCACTGTGATTTACTAAAGATAGACTGGGAAACCCAAAGTAGTCTTCAGGTACCGTTCTTAAGCGCTAAGGGGCTAATATAGACCACCACCTGAGAATGCATTTTGGAAGGCAGCACCAAAGATGGCGAAGGAATGGTTTGGGATGAAGTTTCGACTTGCATTTGTTCGACCTCCAAGGACACCCTTACCTCACAATGCGGAACGTACTTTGCCTCGTGCGTTGGTAATTCTATTCGTCAGGGGCCATTATCTGATGTCAGGAAGTCCCATTTGACTCGTTGGCGGTGGGGAGTATGATCGGAGAGTCCAAGTTCCTCAACTTGTCCTCTTCGACGGGTATCGTTTTCGATAATTGTGTTTTTCAATTGAATATCTTGTGGCGACAGATTGAGCTCCATTTCGACTTGATTCTTCCCGGAAACAAAATCGACAAGTACAAGATCTGTTTACCCTTGAGATACATTACTCCGGATTCTTTCACAATCAACCGATTTAGCCCGTCAAAAGCAAGTCACTCGATTATTTTTGAGACTACTGTTGCCCCGTTAGTCTATAAGAGATCCGAAGACATCGATGAGGAAGATCTCAAGGATCGTATGTTTTGGAGCGAGAATGAGCAGTGGATCAGACAATGTGAGATTGTCCCTGATCTCTTGGATCCTGCACTTGCCAACAATGATACTCGCATTATCATGAAACATGTTCTTTTGCCCTCTGGTTTTGCTCTCTTTAAAAGAGTGTCCTAATATTTAGGACGCTGGAAAGCTTATCATCTTGTTCTGAGCGCGCGTACGCCTCAGGACGAGATCCAGACAACGGAGCTACTAAATATTCTCAAGGGGTTCAATATCAAAGTCTTGGATAAACCATTTGTCACCACATCTGACCAAGGAGACGCCCTTGGTTCAAAAATTGAAAGTGAATTGAACGGTCTTCCATTCAAAGTTCATTATTCATTCGATGTCTGCTTGGCGCACGGTTATTTGTACACACCTATCTGGCTCCCGGTTAACTGATCTCAGGAATGAATATACTATCTCTAGAGGATTCATTGATCGCCTGAAAGCGCTACCTCCAGCAACGGCATGTGGGATTCTCGATACTATTGCTGCGGGCAGAAAATGCATCCCTGACCCAATGAAGTATCTTGCTACTGCGGAGACAACCTACAAAGGAGCATATCGAATTGATTCCGATCGCGATTTACCGGCTTATTGCAAGCGCATTCAGAGATGTCACATCACGCCGACCGCGTTCTTGTTGATGACCCCGTCTATCGATGTTACAAATCGCGTTATCAGGCACTTCATCCGTTACCTTGATCGGTTCCTCCGTGTCACCTGTACTTGTCCTTCTCAGCCTCTTGCTTCAAACCCCCTCCTCTCATATGATTACCATCTGGATTCTCATGATAGTCACGGATGAAGACCAACAGAAGATACAATCGTCAGCAGATAGAAAACAACTAGACGAAGTCTATACGAGAGTCTACAAAACACTCAAAAATGGTATCACCGTTGGCGGCCGACATTTTGAGTTCCTGGCATTTGGAAATTCGCAATTGCGTGACCATGGGTGTTACATGTTCAATTCCAATGAACATATCACCGCCGATATGATCCGTGAGTGGATGGGAATCTTCGATGGGATCAAATCCGTTGCAAAGTACGCTGGTATATATCTCTTGCAGAGATGAAAATTTTGACGGTAGCGCGGCTTGGACAATGTTTCAGTACGACGAGACCGGGTATATTCTTATCGAGAGAAGTTGACTGTAGTTGTCGATGTTGATGTTATTGAGATTCCAGATATTGAGTATAACGGATATTGTTTTTCGGATGGGGTACAGTCAGATCCTGAAGGTTCTGATTTTAGGTGGGAAAGATCTCAGAAACATTGGCCGAACTGGTTACCAATGCCATTGGATATGATCCTGTATCTCACCAGAAATTTAACATTAATCTGGCAGTTTGCGCACGTCCCAAGTGGGTTTCAGTTCCGGCTTGGCGGGTATAAAGGCGTGTTGGCAGTAGATCCTGAAGCCGAAGGCAGAACTGGTATCCACTCTCAACTTTATTACTTCCATCTGACGATAAATAAGTCCTAGTTCGACCTTCGCAAAGAAAATTCCCATCATATCACAATACACTTGAAATCATGTATCAAGAGTTTCCATCCCGCTAAGATGTAGCCGTGCATCTCGATTTCTCCCGTGTCATCTCAACAGACAGCTTATTACAATTCTCTCGACCTTGGGGATCCCCGACCACGTCTTCCTTGGATACCAGAAGAAAATGCTTCAGTGTGTTGTCGCTCCATGGAACTAACAGTAGAGCTCTGGATACTGCTTTGGTCGATGATGATGCCGCAATACGTGTATTAAGTCATAATATCGATGCCAATGGAACAGGTGATTGCTATTTTAACGTGATCTCATTCTTAGCTAGCATGCTGGCAAACTTGATTCAAGACGGTAAGGCCCTTGATCTGAAAATTTTACAAGCCTAGGATTTCGGGCGAGAGGGGATATCTTCGTGAGGAACTTGTTCTCCTTGTATGTGGTTTCATCTGAAACCCTCTGAAAGTACAGGTTCCGAGCCTGGTCTCTGCGAACACTATTGAAGAAAGCGAGAATTCACGTTCCGGGTGGGGCATTTCTACTTGGAGTAGTTGGTATTTTTCCTTCCCGAAACCCTTCTAAATGCCAGATGAAACAATGTCCTTGCGCGGTTATTGGAATGAGTCATTTGTTAGTCTACGTTTCTGGATGATACTGAGGAGTTAGAAGCCGAAAATTGAGCCACTTGACGCATTTGTGCAATCCTTGAGTGATGAGGAACTTGCCCGTCAACTCATCATTGACAGTACCACTTTCCTATCCAAGCGACTAATGTTAGACATGCCAGAGATTTTTGTTCAGATCTCAGATCCTGCTAATCCAGAGCAATATAAGGTGATTACGGGTCTCTGTCTTTTGGTTCGAAATCCCGCCTTCCATCCGTATATCGCCCAATTTCCTGCATTAAATCTCAGGGGTGATATCAGAGTTGTCAAGGCTGTGGACTGTGACGATCTTCTTCACCTGGTATATCATACACGACTAAGTACTCATATAGCATGATGTTGTCGTGCTTCCAGCGAATGGGGACAGGGATCTAGCGAGTCAGTGTTCCGGCGGAGATCTCGATGGGGATGACTATACTGTCATCTGGGCACCTGTATTCTCCTCCACTAAATAATAACCTCAGGATTTGATCCCCGATAATCTCAACGAAGAGCCCATGAACTACCAAGCTGGGACGTCTCTTTCCATCCCGAAATAGCTGACGCTAAGAGCGAAAGTCAAAAGCCAAATTACTATCAAGGACGTGGTCAAATTTTTCGTGCAGTACATGAAAAACGATCAGCTTGGGATGATTGCAAACGCTCACTTGGGTACACTCCCTTTGGGCCAGCATGCTAATTAAGCAACTGCAGATTACTATGCCGACGGGGTCAAGAATGCCAAGTGCTTGGGTGCCCCACGAGATCAAATAA
>Ga0302325_10012536_pt1 | contig 18172 bp, 18 predicted proteins | sample Palsa_T0_2_FD_201948 | JGI IMG/M metagenome (GOLD analysis project Ga0302325, IMG submission 201948) | Peat permafrost microbial communities from Stordalen Mire near Abisko, Sweden - Palsa_T0_2 | ecosystem: Environmental > Terrestrial > Soil > Palsa > Peat permafrost | place: Sweden: Abisko...
GAGGCACGGGACGCGGTGGCGGAGGTGCTCGGCTGCGACCCCGGCGAGGTGGTGTTCACGGGTAGCGGGACGGAGGCCGACAATCTCGCCATCTTCGGCGTGGTCGCGGCGGCCGCCGGTGGCGGCCGGCCGGCCGGGGTGGCTTGCTCGGCCATCGAGCACCCCGCCGTCCTCGAGTCGGTCGAGGCGGTCGGCGGCGACGTGTTTGCCGTTGACGAGCGGGGCGCCATTGACCTGGGCGATCTGGCCAAGGTGATCGGTCCGGCCACCGGGTTGGTCTCGGTCATGTTGGCCAACAACGAGGTGGGCACCATCCAGGATCTGTCCTCCGTGGCTGCGGTGATGGCCGATGTCGCGCCGGCCGCCGTCCTGCACACCGACGCGGTCCAGGCCGCGCCGTGGCTGGACGTCGCCACCTTGGCCCGCCCCGCCCAGCTGGTGTCCGTGTCAGGTCACAAGTTCGGTGGCCCCCAGGGGGTAGGGGCGTTGGTCATCCGTCGGGGCGTCACCGTCCGGCCGTTGCTCCGCGGCGGCGGCCAGGAACGCGAGCGGCGCAGCGGCACCCACAACGTCGCCGGCATCGTCGGGATGGCGGCCGCGCTCACGGCCACAAGCGCCGAGCGAGAGGTCACCGCGGCGCGGGTCGCCCGGCTGCGGCAGCGGCTGGTGGCCAATCTCGGGCAGCGACTGGATGGCGTCATCGAGTCAGGGGCGGGGGGCGAGCTGCTTCCGGGGATAGCCAACGTGCGGATTCCCGGCGTCGAGAGTGAGTCCCTCCTCGTGCTCCTCGACGACGCCGGAGTCGCGGCGTCGGCCGGGTCCTCGTGCGCCAGCGGCGCCATGGCGCCATCGCACGTCCTCGCGGCGATGGGCGTGGGCCGCACTGACGCGCGCACGGCCATCCGGCTCTCCCTTGGGCGCGACACAACCGAGGCCGATGTCGACGTCGCCGTGGCGGCGATCGTCGCCGCCGGGCAGCGACTCCGCCAGGCCGAGCCGGTCGGGGTCTAGCTATGCGCGTCCTGGCCGCGCTGTCGGGCGGGGTCGACTCCTCGGTCGCCGCCGCCCTTCTGCTCGATGCCGGTCACGAGGTCGTTGCCGTCACCATGAAGCTGTGGGGTGGGGCCCAGGACTCGGGTTGTTGCTCGGTCGGTGATGTCGAGGACGCCCGCCGTGTCGCGCAACAGCTCGACATTCCCCATCACGTCTTCAACTTTGCCGATGACTTCGACCGTCACGTCGTGTCGCCGTACGTCGATGCCCACGCGGCTGGACGCACCCCCAACCCCTGCATCGAGTGCAACCGCCACATCAAGTTTGACCGGCTCCTGGTCCGGGCTCGACAGCTCGGCTTCGACGCCCTCGCCACCGGTCACCATGCCCGTCGCACGGTCGACGCCGATGGCGCGGTGCGGCTCCGACGCGGCGTCGACCGGGCTAAGGACCAGAGCTACGTGCTCTTCGCCCTTAGCCAGGCCGACCTGCGCGACGTGCTCTTCCCGATCGGTGATCTGACCAAGGCCGAGGTGCGGCTCAAGGCGGCCGGCCTTGGTCTGCGCACGGCGGCCAAGTCGGAGAGCCAAGACACATGTTTCATCACCGCCGACGCCGGTCGTCGAGCCTTCCTCGAGGATCGGATCGACCTGCACGCTGGACGTCTCGTCGACCCGAGCGGGGCGACGCTCGGCACCGTTGCGGCAGTGGAGTTGATCACCGTCGGTCAGCGCAAAGGGTTGGGGGGTGGAGCCGGCGAGAGGCGCTACGCCGTAGCCGTCGACGTAGCTGCCGCGACCGTCACCGTCGGGTCGACCGACGACCTGCGCACCGATGGCGTGCGGCTCGAAGGGGCGACGTGGGTGAGCGGCCAGGCACCGCCGCCGGGCACGGCGGTCGTCGTGCAGATGAGCGCCCACGGGCAGCCGGTGGCGGCGTCGTGGGACGGGAGCACCGTGCAGTTCGTGGCGCCCGAGCGTCGGCCGGCGCCGGGTCAGGCCGTCGTGTTGTACGACGGCGTCGACGCCGACGAGGTGCTCGGAGGTGGGACAGCCGCCTAGGTCAGCTGGATGATTGGGGCAGGCCCACTCGGATGCGCCGCGTCGCCGCTTCCGCCAGGACCATTCCCGGGCGGGTCGGGGTGAAGAGCAGTCGGGCTGACGCGCCCGCTTCCCCGCCGCGGTGTTGAGGCGTGATCCGCGACATCTCGACCTTCTCCGTCAACTGGAGTTCGAGGGCCAATCCGAGGGCCCGTTGCGTCAGGTCCAGGCTGTCGGAGTCGGCGGCGGCCGGCCCGAGGCTGTCGATGACCTGGCGGCGAAACAGCACGGGCTCGGCCAGACTGGCGGCATCGTGCAGCACGAGGCCAGCGGGGACGAACACGACCCAGCGACGGGTCAGCCGGTAGAGGGCTCGACCGAGCACCCAGACGGCGGCGACGGCTAGGACCGAGCACACTCCTCCGAGCACCCACTGGCGGGCCGCGAGCAGGAGCGCGGCGGCCGTCGGCAATCCCGCCACGCCGCACCAGGCCAGCTCCACCGGCCCCAACAGCAGAGCTCCCGGCACGCCCAGCAAGTAGCGGCGCTCATTGGGATATGCCGGTCCGTTGACGAAGATGACCCCAGTCAGCGGCAGGAAGGCGGCGGTCACGACGATCGCCGCCCAGCCCAGCGCAAGAGCGAGGGTCAAGACGGGCACGTGGCCCCGCCCCAAACCGACGGCCAGGACAACGGCCACGAGAGACGCAGGGGTGACGCACCGCAGGGCGGTGAGCCCGAGTGGATGAGGGACGAGGGGGGCGATGAGGACCACGGCCCACACGGCCCAGGCACCAGCGGCGGCAGTGATCCGCAACGGGTCGGACTCACCGTGCAGGGCATCGCCGATGGCCGGCCATACGGTGAACGGTACGGCTGCCCAGGCCAAGCCCAGGCCCCATCTCAACAACCGTTCGGTCACGGTCACCGATGCTCCCAGGTCGTCGCGATCGGGACCAACCGGGGCATCAGCCGGGACCAACGAGGCGGCTCCCACATCGCCCGGCGGCTCACTATGGTGCCAACGACGCCGAGCGAGGAGATGGTGTGACGGACGTCCGCCTGGTCGATCTTGAAGTGATCAAGCGCTACAGCCTGGCCGTGCGCCGCGACACCGTGCCGGCCGACGAGTTGCTGTCAGTGCTCGATGCCAGTCGGACCGTAGTCCTCGCGGCGTTGGGCGCCGCCGACGGCGCACCGACCGCCGCCAGGACCCCACGCAAGCCCAAGGCCACCGCGACGAAGACAACCAAGGCCACGCCGACGAAGACAACCAAGGCCACGCCGACGAAGACAACCAAGGCCACGCCGACGAAGACAACCAAGGCCACCCCGACCCGCCCCGCCGGGCGCTGAGTGGGTCATCCGGCAGCGCCGGCAGGTGAACGTGCCTGAGGATCCAGACCCCGCCGCCGCCCCACCTCGTCCACCCGGCCCCGACGCGGGTCTGGCACCGCGGGCCGAGTGGTTGCGCCTCGCCCTCGCCTATCACAACCGGCGCTACCACCAACTAGACGACCCGGTGATCAGCGACGTCGACTACGACGAGCTGGTTCGCGAGCTGAGCGCCATCGAGGCCGCGCACCCCGAGTTGGCCCAGCCGGATTCGCCGACGCAGACCGTTGGCGCCGCCCCCGCGGCACAGTTCAGCGAGGTCGTGCACCGCGTCCCGATGCAATCCCTGGACAACGCCTTCAGCGAGGAGGAGTTGGACGCGTGGGGTAGGCGTCTCGAGCGGCTCATGGGCGACGTCAGCAACCTGGCCCTGGTCTGCGAGCTCAAGATCGACGGTGTCGCCATGAGCCTGCTGTACGAGGACGGGCGTCTCGTGCGCGGCGCCACACGAGGCAACGGCCGGGTCGGTGAGGATCTCACCGGCAACGTGAGCACGATCGAAGCCATCCCCGACCATCTGATCCTCGACGCTGTCGAAGGTCCGCCGCCCAAGCTTCTCGAGGTGCGCGGCGAGGTGTACATGCCGCTGTCGTCGTTCGAGGACCTCAACCGCCGCCAGGAGGAGTCTGGTCAGCGGCTCTTCGCCAATCCCCGCAACGCCGCCGCCGGCTCGCTCCGCCAAAAGGACACGCGGGTGACGGCGAGCAGGGACCTCTCCTTCTTCTGCTATCAGGTGGGCGAGATCGATCGGGTCACGCCGTTTACCTCGCATTACGAGAGTCTCGAATTTCTGCGCGGCGCCGGCTTCCCGGTCAACCCCGCCATACAGCGTGTGGTCGGTCTTTCCGCTGCCTATGCCTTCTGCGGACATTGGCTCCAACACCGACACGACCTCGACTATGAGATCGACGGCGCCGTCATCAAAGTCGACGACCTCGCCGAACGCCGAGAGCTGGGCTCGACATCCAAGGCACCCCGCTGGGCCATCGCCTTCAAGTATCCGCCGGAGGAACGCACGACGCTGCTCAAAGACATCGAGGTCTCGATCGGGCGCACGGGCAAGGCCACGCCCTTCGCCGTCCTGCGGCCCGTCTTCGTCGGTGGCTCCACCGTCAGCATGGCGACCTTGCACAATCAGGATCAGGTGCGTCTCAAAGACGTGCGGCCTGGGGACACGGTCTGGGTGAGGAAGGCCGGCGACGTCATACCCGAGGTCGTCGGGCCGGTGTTGGCGGAGCGACCCGAGGGCCTCCCGGTGTGGGAGTTCCCGACCGTCTGCCCATCGTGCGGTCAACCGCTGGTGCGTCCCGAGGGTGAGTCCGATACCCGTTGCGTCAACGCCGAGTGCCCGGCGCAGGCCTGGGCCGGCATCGCCCATTTCGCCTCGCGAGGCGGGATGGACATCGAGGGCCTCGGCGAGCGCACCGTCTCCGTCTTCCTCGATGAGGGACTGCTCGTGGATGCCGCGGGGATCTACAACCTGGACTTCGATCGCGTGCGCCAACTCGAGGGTTTCGGGGAGATCTCGATCACCAATCTCCGCAACGCCATCGAGGCGTCCAAACACCGCCCCCTCACGAGCCTGCTGACCGCCCTCGGCATCCGCCACATCGGGGGCACGACGGCGCAAGTCCTGGCCCGCACGTTCGGCTCGCTGGACCGGATCATGGCTACATCGGCGGATGAGCTGGGCGCCGCCGAAGGGATCGGTCCGACCATCGCCGAGAGCGTGGCCGAGTTCTTTGCCCGCCCCGAAAAGCGCGAGTTGGTCGAGACGCTGCGTCGCGCCGGCGTCAACTTTGTCGGCCCCGACGCGCCCGATCGCCCGCAGGTTTTGAGCGGCCGCTCCATCGTCGTGACCGGCGCGTTGAACGGGTGGACGCGGGAGGAGGCCGAGGACGCCATCACCTCTCGTGGCGGCAAGTCGCCCGGCTCCGTCAGCAAGAAGACCGACGCCGTCGTCGTCGGCGCCGACCCCGGTGCGTCGAAGTTGTCGAAGGCGCAGGAGCTCGGAATTCCCATCCTTGAGGGAGCAGGGTTTGCTCACCTGCTCGAGACCGGCGAGATTTTGCAGAGCTCGCCCGCCGGCGAGACCTGAACCAGCGAGACCGAGATCGAGGAGGAGTGGTGGCCAACAAGGATGCGGTCGGACGTCAGGGGCCGGAGTTCGAGCTCACCGTCGAGCGCGGCAAGATCCGCGAGTTCGCCAAGGCGACGCAGTCAGGCGCGCCCGGGTATCTCGACGTCGAAGATCCGGTGATCCCGCCCACGTTCCTCACCAGCGTGAACTTCTGGCAGCCCCCCGAGGAGGCCGCTCTCTTCGGCAACCTCGACATCGACTTGCGCCGACTTCTCCACGGCGAGCAGGAGTACATCTTTCGCGGCGCACCGCCAAGGGCGGGCGACAAGCTCCACGCCCGCACGGTGGTGGAGGAGATCTACGACAAAGAGGGAAAGCGGGGCGGCACGATGACGTTCGTCGTCACCCGCACCGATTTCACCAACGACGACGGCGACCTCGTCGCCCAAGCGCGTGCCACCGCCATCGAGACGGGCCGCGCCCCGTCCGCCCCGACGCCACCGCAGGGAGACTGACATGGCCACCGTCAACCTTGAAGTTGGGACCGACCTCCCGTCGCGCACGTTCGGTCCGCTCACCCGCACCGACTTCGTTCGCTACCAAGGGGCGAGCGGCGACTTCAATCCGATCCACCACGACGAGGAGTTCGCCCGTTCGGCCGGCTTCGAAACCGTCTTCAGCGTCGGCATGCTCCAAGCCGGACTCCTCGCCACCTACTGCACCGACCTTCTCGGCCCCGAGGGGGTCCGCCGCTTCCGCGTGCAATTCCGCGAGCAGGTGTGGCCGGGTGACGTCCTCGTTGCCGCCGGCCGCGTCACGAGTGTGTACGAGGCCGACGAAGAGCCTCGCATCGACGTCGACCTCACCATGACGCGGGAGGGCGGCGGCGTCGCCATCATCGGCTTCGCGACGTTCTCAACCGATGAGCTAGGCGAGGACGACTGAAGGTTCTGGGAATATGGCCGCGTCGCGACCGGGCCATATTCCCCAAGTCATTTCGTCAGTGGGTCGAGAACCTCCACGTTGAGGACGTGCCCGTCGCCTCGTCGGCCAGGCTCGTGTAGTAGACGACGCGGGCCGTGTGCTCGCCGGGCGCCAGCGTGCCGATGGCCGTCCCCGAGCCGGGCGTGAACGAGAAGATCTCGCCCTCGATCCTCATCTGGTCCATCGGGATCGGTGTCCCGTCGATGTAGAGGTCGACCATGTAGCCGGTGCTCATGACCACGCCGACGTCCGATTGGCGCAGGACGCTCGTGCCGGGGCAGGGGAAGTAGCTCACGATCGGGCCGTCCGGATTGCCGCACGTCGACGCCTTGACGTCCTTGCTGCTCTGGAATCCGACGACGGTCAAAACCACCGCAAGGAGGAGGAGCGCAGTCGTGATGAGGCGGCGCGGAGTGATGACGTCGAGGATGCCCGGGCGCGGCGCGGGGCTGTCGGTGGGCACGGGTTCCATCATTCCCCATCGGGGTGGAGATGTCGTAGGCGGCGGCTGGTGGGCCGGTAGCCTCGTCAGGAGTGGCCCGTTCCCGCTTGGCTGACCAGGTCGGGCGCGTGGTCGGAGGCCGCTACCGGCTGCTAGCCCCCGTTGGCACCGGAGCGTCGGCCGACGTCTACGTCGCCGATGACGTGACCCTGCGTCGGCGCGTCGCCGTCAAAGTGCTGCACGACGCGCTCGCCGTGGACGAAGGCTTCCTTCATCGTTTCCGCGCCGAGGCGCGTGCCGTGGCCTCGCTTCGGCACGCCAACATCATGGCTGTCTTCGACTGGGGCGAGGAGGTTGACGGGCCGTTCCTTGTCCTTGAATATCTCGGCGGGGGCAGCGTCCGTGATCTGCTCGACCGGGGCTATCGGCTCACGCCGTCGCAGGCCGTCCTCGTCGGGATCGAGGCGGCGCGCGGTCTCGACTATGCGCACCGGCGCGGGCTCGTGCACCGCGATATCAAGCCGGCCAACCTGTTGTTCGACGACGAAGGCAGGTTGGCGATCGCCGACTTCGGGATCGCCCGGGCGTTAGCGGAAGCGACGTGGACGGAGCCGGCTGGTGCCGTCGTCGGGACGGTGCGATATGCATCGCCCGAGCAGGCCCGCGGCAACTCGATCGACGGGCGGGCCGACGTGTACGCCCTGGCGCTGGTGCTGACCGAGGCCGTCACCGGCCGGGTCCCCTTCGCCGCCGACACGACGATCGCGACGCTGATGGCTCGGCTGGATCGGCCCATACCGGTGGCGCCCGAGCTGGGCGCGTTGGGTGCGGCGATCGAGGCGGCGGGCACCGTCGATCCCACGGATCGCGTCGACGCCCCCGGCCTGCTGCGCGCCCTCGACGTGGCCGCCCGTCAGCTTCCTCGGCCGGGGCCATTGCCGTTGGCGCCGGTCGCCCAACTGCCCGTGGTCGAGGTGACGGACGCGACGACCGTCTTCGCTCCGGTGAGCAGTGGGGTCGCGGTGGACGGGGTCGGGGCGGCGTCCGCGGCGGTCGTCGCTTCCGCGCCGGCGCCGGCCGTCTTCGACCAACTCGACGACACCGTCCCGACTGCCTCCACTCCGGCCACTCCCTCCGGTGCGGCCACTCCCTCCGGTGCGGCCACTCCCTCCGGTGCGGCGCCGACCGAGGTGGCGAAGCGGCGGCATCGGAGGCGCTGGCCGTGGTTTTCCGCGCTCGTCATCGTGGTGGCGGTTGCCGTCGCCGGTTGGATCCTCGTCGTGCCGTTCCTGGAGCCCACCTACCTCGTACCCAACCTGGTCGGCGAGTCGCCCGCCGCTCTGACCGCCCACCCGCCGCCGCACTTCAAGGTCTTCGTGCGCGAGATCCACCGGACCGGGCCACTCCACGTCGTGCTCGATCAGAGCCTGGCCGCCGGCACCCATCACCACAGCGGCACCATCACCGTGGAGGTGGCCATCTCCAACACCTTGATCCCTGTCCCCAACCTGACCGGCCAGACTCTGACGGCGGCGCAACATCTCCTCGAGGGCGTCGACCTCGTGCCGGGCACGCCGCTCCTGGCCTACTCCGACACGATCCCATCGGGGACGATCATCAGTTGGACGCCGGTGACGACGCAGGCTGAGAAGTCCACGGTGGACCTGCTCGTCTCGGAGGGCGCCGAGTTCGTCACCATGCCCGACGTGGTGACGCCCCCCGAGCCCGTCGCCCAGGCCATCGCCCAGCTCGGCGCCGTCCTCATCGACTCGGCCAACGTGCGCCAGACCCAGGACTTCAGCACGACCGTCCCGCAAGGGGACGTCATCAGCAGCAACCCGCCCGCTGGCGGCCAAGCCGATCGCGCCGGCACGGTCACGCTCGACGTGTCCAAGGGGCCGCCGACGGTGGTCGTGCCGAGCGTCGAGGGTGACACGGTGACCGAAGCCGAAAACGTCCTCCAAGGCGCGGGGCTGAGCGTCGGCGGTGTGTACGGGCCCATCGGCGCCCGGCGGGTTTTCGACCAGCAGCCCGAAGCCGGCCAGACGGTCAACCAGGGCAGTGCTGTGTATCTCTACCTGTTCTGAGCTCTTGTGCCGGTGGGGCTCCTCCGCCCGCCGCCCTCGCTAAGGTGCCGCCGGAAGGGCAGCTGCTCGGCTGCTGTAAGGGGGATGACCGTGGGTGCGCTCACTGACCGAGTGGCCATCATCACGGGCGCGGGTCGCGGCATCGGCCGCGAGCACGCCCTGTTGTTTGCTGCGGAAGGGGCCAAGGTCGTGGTCAACGATCTCGGTGGCGCCGCCGACGGAACAGGGGACGACCGCACGCCGGCCGAGCAGGTCGTCGACGAGATCGAGGCGATGGGAGGGTCGGCCGTAGCCAACGCCGACAACGTCGCCGACTGGGAGGGCGGCCAGCGGCTCATCAACGCCGCCATCGAGACATTTGGGGACTTGCACGTCCTGGTCAACAACGCCGGCATCCTGCGCGACCGGCTGCTGGTCAACATGACCGAGGACGAGTGGGACTCGGTGGTGCGCGTTCACCTGAGGGGCCACTTCGTCCCCACCCGGTTTGCGGCCACCTACTGGCGTGAGCAGGCCAAGGCCGGCCACACGGTCAACGCCTCGGTGATCAACACGTCGTCGACTTCGGGATTGTTCTCCAATCCCGGTCAGTCCAACTACGGCGCGGCCAAGTCCGGGATCGCCACGTTCACCGAGATCACGGCCAAGGAGCTGGAGCGTTACGGCGTGCGGGTCAACGCCATTGCCCCGGCGGCCCGGACCCGGCTGACGCAGTCGACGCCGGCTCTGAGCGACATGGTCGCGGCCCCCTCCAGCCCCGACACGTTCGACATCTGGGATCCGGCCAACATCAGCCCGCTGGTGGCCTGGCTGGCCACCGAGTCCTGCCCGGCTACGGGCCGCGTGTTCTTCGTCCAGGGGGGCCGGGTGGCCGTCTTCCAGCCCTGGACGATGGCGGGGGAGATCGACGCCGGCGAGCGCTGGACCGTCGACGGCCTGGCCGCCGAGATGCCGCGCATCCTTGGCTGAGCTCTGACGCAAAACCTGCCCGTCGCGACCTTCACGGCGCCGGATCCATGGGCTACACTCCGAATCAAGACGCAGGGCCCGAGGGGGCGGCGTAGCTGAGGCAGTGTTCCCCAGCCGCTGCCGGTGCCGCCGCTCCCTCCGGCCCTGTGGCGCGTCCGGGCCCTTTTCTTTCCCGGAGCGCGCGGCGATGGCTCGACCACCCGCCCGCCTTCAGCGCGTCTCGTGCCCCGGTGCCCCGGTGCCCCGGTGCGCCGGGGCGCTGGTGCTCTCGCTCTCGTGCTTGTGCTTGTGCCTTGTGCGCAGTGGCGTTAGGGATCAGCGACCAATGGCCCGTGATTCCTAACGCCAGTGCGCACAAGGTCGGCCGGCCCGGGCGAAACGGCGAGGGTCGGCCCGGCGGCCCGGCCCGGGCGGCCCGCCGGGGCTACTCGGTGATCGCCTGGATCTCCTCGGCGATCTTCTTGGCGAGCGCCTGCGCCTCGGGGCCACCAGCGGCGCCGGCGGCCAGGCCCATCACCTTGGACATGTCGCCCTCGATCTTGATCTTGCCGCCCATGAAGGCCTGCATGACGGCGGCCTGGTCCTGGTTGACGATCTGCGCCTTGGCGGTGTCGTAGCCCATCGTCAGCGTCACATCGGCCGCTTCGAGGTGGCCGAGGTCGAGGGTGAGCTCGCCGGAACTGGTGTCGAGGTGAGCCTTCAGCGGACTCTCACCGAACGGGACTTCGGTGATGTTGAGGTTGGCCTTCAGCGACATCGTGACCGGGGGTCCCTCACCTCGGTGGGCGTCGTACACACCGCGTGCGGCGGCAACCCACTCGTCACTCAGGAACGGGTACTGCGCCATGAGGCCCTCCTATGGCTCAAGCAACGTGACTCGGTCAACACGGGGCGTCATCCGGGCTCGGCTGACGCCGGCCGTGACCATAGCGCGCCGGGGTCATAGCATCTCGGGTCCGTGTCGCCTTCTACCCGTCCTGAGCGCATCGAGCTGCGAGCCCGCAACCCCAAGTGGCGTCAGCCGCCGCTGCGGATCGAGATGAGCGAGTGCATCAACTGTGATGCCTGCCTGCGCCACTGCCCGCCGCAATTTGGCGCCATCTTCAACCACGGCATCGACGTGATCATCATCCCGGAGCTCTGCTCGGGCTGCGACAAGTGCCTGGCGCCGTGCCCGGTCGACTGCATCTACGAGGACCCGGACTGGACCCCCGCCCCCGCCGACTGGTGGGACGAGCCGCTCGGTCCGGGCGACAGCTACGCCCCTCGCGTTACAGGCGGCCGATAGGGTTCGGGGGCATGACCTCACCAATCCTTCCGGGCGCCGAGCCGGCGTCCTATGCGGGCGGGCCCCACGGGGTGCTCGTGCTGCATGGTTTCACCGGGAGCCCCCAGTCCATGCGGCCACTGGCCGAGGCGGTCGCCGCCGCTGGGTACAGCGTGGAGCTGCCCTTGCTCCCGGGTCACGGGACGGCGCTCGAGGACATGATCCCGACTCGGTGGGAGGACTGGTCAGGCGCGGCCGAAGCGGCCTACGCGGAGCTGGCCGGCCGCTGCGACGGCGTCGCCGTCGTGGGACTGTCGATGGGGGGGACCCTCGTGACGTGGCTGGCGGCCCGTCACCCCGAGATCGTTGCCCTTGTCACCATCAACGGCGCCGTCGAGCCGGGCGGGGACGCCCTCATCGAAATGGGCCGCGACCTGCTGGCCGCCGGTACCGAAGTGCTGCCGGCGATCGGCTCGGACATCGCCAAGCCCGGGCAGGCCGAGGTCTCCTATCCCGGCGCCCCGGTGGCAGCGCTGATGTCGATGGCCCAGGCGGTCGAGGATCTGGCGCCGCTCATCCCTGGTATCCACTGTCCGACGCTCGTCTTCACGAGCACCCAGGATCACGTTGTCCCGCCCTCTGCGGGGGAGTACCTCGCCACGCATGTCGGCGGCCCCGCTGAGCAGGTCACGCTTGACAACAGCTTCCACGTGGCGACGCTCGACTTCGATGCCACCGAGATCGAGACGCGCACGGTCGACTTCCTGGCCAAGGTCTTCGCCGGGTAGCCGGCAGTCGACCCAGACGATGCCTCGCGTCAGCCACGCGGCGGCCGCCCGCGCTCTGGCCGAACGCGACCCCGCGATAGCCGCGCTCCTGGCCGCCGCCGGAACCCCGCAGCTCCGAGAGCGCCATGGCACCCACTTCGAAGCGCTCGTGCGCTCCATCGTCTATCAGCAGTTGGCGGGCGCGGCGGCGGCGACGATTCACGGCCGACTCATCGCGGCCATCGACGGTCCGGTCGTGCCCGAGCGCATCCTCGCCTTCCCGGCCGAGACGCTCAGGGGGGCGGGCCTGTCGGGCAACAAGGCCGCGTCCATCTGTGATCTCGCCACCAAGGTGCTCGATGGCACCGTCATCCTCGATCCCCGCGGCCTCGCCCGGGAGCCCGACGAGGAAGTGATCGTCCGCCTTACCGAGGTGCGGGGGATCGGGCGGTGGACGGCGGAGATGTTCCTGCTCTTCCAACTGCGGCGCATGGACGTGTGGCCGACCGGCGATCTCGGCGTGCGTCGCGGCTATGGCCTCGCCCACGACATGGCCATGCCGTCGCCCAAGGAGCTCGAGGTGCTCGGCGATCCGTATCGGCCCTACCGTTCGGTCGCCGCGTGGTATTGCTGGCGGGCTTGCGACATCTACGGCGGGTCCAAGGAGAGCGCGGTCACGGCCTGAGCAGCGGCGCGCCAGCCACACGGCACCGGCCCGGCACCGGCGCGCCGAAACCGCCCGAAGGTGCCACCGGGCGCCCGCCTACGATGGACCTCATGGCCGGATCGCTGACCCGCGAAGACGTGTCGCACGTGGCCCGCCTGGCGCGCCTCGACCTCGACGACGACGAGCTCGATCGCTTCACCGAGCAGCTCGCCGCCGTCCTCGACCATGCCGCCGATGTGGCGTCGCTCGACACTGCCGGCGTGCCGCCGACGGCCCACCCCCTCGACCTGGTCAACGTGCTGCGCGAGGACGTCCCCTGGACCAGCCTCGATCGCGACGAGGTCTTGGCCATGGCGCCCGCCGCCGAAGACGGGCGCTTCCGTGTCCCCAAGATCCTGGGCGACGCCCCATGACCCCGCCGCCCGCCGCCTCGCCGCCCGCCGCCTCGCCGCCCGCCGCCTCGCCGCCCGGCGCCTCGCCGGCCGGCCGTCAGGCCACCCCGGGCGTCGGGACCGGTCCGAGCGCCCGCGAGATCGCCACCGCGGTCCGGGCCGGTACCCGCACGGCGCGCCAGGTTCTCGAGGAGCATTTGGCCCGCATCGCCGCCCACGACGGCGAGGTCAAGGCGTTCCTCCATCTCGACGGCGACGCCGCTCGCGCCGCGGCTGACGCCGTTGACCTCACGATCGGCAAGGGCCAGGACCCGGGGCCGTTGGCCGGCGTCCCTGTCGCCCTCAAGGACAATCTCTGCACGAGGGGCGTGCCGACGACGGCCGGGTCGCGCATCCTCGAGGGTTGGTTGCCGCCGTACGACGCCACCGTCGTGCAACGACTCCGTGACGCCGGTGCGGTGCCCCTGGGCAAGACCAATCTCGACGAGTTCGCCATGGGCTCCTCGACCGAAAATTCGGCGTACTACCCCACGCGCAACCCGCACGACCACAGCCGGGTGCCGGGCGGGTCCAGCGGCGGATCAGCGGCTGCCGTCGCCGCCGGCTTCGCGCCCATTGCCCTCGGCTCCGATACGGGCGGCTCCGTGCGCCAGCCGGCCGCCCTCTGCGGCGTGGTCGGCGTCAAGCCCACCTACGGGGTCGTCAGTAGGTACGGGTTGATCGCCTTTGCCAGCTCGCTCGACCAGATCGGGCCGTTCGCCCGGACGGTCGGCGACGCCGCGCTCCTCCTCCAAGTCATCGCCGGTCACGATCCCCTCGACAGCACCAGTTGGTCCGGGTCGCTGCCCGATCTGGTATCGGCGACCGCCGACGGCGTCGACGGACTGCGCGTGGGCATTGTCACCGAGCTCACCGGTGACGGGATCGCGCCCGACGTGGCCGGGCGCCTTCGGGACGCGGCCGACGCCCTCGCCGATCGCGGAGCCAAGGTCGATGAGGTGAGCGTGCCCGCGGCTCGCTACGCCCTGTCGGCCTACTACCTGATCGCGCCGGCCGAGGCCTCCTCCAACCTGTCTCGCTACGACGGCATGCGGTATGGACTGCGCGTCACCAAGGACGACGTCACGCAGACCAACAGCGCGACCCGCTCCGCCGGGTTCGGACCCGAGGTCAAGCGCCGCATCATGCTCGGCACGTACGCCCTGTCGGCCGGCTATTACGACGCCTATTACGGACAGGCCCAGCGGGCCCGGACGCTCCTCATCCGTGACTTCGCCAAAGCGTATGAGGACTTCGACGTGCTGCTCACGCCGACTTCTCCGACGACGGCTTTCCCCCTCGGCAGCAAGACCCAGACGCCCCTCAGCATGTACCTGTCCGACGTCTGCACGATCCCCACCAACCTGGCCGGTCACGCAGCCATGAGCGTGCCGTTCGGCGTTGGCGCCGACGGGCTGCCGGTGGGGGTCCAAGTGCTCGCTCCGGCCCTGGGCGAACCGGTCATGTTCCGAGTGGCCGCGGCATTGGAAGAGGCAGCGTCATGAGCGAGCGAAGCGAGCGTCGCCCGAGCGGCGGGGAGCGGGAAGTGCCGAGCGAATGCACGGATGTGCGGTCATGAGTGAATGGGAGACGGTCATCGGGCTCGAGGTTCACTGCGAACTGCGGACGGCGACCAAGCTTTTTTGCAGCTGCCGCAACGCTTTTGGTGACGAGCCAAACACCAACATCTGCCCGGTGTGTCTCGGCCTTCCCGGCTCGCTGCCCGTCATCAATGAGACGGCCGTCGACTATGCGATGCGGATCGGCGCCGCGTTGCACTGCGACATTCGGCGCTCGATCTTCCACCGCAAAAACTATTTCTACCCCGACATGCCCAAGGACTATCAGGTCAGCCAATACGACGAGCCCATCAACTCCGACGGCTGGCTCGAGCTCCCCGACGGCACTCGCATCGGCGTCGAGCGAGCGCACATGGAGGAGGACACGGGCAAGAGTCAGCACATCGGCGTCAGTGGCCGCATTCACGGCGCCGATCATTCGCTCGTCGATTACAACCGGGCCGGCGTGCCCCTGGTCGAGATCGTCAGCCGGCCCGACATCCGCAGCGCCGCCCAAGCACGGGAGTACGTCGCCGAGCTGAGGGGCATCCTCGTGGCCACGGGCGCGTCCGACGGCAAGATGGAGGAGGGGAGCCTGCGGGTCGACGCCAACGTCAGTGTCCACCGGCCGGCCGAGCCCTTCGGGACCCGGTGCGAGATCAAAAACCTCAACTCGTTGCGTAGCCTCGGCCGCGCCATCGACTACGAGGTGCGGCGTCAGATCGAGCTCCACGAGGCCGGCGAGCGGGTCGTGCAGGAGACCCGCCATTGGAACGAGGACGAGGGCCGCACGTCGTCCATGCGCTCCAAGGAAGAGGCGTTTGACTACCGCTACTTCCCCGAGCCCGACCTCGTGCCCCTCGACCCTTCCGACGAGTGGAAGGACCGGGTCCGCGCCGGGCTGCCGCCGTTGCCGGCCGAGCGGAGGCGCTCGTTGGCGACTCTGGGGAATGTGTCCCCTTCCGACGTAGCCGTGCTCGTCGAGCTCGACCTGGATGCCCTGGTCACCACCGCCATCGAGGCCGGCGCCGAGCCGAGGATCGCCATCAACCGGGCGGCCAACGAGGTCGCCGGCGCCGACTCGTCGTCTCTCGATCCGCTCGCCTTCGCGACGGTGTGTCGCATGGAGGGCGAGGGCCGGCTCAGCCCGACGCAGGCCAAGCAGGTCCTGTCCAGCTTGTTGGAGTCGGGCGGGGATCCCGAGGCGATCGCCGACGCGAGAGGTTTCAAGCCTCTCGGCGCGAGCGTTGTGGAGAGTGCTGTCGACGAGGCGATCGCCACCGATCCCGGGGCGTGGGCCCGCTATCTGGCCGGGGAGGACAAGGTGGCGGGGATGTTTGTGGGGATGGTGATGAAGGCGACAGGCGGGCAGGCCGACGGTAAGGCCGTGACGGCGGTGCTTCAGCAGCGGCGTGGGTCGGTAACGTCTGGTTGATGCCCTCGCGGGTCCGGATGTCGACCTTGGCCCTCTGCGCCACAGCGGTGGTGTTGGCCGGATGCAACTCCCACACCACCGGGGCGTCGGGCGTGCTCCCCGCTCAGGGCAAACCGGTCGACAAGGCCAAGCCCGTGCACCTCGGGGCGGCGGCACCGTGCCCCGCGGCTGCGCCGGAGTTCGTCACCAATGACGTGGCAGGACTCCGCGCCCGCCTTGTGCCGCTCATGCTCAGCGGTCAATCCATCAGCGGCGCACTCGTGTGCGTGTGGGACGGGCTCAACGCCACCCCTCCCCTCGGTCTGCGGGCCACCACCGAGTTGACGGCCTCAGCGGCACAAACGTTGGCGGAGGACTTCGACGCGTTGCCTCCGGGACTGACCGGCATGACCAACTGCCCCGCCGATGACGGGAGCGCTGCCCTTGTCGTCTTTGCCTATGGCACCGCCGGCTATATCGACGCCCTCGTCCGCCCCACGGGGTGCCGATCGGTCACCAACGGCGCCGGCTACACCAACGGCGCGCCGGGCGTCGGGGTCCTGCTCAACCCCGGCAGCTAGGGCGCGGGATCGATGGAGGCTTCGTAGCTGCCGTCATCCACGATCGGGATCACCGTGCGGACCAGCGTGCCGTCGGGCCGGTAGATGACGAAGTAGTGGGGCGCGTCGGCATAGGTAGGGTTGTCGGAGGCGCCCTCTTCGACCACCATCTGTCGACCGTCGGGCGACCAGACGGCGGCAAATTGGCAGACCGACGGGTTGCCCAACGCATGGTCGTCAGAGCCGTCGGGGTGAATGAGGTGGACAACGCTCCCGCTGCCGTCGTCGGTCACAACCGCGTAGCTGATCCACTTGGAGTCGGGCGACCAATGCGGTATCGCCCCAGCCACGGACGGGCCATGCGTCACTTGACGGAGGTCGGTGCCGTCCGGGTTGAATGCCTCGATCTCCTGAATTCCGTTGACCACCCCCACGAAGGCGATCTCTTTGCCGTCAGGCGACCACTCAGGCCCGAAGCCCTGGGCCTTGAGTACCTGGTGCTCATCGGTGCCGTCGGCGTTGACGACGGAGAAGCCGGCCGAGCCGCTATCAGAGCTGTTGAAGGCGATCTGCTTCCCATCGGGGGACCACGTCGGGAACTCGTCGCTGCCGTCGAGGCTGAGGTAGGTCGCGGCCGCCACCTCGTGGATGTGGGTGCCGTCGGCGTTCATGACGAAGAGCGACCAGATGCTGTGGCAGCACTCCTCGAGGTTGTCCTCGCGGCTGGCGAAGGCGATCTTCGTCCCGTCGGGCGACCACGCGGCGTCCTTGGCGGCCCAGGCCGGATTGTTGGTCAGGTCGCGGAGCCCGGTGCCGTCGCCGTTGACGACGTAGATGTCGCTGCGGTTTTCGCCGTCCACCTGCGCGAACTGGCGGTCGAAGACGATCTTGGGCAACGGCGGGAGGGGGGACTCGGCGACGTTGAGCGCGGAGAGCGCCGAAGGTGGTCTCGGGAGCGCGGTGCCGGCTGACGACCGGACCGAAGGGATGGCGCCGCCGCCGCCGCCGAGGCCGGCCTGGTTGCCGCCGCGCGCCCCCTCCCCGGTTGTCGCGTCAGGGATCGGTGGGAGGCTCGGCGACAGCTCATGCGGCGCGGTGGTCACGTGTGTGGTCCGCGGCTCGTGCTGCGTCGTGAGACGCACGAGCGTCCCGGCGAGGAGCACGGCGACGAGAAGGGGCGGCGTGGCGACGGCCACGAGCCGGCGACGGCGTAGCTGACGACCGCGGCGGATGGCGCCGGCGGCCAACACGTCGAGCGGCTGGGAGAAACTCTCGGGGCGGGGCGAGGGAGTGATCGTCATGGGTCAGATCGCCGGCTGCTCGAGGAGTTGGCCGCGGAGGGCCTCGAGGCCACGCTTGAGATGGGTCTTGACGGTACCGGCGCCGATCCCGAGAGCCCTGGCAACCTCGAGCTCGGGGAGGCCGCCCAGATGGCGCAGGACGACCACCTCACGTTGCCGGGTGGGCAGCGCGGCGAGGGCGGCCACGAGGGCCAGGCGGGTAGCGGTGGCGTCCTC